>Ga0182024_10021666_pt1 | contig 11644 bp, 9 predicted proteins | sample P32metaG_FD_120480 | JGI IMG/M metagenome (GOLD analysis project Ga0182024, IMG submission 120480) | Permafrost microbial communities from Stordalen Mire, Sweden - P3-2 metaG (Illumina Assembly) | ecosystem: Environmental > Terrestrial > Soil > Wetlands > Permafrost | place: Sweden: Stordalen... | reverse complement strand
GGATCTAGAGGTCCCCCGTTCGAGCCGGGGAGGCGGTACCATCGCGGCGGCGGCACGCCCCATCGTCGACCGGATTTGCCTATCCCTCCCGCTTGGGCTTGGGCTTGGCCTTGCGTTGCAGCTCGGTGAGGCGTTCGCGCTCACGCGCGGCTTCGCGGTGGGCTTGCAGGAGGCCGGGGATGTAGGGCTTCTGCCAGCCGCGTTGTGCGACGCCGTACCAGGCTTCGGCCCGGCGGGTGAAGAACGGATCGGTAAGGTGCGCGCGGCCCAGGGCGACCAGGTCGGCCCGCCGGCACGCGATGAGAGTGTTTATCTGGGCCGGTTCGGTGATCGCCCCCACCGCCATGGTCGCCAGGCCCGTGACGTTGCGCACCGCCTCGGCGAAACCGGCCTGGAACATGCGGCCGTACACCGGTTTCTGGTCGGCGACCGTCTGACCGGCTGAAACGTCGATGAGGTCGCAGCCGGCGGCGGCGAAGGCGCGGGCGATGGCGGCGACGTCATCCTCGCCGATCCCGCCTGGCGCCCAGTCGCAGGCGGAAAGGCGGACCGACATCGGCATTTCCTTGGGCCACACCGCCCGCATGGCGGCGAACACCTCGAGGGGGAAGCGAGCCCGCCCTTCCACCGAGCCGCCGTAGGCGTCGGTCCGTCGGTTGGTGAGCGGCGATAAAAAGCCGGCCAGCAGATAGCCGTGGCCGCAATGCAGCTCGAGCATGTCGAACCCCGCCCGAAGGCCGCGCCACGCGGCGCGGGCGAACTCCTCGATGATGGCGTCCATCCCTTCGCGCGTCAGCTCGGCGGGGATGGCGTTGCGCCCCTCCACATAAGCAAGCGCCGAGGCCGCGATGAGCGGCCAGTTGTCGGCCGCGCGCTCGATCGGATGGTCCATGGCTTCCCAGCCGAGCTGGGTCGAACCCTTGGCGCCCGAATGGCCCAGCTGCAGGCAGATCGCCGCGCCGCTCTCGGCATGGACGAAATCGACGATCCGCTTCCAGCCGGCTTCCTGCGCGTCGTTCCACAGGCCCGCGCAGCCCAGACTGATCCGCGCCTCCGCCGACGGACAGGTCATCTCCGTGAACAGCAGGCCCGCGCCCCCCAAGGCGCGCGCGGCGTAATGGGCGAAGTGCCAGTCGTTCGGCACGCCCTCGCTGGCGCGATATTGCGCCATGGGCGAGACCACCACGCGGTTGGCGAGCGTCAGGCCGCGCAGGGCGAAGGGCGTGAACATCGGTCCCGGCCGCTCGGCGCGACAATCAAAGCCGCTTTGCTCGAACCAGGTCTGATACCACTCGTCTTCGAAAGCGCTCACGAACGCCGGATCGCGCAGAAGGAGGTTATCCCAGGTGATGGACTTGGCCCTGCACATCACCACCATGGCGAACTGATGGAGCTTCATGTCGAAGCTGCGGGACATGTGTTCGAACCAGGCCATCGAGACGTCGGCGTTGTGCTGCGTCACTTCCACCGCCATGCGCCGGGCCGCTTCATAGGCATCGAAAGCGGCCGGCAGGCTCGCCTCGGCCTTCGCCGTCACAGCGTCCGAAAGGGCGATGGCGCATTCCATCGCCAGCTTGGTCCCCGAGCCGATGGAGTAGTGGGCGGTGGCCTTGGCGTCGCCCAGGAGAACGATGTTGTCATGCCACCACCGCTCGCAGGCGACGCGCGGGAAGTTGCGCCACAGCGACCGGTTGACGATGAGGGGGTGGCCCAGGAGTTCCTCGGCGAAGATCGCCTCCAGCGCCCGGGCGCTGACCGCCTCGTCCATGTCGGCAAAGCCGAGCGCGCCCCACGTCTGCGGACCCATCTCGATCACCCAGGTCCCAAGCCCGGCCTCATATTGGTAGGTATGCGCGCAGATTACGCCGTGGGCCGTCTCCTTGAAGAAGTAGGTGAAGGCGTCCAGCGGGCGGGTGGAACCCATCCAGGCGAACTTGTTGCGGTTCATTCGCGTGTCGGGGCGGAAATGGTCCTTGTAGCGCTCGCGGATGCGGCTGCCCGCCCCGTCGGCGGCGACCACCATGTCGTAGCCCCCGAGGTCGGCGGGATCGTCCACCACTGTCTGAAAGCGCAGCTCGACGCCGAGCGCGCGGCATCGCTTTTGCAGGATGTTCAGCAGGGCGATGCGCGAACAGCCCGCGAATCCATTGCCGCCGCAACGCGCCTCGTCGCCCTTGTAGCGGATGATGATGTCGTCCCAATAGGCGAAGGCGCCCTTGAGCGCGTCGTAGGATTGCGGGTCGCGGCTCAGGAACTCGCCCAGGGTCTCGTCGGAAAACACCACGCCGAAACCGAAGGTGTCGTCGGCCCGATTCTGCTCGAAGACGACGATCGCCCAGTCGGGTCTGGCCTTTTTGGTCAAAAGGGCGAAGTAGAGGCCGCCGGGGCCCCCGCCCACCACCGCTATCTTCACCGCGCCGCGCTCTGGCTGGCCGAGCTCTGGCCCACCGCGGCCGGCGAGCCGTCGAATGGAACCACCGCCGTGGTCTCGATTTCCACCTTGGCCCCCGCCTCGATCAGGCCGGCCACCACCACCACCGCCATGGCCGGAAAGTTGCGGCCCATCAACGCCTTCCAATGCGCTCCCAAGCTCGGCGCCGCGGCCAAATACTCCTCCCGGCTGGTGATGAACCAGGTCATGCGGCAGACGTGCTCGGCCCCCGCCCCCGCCTCGCCGAGCACCGCCAGGGTGTTGACGAGGACCTGGCGAAATTGGTCGGCGAAGTCCTCACCGACCAGCTGCTCGCGCTCGTCCCAGCCGATCTGTCCGGCCACGAACACCATCCTGCCGCTGGCGGCGACGCCGTTGGCGTAGCCCTTTGGCCTCGGCCACCCGGCCGGCAGGAGCGTTCGCGCGGCGGATCCTGTTGGCGCCTCAGTCACCTTCGAACACCGGCTGGCGTTTGTCGACGAAGGCGCGATAGGCGCGCTCGAAGTCTTTTGTCCGCATACAGATCGCCTGGGCCTGCGCCTCGGCTTCGATCGCCTGATCGAGGCCCATATTCCATTCCAGGTGGAGCTGGTTCTTGGTCATCCCGTTGGCGAAGGTCGGCCCGGCGGCGATCCGCGCCGCCCAGGCGCGCGCTTCCTGCATCAAGGTTTCGCGGGCGACGAGCTTGTTGAAAAAGCCCCAGTCTTCGCCCTCCTGCGCGCTCATCGATCGGCCGAAATAGAGCAGTTCCGCGGCGCGTCCCTGGCCAATGATGCGTGGCAGCATGGCGCAGGCGCCCATGTCGCAGCCGGCCAGGCCCACCCGGTTGAACAGAAACGCGGTCTTGGCCTGCGGCGTGGCGATGCGCAGGTCGCTGGCCATGGCGAGGATGGCCCCGGCCCCGGCGCAGACGCCGTCCACCGCGGCGATGATGGGTTGCGGGCAGGCGCGCATGGCCTTGACGACATCGCCGGTCATCCGCGTGAAGTCCATCAAGCCGGTCATGTCCATGGCGACAAGCGGTCCGATGATGTCGTGAACATCGCCGCCAGAGCAGAAGTTGTCGCCCGCCCCGCTGAGCACCACCACCTTGGCGGCGCGATCCTGGACGAGGGCGCGGAAGCGATCGCGAAGCTCGCCATAGACCTCGAAGGTCAGGGGATTCTTGCGGGCCGGCCTGACCAGGCGCACGTCGACGACTCCCGCCTCCAGCGTCCACTCGAGCCGCGTGGGCGCGTCGGTTCCTTCGGTCATTTCGGCGCGGCGCCTCATAAGCTGAAGATGGCTGGACGCTATGCGCGCCGTGGGGATATTTCAATGCATGGGACAGTCAGATTGAGCTCGACATGAAGCCGGCGCACGCGATCGTCACCGGCGGAGCCGGCGGCATAGGACTGGCGATCGGCCAGGCACTGACCGTCGCGGGCCATAGGGTGACCCTCATGGGGCGCTCGGCCGACACCCTCGCCGCGGCGGCCCGAACACTGGCCGGCGCGGGCTTCGTTGTCTGCGATGTCACCGACGATGCCACCGTCGCCGCCGCCCTGGCGGGCGCCCAGTCCGAGCGCGGCCCGGTCCAAATCCTCGTCAACAACGCCGGCGCGGCGACGACCGGTCCGTTCGAAAAGATCGGCCTGGACGCCTGGACCGCCTGCCTGGAGGTCAATTTGCTGGGCGCGGTGCGCATGACCAGGGCGGCGCTTCCCAGCTTGAAGAGCCACGATTGGGCGCGCATCGTCAACATCGCCAGCACGGCCGGATTGAAGCCCTACGCCAATGTCAGCCCGTACGTGGCGGCGAAACATGCTCTTGTCGGCCTCACCCGCACCCTGGCCCTGGAGCTGGCGAAAAGCGGCGTCACCGTCAACGCCGTCTGCCCCGGCTATACCAGGACGGCGATCATCGAGCGGGCCATCGATCACATCGCCGCGCGAACCGGCGAAGGCCGCGCCGCCGGCGAAGCCTTCTTCACCGCCGCCAATCCCCAGGGCCGCCTGGTGACTCCCACGGAGGTAGCGACCGCGGTCGCCTGGCTGGCGTCTGCGCAGGCTGGCGCGATCAACGGGGCCATCCTCTCGGTCAGCGGCGGCGAGACGGCCTGACCGCGCGTCCGACAGCAGTCCTCAGCCGAAGGTTCAACCTCTCTTTCGGCGGCGCCTGCAGCCGCCGCCCGGGCGATATCCGGCGCCCCTTGGTCTACCGACGGAATCTGTCATAAGCTCATGTGTTCATTTTGTTCGGCGCCCTGCCCGACAATGACCAAGACGAGGAGCCCCCAATGCGATCCTGTTCCGCGGCCATGCTCACCACGCTGGCGGCATCTCTCACCCTGGCCTTGCCCGCGGCGGCGGCGGCGCCCGAGGGCGCCGCGTATCACCTCTATCGCCCGGGGTTGACTCCCGCGCCCGTCGTATCGGCGCCCGGCGCGGCCACCATGCTCTATTACGGGGGTCCGGTGATCGCGTCGGTGAAGGTGGTGGTTGTCATCTGGGGCGACGGGGTGGCCAAGACCACTACCAGCCAAATTGCGCCGTACTTCAAAGGCATGGTCAATAGCACCTATGTCGATCAGCTTGTGCAGTATTCCACCAATATCACGGGCGTGAATGGACACCCGGGGACGGACCAGACAATCACCCGCGGGACATTCCACGGCAAATTCAAGATCGTGCCGATAAACACGTCGAAAAACCTCACCGACAAAGAGATACGCAAGGAACTGAAGGCGCAGATTGCCGCCGGCGCGCTGCCGCCGGCGAGCCTCAATTCGCTTTACATGATCTATTTCCCGCCAGATATCTCGATTAGCCTCGGCAGCCTGAAGTCCTGCGTTGCGTTTGGCGCTTACCATGAAGCTGTTTCGCCGACCGTCACCCATTCCAATATCTTCTATGGCGTCATGCCCGACTGCGGGGGCGGATTCAACGCCGCCACCATAGTATCGTCGCACGAGTTCGCCGAAGCTATCACCGACGCCATCCCCACGCCCGGGACGCACCCGGCCTATCCGCAGGCCTGGAACACCGTCAACGGGAGCGAGATTGGCGATCTGTGTGAGGGTGACATCACCACCCTGACCGCCGGCGCCGAGGTCTACCAGGTGCAGGAAGTTTTCACCAACAACACCAACGCCTGCGGGACGGGCAGTTTCCACAGCCCCTGACACAAACGTAGCTTAGAATAAGGGCCGACCGCCCAACCCTTCCGGCGCATCTCCTCTTCCGGCAAGACGCGATCATCCGCGCCTTAGCGCGCAGATGAAGTTCAAACCAAGACACGGCCCCGCAGCCCGTCGCCGCGGGGCCGGCCGCGGACTGGAACCCTCGGCCGCCAACGCCTACAACACCGCCTCGCCGGTCGATATCGCCTAAGGGCCAGGAATGGGCCGTCAGAGCGGGAGCGCATGGAACCGAACTTCGAGGCGCTGCGAAACGAATTCCCGCTTCTCGCCCACAAGACCTATCTGAACAGCGGCTCCTACTGCGCCCTGGCCAATGACGTCAAAGCCGCGTTCGAGGCCTACATGGCTGATCGCCTCCTGGTCGGGGCGAACTGGGATGTGTGGGTGATGAAGAACGAAGCCGTGCGCGAGGGCATGGCGAGGCTTCTGCGGGTCACGCCGGACGAGATCGCCGTCACCGCCTCCGCCTCCGCCGGCTTGAACGCCCTGGCCAGCGCCTTCGACTTCACCGGCCCCCGCAACAAGGTGGTGGTGAGCGATTTCGAATTTCCCACCAGCGCCCAGATCTGGCACGCCCAAGCCGGCCGCGGCGCCCAGGTGGTTCACGTACATAGAGGCGATGACGGCTACATCCCGCTCGAAGCGTTCGAAGAGATCATCGACGAACAAACCCAGATCGTCGCCGTAACGCACGTCTGCTTCCGCAACGGCGCCAAACTCGACATCGCCGGCGTCGCGCGCCTGGCCCACGCCAAGGGGGTCAAGGTCCTGCTGGACTGCTACCAGTCGGTGGGATCGGAGACGCTCGACGTGCGGGCGCTGGACGTCGATTTCGCCATCGGCGGCATGCTAAAGTATTTGCTGGGAACGGCCGGGATCGGATTCCTCTACGTCCGCGGTGAGCTCATTCCGACCCTTTTGCCCAGCAACTCCGGCTGGTTCGCCCAGAGCGACATCGCCGCCATGGACATTACCGCCAACCGTCCATCGGGCTCGGCGCGGCGCTTCGAGGCTGGGACGCCGCCGGTGGTCAACTGCTATGCGGCGGACGCCGGCCTGAAGATCATCGACGAAATCGGGACCGACGCTATCGGAAAACAGGTGCGAAACCTCACCCGCCGTTGCCTGGATCGGCTGGAGGAAATTGGCTGGGCCGCGGTGACACCGGCCGATGACGCCCGCCGTGGGCCGATGATCGCCGTCCGTTCGAACAACGCCGGCGCCCTCGCCGCCGACCTGATGGAACGCGGGATCGTGACCTCGCACCGCGACGACAACCTCCGCGCGGGCTTCCACTTCTACAACAACGACGACGACATCGAAGCCTTCATCGCGGCGATGGCGGAAAGCCGGGCGCGTTTTCACTGGCGCTAGGGCGCGGCCGGCCAACGACATAGCCGCCGCCCGCCGGGCCACCTCCGGCGATGAGTCGAACAGACGAAATAGGTCGAGAGACCTGGCCATTCTCCCGACCTACCCGCCGCCCCTTACCGGCTCCTCACTCTCGAGCTGAACCGCCCACTGGCCTGAACTCGAGGTCTCTACTGCACCGTGACGCTCACCGGCGCCGAGGCGATCCCGTTGGCCACGACGTAGAAGCTGCTGGCCCCGGTCTCAACGCCGGCCGGCAGGCTGAACTGCGCCGAGTTGTGCTGGGTCTTGGGATCCACCGACATCGAGACGAAGTTGACGGTCCGGCCATAAGCCACATGGCCGCTCGCCGTGTTGACGACCTTCACGATGGGATAGTTGGTCGCGTCCTGGGCGTCGTCACCGTAGTAGGCGCCCTGCGAGACGCCGTTCAGCCGCTTGCCCCTGACCGAGTAGGTCGTGCCGCGAACCAGTGTGGCCGAGACATGCTCGACGACTGGCGCCCACTTGGTCCCGGGCCGGCGGGACGGGGTATATACTTCGGCGGTTTTGCTGAAGTCGGTGGAAAGGATCTGACCGTTCGGCAGCACCAGGAAGTTGTAGTAATAGGCGCCGGAATTGGCCGAGTGCGCCGCGGGGTCGGCCACCTGGGTAATCGTGTTGGTCGGGCTGAACTCGAAGAAGTGGGTGGGCGAATTGCCGAAGCCCGAGCTGGCCGCGAACAGCACATTCCCGTCGGGCTCCACGGCCGCCGGGGCGTCGGCCAGGTCGCACTGGGTCGTCGACCCAGAACCGCACGTCGAGGGCACGAACGGGCCGGCAATCCAGGTTCCGGCGGCGATATTATAGATAGCCGTAGGGTCGCTTGTGGCGCCTTGGACGCAGCCGGTGTTCGCGCCGAAGGCTACCGCCGTCCCGTCGCCGCGAAGTGCGACCGGGCCCATCTCGAAGGTGCCGCAGGCGTAAGGATCGGGCAGGGAGACAGGCGTATTGCCCGCCGAGGTCCACACCCCCGTGAGGGGTGAATATTGCTCGGCGTTGGTGGCGTTGCCCTGCGTCGCATAGTTGGTCCACACGTCGACCGTCAGGACATTGTTGTCCGGCAGAAGGGTGTAGCCCTGCTCGTCCTGGTAGTTGGCGCCCGCATTGGGCGCGCCGGTGCTGGTCCAGGTGAGGGTGGAGGGGTTGAGGATGGCGTCGACATCGGGATTGCCGCAGCAAGAGCCCAGCATGAACGATCCGTTGGCCAGCACCACGCTTTGCGCATCACCGATCCGGCTCCACTGACTTCCACTGGGCGCGGTCACCGGCGTCCACTTGTTCGCCACCGGATCGTAGATGGCGCCGAGGTTCGTCCACACGGCGCTGCCGCCATTGTATTCGCCGCCCTCGATAATGACCCGCCCGTCGGGCAGAACCGCCGAGGCGTTATACTGCGGCGCATACTGCACACCGCCGATCACGGGCAGGGAGGCGAGCTTCGTCCAGGTCCCGTCGGCGTAGTTGCCCGCGATGTCGGGGGTCAGCTTGAACCACCTGGGGCTGGAGCAGCGATGGACCATCACCGTGCCGTCGGTGAGGAGCAACGGGTTGCAGAGGCCGCGTTCCGGCGCCGCCGCCACCGCCTCCCAGGCTCGGTGCGCGCTGGTGTCGTTAGGCGCCGCATCGCCTTGCGTCTCCTGGCGGGGCAGCCGCGCGACGAAGTCAGTCCACGCCGCTGGATGGCTCTCGAAGTACTTCGCCTTGGTCACCGATAGCGGCGGCGCCACGACCCCGGCGGGAACCTGGAGCGGGCCTTCCGCCCAGGCGCTCCCGGCGGCCACAAGGCCAGCCGCGGCCAGCCCGGCCACGATCCACGATCCGCGTACTTCGTTCGACATTCCAAGGCTCCCAACAATTTGATGTGCGTCCACCGTTCCAACATTCGGCGGGCAAGGGCAAGAGCAGGAGGAGCGTTTTACGAACCAAGTGGCCTATGGGAGTGGGCCGATGGCCTTCTCCCATCTCGGCCCCATCCGCCCATCTGGGTTGGATTCGATCCCGGCGGGCGGCAAAGTATTCGTAGTTGACAGGAACAAGATTTCGTGGTCCGTGGAAAAGGCATTTTTCGCGGCGAGCGACCGTTTGCAGTGCGATACTCCGGGTACGGGAGAATCCAGGGCGTCAGAGATGGGCAAATATTGCGCGCTCGTTGATCGACCTTCACTGAATCGAGTAATGTCGGCGTCAGCGCCGTCCGTTCGGCCTCGATAACACAAATTCTAGAAGCTTTGGAGATCCTGTGTCATGGCTATGAACCAGATTATCTCAACGACAGTCCCGGGGCCGATCTTTAGCAACGGAGCGGCGATCTACGTCACGCACCACGGAACAATCGACGGCGGCCCGACGGGCGTGGCCGCTCTTTCCTTCTCGATCACGACGCTGTCGAACCGCGGATCGATATTGGGCGGATCCGGCGCCGGCACGAGCGGGCCGGGCGGCGTCGGGGTTCTGAACGATCAAACGATCGCCAAGCTGATCAACCGCGGAACGATCGGCGGCGGAACCGGCGGCGCCGGCAGCCTCACGGGGGGCGGGGCGGGCGGCGCGGGCGTGTCGAATTCCGGCACGGTCCGGGCGCTGACCAACGCGGGGACGATCCGCGGCGGCGCCGGCGGCAACGACAGCTCCGCCGGAGGGCCAGGCGGTACGGGCGTGGCGAACGGGGGAACGCTAAAGACGCTCAGCAACAGCGGCGCGATCCTTGGCGGAAGTGGCGGCAGCGGCCTGTTTGCCGGCGGGACGGGCGGCGCGGGCGTGTCGAATTCGGGCACGATCGGGAGGCTCACCAACAGCGGCAAAATCAGAGGCGGCGTTGGCGGCGCCGGCAATACGACCGGCGCGGTCGCCGCTGGCGGCTTGGGGATTGGGAATTCCGGCTCCATCCAGGCGCTGACGAACACCGGGACGATCAGTGGCGGAAGGGGCGGCTCCAGCCTTTCCGGCGGCGCCGGCGGCGCCGGCGTGTCAAACACCGCCACAATCACGATATTGACCAACAGGGGCTTGATCAGCGGCGGGAATGGCGGGGCTCCGGGCGGCGCAGGCGGCCTGGGGCTCGCCAATTCCGGAACGATCGGGACCCTGATCAACACCGGCACGATCAAGAACGGCAGAGAGGGCCAGGGCGGCGCCGGCGGCCCCGGCGGATATGCGATCTACAGCACGGGCTCGATCGCGTCCGTGGCCAACAGCGGCCAGATCGATGGCGCGGTCCTCATCGCCGCTGGCGGCGACACGTTCACAAACTCGGGCTCGATCGACGGGAACTTCACGTTCTCCGGCGCGTCGAGCACGCTCGACAACTCCGGCCAGCTCACCGGCGCGGTCAGCCTCGCCGCCGGCGACCAGGTGATCAACTACGGCCATATGGCCGGCGACGTCACGCTGGGCGCGGGCGACATCCTGGCGAATGCGGGCGACATCTTAGGTACGGTGACGATGGGCGCGGGGACCACCCTGATCCTTGGCAAGGCGAGTGTCTTGACCGGCGCCATCGTAGGCTACGCCGCCGGGGACACCATCGATCTCATCGATACCAACGCCACTTTCGCAAGCGTCAACGGCGCCGATCAACTGGTCATCGTGAACGGCGCCAGCGTCGTGGCCAGCTTGCAGCTTTCCGGAACCAGCGCCGGCGTCACGTTCACCCTCGCCTCGGACGGCCACGGCGGCAGCGACGTCACCGCCGCCGCCCACGCCGCGCCGGCGGTCGCGACGTCGCCAGCGCAGTCGTCCCATGCCCTGATTATGGCCATGGCGTCCTGGGTGGTGGCGCCGGCGGCGACGGCGGTGGCGATGGCGCATGTCGAGCCCTGGCGGCCGACGCTCCTGAGTCCGAGAGTGAGTTCGGCCTGACGACGTAGCATCGCGGAAAGTGAACTCAGAGGTGCTTCGCGAGCCGGGCGGCCTTCGGCTCGTCATGGAACATTCTTGGGCGAGCGCCGGCTTGCATCGTGGGCGCCGGCCGACGGAGAGACAGTCTTCACCGGCCAAAAGGTCTACCTTTCTTCCTCCCTCCCCCGGCCCAAGCAAATCAGCTACTTGGGAGGGGCGAAAGGTGATGGAAGAAATGCGTTGCGGCTACGCACGGGTTTCGAGCGAGGAACAGAGCCTCGCCCGCCAGCGATCGGCGCTGGGCGCCGCCGAGTGCGACCAGATCATCGAGGAAGTCCAAAGCGGGGTGAAGGCGCGCCATCGCCTTGATCAGCTCTTGGTGGGATTGAAGGCCGCCGACGAGCTGGTGGTGGCCGAACTGGACCGGCTCGGCCGCAGCACCGGCGAGGCGATCCTTCTCATGGACGACCTGATCCGGCGCGGGGTGGTGTTGCGGGTGCTTGCCCTGCCTCCCTGGACATCACCACGAACGACGGCCGATTGATCGCCGACATCCTGGCGAGCTTCGCCGCTCACGAGCGTCGGCGAACCCGGGACCGGCAGCGGCATGGGATCGCGGTCGCCAAGGCCGCCGGCCGCCACCTTGGCCGGCCCCCGAAGATGAATGGCCAGCAGATCACCGAGGCGCGGTCCCGCCTTGCCGGCGACGAGCCGGTGCGCGTGGTGGCGCGCGCCTATGGGGTCAGCGACAAGACGCTCCGGGCGACGCTGGCGCGCCGGGC
>Ga0182024_10021665_pt1 | contig 11644 bp, 11 predicted proteins | sample P32metaG_FD_120480 | JGI IMG/M metagenome (GOLD analysis project Ga0182024, IMG submission 120480) | Permafrost microbial communities from Stordalen Mire, Sweden - P3-2 metaG (Illumina Assembly) | ecosystem: Environmental > Terrestrial > Soil > Wetlands > Permafrost | place: Sweden: Stordalen... | reverse complement strand
CGAAATTCCTGCAGCGCTTCCACCGAAACCAAGCTGCTGGTGCCCCCGAGAACACTGAAAGCTTGCGCGGAACCCGTTCCCGCCGAACCCATAGGTCCATTCAGAGCCAGCGACACTCCGAAGTTGGCAGAAACGCCGTCCACTGTAAAATTGTTCGAATCAGTCCGCTGACCGGCGATACTGAACTGCCCCGGATTGCCTCCTAGATTATTTGATGGAGCGATTACAACTCCTGGCGTTAGCTGCAACAGGGTGTTGAAGCTCCGGCCGTTCAGCGGAAGATTTTCCACAAAATTCCGATCAATCACTGTGCTCACTGCAGCCGAAGTCGTATTCACGAGCGAGACCCCACCCTCCAGCGTCACCGTTTCGGACGCCGCACCAACGGGTAGAGTGAAGTTGATCGCGAGGGCGTCTTGAACGTTGAGGATAATGTCGGGCTTAATCAGCGTCTTGAAACCGGTCTTCGATACTTGAATTCGATATGGACCGGGAGGCAGATTCGGCGCCAGATAGATGCCTTCGTTGTTGGTCTTGCTGGCATACTGCACACGAGTCGCGTCGTTGACGATTAGGATCTCAGCGTCGGGAATTACCCTTGTGGAGGGATCGAATACGATTCCACTGATGGTTCCGTTGGGAGACTGCGCGAGAAGTGGAGTGATAGAAAGAAAAACGACACTAAGTAGGAAAACGGCATCGCGTATTTTCACGCTGGTGCTCCTGTGACCAACAGACTCCGACAGATTCATTCGGTCTACGCAGGAGAATTCCCGGTTGTACCACATTTGGTCTTCATTAGTGAATAAAGCTGGACTTCGAAACAGGAGATTACCGGAACTAGGGGTGGTTCGGATCGACCTTCAAATAGGCGAACAAGAGTGGCTTGCCGCTGGGCTTGTGGCTTCCCCCGTTTGGTTCCACCGTCACGAAGACGGCGTCGATTTGTTCAAGCGCACGGGTGTCCTCAAACTTGAGAACCCACCGCTTCTTGGCGGCATTGTCCTCATAAAACATTCCCAAGCTTACGGCTTGTTCTTTGTCCGGGCCGCGCCGGCCCCAGGCCTGGAACGTGCTCGTGTTTTGTGCTCCCGTCTCTTGATTTAAATCGTAGGCATAGAAAATGAGCGACTTTCCCTTCGTGTAGAAAACACGGCCATAGGGCTTTTGCGTAGCGCCGTTGCGAGCCACGTCATACACTTCGGCGATGTACAGATCCCGGGCTCCCATCAAATCTCGGATGTCCCGGTCGTGCGCCAGCAGTTCATCCTGCCTGCTAATCGTTTGTTCCCGTTCCTGAAGCTGACCGGAGAAATCCTTGATCTGATCTTCCAGACTCGCAACCTTAAATTGATCATCGGATCTCTGATGGCGTACCAGGTCAAGTTCCGCCTGCACTTTTTGCAGCGACGCCTGGGCTGAATCCAGTCTCTGCATAAAGCTGGTGCGATCTTGGGTAACTTGTTCCGCGTGATCCGTCTGTAACGACTGTTCCAGACCCGCCTGAACACTCTTGAGTTCGCGGAGCGAGCCAGACTGCTGCTCCACTAGCTTTCGTAGCCCGGCAATCACGGCGTCGCGCTCGGAGAGTTGCGCTTTAAGCGTCTCGCGCTCGTGTCCGGAATCGCTGATGCGCTGTTCGAGCGTCTCTAATTGCGTGTCGCCGCTCGCTACCGGATGACGGGATTCGCTTTCATGGATGCTCCCAATTCGGTACGAATAGATTCCCAACGAGATCATGAGCAAGACACAGGCAGCAAATGGCATCCACATGTAGTTCCAATTAACCCGGGTGCGTTCGTATTCGCCTTTTTGAGCGAATGCAAAGCCTCGCCTTTCGCCACCCACCCAACCGGAAGTGACTTTCGGCGCGCGCTCTGCAGTCGGGTCGGTCAATACACCCGACGCATCCAATTGTCCTTGGGACGATAAGGATTTGTCGGAAGCGAGGGCGGATAGCTTGGACGACAGCAAGGGCGCACCGATGTCAACGGCAACCTCGAAATCCTTCAAGGCTTGCCGGCATGTGGGGCATGCCGCTAGGTGCGCGTTCAGCCGATTCTGTTCCTCCTGGGTTAGATCGCCCGAGGTCGAGACGGCACAAAGTTCGAGGAATTCATCGTGTGGTCCCATCTCCGACCACTCTCCCCCTTTTCCGTCTCGGCCACTATCTACCATACCGTTTGTTCACTCGCACTTTAGTCTCACCCATTTGTTTCCGCAACGCGGCAAGGCCTCGATAGTAATGGTGTCTCACATTCCCATGCGGTTGGCCCAGTTTTTCGCTGATCTCAGCGAGGGTGTGCCCTTCAAAGAAGTGCAGGCGCAGAGTTTCGCGTTGATCCTCCGACAACGACTCAATCACCTTTTCCAAACCATTACGCCCAAAGACAGCCTCCGCGGAATATTCGGTCTCAGTGGTCGGTTCACCGACCACTCGCTCGGCGCGGCTCTGGAGGTCTGCGTGTCCGTAGAATTGGCGAGTAGATAAATAGCGGCGCCGTTCGATCGCCCGATGGTAAGCCATCTGGACGATCCAAGAACGCGCCGAGCTCTTCGAACTATCGAAGACAGCGCACTTGCGTTGGATAAACAGAAATAAGTCCTGGACCAGATCTTCTGCTTCTGCTGCATCTCTGAGAATCCGCGAAGCTACATTCCGCAAAATTCGACCGTGGCGCTGAAACAAACACGCGAGGGCATTCTGGTCCCCTCCCGAAGCACGAGTCATCAGTACCTCGTCGGACGCACCTTCCTCCGCAAGGATTTGTGTCAACGGATCAGAACAAACCGTCGCGTCCTTGGAAAGGAAGGGAGCACGAAACCGGAAGGTAGCGGAAAAGCTCAATCGGATGCCCCGCAAACCAGAAATCTTGGCGACGAAGTATTACAGAACATGTTCTGTAGCAATATGTTCGACAACAGAACACGCTCCTCTACGAGATGGGCAAACGCCGTAAACATGTTCAGCCTACGTCCGGACCTGAAAGGGCATTCGGGGAAGTGCTGCGCCAGATGCGTGAACAGAAACAGTTATCCCAGGAGGCCCTGGGGGCAAATTGCGAGTCCGATCGTACGTTTGTCAGCATGTTAGAGCGAGGCTTAGTAAGTCCCACGTTAAGAACGATTGTCAAGCTGTCGAAAGGCTTGAGTATCGCTCCATCCGAGATCATTCGTCGCACAGAACGCTCGAGCTTTTACCGCACGTGATTACCTGTATCGTCCCAATAGCGCACCTTGTCAACGAAAAAGTGATCAATTAACGCGTTCCTGAGGTGTCTTGATCTCGCTATCGTTCCTCCCGTGAGGGGCGGGGTGATAGAATCCGTACGGTTTGGCAGACGGCTGAGGGAAGTTAGGATCGAAGCAGGCCTGAACCAGGGTCAGGTCGCTCGAGCGGTCGACGTCGATTCAAAACATATTAGCAGACTTGAGCGAGGCAAGGTTAATCCTTCTTTCGAGATCATTTTTCAATTGGCTACCGCTTTGAGGGTATCCCCGGCAAGTTTCTTTGACTTCGACCGATCCGAAACAACGGCGAAAGCGCTGGAGATGGACGTGCGTCTTATTCTCGAAAAACGTGATTTAAGGCAACTTAAGCAGGCTCGCCTCGTGCTAAAAGCGCTGTTTGAACCATAGATTGCCCTCGATTTTTCCTTACCAACTTCGAATTCGTCATTCGATACAGTAGGTATCACGAGAGAATCTGGAGACGAAGATTTCGGACATCTCCCCATGGTGTCCAAGGTCCCATGAGGGGCCGTCTCAGCACACTATGCACTTCCACAACTGGAGACATCATTTCTAAAGAGGTTGTGGTGCGTTGACTCAACACACGACAGGGCGTAGCATCCTTTCTGGATTGAGCGGTTACTAAACCATATCGACCATCGTGCGCCAAATGGCGCGGGCGTAAGGCCCACCGTCGTCCCCGAATAGTAGAGCGATGAGGACATCTCCTTCAATCAGACATGAAGGCGACCCCAGAAGTCGGGAGCTAACCGCTTCGTTGCTTATATCTTTTGCGGTGTTTGCCTTGTTTGCCACTCTGTTCGGACCGCGGTCCTCTAACGATCCTTGGTCCTCTCTGCTCCTCGCCTTGGTACTGATTGCTCTCTGCACGGCAATTGTCCTGCACAGTCGCTTTATGATTCTGGCGCGCCGGGAACAGCGCGAGACTACCATCGTTCTTGACGCCGCAGAGCGCGAATTCCAATCCATCTTTGACAGTGCCATCGACGGAATTCTGATCCTCGACGATGAGGCAACCTGTCTTGAAGCAAATCCTGCCGCGCTGGCCCTCCTCGGGACATCACGTAACGAACTGCTGAGCCATTCGGTTCGGAGGTTTCTTTCGCCGTTCGACGATTTTGAGAGTGTCTGGAAGCGCTTCCTCGACGGCAATCGCCAGCACGGCGAAGTACAGCTTATCCAGCAGGACGGCAGACAAGTGTTCGTCGAATACACCGTGAAGATAAACTATCTGCCCGGGCGACATGTCGCCGTACTGCGCGACATCTCTCTCAAAAAGCAGGCCGAAACCGCGCTGCGAGACAGTGATGATCGTTTCCAGCAAATGGCGAGTTGTATTCGTGAGTGTTACTGGCTACTCGACGCTGCGACGAAAGACGTCGTCTACGTTAACGAAGCGTACGAGACAATCACGGGCCGTTCGCTAGCATCCCTCCGCGCCAATCCCACGTCATACCAAGAAGCGGTGCACCCCGAGGACCGAGTGCGTGTCCTGACTCGGCTAGACGTAGCCACGCGAACCGGGGAACTCGATGAAGAGTTTCGGATTGTTCGACCCGATCACGTGGTCCGGTGGGTCTCAGTTCGCGGTTTTCCCGTTCGAGATTCGGCTGGTGTTATTCGCAGGTTGGTCGGAATTTCTCAAGATATCTCCGCACGGAAATCTGCTGAGGAAGAGATGGCCAAGAGTCTCGCAATGGCCGAGTCCGCCTGTGCGGAGGCCGACGCGTTCCGCAAAACAACACTTGCCCTCACAGAGAACCTTAGGATGGATTGTGTTCTGGACACTTTGCTTGAGTCCCTGCTGAAGCTCATTCCGTGCGAGTCCGCGCGCGTCTTATTGCTTGAAGCGGATACCCATCTCTTTCTTGAGCGCGAGATACAACACACCGATGCCAGTCGGCGCTCTCCCAGGTGTCCCGACACACTCGATGCGGCGAACACCCATTTTCTTATGCGGGTTCTTGCGACAAAGAGTAGTGTGCTGGTGCCTGATACGGCCGAGGAGCCGCAATGGTCCGCCTTTAGAGGACATGCACACCTGCGGTCGTGGCTGGGCGTTCCGCTCGTCGCTTCGCAACAGGTTCTCGGATTGTTGTCGCTCGGCGATACCCACGCCCATACATTTACGCAAGATCATCTGCGCTTGGCGAAATCGCTTGCCATCCCCGCCGCGGTAGCAATTCAGAATGCGCGCCTTTATGAGCGCGCGGAAATCTATGGCATAGAATTACAACAGCGGCTGGCGCAGCTAGCGCAGACAGAAAAAGCATTGCAACAAGCCGAACAGAGCTACGCACTGTCAGAGGAAAAATTCACGAGGGTCTTTCGGTCGCGTCCCATCGCTTTTTCTATCACAACCGTGGACGAAGGTCGTTTCATAGAAGTGAACGAAGCTTTTGAAGTTCGATACGGCTATCTGCGTCAGGAGCTTCTGGGCCGCACCGTGTTCGACATCGGTGTCTGGGATTGCCCAGGCGAACGCGCCATCATGCTCGGGCAGGTCCGCAAGCTAGGTCACGTAAGGAACCGCTTGACGCGTTTTCGGACTCGCTCCGGTCAGCTTCTCGACACGATCTATTCTGCGGACATAATCGAACTCCAGGGCCGGCAGTGCCTATTGGCGGTTTCCGAAGATGTGCCCGACAGCCTATCTTTGCAAGCATCCCCAACGCAAGCCACCGCGATTGGTTTTTAGCCTAACTATGGACGTCCGCAATGCGTGCCACTTGCGGGAACCGCCTTCCGCACTAAGCGTTGGCTCGACGCTCAACCCTTGTACACGGCAAAGCTCGAAGAGGCGATCAGGGCGCGAAGGAGTTCTGAGCTTTCACGCGACAGATCGACGAAGGTCTGGACGGACAGTATTTTTGGCTGGTCTCAGGCATTCTTCGTAATCACTGAGCGTCAAATGCGGCTTGAATGCGCGCCCGGAAATCGTACCCATTTATCGTCGGTAGTCTTATCGCATCGCTGTTCGCGGTGACGGGGGACGGTCTGAAGCCGAAAAGCATTGGGGTCTGTTTGTGTACATGCTTCGCGCATTCACTGAATCCGGGAACTCAGTTAGAGCCACCGAGGTTACCGAGCTGGGCCGAATCTCGAACGTCAATTGCGAGTTAGCGGGCGTGAGCGGATGTCGGATATCGTGCGGCACCACTATAATTTGAAGGATAGGGTAATTCTGTCTGGTAGTGCGGGACCGGTGGGAGTTTCCAAAATGTGCCGAGCATCTCTGGCTTTTGTGTTGATTGCCTCGTTGTGCGTGCTTGGGGTGTCTGCTGGAGCAGCCGCTAAGTCGCTCACGATTTACTTCATTGATGTCGAGGGCGGCCAATCAACGCTCATCATTGATCCACAGGGCGAGTCGCTGCTGATCGATGCGGGCTGGCCCGATTTGGGCGGGCGCGACCCGGGCCGCATCATGAACGCGGCCAAGGCGGCCGGAATCGATCACATCGATGACCTCATAATCACTCATTATCATCCCGACCACGTTGGAGGAGTGGCCGAACTTGCGAACCGCATCGGGATCGAAACGTTCCTGGATCACGGCGCAAACATGGACACTTCAGCGGAATCGAGCGCCAGTTATGCCACGTACGAAGACGTGGCGGCGAAGTCAAAGCGCGTAATCGTGAAACCCAGTGACACGATTCCATTCACAGGAATGAGCGTAATGGTGCTCACGGCAGCGGGTGCCGAGATTAGTACGTCTTTGCCAGGAGCAGGCCGCGCGAATCTTGTGTGCGCGTCCGAGCCTAATGCGCCTGCCGATCCGGGCGAGAATGCCCGCTCAGTCGGCGTGCTGATCACGTTTGGAAAATTCCGTTTCATCGATCTTGGCGATCTGACGAACCAAAAGGAACGGGCCCTGGCTTGCCCGAGAAACCTGATCGGCACGGTGGACCTGTACCTCATCACGCACCACGGAACCGCACATCCGGGAACGGGCGACTCTTCAAACTCGCCGGCACTTGTGGATGCGCTGCATCCGCGGGTGGCGGTGATGGACAATGGCGCGATCAAAGGCGGCCATCCGGTCGCGTGGCAGACCGTTCACGATTCGCCTGGCCTCGAGGATTTGTGGCAATTACATTATTCGATCGCGGGCGGAACCCAACACAATTCACGGGAGCAATTCATCGCCAACGTGGGCTGGAATGACGAAGGTAACTATATCAAGGTCTCCGCCGAACTGGACGGTACCTTCACGATCGTAAATTCACGTAACAACTTCCAGAAAACCTACCGCAAATGACGCGGGATTCCACGGGTGTCAGCGGTCAATTCCTCAATTCCGTGCTAACAAGGGAAAATACAGGGAATTTTTGCGCCTTCGGTCGACGACATTCGCCGTCAGCCATCCAGCAAAGCCTGTGCCCTGGGTGGTGGGTTCGATCCCCACCGCCCCTACTAAAAACTCGCTGATTCTGCTGCCTTTCCACATCTGCATGCCTCAAAACAAGCTCAAAACGGCCTAATTTTGCGCCCATTTTGCGCCCAAAAATGAATCGTCACTCGTTCGCTACAAGAGGCGTTTGTGCGCATCGACCTTGCGAGGCTGGGAAGAGTTCTCGGCTAAGATCGCGGCGTGCTACCCATGTCGAGTATCCGCGCGCAACCATTCGGCGCGTGGAGAAACGGGGTACCGGAGTGCACCTCCCAACTCGGCAGAGGGCCAGAGTTGTTCTCCGGTGCCTTGGCTCGCGCAAGCAGCGGAATCTGTCTACAAAGGGCTGGGCAAGGAGAAGTGTCGCAAGAGTGGCGGAATATCGGGCAATTTGGGCCGTTGGGGACGCTCCGGATGAAAACTGTTTCACAATGTCGCGAACAGGCGAGGTGGGTGTAAAATCGGCGCCGCGTTTGAAGTCAAAAAGGAGATTCCGGCTTAGACTCGCCGAACTTCCGTCAGATCCCTGACGGCCACGGAGGAAAGCTCATGTCCGCATCTGCTCAACTTGTCAGTGAAACGAAGTTGCACGATTTCGTGATGAAAGCCGTTGGAGAAATGGGCGCCGCGATGAATGCGGCGCTGATTGTGGTCGGTGACAAACTAGGGCTGTACAAAGCGATGGCTGGGAGCGGCCCCATGACCTCGGAAGAAGTAGCGAAGAAGACCGGAACCCTGGAGCGCTATGTCCGCGAATGGCTGTCCGCGCAGGCCGCCGGCGGTTTCGTCGAATACGATGCGTCCACCAAGCGTTTCACCCTGCCTCCGGAACAGGCATTCGCGCTGGCGAACGAGGATAGTCCTGTTTTTCTTCCTGGTTTCTTTTACATCGTCGAAGCGGTAATGAGGGACGAGCCCAAATTGACCGAAGCGTTTCGCACCGGAAAAGGAGTGGGATGGCACGAGCACGACGCCTGCCTCTTCGCTGGCACCGAGCGCTTCTTCCGCCCCAACTACCGCGCGCATCTGGTTGCGGAGTGGATTCCTTCGCTCGGCGATATCGAAGCAAAACTGAAAGCCGGGGGCCGCGTGGCTGACGTGGGCTGCGGCCTGGGTACTTCCACCATATTGATGGCCCAGGCGTATCCCAAATCCACCTTCTTCGGATTCGATTACCATCCCAAATCGATCGAGTTGGCGCACGAAGCCGCCGCCAAAGCGGGCGCGGGCGATCGCGTGAAATTCGAAGTCGGGTCAGCCAAGGAATATCCCGGCAAGGGTTATGACCTGGTGGCATTTTTCGATTGCTTGCACGACATGGGCGATCCGGAAGGTGCGTCGCGGCACGTGCTAGCGTCGCTCGATCCCGGAGGGGCGTGGATGATCGTTGAACCAGCCGCTGGCGACAAGCTCGAAGACAACTTGAATCCGATCGGGCGTGTGTATTACGGCGCGTCCACGATGCTGTGTACACCGGCGTCCAAGTCGCAGGAAGTGGGCTTGGCGCTGGGCGCGCAGGCCGGCGAAGCGGCGCTATCCAAAATTATGAAGTCAGCCGGGTTCAGCCGGGTGCGGCGCGCGAGCCAGACTCCGTTTAACATCGTCCTCGAAGCACGGCCCTGAAGAGCACGCGGCCGGCGTTCGACTCGAGTTGGCTCGATCGGAGCACGGCGGGCGACTGCCGCGTGCCTTGGGTCGCGCATCGCTTTGGTTGAAGTTAGAAAAACGAAAAAAGGAGTGCTCGGGATGAAAGTCAATCAAATTACTGGCGAAACAGATTTGAGCCTGTTCACAGAGGAAACCGTCGGCGGGAATAACGTGTGCTAGCATGACGGCTCGGAGCGCTGACGGGTATTGTCGGGCTAAAGGCCACCCATGGCCGCATTCCCTACACTGGCCATTGGCAGAAGTCAATCGCAGCATATCTGATCAGTTGGGCTGTCGGGTCCGCTTGGCTAAGGCAGAACCATAGTCCAATGACAGTGAAATACAACACGTGGCCGGATTCTTCCGAGTTGCGGGACTCGTGTGAATCGCCGGCCCGAACTAGCCGCTCTGTATTCGCCATTCTCATCGCGGTCCTCGCTATCTGGTCGTTTTGGGTGATTTCCGTCCACCGGGCTTTCGACGGGGACACCATTGACGACGGCATTTACCTCGTTTCCGGAAAGGCCCTCAGCGCCGGCCAAGGCTATGTTTTGCCGAGCCGCCCAGTGCTCTCCCGACCGAAGTATCCAATCGGATTTCCATTTCTCCTCGCATCTACTTTTCGGGTTCTCAAGCCTGCTGACTACTTCGCCGCCGCCCGTATGGGCCGCATTCTTGTGCTATGTTGCGCGTGGATTCTGTACTGCACTCTGCTTGTGTTGTTCACGCGTGTATGCGGCAGAAGCGACTGGGCACTGCTGGCGGTATTCAGTGTCATAGCCAGTAGTTCTTCGTCTGTTGTGGTCTTGCCCGACCTCCCGTTTACTGCAATGGTTTTCGGAGTGCTGCTGCTGATCGCTAGCTCCGATCAGCTTTCCTTCCGCAGAGCTCTCATTGCTGGCCTTTTATCCGGCTTTGCGTTCCTGCTCCGTGGCAACGGACTTTCCTTGATCGCTGCTTGCGCCGCTGCGTTCTACCTCCGCCGCAATCGGGTGGGGAATTTGGCCGCATTCCTGGTCGCAATTCTTCTGATCGTTTTGCCCGCACAGTTTTATTCGAAGAAGTTTTCGACTGCGTTCGATGATCGTTATGCCTACTCGATGACAGCGAAATACGCCGCCTCTACATGGTTGCACAATCCTATCGTCAGCAATCTCGGCCGATTGCCGGGAACCGTTGCGCGGACGCTGTTCCAGCTGCCGTTCAATACCAACAGATTCGCGGCGCTCGAGTCTAGGGCGCCGGCCGCCGCGCTTGCCGTTGATGCTACCGTCATGCTTCTCACCCTAGCTGGCCTGATCCATCTACTGCGCTCGCATCGTCTCAAGTGGCCATTCGCAATCCATGACGCATCGACGTTTGCCATATTTGTGGTCTGGGCGTGGCCCATCGATAGCAGGTTCCTGATGTCGGTAATGCCGTTATTGTTCTTGGGATGGATCGCAGGGGCAGAATGGGGGGCCAAACGGTGGATTCCGGCTTTACGACATGGCGGCTTGTACGGTGGAATTCTTCTTTTGCTCTGCAATGTTGCCGCGACAGCCGACTGGGCGATCCATGCGCGAGCTTCGGCAACTGTCTCGGCGTCGTACCGCGGGAGATCGGCCGCACTGGCGTTCTTCCGCAACAATACTGCGCCAGATGCGGTGGTGGCTACCAGCTTTCCCGAGATGGTCTACATCTACACCGAGCGGCAGGGGTTCGCGGTCATCAGTGATCATTCGGGGCTGGCAGGTCAGTTCGGGGCGCGTCCGGAGTTTCTGGCCTGGCTCCGAGCTGTTGGGAACCGACCCGTATTCGCGTACTCTCGATGTCCCGGCACTGACGATGAGCCCGCATTCGTGCAAAATGAGCCCGCGACCGTGCAAGTGGAGGCGCTGTTGCGCGATCCACGGTTCCGTATAACGGAGGTCTATCGGTCGCCTGATTGCAGCAGTTGGGTCGGTACAATTCGGTTTGTCGAGGACGTTCGGGACGACAAGAACGTCGCCCACCCCGCAAATTGACTGTTAAGTTTAAGTCGGAATTTTCCGTGGCTATCGCGGCAGCGGTATTTTCCAAGGAGAAAGGGGTCTCACGATCGGCGGGGAAAAAGGTGTGGAAAAGCCGGGCAAAATACGCCGGAATCCCCACACAAAGTCATTTTAGTGAAGAGGGGTATCTGCTTCACTCAGGTAACCCCAACAGATTGTGGTTTCGTTTTCGTCTTGGCTTTGGGGTGAAGAATCTGATCCAGGGGAACAGGCCCGACGGCCACCACTTGCTGTACGAGGCGGAAGAAGAGCTTGCCACGGCTCTTTGATCGCCGCCGGTTAAAACGGAACGTGAACTCATCCAGATAGTAATCGAGAT
>Ga0182024_10021664_pt1 | contig 11646 bp, 10 predicted proteins | sample P32metaG_FD_120480 | JGI IMG/M metagenome (GOLD analysis project Ga0182024, IMG submission 120480) | Permafrost microbial communities from Stordalen Mire, Sweden - P3-2 metaG (Illumina Assembly) | ecosystem: Environmental > Terrestrial > Soil > Wetlands > Permafrost | place: Sweden: Stordalen... | reverse complement strand
TCATTCACGAAAGGTTGCCAACCCGCCCCGCGTGGGAACAACGAAGGAACATTAAGCGTTTCTGACCACTCTAAGTATTACTGAACACTCCTGAGAGTAACCCGTAAGTTGTTGAAATGCCGAACCCCGCAGACTTGCCAAGGTTCAGGTGTCGGTTCGATTCCGATAGGCCGCTCCATACTTTCCAGTTTTCGTTCTCCATATTTTCCAAAGATTCCGTTTGCTTAACCGGCTACGGATTTAAGATTTAGTTTTCCAGGATGCAAATCGGAAGTCATTCACGGTCTTATCTTCCGCAGTTGTCAATTCTCGCAGCTCGCCACCTTCGATCGCCAAGACATACCAACCAGCAGCCCGAGGCAGGCCGCACTGGGCGGCATCGCTGAGCGTTTGATGTTTATGCATGCAGCGGCAGTCACACCAACTGTCCGTCCAGGCGGCTTCGTAATGAATATTATTCAGCGAAGCGTATCGCATTCGCAGTCCCACCATGATGTCGTTTAAAAGTTGGACAGATGGGACGTGTGGCCCTATTAAATTAGGTTCCATACAACCCCCAAGGAGAGAGACTTTCCTTAAGCAACTGTTTACTACATTGAAGATTACAGCTCAATCTTTTATGTAGCGACTCCGTTGACGTAAGGCGTCTTCGACGATGTGTCAATCAATCTTTGCTAATCCTCAGCAGCGCCGGTGCGCAGGCGCTACGATATACTGCCCAATTCTGGATTGCATGACAAAGTCAAAAAGTTGCTGAGGAAATTGCCTGGATGGATAAGCAAAAAGAAGCGGCGCACTTCGATGAGGTGTGGCGCAAAGTGCGACCCACCAAGGTCACCGATGAACTTCCGATTCCCGGCGCTCCATCTTTGGCAGGCAAACGGGTGCTCATCTGCTCTTGTGGTTCCGGGCGAGATCCAGTAAGGGCCGCGAATTCCGGTGCAGAGGTTTTCGCAGTCGACCTGTCGTCGGCCGGCGTCAAAAAAGCGCAGGAGATGGCAGCCTTTAATCATGTTTCCATCGACGCCCGGGTGATGGACCTGCATCATCTTGATTTCCCGGATGAGTATTTCGACGTCTTATACGGATCCGCGATTCTGCACCACTTGAATTGTGACACCGCTGGTGCGGAGTTCCGGCGCGTATTGAAGCGCGGGGGCATCGGTTTTTTTGAGGACGAAAATACCGACCGAAACCCTATCTTGGCTTTTTTCTATCGCGCGATGTCCGGGACGGACGCCAACGGTAATTTCAAGAAATATTGGTTTGCGAAACGCATAGGCACCACCAACGAACGGATGTTTGGTCGCCAGGATTTGGAGGCTCTTCGGAAATATTTTCCGAACGCCGAGGCTCGAACTGATTCATTTATGTTTTTTCAGAAGCTCAGTCACGTAGCTGGCATGCGCGGCATTGGATTGACGCAAGCAATGGACCGGCTCACCGAAATTGGCATTCCTGCGGCGCGAAGATACAGCTACGAGCAGGATATTTGGTTCAGCAAACAGATCTGAATTATTCGACCGAAGACAAACGCCCGCGCACTTTTCTTTTCCTCAGGTCGTCATTCGCGAAGCGAACAAAAATCGCATACTATACAGCCGACAAAATAATGAGCAAGAGCTTGATTGCTGTGGGCAGCACGCGTGGACCGAAGTTGGATGCGGTGCAGGACGCGCTGAAGTTGTGTGCTGAGCAACTCAATCCCAGTGCGCAATTTGAAGTATTAGGTTTTGCCGTCGACAGTGGCGTCGGACACACCCCGCTGTCTTCCGTGGAATCCATGCGCGGCGCGCGACAACGAACCGAAGCGTTGATGCAAATGGCTTCGGGGAAGGGCGCAGTTTATCAATACTTCGTCGGCCTGGAGGGCGGCCTTGAAGTTATGGAAAGCAACGAAAGCCGCGGAAGTAACGAAAACCAAGGAAGCAACGAAAGGAGCGCGGAAGATACCAGCTCGACCGGAGAAGGTGATCGCCGCGTTTTCCTGGAGAGCTGGGCGTATGTGAGCGACGGTTCGCGGGGACACTTTGGGCGTAGCGGGGGAATTGAGTTGCCGCCCGCGCTTGCTCATGAAGTTTTGAATAAAGGCGTGGAGCTGGCTACCGCTATCGATAAGTTTGCAGGCATGGCCGGCATTCGAGATAACCAGGGCGCGTGGGGCGTGCTTTCTAACAATTTAATTACGAGGCGCGAAGCATTTCGCATCGCTCTGGTTGCGGCCTTCGCGCCGTTTTTCAACGCGAATTTGTTTCGGGTCGCGCGCGCTGCCAGCTGAATGTAGGCAATTAAATTTTAATGAAATTATTTTAATGAGATAATCAGACCAAGAGTTGAACGGAAGGATTAATCGCTTGGACATCGTCAAAGGCAACATGGGTTGGATTGAAGTGGTAGTGGGCCCGATGTTCTCGGGCAAGAGCGAAGAGCTCATCCGCCGCTTGCGCCGCGCGGAATTTGCACGCCAGCGCGTGCAGATCTTCAAACCGTCCATCGACCAACGCTACGCGGCAAATGAAATTGTGTCGCACTCCGGATTGGGTATCGCGTCGGACAACGTCACCAGGGCGTCGGAAATCATGGACAAGGTGCAACCGCGCACCGAAGTTATCGGCATCGATGAAGCGCAATTCCTGGGGGAAGAAGTGGTGGATGTTTGCACCAAGCTCGCCAATCTCGGCAAGCGTGTGATCGTCGCAGGCCTGGACACCGATTATCTTGGCCGGCCGTTTGAACCCATGCCGCGGCTCCTGGCGATTGCCGAAGAGATCACCAAGCTGCTGGCCATTTGCGTTCGCTGTGGCAATCCCGCGGTGCACACGCAACGGCTGGTGGAAAGCGAAGAATTGGTGGTGGTCGGCGCCACCGGTATTTACGAAGCGCGCTGCCGGCGATGCTTCGAGCCGAATATCGCGCTGGCACAAGAAAAAAAAGATGGCCCGCAACTGATGTTCCGCGCGCGCGGTATTTCGGGCGCAAAGTAATTAACGTCACATGCACTGAACTAAATTGGGCCGACAACTCGCCGCAACGTTAAAATAACCAGTCGTCTTTTTTCCAAGGACAAACATGATTATCGAGTCCAAGGCGCCAACTCGCGTCGATCTGGCTGGAGCCACTCTTGATATTTGGCCGTTGTACCTGTTTCATCCCGGAGCACTGACGGTAAACGTGGCGATTTCGCGCTACGCATCGTGCGTGATTGAAACCAACCGTCCCGGCGATGAACAAATCAAGCTAATCTCCCGCGACACCAAGCGCGACGAAAGTTTCAGTTCCCTCGCTGAGCTTGCAAAAGCCGGACGCTATCGACTTCCACTGCTCGCGGAAATTGTGAAGTTCTTTCGGCCACCAGGAGGATTCACTCTCACGACCGACTCCGAAGCTCCGGCAGGCGCGGGCATCGGCGGCTCCAGCGCCATGGCTGTGGCCATCTGCGCGGCGCTGGATCGCTTTACGGGAGCGGGCAAGAGTAAAGAAGACTGGATTCATATCAGCCGTGACGCGGAGGCGGTAGTGATCTGCGTGCCCACCGGAACGCAGGACCACTATCCTCCAGCGTTTGGCGGCGCTGCGGCCATCGAGCTCCCCGCGGGCGGAGAACATCGCGTGGAGCTGCGATTGAATCTGGATGAGCTGGAACGGCGCATTGTGGTGTGTTACACCGGCAAGCCACGCCAGCATGGCATCAATAATTGGGAAGTTTTTAAAGCGCACATTAACGGCAAGCTTGCGGTGCAGAACGGCATGGAGAAAATTTCCAAAGTTGCGCAGCTGTTGCGTGTGGCGCTGGAGGCCACGGACTGGATCGAAGCCGGGCGACTGATGCGCGAAGAATGGTTTTTTCGCAAAAGAAATTTGCCCACCATATCCACAAAATTAGTGGACCGCGTCATTGAAGGAGCGCGCAAAAAAGGCGCGTTAGCTGGCAAAGTTTGCGGCGCTGGCGGCGGAGGCTGCGTGGTCCTGCTCATTGAACCGGATGCGCGCCAGCGAGTAGAGGCCAGCATCCGAGATGTGGGCGCGGAAGTGCTTCCGGTGAAGATCGACCGCCAAGGCGTTCAAGTCGTGTCACGTTAACAGGTTGTTGCGTGGTCGAGCGTTGGTGCTGCTTGCGTCTTAGGCGGGCCGGCGCGCCTTAGGCAAGCAGGCTTAAGATGACCTGCCCACTGACCCAGAATAGAGCCCAGATAACCTCTGGTCCCTTCGGTGCCTACCCGTATGCCTGCCTGAGGCAGGGGGGCCTGCGTGCAGGAACCTCCGTCAATCCAGGAGGGAATAGCCCTTTAGGACAGTTAAGCGAAAGGATAAGGCTGGCCCTGCATCTGGCTGTTCAGCGAGTTTTTCGCATCATAGAATAAGAGTTAAGGTAGACTGGCCCGGGCTTGGCCCGCCAGTCGGAACCCTCACGCATGACGATTTTAGCTCTAGTCTTGACGTTCCTGCTATTTGCAGATGCGGATGTGCCGCAGGTGAATAGCCTGCGCCCGCCCGCGAGCGCAAATGCGGGAACATTTCCCACCGGCGGCGAAATTCCTCTGTTCGGAAATGAAGCATCCGAAACCGATCCGCAGAATCCATCGAGCGCGCAGGACAAATCCCAAAACGGCAGCAAGGCTACAACGCTGCAGGATAGTTCGAAACTGGCTCTGATCCGCTATGTGTCCGGTGAATTCGCCAGAGCCGTCAAGCCTCTACCCACCGGCAAAGAGGGTTTCATCGTGCACGTCGGCCAGCCCTTGGACGCCGACATGCTTAGCCGTCAGGTGGCCACGCACGGCGCCGCGGTGAATACCGGCGATCACGTTCAGATCACGAAGCTCGAATTTCATGAGCGCCAAATCATCGTGGATTTAAATGGCGGCGGCAGAGGCAAGAAGCGCTTGCGAGATCGCATCCATCTGGACATGGGCGGCATCCCGACCACTCAAACAACCTCTACTACGCCGCAGGATCAGGGGCCGCCGGGCTTGCAGCCTGGGCTGGGAAGCACGCTGTTTCTTGAGTTCGGCAAGCCGCTGCCGGATTTATCTCCTGACGATCTGAAGAAGTTGCTTGCGCCATTTCTGGATTTTACAAAGCAACGCTCCGCGTCGGTGCAATGGTTTGACACTCTTCCAATCGAAATGAAAAAAGCGATCCAGGACCGAATCGCCGTCGTGGGCATGGACCGTGAAGAAGTTGTTGCCGCGATTGGCAAGCCGGAGCATAAAGTTCGCGAGCGTGACGCAGAAGGTAACGATATCGAGGACTGGATTTACGGTCAGCCGCCGTCAAAAACGGTGTTCGTGCGTTTCACCGGCACACGCGTAACGAGCGTCAAGCAGTACCCGCAATAGTCTAAATCTCACTCTCCTAACTATTTGATGGTTGCAGCCTTCAGGGGCTAAAAGCCCCGCCTGGTTGTTGGTGGTTTAATGTCGCGGCTAAAGCCGCGACCTACAAATCCTCGAACTGCTAAAGCTGCGAATCTTCAGTGGGTGCGATACGCCCACCCCCGGTGTTTTTAGCAAAAGAGTTCACAAAATGTTGAAAACAAACGATTGAGGCTGCAAAAAGTGCGCAAGAGCGAAGCAAAAGAGTCTGCAAGTTGCTGAAAATAAAGGAGGCCTGTTTGCGAAAAGAGCGGAATGGCACAAGAGTTTGGAAGGCGCTGAAAGCAGGGAAGTTGAGTGCCGTTGAGGGGGCAAATTTGGCATATTTTAGTAACCGATGAGTAACTAGCGGGGCGCGGGGGAGAATCGCTAGGCAAGAGTTAGAACGAGAAGACTGTTAGCGCAGAGCGACGCTGCCGGGGAGTCCTAGCGCGTAGATGTCCACCAGCTAATATTACTACTATTGAATTTAACTACAACTGTACTAAAGGGCAGAAATGGAGAATTTGCGAACAGCTGTGCTGTCAGCAAGAAGCTGACGGCACTGTGCGGTAAAGTTAATTGTCCGGCTCAGCTGCTCGTGGGAGAAGAAAAATTTCACCGCGAGACGCAGGTTCATAACTCAACTGCGAACCTGGGCCACGCTTCAAGCGCCACTCCGGCGCGTTTCTAGATTAAGTCAGAAGAAAAATCAACTTCAGTACCCACCCTGAAAATCGAGGGTGGGACAGCCTCCGCGTGATTTTAATTATTCGTAGCGCAGAGCTACGATGGGGTCGACGCGGGTGGCGCGGCGGGCGGGGAAGTAACAGGCCACAATGGCGACGCCAATTAGCACAGCCGAAACGCTTGCGAGCGTCGCGGGGTCGCTTGCGTCAACTCCATAGAGCAGGCTGGTGAAGCTCAGGAGAACGCGTGTGAGAATTAGCGCGGCCGTTACCCCGATGACGAGGCCAGCAAAAGCCAGAGTAAGGCCTTGGCCCACGACCATGCGAAAGACGTCGCGCTTCTCGGCCCCGAGCGCCAAGCGAATCCCGATCTCGTGCACGCGTTGCGTTACGGAATAAGAGATTACGCCGTAAATTCCGATGGAGGCCAAAAGCAAGGCCAAAGTCGCGAAGCTTCCGAGCAGAATTAATGGGAATCGTTGCGGTGCCATAGATTCGGAAACGATCTCAGGCATGGTTCGCGTATGATAAATGGTCTGATCGCTCGCCGCTGCGTGGACGGCCTTTCTGATTTCTGGCAGCACCATTGAGGCTTCCAGCGGTGTGCGAACCACTACCCATGTCCATGTATCGATGGTAGTCATCCAGCGATCCTGAATCTGATCGATAGAAACGTAGGATTGGTTTTGCATGAAAGGGCTGGAGAAGCCGACCTGCCAATGCTGCACGTGGCCCACAACGCCGATGATTCGATAGTCGCCGACCTGCGGGAAGGTTATGGTGCGGCCGATGGGGTCTTTACCCGGGAAATAAGTTCGCGCCAGCTCGGTGTCAATCACGGCGACTAGTGGCGAGTTGACGGTGTCTTGTTGATTGATGAAACGGCCGCGGATGAGTGGGATGTGCATCACTTGTAGAAAATCGGGGCCGGTTATAAATCCCAACGTGCGCGGTGCCTCGGCGACAGAAGCGGGACGGTGCGAGTCAACCCAGAAGGGGATGGAGTTCATTTGATGAGTCATCGGGACTTCGGTGGTAATTTCCGCACCCTGAACGCCGGGAATTTGGCGGATGCGGTCGAGCAACTGTTGATAAGCGGCTCGCACACTTGCGCCTGTGCTTATCGCTGAAGGCGAGAGTCCTACTTGAAAGGTTAGAACGTGCTGCGATTCAAAGCCGAGATCCGCTTTCCACAAATGCTGGATGGTGCGGAAGAGCAATCCGGCGCCGACCAGTAAAACCAGAGTCAGAGCTATTTGAACGACTACGAGAGCACTTTGGGTACGGTGGTGCCGGCCTGTTGATCCGCGACCTCCCTCCTTGAGCGAGGGTTGCAGATCTGCCTTGGAACTCCTCAGAGCGGGCGCCAGACCAAACAGAGTACCGACCCCAAGCGAAAGGCCCATTGCGAAGAAAAGTACAGAAGCGTTCAGGTGGATGTTGTCGCCGCGAGGCAAATCCGCAGCCAGCGTCGCCAACGCCGCGCTGAGTCCCCATTTTGCTGCCGCCAAACCCAGCACACCACCCAAAACCGAAAGAAGCACGCTTTCGGTGATTAGCTGGCGCACAATACGTCCGCGGCCTGCGCCGAGAGCTGCGCGAATCGAAAATTCGCGCGCGCGCTCCGCCGAACGGGCGAGCAGAAGATTAGCCACGTTCGCGCAGGCGATCAGCAACACCACACCGACCGCGCCCAGTAAGAGCAGAAGTGTGCCGCGTACATCGCCTACAAGCGGCTCCTTGGCCGGAAGGATCTTAATTCCCAATCCCTGCTCGGTCTCGGGATTGAGGCGATCAATATTTTCCTGAATGGCGTTCATCTGTGCGTCGGCTTGTCTCAGGCTGACGCCGGGTTTCAGACGGGCAATACACATGACGTCATGAGCTGTGCGATCGTTGGCGTCTACGAGTTTCCTCTGTCCCATGGGTATATAGACGTCGGCGTAGTCGGTGCCAAAGCGAAAACCGGGCTGGAGTACTCCGACGACGGTGGTTTCGACACCATTCAGGACGATAGATTTGCCCAGCGCCGTTGCGCTACCGCCGAACCGATCTCGCCATAGGCCGTTGCTGATGATGGCCACTGGCGCGCCACCGTTGCGATCTTCTTCCGCGGAAAATTCCCGCCCCAGTGCCAACTGCACACCGAGGCTAGAGAGGAAGCCCGAGGAAATTTCCCGGCCTTCAAGGTGTTCGGGATTTCCGGGGCTGGACAAATCGAAACTGCGCCAAGCGAACGCGGACATTTTTTCAAAGGGTGGGGCGGCGCGTTCCCAATCCATAAAATCGCGATAAGAAAGATAAGTGGGACTCTTCAGACGGAGATTGTTTAACAAAACTATGACGAGTCGATCAGGCTCGTGGTATGGCAGAGGCGCCAAGAGGACGCCTTGCACCACGCTGAAGATTGCGGTGTTCGCGCCGATGCCGAGGGCGAGAGTAAGAATAGCTACGGACGTGAAGCCTGGAGATTTGCGGAGCATACGCGCGGCAAAGCGCAAATCCTGCCAGGAAGTTTCGACAATCGATTCCCAGGCCGCCGTGTGGACGACTTCCCTGGAAACTTCGAGACTCCCGCGTTCCAGGCGTACGGAACGAAGCGCCTCTTTGCGACTCGCACCCTGCTGCATCTTTTCTTCGGCGGCCATGTCGAGGAAGCCGCGCAACTCGTCATCTAATTCCTCTTCAACGCGCTTCTTTCGGAACAGCGACCGGAGTCCGCCGAACATGGTTGGCAGCAATGACATGGTTTGCTTACGAGGCCTCCAAGATTCTGGCGATGGCCGCCACTTGTCTTCCCCATTCTTTTTTTTCGCTGTTGAGCCTTTTTCGTCCCTGGTCTGTCAGGGCGTAATACTTTGCGCGCCTGCTATTCTCGGTGGCCTTCCATTCGCTTTTGATCAGTCCTGCTCGTTGCAGCCGCTGGAAGGCGACGAACAGGGAGCCTGCATTGAGGCGAAAAACACCTTGGCTCATTTGTTCGAGGCGGACGGCGACGCCATAGCCGTGCATGGGTTGGAGGGTCAGGGTTTTCAGGATGAGCATGTCGAGGGTGCCTTGAACGAGGTCACCTGGTTTTTCCGGCATGGAAGACCTTCCCCCTGAGGATCAAGAGGAAGAATACAGCTCTTCTTTTGATTGTCAAGAGGAGACGAACGCGGGGAGTTCAGGTCGCGGTGTAGGCGGATCGCGTATTAGGAAATGATTCCAGCGTTTGACTTTTGACAAGCGTGCCCATAGCATTTCCTGTTCTACTTGTGGCTGATTTTTAGTTAGACGCGAGCGCACTTTTGTTAATCCTGCAACGGAGGAAGAATGGCGATTAAAGTTGGAATCAACGGGTTTGGGCGCATCGGGCGCAACATCATGCGCACTGCTTTGGACGACAAAGATATTCAGTTTGTGGCGGTAAACGATGTGACCGATGCGGCGACCCTGGCACATTTGCTGAAGTACGACTCCGTTCTGGGCAATCTGCACCATAAAGTTACCCACACGGATGACACCATCAGCGTGGAGGGCAAGAGTTTTAAAGTCTTCAAGACGAAAGACCCGGGCGAAATTGATTGGCCTTCGGTAGGCGCGGACATTGTCGTGGAATCAACGGGGCTCTTTACAAAGGGTGCGGATGCCAAAAAGCATCTGCGCGGCACGGTCAAGAAAGTGATTATTTCGGCTCCGGCGGATGATCCAGACGCTACTTTTGTTCTGGGAGTGAACGACAAGACGTACGACCCGGCGAAACACCACGTGGTCTCGAATGCTTCGTGCACCACGAATTGCCTGGCACCGGTCGCCAAAGTTTTGCAGGAAACGTTTGGCATTCACAGCGGGACGATGACCACCATTCACTCCTATACCAACGATCAAAAGCTCTTGGATTTGCCGCACAAGGACTTGCGGCGGGCGCGTGCCGCGGCGATCAATATGATTCCCAGTTCAACGGGAGCGGCCAAAGCGCTGCACCTGGTTATCCCGGAGTTGAAAGGGAAGCTGGACGGCTACGCCATGCGGGTGCCCACGCCGAACGTGAGCGTGGTGGATCTGACAGTGTTCGTGGACAAGCCGGCCACGGTGGAATCGGTGAACGCGGCATTGAAAGCGGCGGCCAACGGCGCGATGAAAGGGATTCTTGGTTACACCGAAGAAGAACTGGTTTCCGCGGACTTCAAGGGGAATCCGAATTCGTCCATTGTGGATTCCGGATACACGAAAGTAGTGGGAGACCGTTGCGTGAAAGTTCTCGCTTGGTATGACAACGAATGGGGATATTCCTGCCGCTGCCGCGACCTGATTAAATTCATGGCCGCAAAATTTTAATTTTGTTGCGGATTTCAAATTATGGCCAAACTAACGATCAAGGATCTTGATCTAAGCGGGAAGCGCGTGTTTTTGCGGGTTGATTTTAACGTGCCGCTGAAAGATGGGGTGGTTACGGACGACACGCGCATTCGGGAGACGCTTCCCACTTTGCGGTTGGCAATTGACCGAGGCGCGCGACTTGTTTTGGCGTCACACCTGGGGAGGCCCAAAGGCGCGCGCAATGAAAAATATTCTTTGAAGCCGGCGGCCAAAAAGCTCGAGGAGTTGTTGGGAAGGCGCATTGTATTTTCCGATGATTGCGTTGGCGCGGAGGCGGAGGCGAAGAGCAAGGCGCTCAAAGATGGCGAGGTGTTATTGCTGGAAAATGTGCGCTTCCATGCCGAGGAAGAGAAAAACGATCAAGGCTTTTCGAAGCAACTAGCGGCGTTATGCGATGGCCTGTTTGTTTGTGACGCGTTCGGTTCGGCGCACCGCGCGCATGCTTCGGTCGTGGGCATAACTCATTTCGTGAAGCAATCGGCGGCGGGGCTGCTGATGGAAAAAGAATTGTCGTACCTTGGGAAGGCCATCAGCAATCCGGAGAGGCCGTTTGTGGCGATTCTTGGCGGAGCCAAAGTAAGCGACAAGATCGAAGTGGTCGAAAACTTAATGAAGATTGCTGATGTGCTGCTGATTGGTGGCGGGATGGCCTACACATTTCTGAAAGCGCAAGGCAAGACCATCGGGAAATCCCTAGTAGAAAACGAAAAACTGGATTTAGCTAAAAAGATTCTGAACGATGCGCATGTGCGAATTTTCAAATTCCTGCTGCCGGTCGATAACGTGATCGCGCCAGAGTTCAAACCGGATGCGCCCGCAACGATCGTAGATGTGGGAGCTATGCCGGGCGATCAAATGGGACTGGATATTGGACCGCGGACGATTGCGTTGTACGCGGCGGAAATTGCCAAAGCGAAAACGATTGTGTGGAACGGCCCGATGGGCGTTTTCGAAATGCCGGCGTTTGCAAAGGGCACTCTTGCCATCGCCAAAGCTGTGGCCAGTGCCACGGATAGCGGCGCGACCTCCATTGTTGGGGGAGGGGACTCGGTTGCCGCGGTACACCAGTCCGGCGTGGCGGATAAGATTTCGCATATTTCCACCGGTGGCGGAGCTTCGCTGGAATTTCTCGGTGGGCGCAGGCTTCCGGGCGTTGAAGCGCTTACTGAGAAATAAAAAGCACCCATGGGCATGAGGATAATTCGATGAGGCGTCGGGTGATCGCCGGCAATTGGAAAATG
>Ga0182024_10021663_pt1 | contig 11646 bp, 7 predicted proteins | sample P32metaG_FD_120480 | JGI IMG/M metagenome (GOLD analysis project Ga0182024, IMG submission 120480) | Permafrost microbial communities from Stordalen Mire, Sweden - P3-2 metaG (Illumina Assembly) | ecosystem: Environmental > Terrestrial > Soil > Wetlands > Permafrost | place: Sweden: Stordalen... | reverse complement strand
CGGCGCCCTGCGCGCGGCGACTTCTCCACCGGCCGACCCAAGCTCGTCTGCGGCAGCTCGGCTGTCCGCCGCGAGAACAACCGCCTCGCGCTCACCCAGGTCGCAATCCTCGCGAGGCTACATCAGATCCGATCCATCGAGGGAACGGTTGGAAGGAGGCGGGCTGCTCTGCATGCCCGCCTCTTTCCTGTTAAGTCGCCGAGCGCCGGCGGACGGTGCCGGCCTCAGCGCCGTCGCAGGATCCCGATCCGCCCATCCGCCTGGAGCTCTTCAAACGGCCATTCGCCGCCGGAGACCTCGTCGAACACCCCGCGGATCCCCTCCCACCAGTCGTTGACGTCGTCGAGCACGAGGGGCCCCCTGGGCACCAGCAGGGTGGTGATCTCGGCCAGCTCGCGCCGGAGGTACCGCGGGTCGTGGTTGCCGTCGATGAAGGCGGCGTCGAACGTGAGCCCCGCATCCACCAGCCGCGGCAGCACGTTCTCCGGCGCCGCCTCCTGGGCCCAGGCGGTGGCGGGGTCATAACCCTCGAACACGACGCTGTCGTTGGAGAAGTTCTTTTCGAGGCTGAAGCCGCAGATCAGGATGTGGCGCTCGGTGAGCCCGAAATTGGCCAGCAGGTCGTTGGCCACCAGCTGGGGGTGATCCACGCCGCGATGGGGAACGTCGGGGTCGACCGAGAACATCGTGCCGCCGGTGCCGCGAGCCCAGTCGAGCAGGTAGGAAAGCGAGATGCCGATGAAATTCCCGACGTGCAGCAGCCGCGGTGACGGTGGCGCCAGGCGATCCAGGACGGCGGCCGTGAGTCCCATCGACGGCTCCGGCACCGACCCGTCGCGAGCGTGGAACTCGGTGGTCCAGCCCTGTTCGACGACAAACTCGATGGCGGCCTCATACGAGTACGGCTGGTGACCCTCGCGCCGTCCCCACAGCCGCTCGGCCTGCCGACGCAGCGCATCCAGCTCGTCGAATCCGTAGACCGGACGCGCGATGGGCAGCCAGCTGCCGTCGCCGGCAGTGAGGACGGCATGGGAGCGACGCGCCGCCTGATCGACCGCCTGCGGTCCGCCATCGACGATCCACAGCACGACGCCGGCGCAATCCTCGGGGTCGACGCCGCCGATCGCCAGCATGGCGCCCACGGCGTCGCCGGCCCAGGCGAAGTCGGTGGTGGCGGCGTAGATGAGCAGCGTCGCGTCGTCGTCTGGCCCGAATACGTGGAAGTAGCGGGCCGCGTCGTGCGGCCGTCCGGCCAGCTCGTTGATGTCGAGGACAGTGACGAACGAGCCGGGCAGCTCGAGCGGGGGCAGCTCCTCCGCGTCCGCGCCGGTCTCGGTCGCTTCCGCAGCCTGATCGGGAGATCCTCCACCTCGGCCCGTCAGGGTAACCGCTCGTGCGGCGACCGGTTAGACTTGCGCGCCGTCCGGCCGGGCATCAACGTGCGGCCCCCGGCCATCACCGCCCCCATGTCAGACGTGTCCACCCGCCAAGCGCTCATCCAGCGCGTGGTCCAGAATCCACCCCCGGTTCACGGCGCTGCGGCCGGCGCCACCGGCGTCTGGTCCACCGCGCATGACTGCTACGACTTCATGGCTCGCCACGTCGAGCCCGGATCGCGCACCCTGGAGACCGGCTGCGGCATCTCGACCGCGCTGTTCGCGCTGTGGGGAGCCGAGCACACCTGCGTCGTCTACGACCAGGGCGAGGTCGACATTCTCGTCTCCTGGGCCGTCCAGCAGGGGGTCGACATCAGCCGGCTGACGTTCGAGATCGGCCCCTCCGACGACGTCCTGCCGCGGCTGGAGCCGACCGAGCTCGACCTTGTCTTCGTCGACGGGTCGCATGCCTTTCCGGCGGCGATCATGGACTGGTTCTATGCCGCCGGCCGGCTCCGGCAGGGCGGAGTCTGCGTGATGGACGACGTGCAGCTGCCGATGGTCACCCTGGGGCTGTTCGAGTTCTTCGCCAAGGACCCGCGGTGGGAGCTCATCGTCCGGACCGACAAGTGGATCGGGCTCGTCCGCCACTCGTCCGGTCCACTCCGCGAGGAGTGGACCGAGCAGCCGTTCCTCAGCTGAGCGCCGCGATCGCGGCCGCCTGGCCCAGCAGCGACGAGGTCTGCGCGAACCCGCGCAGAGTGGTCAGTGATGCCGGCGTGAACACGGGCGGCCCCCCGTCGGTGCCGTTCTCGCTGCGCCGGTAGCGCGCTCGGCTCCCGCTCACCATCCGGTGGCGCTGCGCGGCGTCGCGCGCCCCCACGACGGCCAGCAGGTCGATGTCCTCCCGCTCTCCCAGCCCGCAGCGCTCGGTCAGCGCCTGGAGCTTCTGCGCCGCCACATCGGGCTCCAGTCGTGTCGCGTCGATCGCCAGCGTGACGAGCTCGGAGCCCCCCATCGCCTCCGCGTAGCTGCGCAGCATGTCGTCGTCGGCGATCAGCTCCTCGGCATCGGCGAGCGTGACGAACAGCCGTGAGCCTTCGAGCGGGTGGGGCACGGCCAGCGCAGCCGTGGCGCGGTCGACCGCACCCATGAAGCGGTCGCGGGCGCCCACCCGGAACGGATCCCAGGCCAGGGCTGCCAGCGCCAGCGACGCCTCGGCCTCCAGGTCACCGAACTCGCGGGCCGCGTCGGCTTGCGCCACGCGGGCGTCGGCGATGGCGGCGCCCTCGGAGTCGGGATCCGCCGGAGCCACGAAGAACGATCCGGCCGACGAGAGGACCGCCCGGGCGTGCTCCTCGACCCCACTCCACACGAACTGGAGCTCGTCGGGGGTGAGCGAATCGAGTGGCAGGTGGCGCAGCGCCCACAGCTGGAAGGCGACCTCCTTGCGATGCTCGCGCACGCCGGCGGCCCCCCCGCTGACTCCACCGGTGAGGTTGGCACCGTGCTCGCGATACAGCGCGAGAGGCTCGCGGACGTAGTCGATCTCAGAAACCTGGGCCGCGCGCAGCGTGAGCCACCAGTCGGCGTAGGGGATCCCGGCCGGGATGGGATGAAACAACTCGCGCAGCGAGCGGCGGATCATGATCGAGGACTGGGTGGCCACGTTCTGGAACAGGATCCGTGCAAACGCCCGCTGCGGCAGTTCACCGAGCTCGCCGATCAGAGACGGCCGGACGGTCGCCTCCTCGCCGTCGACAACCACCATGTCGCTGAACACCATGCCGAGAGCAGGGCGAGCCTGGAGCAGCTCGACCTGGCGGCGGACCTTGTACGGGAGCCAGACGTCGTCGGCGTCCAGCAGCGCGAGCAGCTCTCCGCCGGCCTCAGCCATCGCCCGGTTGGTGGCGGCGATGTAGCCGCCGTTGGCCTGCTGCACGAACTTGATGCGTCCAGGATGGCTCGCCACCAGGTCGTTGACGACCTCGGCGGTGTTGTCGGTGGAACCGTCGTCGACGACGACGATCTCCATCAGCTCAGACGGGTAGTCCTGCTCAAGCGCGCTCTCGATGGCGCGCCCCACATAGCGCGCGTAGTTGTACGCGCCCATCAGGACGCTGACGGTGGGAAGACGGCTAGGCGGCACGTGCGATGCGGTGGCCGAGCGCCGGAACGTCGGCACTGGGTCCAAACGTCTCCCGCGCCGCCACCAGAGCCTGGGCGACGACCTGATCCATGTTCAGGTATTGATAGCGCGCCAGGCGGCCGACGAACACGACGTCGCGTTCGCGGCTCGCCAGTAGCTGGTAACGCTTGTACAGCTCGCGGTTCTGCTGGCGGGGCACCGGGTAATACGGATCTCCCTCCGCGCACGGGAACTCATAGGCGACGGTCGACTTCGTCGACGCCTGACCGGTCAGGTGGCGGAACTCGGTCATGCGCGTGTAGGCGACCTCCTCGCCGGGAAAGTTCAACTGGCCCACTGGGTGCACCAAGCCGCCGTCGGGTACATCGTGCGTCTCGGTCCGGAACACCAGACTCCGGTAGGGGAGCTTGCCCAGCCGGTACCCGAAGTACGCGTCGATCGGACCAGTCCAGACGAGCGCGCCATAACCGATCGACGCCGGGAGATCGGCGAAGTCGACCCCGACCCGGACGGTGATCAGCGGATGGTCATGCATCCGCTCGAACATCTTGGTGTAGCCCGCGCTGGGCATGAACTGGAAGCTGTCGGTGAAGTAGCGATCGTCGGTGTTGTGGCGAACCGGGATCCGGGCGCACACCGATGCGTCGAGCTCAGCAGGATCCAGGGCCCACTGCTTGCGCGTGTAGCCGCGGAACAGCCGCTCATACAGATCCCGTCCGACCTTGCCGACGACGGCGTCCTCGGAGTTCTCCGTCCGCTCCTTCGTCTCCGCCACCTCGGCCAGGTAGGCCTCGGCGTCGGCGTCGGTACGCAGCGTCAGCCCGTGGAGCGCGTTGATAGTGGTGCGATTGATCGGCACCGGGACCTGCTGGTCGCCGACAGTGGCCAGGACACGATGCTCGTAGGGCCGCCACTCGGTGAACCGGGACAGGTAGTCGCTGACCTTCTCCGAGTTGGTGTGGAAGATGTGGGGCCCGTAGCGATGGATCAGCACCCCGTGGGCGTCGATCTCGTCGTAGGCGTTGCCGGCGATGTGCTCGCGCTTGTCCACCATCAGCACACGTAGGCCACGGCTGGCCGCCCGCTCTGCCATCACGCTGCCGCTGAAGCCGGCGCCAACGATCAGGACGTCATAGTGGGCGCCGCGTGCGGTGCCCGGGACACCGGCCGGGCGCAGGGACGAGGGGCGGATCGGTGTCGTGGCCATTGTGCCCGGTTGTCGGCGGGCGTTGCGCGCACTTGAGAAAAGCCAACCAATGTATGAGTGGGCGGCTCAACTCCTCGCTCGGAGTGCCGATAACCAGAGCACCTCGATGGATGCCCCTGTGCTCGATCCACGTCTCAATGTGCTCGTCGTTCACGGCGACGTGCCGCCGCCCGACCGTGACGCCTGCTCTCTGCGCCTGCTGCGCATCGTCGAGCTGCTCGTCGCCGAAGGGCACCGTGTCACCTTCCTGGCCCGCGGCGGCGGCGATCAGGCCCTCAACGCGGCGCGGCTGCTACGGATGGGTGTCGCCGAGGTGTTTCCGCTCGACCCGCAGCGCCTGTCCGAGCGCTTTCCGAAGCAGAAGTTCCAATGGACGATCCAGATGTTCGATTTGGAAGGGCTGCTGCGCCACGGGAACTTCGACGTCGCCTGGCTGTCCCTGTACGACATCGCCGAGCAGTACGTCCCGCTTGTCCGCCGTTTCTCCCCGTCGACCCGCATCGTCGTGGACTCCACCGATATCGCGTGGGTGCGGGAGCACCGGGGTGCGAGCCTGTCCGGCGAGCCGGTCGCGCTGGCCGGGGCTCAGCGCACCCGTGAACAGGAGCGCGCCGTCTACCGCGCCGCAGATGTCAACGTGGCGATCAGCGACGTCGACGCGGAGGCGACGCGGGAGCTCGCCCCCGGCGTGCCGATCCAGATCGTCTCGCTGGTGCAGGACTTCCCGCCGGTGTCCCCGTATCCGGCAGGACGTTCCGGGCTGCTGTTCGTGGGGAACTACTGGCACCTGCCCAACGTCGACGCGGTCATGTCGTTTCACCGTGACATCTGGCCACTCGTGCGCGAGTCGGTCCCGGGCATTCATCTGACACTCGCGGGAAGCTCACCGCCGGACGAGGTGAAGGCCCTCGCCGGCGATGACGTGACGGTCACCGGCTGGGTTCCCGAGCTGGGCCCCTACCTGCAACGGTCACTCGTGTCCATCGCGCCCCTGCGATACGGGGCCGGCGTCAAGGGCAAGATCGCCGAGGCCATCGCGGCCGGGCTGCCGGTGGTGACCACCACCATCGGCGGCGAGGGGATGGATCTCCTCGACGGTGAGCACATACTGATCGCCGACGATCCCGCCGATTTCGCCGCCGCGATCGTCCGCTTGCACGAGGACCCCGAGCTCTGGGGCCGGCTAGCCACCGAGGCCCCCAAGATCCTGTCGGCGCGGCTGGGCCCGCAGGCGGCGCGGATCGCGATTCGGCGGTCGTTGCGCGCCGCCTGCCCAATCCACTGGCAGGCGCCCGCCGACATCGCCTGGCTGGACGAACTATTCGTCTGTTTCGCCCGGGAGTTCGCCCCGAGCGACCACGTGACGCTGACGCTCACCGTCGCACCCGACGACCCTGAGGCATCCCAGGCGGCGTTTGATCACGTGACCGCGCTCGTGGCGGAACTGGCCCTGGACCTGGAGCAGATGGCCGACATCGAGATCACCGGCTGGGCGGACAGCACCCCGCGGCTGCCGCGGACGGTCGTGCTCGAATCGTCGCCCGCGGCGCCGCCGGCGTCGAGCGAGCTCGACGTTGCCGATACATTGCCTGCCGCCCCCGGCTCCACTCGCCGCCGAGGGCGTCGGCGCCCCCAGGTTGCGGTGGCTCTCCAGGCCGCGGTCGATCCCCTTCACCTTCAGGCGCAGCTGCGGCTGCTCGGACCGGCCATCAGTCGCGACGACGCCGAGGTCGTCATCATCGCCTTCGGTCACAACGCTGCGACGACGGCGATGCTCGGAGCGCAGACCGGCGCGCGGATCGTGCGCTGTCACGTGCACCCGGGACGCGAGCTGTGCCACCAACTTGCGATCGAGGCGTCAAGCGCCCCGGTGCTCATCACCCTTGGTCCGCTCACGCTGCCTCAGGCCGGCCTGGTCGATCCGCTGATCGAGGCGGTCAAGGCCGGTGCCTCATTCGCCGGCCCCGCGGTCGACGGCTCCCACGGTCTCGGCGTAGCGCCAGACGGGAGCCTGTGGCCACTGCGCGCCGGTGACAGCCGGCCGCTCGGGGCGCTGCCCTTCGATTGCCTGGCGGCCACGCGCGAGATGTGGGAGGCGGCACCGCGGGCGCTTCCGATGCGCGAAGGCCATCCCGAACGTCAGCTGGGCGACTGGGCGAGTGCGCAGGCTCCGCTCGCGGTCAGTCCGATCGCGCGCGTGCACCGGATCGAGACCGGCCCGGTCAGCACGATCATCTGCACGCGCAACCGCGCCGAGGAGCTGCCCGACGCCGTCGCCCTGCTCGCCGCCTGCGGCGCGACCGCGAACGGCAACGAGGTCATCATCGTCGACAACGCCTCGACCGACGCCACGGCCGAGGTCGCCCGCGAGCTCTGCGCCCGCTATCGCGGGGTCCGCGTCGTCCACGAGCCAGAGCCCGGCCTGTCGCATGCTCGCAACGCCGGGGCGCGGGCCGCCGCCACGCCACGCTTGTGCTATCTCGACGATGACTCTCGGCCGGCGCCCGGTTGGCGCCAGAACATCTCCTGGGCGCTCAGCTGCACCGGCGTCGCCGCCGCCGGGGGCCCCATCGCCGCCCTGTGGCCGCCCGAGCGTGAGCCCGACTGGCCGGCTCTGGGACTCGAGGGTGCCCTCAGCGTCCTCGACGCCGGCGACACGACGCGCGAGCTCGTTCCGCCGGAGATCGTCTACGGCGCGAACTGGGCGATTCGCCGCGAGGCCCTTCAGGCCGTCGGTGGCTTCGACGCCCACCTCGGCTACTCGCCTGACGTCAAGATCGGCGGCGAGGAGGTCGCCGTCGCCTGGCGCCTGCTTCTGCGGGGCGTCGGCGGCACGCTGTACATGCCGGGCGCCGCCGTCGGGCACCGGATCTCGGCCGACCGGCTGCAGGACAGTTACCTCGTCGGGCGAATGTTCGCCGTCGGCATCGAGCACGCCCACCTGCGGCTCGAGCGCGAGGGGCGCAGCCATGAGCGCCTGGTCTCGGAGATCACGACCGCCGCGGGCGAGCTGCTCGAGATCGTGCCCCTGTCGGGGGATATGGAGCTCGAGGAGGCGCTCGCACGCGTCCAGTCAGCCGATGTGCCGATCAAGCGGCGCGCCACCGCCGCCGAGGCGCTCGGGCTCATGTCGGCATCGCTCCTGCTGCTCGAAGAGCGCGCGATCGAGACCGGGGAACTGCACCTGCGCCTCCGTCCCGAGCACCTCCGCGGCGTGCTGGCCCCCGCTCCGCTCGTTGCCGCCGCCTAACCGCATGAGCACGTCGCACTCGCGCCGGCGCCGGCTGATGATGACCGCGTTTGGCTTCAACGACAGCGGTGGCGGGACGACCGTGCCGCGGCTCGCCGCCAAGGAGCTGGCCCGACGCGGATGGGATGTCACCGTCTTTCATGCGGCGGTTGAACCGACCGAGACCCGGCAGCCCTACGAGATCCGAGAGCGCGAGGAGGACGGCGTGCGCTTGATCGCGGTCCACAACCGGCCTCACGGCCTGTTCGACCTCGGTCACCCGCACCGCGAGCTCGATGATCCGCCGATCTCCCAGGCGTTCGCCGCCGCGCTGGATCGCCTGACGCCCGACGTCGTGCACTTCCACAATCTGCATAACCTCGGCGCCGCGCTGATCGACCATGCCGCCGCGCGCGGGCTCCCCGCCTACTTCACCACCCACAACTATTGGCTCATCTGCCCGCGGGCCTACCTGCTCACGGGGGCCGGCACGATCTGTGCCGGACCGGGCGACGGTGCCACCTGCGCCTCGTGCGTGGGCAGCCACGACGTCATCGGCCACCAGCGGAGGCTGACCGAGATCCGCGCCAAAGCGCAGCGGGGCCTCACCTCCATTCTGGCCGTCTCGTCGGCGGTGCGGCGCACGCTCCTCGCCGCCGGCTACCCGGATGATCTCGTCGACGTCGTACGTCAGGCGATGCCACACGAGACCGACATCTGGAACCAGCTGGGCCGCGACCGGCGCCCGGGGCGTATCGGTGAGCGGCTGACGGTCGGCTTCCTCGGATCCGCCTATCCGCACAAGGGCCCGCAGCTGCTCATTGCCGCCGCGCAGAACACCCGCGCGCCCATCGACGTCAAGATCCTCGGGGAGATCCCGCCCCGGTTCGCCTCGCAACTGCGTGGACTCGATCGTCGCGGCGCGGTGGAGATTCTCGGAGCGTTCTCGCCGGATCAGATCCCCACGCTGCTCGCCGGCGTGGACGTCACCGTACTGCCCTCGATGTGGTGGGACTGCGCTCCGCTGGCCGCCGCCGAGTGCCTGGCCGCCGGAACCCCCCTGCTCGTTCCGCGTCTCGGTGGCCTGCCCGAATCCGTCCGTGACGGCGTCGACGGGCTGACGTTCACCGGGCTCGACGTCGATGATCTGACCCGTTCCCTGGACCGGCTGGCGCTCGAACCGGGACTGCTGGAACGGCTCCAGGCCGAGATCCTTCCGCCGCGGGCATTCGCCGCCTACGTCGATGAGCTCGAGGCCTACTACGCCGGGGAACGACCCGGCCGGGTGGCCGCCCCTCCCGCCGACCACGAGCTCGCGGTGCGCTGGCAGGGCGATCACGGGCTGCCGACGAGCCTCTCGATCATCAACGACCGGGTCACCGAGCGCCTCCGCGGGCGGGTCCAACGCGTGTCCCGGGATGGCGCAGGCGCGCGCGACCTGCCCCTGCCCCACGCCGCCGACGTCGAGGTCCGCCACCAGTGGCCGCCCGACCTGCGCCCGGCCCCCGCCGGACGGCTGGCGATCATCCAGCCGTGGGAATTCGGCGCGATCCCGCGCGAATGGTGCGCTCCGCTGGCCACCAACGTCGACGAGCTATGGGTACCGAGCGAGTACGTGCGCCGCATGTACCTCGACGCCGGCGTCGAGCCCGAGCGCGTCGTCGTCGTCCCCAACGGCGTCGACCTCGCGCGATTCGCGCCCGCCGGGCCGCGCCGCGAGCTGCCGGGCGACGGCATCCGGTTCCTGTTCGTGGGTGGTCTCATCGCCCGCAAGGGACCCGACGTTCTCCTCGACGCCTGGCGCGAGGCATTCGCCGGACGCGGCGACGTGACGCTGGTCATCAAGGACTTCGGGGCGGACGGGATCTACCGCGGTGACGATGTCCGCGGCGCCATCCGCGCGCACGCCGCGTCCGGCGCCTGGCCGCGCATCCTCCTCATCGACGACGAGTTGTCCGACGGCGAGCTGGCCGCCCTGTACCGGGCCTGCGACGTCCTGGTGGCGCCATACCGCGGCGAGGGCTTCGCAATGCCCGTACTGGAGGCGATGGCCTGCGGCCTGCCCGTCATCGTCACTGCCGGGGGCCCCACCGACGAGTTCTGTCCACCCGAGGCCGGATGGCGCATCAATTCGCGCCGCATCGAATTTCCCGAGGATTGCGTCGGCGAGATGGTCACCGCCGGCCGGCCCTGGGCGCTCGAGCCCGATCGCGGGCACCTGGTGGCACTGCTGCGCGAGGCCGAAGGCACCGAGCGCGCCGATCGTGAGCGCCGTGGGGCGGCGGGTCGCCGGGCCGCCGAAGGGCTCTCCTGGAATGCGGTCGCCGACCTGTACAGCGAGCGGATCGCGGCGCTCGCCGCCCGCACTCCGCGGCTGGGCGGTGGCACCGACCCCGAGCCGTTCCCGCTCGCCGAGGACGTCGCGCTGCGCGTCATGGCGGCACCGGCGTGGCGCGCCGAGGACGATCTCGGCCGGCTGTTGGCCGAGTGGGGCCAGGCCACCGATGCCGGCACCAGCGCATGCCTGTACCTGCTCGCCGATCCCGAGGTGGACGGCGACCCGGCCACGCTGGAGTCGCACGTCATATCCGCCGCCACCGCCGCCGGGGCCGATATCGAGTCCTGCGGCGACATCAACGTCCTGATGGAGCCGTCGAGCGCTGAGCGCGACGGGCGGCTGCACGCCGCGATGGATGCCTTCGTGCCGCTGCACCCGGCATCGACCGGCCACGAACGGCTCGCTCGAAGTGCCGGGAGCGCGATCCTGGATCTCGCCGCCGGGGATCTGAGCGCCATGGTGACGCAGCCTCACGCCCTGACCGCCTCAAGCTCGACGGCCGCACCGTCGATGATCAGATGAGACCATGAGTTACGCCGACGTCGTGACGAGGGTGTCGCAGATCAACTCCCAGATCTCCGGTCTGCAGACCGCGTTCATCCCTCCCGCCACCGCCTCACCGTCCACCAACTCCGCATCCAGCGGCGGGACGGCATCGTTGACCTTCGCCTCGGCGCTGAGCGGCGCCATGGGCGCCAGCGGCACGACGGCGACGGGCGGCGCCTCCCTGCCGACCGCCGCCGGCACGATGCTCACCTCCGACCAGCAGCAGTTCGCCTCGCGCCTGGCCGCGGACACCGGGCTGGACACCGGCGTGGTGTCGGCGTGGCTGCTGGCTGAGGAGTCGGGCGGCGCCGCGGTCTCGCGCCAGGGTGCCGGCAACAACGACTGGCTGAACATCGGCTACACCGACAGCGGCACCTTCGGCTCGGCTGATTCGGTCTGGAGCGATCCGACGACGGCCGCCGACGCCACCGCCGGCTGGCTCAAGGGCCAGAACACGATCCCCGGGTATGGCACCGCCAGCGCCGGGATCCAGGCGATCGTCGCGACCGCCGGGCAGGCTCCGTCGGCTCAGATCTCCGCGCTGCAGAGCTCCGGGTGGGCGTCAAGCGGCTATCCGGGCCTGCCGTCCCTGTATCAGCAGGTCGCCGGCTGACGGCCCTTCAGCGAGCCGGCGAACGTCGAGGCGTCGCTCAGAGACCTTCGGGGTGCAGCACCGTTGGGAACGTCGCCAGGTAGGCGGCCGACGGGGTCCCGATCTTCTCCACGCCGCCCCCGCCGCCCCAGGCGCCGTGCGAGCCGCCTGACTCGTAGAACTGGCCGTTGATGTCGATGATGACGTGG
>Ga0182024_10021662_pt1 | contig 11647 bp, 9 predicted proteins | sample P32metaG_FD_120480 | JGI IMG/M metagenome (GOLD analysis project Ga0182024, IMG submission 120480) | Permafrost microbial communities from Stordalen Mire, Sweden - P3-2 metaG (Illumina Assembly) | ecosystem: Environmental > Terrestrial > Soil > Wetlands > Permafrost | place: Sweden: Stordalen... | reverse complement strand
TCCGTCCCATAAGCGCTAACTTGTTTGGGATGTTTTTCTTTAAACTCCCACAAAAACGTCATCCTGAGCGCAGCGCCTCACGGATTTATCGCGTGACACAGCGCTTGATGCGCGGAGTCGAAGGACCTCGGCGGTGCTTATTTTACCCATGCTGCTCGGAGCTTTTCAACCACCGAAGCCCGAGAACAGGATCTGCTTGAATTCTGCCGCGGCCTTCCCTATTCTTCTGGTGTACCTCGGTGGTCTCTGCCGTTCGAATCAAGAGACCCTACCCACGTTCTCCAACTCGCAGGGAGCATGGACGGAGGAATTGCGAGCACACCCTGGTGGTGTGCTTACTTTTGCCCGCCACCTATCGAAGCATGGAGGAACGTATGAATCGCAACAAAACTATCGACTACATCGAATTCCGCGCCAACAATCTGCCCGCCGTCAAGCAGTTTTACACCCAGGTCTTCGGATGGGAGTTCGAGGATTATGGCCCCGAATACACCAGCTTTAAGGATGGCAGGATAGCTGGTGGATTCAGCCTGGGACCGGTCGCGCCGGGCGCAGGACCGCTCGTGGTCATCTACGTCGACGATCTTCCCTCCACGGAAAAACAGATCAAAGAGGCCGGGGGGAAAATCACCAAGAACATCTTTTCCTTTCCCGGAGGATCGCGCTTCCACTTTGCCGATCCGGACGGGAATGAACTGGCCGCGTGGACAGAGGGTTGAGCTTGACTACACGCCCACAGGAAAAGGCTTCGGCGAAGATTCATCGGTATTGGCGCTGCCGATCCGAAAGCGCTCGAATCTGCCTTCCAGCAGAGACATCAGGCCGGTGTACCAATAGCCCAGCACGAAGAGCAGCAGGAAGGGCACAGTGAAATAGTTCTCATTGACGATTGCATACCAGATGGTCAGCGCAAAATAGCTGCCGATCAGGAGTTCAATCCAGGGCACGATCCCAAGCCGCTTGCGGTACTTGCTGGCCTGTGGAACCTGGCCGCGCTTTTCTATGCGGTACTTAGGAGTGCGCTTGAAGGCGGTCTTAATGCCGAAGAGCGCCTCCATCACCGCCTTGCTATTGGTCACGGTTAACCCAATGCCCAGAGCCATGAGAAACGGGAGATACAAAAACGTTCTGTACCACTTCCCGGGAAACAACTCTCTCTGAGAAACCAGGTAGAACGAGGAAATAGAAAACGTTGACGCCATGAACAGTGGAACGTCAATCAGCAGCATCTGAAACCATCCCTGATAGAAGCGGATGATCATGGCCGGCATCAACAACGTGGAGAGCACGATCATCAACGGATAACTGATATTTGCCGTGAGGTGGTAAAACGCCTCCAGCTTCACGTGGAACGGCTCATCGCTGCGGAACATCATGGGCAGGATCTTCTTCGAGGTCTGAATCAGGCCCTTGGCCCAGCGCGCCTGCTGGGTCTTGAAAGCAGTCATTTCAATGGGTAGTTCGGCGGGACACTCAACGTCTTGCAGATATAGAAATTTCCAACCTTTCAGCTGCGCCCGATAACTCAGGTCGGTATCTTCGGTCAGGGTGTCGTGCTGCCAGCCTCCCGATCCATCAATCGCCACCCGGCGCCACATGCCGGCAGTCCCGTTGAAATTGAAGAAGGCCTGGGTGCGTGATCGTCCGCCGTGTTCGAGAACGAAGTGGCCATCGAGCAGGATGGCTTCCACCTGGGTAAGAAAGCTGTAGTCGCGGTTAAGATGCGTCCAGCGTGTTTGCACCATGCCGATTTTCGGATTGGCAAAGTGATGCACCACCTGCATCAGCCATTCTTTCGGGGGAACAAAATCAGCATCGAAGATGGCGACAAATTCGCCCGTTGCGGCGCGCAAACCCTCATCCAGAGCGCCCGCTTTGAAGCCGTGGCGATTGACCCTGTGAATGTAGACGATCCTGTGGCCGAGAGATTGATAAAGCTCCACAGCCGTCTTGGCGACGTCTACAGTGCTATCGGTGGAGTCGTCCAGTACCTGGATCTCCAACTTATCGGCGGGATACTCGAGATTGCAACAGGCCTGGATCAGCCGATCGACGACAAATTGCTCGTTGAAGATGGGGAGCTGCAAGGTGACGGTAGGGAGCTCTGCAAAATGCGACTCTGGCTCTCGCACCGCGTTCTTCCGGTTCTTGTAGTAGCGGTAAACCAGCTGATAGCGATGGATACCGTAAAAGGCAAGGATCACCATGACGATGAAGTAGGGAACTAGAAGTGCGGTGTCAAACGAGTTCCAGCGATATAAGTGTTCGAAGGTCTTGTCGGCATAATGGGTCTTGAAGTAATGCTCGAGGCCGTGCTGGGGATAGGCCAGGCACAGACCCCACCTCATAGGGAAGTTGCTGAGTTGGTCAGTAATAGTCAGCAGGGCACTTCCTCCGTACTTACTCCAGATGATCCGCCAAGGTGCTCATCCTGCGTGCTTTGATGCATCCAGCGGCGGGTCTTGCAAAGCTCAATTGAGAAAATAAGTGGTGTACAACGTATCGCGCTGCACAGGCCGGAAGCCGGCGCCGCGGATCACATGCCGCAGTTCCTCTTCGGTGGTGTGATTGGACGTTCCGGCCGCCCGGACTACATTTTCTTCGAGCATGACCGAACCCACGTCGTTACCGCCGAAGCGCAGGCCAAGCTGCAACACCTTTAATCCCTGTGTCACCCAGCTTGACTGCACATTCTCCACGTTATCCAGGTAGAGGCGCGAGATGGCCAGTACCTTGAGATACTCGACCGAGGTCGCTTCATCCCACTTACGGCCGCCCAGGGCAGTGTTGGTGGGTTGAAAACTCCAGGGGATAAACGCGGTGAAGCCGCCTGTTTCTTCTTGCAGGCGCCGCACCTGTTCAAAGTGATTGATGCGCTGCTCGAAGCTTTCGCCGACGCCGAACATCATCGTGGCCGTGGTGCGCATGCCGAGCTCGTGAGCAGTGCGGTGCACATTTACCCAGTCCTGTGTGGAGCACTTCAGCCTCGCAATGCGATGCCGTACTTCATCGTCGAGAATTTCTGCGCCGCCACCGGGAATGGACGACAGGCCCGCATCCCGCAGCCGGGCGATGGTGTCGCGCACGGAGAGATCGCTGTATTCGGCGATGGCCAGAATCTCTGAGGCGGAGAAACAATGCAGCCAGACCTGGGGGAACCGCTGTTTGATGCCCTTGAGCAGGCGTTCAAACCATTCGATCTTGAGATCGGGGTGCAAGCCGCCTTGCATTAGCACGCCGGTACCGCCCATTTCCACGGTTTCGGCAATTTTCTGGTAAATGGTTTCGAAATCGAGAATGTAACCTTCGCTGGCGAGCTTTCCTTTAAGAGGCCGATAAAATGCACAAAAGCTGCAATACTCGGTGCAAAAATTTGTATAGTTGATGTTGCGGTCAACGATATAGGTAACTACGCCCTCGGGATGCAGCTTGCGCCGAAGCGCATCGGCTTCCATACCCAGGCCGATGAGGTCATCGGAGCGGAAATAGTCGAGAGCTTGAGTCCTGGTAATCGCCACATACGTATTTTACGGGTATGGCGGCCTACAATCCAGTGCTACTGTGCCAGAGGTGCTGTGCCGATATAGGGCCGCGAACGCGGTCTGTGTAAGCTGGTTGCGCCTACCACAACCAGTTGAAGGCTTCCGTGCCGGTTCTTGCGGCATGTTCGATCGAACGTTTTACGATAAAGCGTCAGTTTCGCGGGCCCAATCCATCACTAAGAAGCGCTCTTTGTTTACCGCGCTACCCATCTCCTTCGAGGAAGGTTCCGTTTTTATGTCCCAATTTAGATTTGCCAGCCGTGCCTTTTCACGACTTCCAACCCCTTTGCGCCTTGTGCTGGGAGTGACTCTTGGACTCACCTTCGCCCTTCCCGGGCATGCACAGAGTGCTCCCAGCGCTGCGCCTGCACCGGATGTCATCGTGTTCACTAACGGCGATCAGTTGACCGGCAAGCTGTTGCGTGAAATCGGTGGCAGCGTGACCTTTCACAGCGACATTGCCGGAGATGTGATCGTAACCTGGGACAAGATCAAGTCCATTCACACTTCACAGCAATTTGCCGTGATTCAGCAGGGCCAGCATGTGACCCGCAAAACGGCTGACACGGATGTTGCCCAGGGCGTCATCCAGGTTCAGGATGACCAGGTCAAAGTGGCAACCGGCACGGGGGGCACTACCAAAGACATCCCGGTGAAGAACACACAGTACATGATCGACGAGGCCACGTACGGTAAAGAAGTACGCAGAAATCCGAGCTTCAAGTACGGATGGAACGGCTCGATCACTGGGGGCGCATCGACTGTCGAGGCTACCCAGAATAGCAGGGCGTTCACCGGCTCGGTGGCCCTGATACGCAGAATTCCAACGGTGGATTGGCTCGACCCGCGTACTCGAACCCTGGTTGATTTCACCGGGGCCTACGGCACCGTTAGCCAGCCCGGCTCTGCGACCATCAAGACCAACATCATCCACTTCGATGCTGAGCACGATTGGTACTTCACGCCCCGCTTCTACTTCCTGGTGGATTCGTCCTTTGACCACAACTATTCGCAAGGCCTGGATCTGCAGCAACTCTATGGAGGCGGCCTGGGTTACACAGTCATCAAGACTCCGAAGCAGGAACTGGATGTGAAGTTCGATATTCACTACGAGAAACAGAAATTCTTTTTGCTCCCGAACATCGCGCCGCCGGTCAGTCCGAGCAAAAACCTGATCGGAGCCGACTTTGGCGACACCTACATGTTGAAGCTGCCCCACGGCCTGGTCTTCAACCAGGGCGCAGTGATCACCCCGGCATTTAATCAATCCAACGCCTATTCGGCCGTGGCCACGGCGGGTCTGCTGTTCCCGGTGTACAAGCGGCTCGGATTTACTGTTGGCACGCTGGACGACTTCCTGAACGACCCGGCGGCCGGCAGTAAGAAGAATTCCTTCCAGTTCACCGCCGGGGTCACGTACACGCTCAAGTAGGGCTATTGCGGGGCCGCTGGGTCAAGATCCAGCGGCTGTTTCAACAGCGTCAGCACGCCAGGGGGCAAGGGTTTATCTGCGTTGGCCAGCAGTTGCGACACTTGCCACATTTCTGTCTGGTTGAGCACCTTCTTGAAGGCGGGCATGCCGGAGAGGCGGATCCCGTTGGCCACCTTCCAATAGGTTTCGCCCGGGGGGTCGTCGCTGACGCCGACGACTCCGTTGCGGTGCGGCTCCCATAGCTGGGGCGCCTCGGGAAACATACCCTTGGCGAAGCTGGCGGGAAGCCCATAGAGGCCGTGGCAGCCAGCACATTGCCGGCGGTAGATGTGGGCGCCGATCTCCAGGTTGGTGGGGCTGGCCTCGACTGGGGGCGTCTTGATCAGCTCACGATCGATGCGAGCGTGCATCGGGATGTGCACGATTCTGGCCTCGAAGGGCAGAGGTGCGTCGCCGGTGGCCACGGGGGGACTCCCCGCGGTGAGGTAGAGCCAGATGCCTATTGGCACAATCAGCAAGCCGATCACGAGCCCGATCAGAAATTTCATTCAGTTCGCCCTCTTTTGCCGCGTGGAATAAGAAAAGCTGCACTCTCCGGTCCTGAGCAGGATATAGCAAGCGCAGAAATGCTCTAATACTAACCAGGACATCAAACCGTATTTTCATCGCCGAGTGGCGGCAGGCAGTGGAGGCTTTCAGGTTCATGCATCATAGCAAGCGTTTTGGATGCCAAGTGTATCCGCTTCTTTTTTTGATCATTCTCGCGGTACCCGGGCTCATGGCGCAAAATCCCACCGATAGCAGTTCTCAGGCTCCAGCACCGGCTCAGACCGAGCCCGAGAATCCACAACAAAATCAAGTTCGCCTGGCCCAGGAGGCTCAGGCACGCATACGGGCGCGGCGGCAGCAGCGAACCCAGCGCGTCATTCAGGATACGTACAGCCACAAGTTCGAGGTTTATGGCGGGGGCGGCTATACCCGATTCCGTCCCGGCAGTTCGCTGCAGAACATCAATGAATCCGCCTGGAACGCCGGTTTCACCGATTATCTGCGGCCGCGGCTGGGGGTTACCGCGGATCTGCGCGGCTATTACGGAACCGCGTTCATCACGCCCAATGAATTCAACATATTCAAGCCCAGTATCAGCGAGTACTCCTTCATGGCGGGCCCGCAGTATCGCTTTGTGCGCCGCGAGCACTGGGCGATTAGCGGGCAGGTCCTGGTGGGTGGATCCAAGGGCAACTTCAATGCCAATGGCGCCGAGCTTCCCGGTCCCCTGGTCGGACTTTGGAGTAACGGTACCAACGTCAGTTTTGCGGCGGGTGTGCCGATCGATTACAACGTTGGTCCAGGGCTCGCTGTGCGTCTACAGCCGGGCTATTGGTTAACGACCTTCGGGAGCACGACACAGGCGAAGAATCTGGGCTTCAATGCCGGTCTGGTATATCGTTTCGGGCGCCAGTAAGAAGGATGAAGGGTACGGCCTTCAGGCCGTACGTTTAGTAGTTAAGATCCATCGGCTTTAGCCGCTGAGGGCTGCTTCAGCGAGCACAAGAGATGCCTCAGGGGCTAAAGCCCCCCTAAGTTGCGTGGTTAAACGTACGGGCTGAAGCCCGTACCCTTCAAGAAATGACTCTCCGCAAACTCTGATTCGCGTTTCCAGTTTGCAGGGGTGCCAGTTAAAGGCTCAAGCAGTGACTGCCTTGTCGCGTTCCTTCGCGGCTTCCAGGGGGTACTGCGGTTCCGTCATCCTGACCGGGTCGAGAATCTCAGCAATTTCCTCTTCGGTGAGCTGCTTGCGTTCGCGGGCGATATCGATAATCGACTTCCCGGTGGCCACGGATTCCTTCACAATCTCCGCTGCCTTGGCGTAGCCGATGTAGGGATTCAGCGCCGTGGCCAACGACACCGTGCTCTGCGCATACATCTGGCAGCGCTGCTCATTGGCCGTGATGCCTTGAACGCAATATTGATCGAACTGGCGCAGCATGTTGCTGAGAATGGTCACGCTCAGCAACACGTTGTAGGCCATGGTCGGCATCATTACGTTCAGCTCCAGTTGCCCGGCCTGCACGGCATAGGCGACAGCCGTATCGTTGCCGATCACCTGGAAACTGACCATGGCAGCCAGTTCTGGAATGACCGGGTTGATCTTCCCCGGCATGATCGAAGAACCGGGCTGCAGGCTGGGAAGGAAGATTTCCGCAAAGCCGGTATTCGGTCCCGAGCCGAGCAGCCGGATGTCATTGGAAATCCTGATGGTTTCCAGGGCGATTCCGCGCAACGCTGCGCTCACATCGGCCATGCAGGCATTGGATTGCATCGCCCAGCGCATATCCTGGGCCGGCGTCAAATCCTGCCCCGAGATGCGGGCCAGGTGGCCGATCGCTTTCACGCGGTAGTCCGGATGGGTATTGATGCCCGTTCCCACCGCACTGCCGCCGAGCCCCAGTTCGCGGAGCGTTCCGGAGGCCATCTTCAGGAACTGCTGCCCCTTCTCTATAGCTAAGCCATAGGCCGCAAACTCCTGCCCCAGGCGCATCGGCACTGCATCCTGCATGTGGGTGCGGCCGGATTTCATGATGTGGTGGAAGGCCTGCGCCTTCTCCGCGAAGGTCGCAGCGAGACGGTCCAGCACCGGGTAGAACGTATCGAGCGCCAGCAGCGTGGCCAACCGCATGGCGGTGGGGAAGACATCGTTGGTCGACTGCCCGTAGTTCACATGATCGTTGGGGTGCAAGTGGGTGTATTCCCCCAGTTTTCCTCCAAGAATCTCGTTGGCGCGATTGGCGATGACCTCATTGGTGTTCATGTGCAGGCTTACACCTGCGCCCGCCTGGAAAACATCGACCATGAATTCCTGGTCCCATTTGCCGTCGATCACTTCCTGGGCCGCCTGAATGATGGCCCCGGCACGCTTCTCATCCACCAACCCGAGTTCCTTGTTAGCCTCTGCGGCGGCGCGTTTCACCATGCCCAGGGCGCGTATGAGCGGAGAATGAGCGCGCATCCCGGAAATGGGGAAATTGTCCATCGCACGCGCTGTTTGCGCACCGTAATAAGCCTTTGCGGGCACCTCGACAAAACCAAGCGAGTCTTTTTCTTTGCGGACATCGGACATAAGGATGTTGCTCCTGAATAACCCTTGCAGAACGTTCGATTATAGCGATTTCAGCCGTCCGCTGGGAACGGCGCGTTGGGCCAGAGCAACTCATCGTCTAAGCTATATAGATGGAGCACAGCCGTAGTGTCCCGAAGGAAGACTTTGACGTGCTGGTGGTGGGCGCCGGTCCTACCGGTCTCGCCTGCGCCATCGAAGCCCAGCGGGCGGGCCTGAGCACCGTTCTGGTAGACAAGGGGTGCTTGTGCAACTCCCTGTTTCACTACCCGTCAAATATGACGTTTTTTACCACGCCGGAGCTTTTGGAGATCGGCGATATGCCGTTTTCCAGCCCCAACCAGAAGCCCAGCCGGAATGAGGCGCTGGAGTACTACCGGAAGGTCGCTGAACATTACCAGCTCGAGTTTCGTCAATATCAGCGAGTAAGCGGCATCATCGGGGTAGACGGAGATTTCACCATTACCACGGTCGACCGGTTTTCCCGGCACCGGGCCTACGGGGCCCGCAAAGTCATTCTAGCAACCGGTTACTATGATCTGCCGAACTACCTCGAAGTCCCCGGGGAAGAGCTGCCCAAGGTGTTGCACTATTACCACGACCCCCACCCCTATTACGATCAGAAGGTGCTGGTAGTCGGAGGGAAGAATTCGGCCGCCATCGCTGCTCTGGACCTGTGGCGCCACGGTGCCCATGTGATCCTGGTCCATCGGGGCGAGAAGATGCATCATCACGTCAAATACTGGATCCTGCCCGATATCAACAATCGCATCAAGAACGGCGAAGTCACCGCCTATTTTTCGACCTCAGTGGCCAGGATTGGAGAAGACTCGGTCGACTTGCTAACACCCCAAGGTCCCGTTACCATCGATAACGATTACGTGTTTGCCTTGACGGGGTACCATCCCGACTTTGATTTTCTGACTGCTCTTGGTGTGCGCATGGAGGGGCAGGATCGCTGCCCGGCCTGTGATCCGCAATCTCTCGAAAGCAATATACCCGGTCTCTATCTTGCTGGAGTGATCGTTGCGGGCATGCGAACCAATGAGATTTTCATCGAAAACGGCCGCTTCCATGGCCGTCAGATCGCACATGATATTGAAGCCAAGCTCGCAGGCAAAGCCCCGGTGAAGGTGGGCTGAAGCAAGGTGAAGGAAGGAGGGCCGCCAAATGAGTTGGCTTAAGCCTCGTTCGATTCGGGGTCAGCTCATCTCCGGTCTCATCCTTTTCGAAGGCTTGCTGGTGGTTGTCTTCGCGATCCTGCTGGTCCGCGAACAAGCTTTGGAAATTCATGAACGGGCTCGCCTGCGGCTGGAATCCGAGGTGAACCTGCTGGCGCTGCAGAGCCAGGATTCGCTGGCCCAGGGCCAGGCAGGATACCTGGTTCCGATTCTGCGCGCCATGATCAACTCTCCCGCCATCCGTACAGCCATGGTCACAGACACCAACGGCCGGGTGATTGCCAGCAGCGATCCGGAGATGAACGGCAAGGAACTGCTGACCCGCCTGGAAAAGAAGCATTTGGAGGGCACCGCTGGGGCGGTGATTTTTCGTGTTCCCGGCGGTGCTCGTGAAGCGGTCCAGGCGATCCACGTCGGTGGACAACTCAGCGGATTTGCCTGGGTCTATGAAGATGCGACTGCGGCTTGGCAGCAGATCTACTCGCTGATACGCATCACGTTCATTTTCGCCGGCCTGGGGGCTCTGGGCACGGCGATCATTGCCGGCACACTCGCCCGTTCCATTACCCGCCCGCTTCGTACCTTGCTTTCGGCGACCCGCAAGTTGATTCGTGATCCTGAGACCAAAGAAGGATTTCCGCTGGAAGTGACCTCGAATAACGAGTCGGCGGATCTTACCCGTGCTTTCAATCTCATGGTGACTTCGATCGAGGAGCAGAGGGCCGGGCTCAGCGACACCCTGGCGCTGCTCGACTCCATGTTGGAAAACGCGCCGATTGGATTTGCTTTTTTCGATCGCAAGCTTCGCTACGTGCGCGTCAACCAATTCCTGGCGGAGATGAACCAGGTGCCGATCGGAAGGCACCTGGGGCGCTCGATTGCTGAAATGCTGCCTGGTCCCGCCGCAGAGGTTCTGCAGCGCCAGGTGCAAAGCGTCTTTGAAACCGGGCAGCCGGTCACTCAATTCGAGCTGAATACGCCCTTGCCCGGTAACGTTGACCAGGTGCGTAGTTGGCTCATCAATGTGTACCCGGTCAAGGCGACGTCCGAGGCTGTTCGCTGGGTAGGAGCGATCGTAGTCGAAGCAACCCAACGGAAACGCGCAGAGGAGGCTTTGCGGAAAACCGAAAAACTGGCTGCTGCGGGGCGCCTTGCTGCTTCCATTGCCCACGAAATCAATAATCCGCTGGAGGCGGTCACCAATCTTCTGTACCTGCTGCGGCACCAGCCTTCGCTCGATGAGGAGGCTACCGGCTACGCCGACCTGGCCCAGCGGGAAATTTCCCGCGTCGCCGAGATGACGCAGCAGACCCTGCGCTTTTATCGCCAATCGACCCTCCCGGTGGTCGCCAACATTGCGGAGCTGTTGGAGTCGGTTCTCACCCTTTACCTAGGGCGAATGGTGGCGCTGCAGATCGAGGTTTCTCGCAAGATCGCCCCGGATGTCGAACTTTACTGCTTTTCCGGGGAGCTGCGCCAGGTCTTCGCCAACCTGATCGGCAACGCCATTGACGCCATGGCCAAGGGAGGGTGTTTGTCGCTGTCCATACGGCGCTCCCGTTCGTGGGTGGATGGCACCCCCGGGATTCGGCTGTTCGTTGCCGACAACGGGTGCGGTATGACTGAGGCCACGCGCCTGCGGATTTTCGAGCCGTTTTTCACCACCAAGGAAACGACCGGCACTGGGCTTGGTCTTTGGGTGAGCAGCGAGATTATCGTCAAACACAATGCCACGGTGAGGGTGGTCAGCCGTACGGCCGGCGGGGCAAGCGGCAGGCCGTCTGGGACCGTGTTCATGCTCTTTTTCCCCGAGAACGGGATTGGTTTGCCTCCGGTGCAGTCTCCGTCCGCGGCCACGCAGAGTGTCTAGTGTTGTTGGGAGAACGTGCCCTTCAGAGCGGTTGTAAAGGCTGCGGAAAAACTCCTCTTCTGTGAAGGGTGCGGGCTTCAGCCCGTACGTAACCCCGTGAAATCATTTGGGCTTTAGCCCCTGAGGGAAGCTCTTTCGCTGGCAAGAGTGCCCTTGACCCAAAAAAGGTCTCTGCTTAGGTGGCGCCCTCCCCTCAGTGGCTAAAGCCGCATTTGCTTCTAAAAGGATATGTACGGCCTAAAGGCCGTACCCTTCATACCCTTTTCCGCAGCCTGTGAAGCCGAGCCCTTTGTAAACAGTCAAGGATTGGCAGCCGTAGCTTGCGACGGAGGGACCGCGCAACGCGGCGCTTGCGCCACCGGGGCCAATTTCGACCGCGTAACGTGCAGGCGGTTGATCTGCATATAACGTATTCGCAATCCCCCGGCCACGTCGGGCATGGACCGTGGGGTCTTGGTCAAATCCACCAGCACCAGCAGCGCGGCCTCTGCTGGATTGTCGTAG
>Ga0182024_10021661_pt1 | contig 11647 bp, 8 predicted proteins | sample P32metaG_FD_120480 | JGI IMG/M metagenome (GOLD analysis project Ga0182024, IMG submission 120480) | Permafrost microbial communities from Stordalen Mire, Sweden - P3-2 metaG (Illumina Assembly) | ecosystem: Environmental > Terrestrial > Soil > Wetlands > Permafrost | place: Sweden: Stordalen... | reverse complement strand
TGCCGTCCTTGGGATCAATCGCCGTGATGCTGGGTGATGCGTGGCTGAAAATAAGAACCTTGTCCGTGAACGGTTCCAGCAGGATGCCGTCGGGCCGGCTCGTAACGTCAATGTCCTTGATCTTCTGCATCGTCTCCGTGTCGAACATGGCGATCTTGGCGTTGCTGCTGAAGCCATGATGCGTGGCGGTGTCAATGGCCACGCCATGGCCGCCGGCGTTGGTGATGGAACCGATATACTTATGGGTGTCCAGATCGAACACGAATGTATTTCCGCCGCGCGGCACATAAACGCGCCGTTCGTCGTTGTCGGCATAGACATAATCAATGCCGCCGTTGCCCATGAGCTGGGTTGTGGCGAGCACTTTGTAAGACGCAGTTGAATCCTGGGCGCGGACGTTGCCGGCCAGTAGGCCGAGGCCAAGCATGACGGATGAGAATTGTGTCAGATTTTTCATAATAAAGTTTGAGTTGATTTACAGGGACAGTCTGCCAGACGCAGTTGAAAGAACCAGAGTTTCAAAATTACAGTTTTGTAATGCTGCGCAAACGGATCGAAAATGACAAAACTGTCATCCATCGTTCACGCGGTGTTCATTTCAATTTGGCTTCTTGGTGAAGTCTGAAGTTTCACAAACGGCAATTTACACTAAAAAAACGAACCATTATGAAAATTAAAACGATAGTCTGTTCCGCACTGGCCGCCAGCCTCCTGACCGGCTGCGTCTGTGAGAAAGGCGAGCGCCATAATAAAGAAGCCAAGCAGGCCAAGCTCATGGCCGAAGCTAAAGTGAGCAAGGACGACGCTCAAAAAACCGCACTGGCCAAAGTGCCGAACGGCATGATCAAGGAAAGCGAATTGGAAAAAGAACATGGCAAATTGATCTGGTCATTCGATGTCGCCACGCCGGGCACGACGGACATAACGGAAGTCAATGTGGACGCCATCACCGGCGACGTTGTTTCAACGGAGAAAGAAGCTCCCGAAGGCCAAGACGAAAAACAAAAGAAGGAAGACGACAAGGATTAATCTGTCTTTAAGCAAGTAAACCGGCGGCGAGTTTTCTCGCCGTCGGTCTTGTTTTCAGCAAATAATAAATTCATGCGCGTGCTCGTAGTTGAAGACGAAAAGAAAACCGCCTCGTTTGTCCGCAAGGCGCTCCAGGCGGAAAATTTTGCCGTGGACGTGATGGCGAATGGCGAGGACGCGCTGCTCGCCGCCGCCGGCACGCCGTTTGACGCCATCGTGCTCGACATCATGCTGCCGGGGCGCGATGGCTTGAGCGTGCTGCGCCAGTTGCGCGAACGGAAAAATTCAACGCCAGTTTTATTGTTGTCCGCTCGCGGCGAAGTCAACGAGCGCGTCGAAGGTTTGAACGCGGGCGCGGATGATTATCTGCCCAAACCGTTTGAACTCGCCGAACTCGTCGCCCGCGTGCGCGCGCTCACACGGCGCGGCAGTGAAAACAAATCCATCGGCCTGCGCGTGGCGGATTTGACGCTCGACACCGTCACTCACAAGGCACGGCGCGGCGGCGCGGAAATCGAACTGACCGCGCGCGAATACCGGCTGCTCGAATTTCTAATGCGTTCGGCGGGGCGACTTTGCGGGCGCATGATGATTCTCGAAAAAGTCTGGGACTACAATTTCGATCCCGGCACGAATCTCGTGGACGTTTATGTCCGCCGCCTTCGCGAAAAGATTGACGCGAATTTTGAACCCAAGCTGCTGCACACCGTCCGCGGCAGCGGCTATGTCCTGAAGGAGACGCCATGAAAATCCGCACGCGCCTGACCTGGTGGTATGCGGGCATTTTGATCCTGTCGCTGCTCGTGATGGGCATCGGCACCTACCGGGAAATTGACGAGCAATTGCGCCATGAACACCGCCGCGAACCGACCGAGCACGCCATTGATGAAACGAGCGAAATGGTTTTACAAGTCGGCCTGCCCGCCGTCATTTTGGGGCTGCTGGGCGGCTGGTGGCTGACGCGCCGCGCGCTCGCGCCGGTGACGAAACTGACTGATGCCGTCGAAAAAATACAGGAAAAGAACCTCGGCGAAAAAATCCCGCGGACCAACAACGGCGACGAACTGGACCGGCTCACCGAGGTTTTCAACGCCATGACCGCGCGGCTGGACGATTCATTTCATCGCATCCGCGAATTCACCCTGCACGCCTCCCACGAATTGAAGACGCCGCTGACTGTCCTGTGCGGCGAAACGGAGACTGCGTTGCTCGACGAATCGCTTTCTCCCGCCGAACGCGAGCGATTGTTCAGCCAGCTCGACGAGGTGCGGCGACTCTCAAAAATCGTGGACGGCCTCACGCTGCTCGCAAAGGCCGACGCGGGACAGATCGTATTGAATCTGGAGACGGTGCGCCTGGACGAACTGGTGCGCGACAACTTTGCCGACGCGCAAATCCTCGCCGAGCCGCACGGCATCAAGGTTGAACTGGAAGCTTGCGAGGAAGTTTCCGTGCGCGGCGACCGCCATCGTTTGCGCCAATTACTGCTCAACCTTGCCGACAACGCCGTGAAATACAACCACCCGCAGGGCCGTGTGACGATGAGCCTGCGCCGCGCGGGCAACCTGACCAGATTCACCATCGCCAACACCGGCGCCGGCATCCCGCCGGAAGTGCTGCCGCGCGTGTTCGACCGCTTCTTTCGCGGCGACCCGGCGCACAGCAACTCCGTGGACGGTTGCGGCCTTGGCTTGAGCATTGCGAAATGGATTGTTTCCGCGCACGACGGCGAGATTCGCATTGCGTCCGTGCAGGGCAATGAAACGACTGTCACCGTGGAATTGCCGCTGGCATCTGGAGATTAAATTTTGAAGCACAAAATCGTCATTTTAATGTTATCCACCGGCCTGTTCGCCGGCTGCGCGCATTTTCAGCCGCAGCCGCTTGAGCCGGAAAGCACGGCGGCGCAATTGGAATCGCGCCGGCTCGACGACGCCGGTCTGGAAAAATTCCTCGAACAAAATCTCGGCCACGAATTGCAGACCTGGCCGCAGACAAGCTGGGATTTACAGTCGCTCACGCTCGCCGCGTTTTATTTTCATCCAAGCCTCGAAGTTGCGCGGGATGAATGGCTCGTCGCGCAGGCGGGCTTGAAAACGGCGGGCGCACGGCCCAATCCGTCCGTGTCGGTGACTCCTGGTTACGACTCGCAAATCCCCGGCAATTACAGTCCGTGGCTGGTGCCGGTGACTTTCGATCTGCCGATTGAGACCGCCGGCAAACGCGGCAAGCGCATCGCAGAGGCCGAAAAGGTTGCCGAATCCGCGCGCTGGGATTTTGTTTCCGCCATCTGGAAGATTCGCAGCGATGTCCGCGCCAACTTGCTGGATTTGAAAATTTCCGAGCGACGCGTCGATTTGTTGCGGCAGCCGTTTTCCGAGCAAGAGCAGATCGTGAAACTGTTGGGACAACGGTTTGACGCCGGCGAAATTTCCCGTCCAGAACTGACGACCGCGCAGATCGCCTTGAACAAAACCCAGCTTGATTTGAGCGACGCGCTGTCGAAAGAATCCGATTCGCGCTCGCGGCTGGCCGAGGCGCTCGGTTTGAGCGAAGCCGCGCTGGGCGGCGAGGATTTGAATTTTGATTTTTCGACAGGAGACGCGGAGGCGTTGACTTCGGCGGACGCGCGCAGCCTCGCGCTGCGGACGCGCGCGGACATTCTTGGCGCGCTCGCCGGTTACGCGGCGGCAGAGGACGATTTGCAACTTGAAGTCGCCAAACAATATCCCGACCTGCACCTCGGCCCCGGCTACGCCTGGAACAATGGCAACGCCGGCGACAACCAGTGGAGCTTGGGTCTGACGCTGGAGCTGCCAATCCTCGACCAGAATCAAGGGCCGATTGCCGAAGCCGAGGCGCGAAGAAAATTATCCGCCGCGAAATTTATCGAGTTGCAATCGCAGGTCATCGGGGAAATAGACCGCGCGGTTTCAGCCTGGCGCGTTGCCAAAGAGCAGTTGGAAACCGGAAACATATCGCTCGCCGCCGAAGAGCGGCAGCAGAAATCCGCGCAGGCGCAGCTTGAAGCTGGCGCGGCGGATCAACTGGATTCGCTCAACGCGCAATTGGAATTGGACAGCGCATCCCTCGCGCAACTGGAAAACGAAACGCAGTTGCAGGAGGCGCTCGGCGCTTTGGAGGACGCGCTGCAAAGCCCGTTGACTTTGCCCGACTCCGTGATTCAGCAAATTCAAATACATCCCGGCGAAGTCAAATCGCCTTCAAACAAATGAACCGTAAAAATTCAATCCCAATTCTGGCCGTGGTTTTCGGCGGAATAATTTGCCTCGGCGCGATTCGCGCGATGGCCGATGCCGACGACGCGGCCGCCGCTGACGAAAAAGTTGCCACCGTGGTTTCCGTTCAAACCGGCAAGATCACGGAGGCAACGCTGCATGGTTACGTTTCCGGCTATGGCATGATTGAACCCGCGCCGGCCACGGCAGGGCAGCCTGCCGCGAGCGCGCAACTGGCCTCGCCGTCCGCCGGCGTTGTGACGAAAGTGAACGTCCTCGAAGGCCAGCAGGTGGCGAAAGGCGACGTGCTGGCGGAATTGAATTCCGGCACGACGACGGCGGAAAACGCGGAGCAGGAAGTGGAGCGGCAGAAGAAATTATACACGCAACAAAACACGTCGCTGAAAAACTTGCAGGACGCCGAGGCGCAACTGGCGTTGCTGCAAGTCACCGCACCGCTATCCGGCACGGTCGCGCGCGTGAACGTCAAGCCCGGCCAGGCGGTGGATTTGACGACGGTAGTCGCGGAGGTGATGGACTTGAGCCGGCTCGCCGTGAGCGCGGAAATTCCGGAGGAGGAGGCCAACGATTTGAAGCCCGGCAGTCCCATCGAACTTTTGACCACGCCGCCGGTGACGACGGAACTTTTGTTCGTTAGTCCGAGCGTGGACATGGCTAATGACACGGTTTTGGTGCGCGCGTTGTTGCCGGCGGATAGCGGATTGCGGCCCGGACAATCTGTTTCGCTGCGCATCGTGACGGCGGTTCACACCAATTGTCTCGCCGCGCCGGTCGAAAGCGTGGTGACGGATGAAAATGGCGGCAGCGTCATCGCGCTCGTCAAAGGCGGCGAGGCGACGCAATTGCCGGTGCAAACCGGGTTGCACGAGAATGGATTGGTCGAAGTTTCCGCGCCGGATTTGAAGGCGGGCGACACTGTCGTGACCGTCGGTGCTTACGGCCTGCCGGAGAAGACCAAGATCACCATCCAAAATTCCGCGGGCGACGAGACGTCCACCAATTCGCCTGACGCCAAATGAAGCCCGACGCCATTTCGCCTTTGGGCCGGTTCGCCACGAGACACGCGCTGTCCATCACATTCATCGCGGCGGCGTTGTGTCTGGCAGGAATTTTCTGCGCGCTGCGAATGCCGTCATCGGTTTTTCCGCAGACAAATTTTCCGCGCGTCGTCGTGCTCGTGAACAACGGCATCATGCCCGCCGACGAAATGATGGCGACGGTCACGCGCCCGATCGAGGAGGCGCTCAAGGACATTCCCGGCACGGTCACGGTTCAATCCGCCACGAAACGCGGCTCGGCGGAGATCAACGTTTTTTTCAACTGGAACGTGGACATGAAGCAGTCGGAACTTTATGTGCTGGGCCGGATTTCGCAAATCCGCAGCGACCTGCCCGCGACCGCCTCCACGGAAATCGAGCGCGTGACGTTCTCGGCGTTTCCCATCATCGGCATCAGCCTGACGAGTTCCAACCGCGACATCACCTCGCTTTGGGAAACGGCAAATTATGAATTGAAGCCGCGGTTCCTGCAAATTCCCGGGGTGGCGCGAGTGGAAATTACCGGTGGTCGCGCGCCGGAATATCACATCGTCGTTGACCCGCTGAAACTTCAGGCCGCCGGCCTCGGCCTATCGGACGTCAGCACCGCGCTGACCGAAAACAACCTCGTCGCGCCCGCCGGCATGATGGAGGAAAATTATCATCTCTACCTGACAACGGTGGACGGGCACGTCCGTTCGGTGGCGGACATCGAAAATCTGGTGATCACCGCGCGCGGCGGTCATCCGGTGCGGGTCAAGGACGTGGCGCGCGTCGAGCGCGGGGCGGAACCGGTCTTTTTGTCCGTCACCGCGCAGGGCCGCGACGCGGTGCTGCTGAACATCCAGAGCCAGGCGGACGGCAGCACGCTCGAAATCGCCACCGCGCTAAAAAAACAACTGGATCAGCTCCGGCAGGAATTGCCGCTGGACATGCACCTCGCGTTTTTTTACGATCAGTCGCTTTTCGTGCGCGATTCGGTGGGCAGCGTGTGGGACGCGATTCTTTTCGGGCTGATTCTGTCGGTGCTGATTCTTTATTTCTTCCTGAAAAACTGGGGTAGCGTGTGGACGGCAATTGTCACGATCCCCATTACGGTTCTGATGACCATCATTGCAATGAAGCTCGTCGGCATGAGCTTTAACATGATGACGCTCGGCGGCATCGCTGCGTCCATCGGTCTCTTGATTGATAACGCGATCATTGTGGTCGAGGCGATGTGCGTGAAAATCGCCGCCGGTCGCCCGCGACTTGCAGGCATTCAGGAGGCCATCGGTGAAATTCTGACGCCGCTCATAGGCTCCACGCTGACGCCGGTGGTGGTTTTCATTCCGCTCGCGTTTTTGTCCGGCATCACCGGCGTATTTTTCCGTGCGCTGGCGCTGACGATGGTTGTGTCGCTGCTCACGTCGCTGGTTTTGGCGCTCACGCTCACGCCGTCGCTGGCGGCGTGGTTCATCCGCGACCGCGAAAAAATGGAGCACGGTCACGCACCGAAAAATCTGGAAGGCGGCTGGCTGTTGACGCGAGTCATCCACATTTACGAACGCGCGTTGCGCGCGGCGTTGCGGTTCCGCTGGATTACGCTGCTGGCCTGCGGCGCGGTGTTGGTCGCCTCGTTTTTTATTTACCGGCAGTTGGATTCCGATTTTCTGCCTGATTTTGACGAAGGCGGCTTTGTCATTGATTATTGGGCGCCGCCGGGCACGAGCCTCACCGAAACCTCGCGCCAGCTTGACGAGGTGGAAAGGATTTTGTCCGCGAACCCGGACGTGGAAAGCTACTCGCGGCGGCTCGGTGCGGAAATGGGCATGTTCATCACCGAGCCGTATCGCGGTGACTTCGCGGTGAAGCTCAAGCGCGACCGCAAACATTCCACCGACGAGGTTATCGCCGGATTGCGCCACACGTTCACTGAACAATTCCCGGCGTTCCGCTGGGATTTTCCCGGCATCCTGACCGACGTGATCGGCGATTTGCAACTGACGCCGGATCCGGTGGAAATCAAAATATTCTCGCCCGACTTGAACTGGCTGAAACAAACCGCGCCGCGCGTCGAGGAAGAAATCAAAAAAATCCCTGGCATCGTGGACACATTCGACGGCCTGACGGAGACCGGGCCGTCCATCAATTTCCGTGTGCGCCCCGCCGACGCAGCGCGATTCGGCTTCACCGTCCAGGACATCGCCGGGGCCGTGAACACCGCGCTGCTCGGCCAGACGGCATCCTATGTTTTGGAAGGCGACCGCATCGTCAACATCCGCGTCCTGGCCGATCCGAAAAGCGTGAATCAAATTTCAGCCTTGCGGGAACTGCCTTTGCGGACTGCGAACGGCGCGGTCGTGCGGCTGAACCAAGTCGCCGACGTGAACGCCGTGCCGAGCGAAGTGGAACTGGATCGCGACGATTTGCGGCAGGACGTCATCGTCTCCGCGCGGCTCGAAGGTCGCGACCTCGGCAGCGGGATGAAGGACATTCAAGACAAGTTGAGCCAGGACAAATGGCTGCCGCCAGGCTCGATTGAATACGGCGGTCTTTACCAGCAGCAACAGGAATCCTTCCGCAACCTCGTGATGGTTTTGCTCGCGGCAATTCTGCTTGTATTCACCGTGCTGCTGGTTGAATTCCGTTCGTTCAACGAGCCGGTGGCGATTGTATTCGGTGCCATTCTTGCCATGTTCGGAACCGTTGCGGCTTTGTGGCTCACCGGCATCACACTGAACATCGTTTCATTTCTGGGCGCGATTATTGGCGTCGGCATCGTCGCCAAAAACGGAATTCTCATGCTCGACTTCGTGCAGCAATTGGAGTCGGACGGCGTGGGTTTGGTGGAGGCACTCGTGCGCTCCGGCCACCGCCGTCTGCGTCCGGTGCTGATGACGTCGCTCGCCGCCGCGTTGGGAATGTTGCCGCTGGCGTATGGCATCGGCTCGGGCGCGGAGATGCTGCGACCGCTGGCCGTTGCCGTCATTGGCGCACTGTGTATTTCCGTGCTGCTGTCGCTCGTCGCAACGCCGGTGGCGTATTGCATTTTGCGGATGGCCAAAAACAATCTGCCGTCCAAACCAATTTCAACGGAATGATTTCACACGACGGCCGCCCTGGCCGGGACGGTGGTCGAGTAAAGAAGCTGGCCGTGATTATCCGTCATGCGCACAAGCATGCGGTCGGGCAGCAAGGAAACGGTGGTGAAGCCGGAACGCGATTGGGCGAATTTGGTGTGGACGGTATCCTTGGTGGGCCGGACCTGCGAGCCGGCCCCGGAACAAAACATGTTGAGGTCGCCCGCCACGAGATGCTGGAGGTCGTGGTCATGGCCGTTGAACCAGGCCTGCACCTTGTGTTCGTGGAGCAGCGGCAGGATGTTTTCGATCAGTTCGGCGGTGTCGCCATGCTCGCCGCCGGAATAAATGGGATGATGGCCGATGACAATTTTCCAGCGCGCCTGCGAAGCGGCGAGGGCGTCCTTGAACCAGCCAAGCTGTTTCTTCACGTCCTGTGTCGCGACATGGGCGCTGGTCTTGCCAGAACTCCAGTAGCTTGTGACCATCGGCGTGGTGTCGAGATAGAAAAAGTCGGCGGCGATGTCGGAGTCAATGTGATGGGTCTGAAGAAAATAGCGCGCGGGCATGTTCCAGCGCGGATGACTTTTGGAGTATTCAAGCTGCGCGTCGCAGTTACCGTGATAATCGTGGTTGCCCAGGATGACCTGCCACGGAATTTGCAGTGCCGGGTCGCGATAGACATTTTCAAAGGAGGTCTTCCACTGCGGATCGTCGGCCGAGACGACTCCGTCCTCGTAAAAATTGTCGCCCACGGAAATGATGAACCGCGCACGGGTCGCCTGGGCGGCAACCGCCATCTGCGCCGCAACCTCGGACTGGTCGCTTTCGCCGTTCCGTCCCCAGTCGCCAAAGATGATGAAGTTGAAGCCGCTGCCGGGCAGGGTGCCGGCTTCTTCAGCGGCAAGCAGCCTGCCGGGTAGAAAGCGGGCGGCCACTGCGGCCTGCGTGGCCACAAAAAGAGTGCGGACAAATTCGCGCCGTGTGTGTTTCATAATGTCACGACTGGCGGACATTCAGCCAGAGCGGCGCTCAGAGTCAAGCGGGCGATGGATTGTCACCCAGATTTTACATTGGCCGTTAAGGACGGTTGCCGGCCATTTCGGGCGTGAATGAAATCCTTCCGCAGCCGGGTCTGCACCGGTGAAATCCGTTCCAAATCGTTTGCCCTTGAATACACCGAGCGGAACCGCTTGAAAAATCCGAAACTTCTGACATAATGTCATCCGTCATCACGTCGTTTTAATTGCATGATGTTTCATTCATTTCGCTTCGCACCGGCTGAAGTATCGCCGGACATCACCCCATGAAAAAATCCAAACAGGGCGAATCCGCGCGGCCCGGCAATGTTTTTCAATTCACGCTGGCCGGCCTGGTTGTGTTCAGCCTCGCCCTGCTGGCCGGGTCCTCCGCCATTGCCTACAAGCTTGCCTCCGCAAACCAGCCGAAACTTGCCGACTCTTTTGCGGTGGATCCCAAGGACAAGACGCGCTCGATTCACGTCGGCCCGTGGGGCGAACTGGTCACCCGTGACATCGAACTTGAACGCCCGGCTGAATTTCTGACCGGAGAGGTGAGCAAGCCGGTGCCGGAAACCTGGCTATTCGCCAACATGAAGCCGGACGACGTCAAGGCGCTGCTGTCCAGAAACGGCTTGACGGCCGCTCAGGTCGCCGCCGTGCTGGCCCCGGAAGCCGTCCGTGCGGATAATTCAGGCACGACGCTCCTGCCCACCATGGATTTTTTGTTTTCGCTCGATGTTGCAACGCGTTCGAAACTGTGCCTTGCGCTGGCCGGAACGGGCGTCAATTTGTATCTGGATTATCCATTTATTTTTCCGGGAAAAACCATCGATTCCATCTATGTGGATCCGCGGCTGCAACCGGACGACGTAGCGTTGCTGAAGCGGCTTGTTTATGCGAACGGCAATGCCTGGCAGTTGTCCGATTATCCGGCCCTGATGTGCCAGATTCCCACCGTTGACCGCCGCGTGGCCATGGCAAAGGTGCTCTCGCGGCAGTCCGCCGTCTTCGCCGGCCTGGTCATCAAGCCGGATACGGACATTGACAAGATAGCCGCCTACTGGGGCAACGTTCCGAACGTGCGCTTCACCAATGTCCGCCCCTTGATGGAGGCGCTCAAGCAGCTGCCCGAAGGCGGCAACCTCAGCCTGTTTTACCTCCTGCCAAAATTCGCCCGCGACCGGCTTTACACCTTTCCGCTGCCGAACCAGCCGGGCGACCCCGTGATGGACTGCCACTGGTCCACGTTTAATTTCTCAAGCGAGACGCCCGACAACCGTTTCAACAATCCGGATTTCGCGGTGGATTACATCCGCAAAAATTATTATCAAATCTCCGCGCCCTCCCTTTGCGGCGACATCCTGCTTCTGATGAACAACCGGAACGAGGTCAAGCACTCCGCCGTTTTTCTCGCCGACGACCTGGTCTTCACCAAAAACGGCAACAACTACCGTCAGCCCTGGATGATCATGCACATTCCAGACCTGCTGGCCACCTATCCTGCAACGCCCCCGATGCAGGTGGTTTATATGCGCCTCAAAACAGATTGAACATGGCCGCATCCATGGATGCTTTTTGGCCGGACAGGACAATAAAAAACAGCGAATATCCACAGGAGACGCGTGCCTTTGGCAAAAACCCCTGAATTTAAGGGGATCGGGACAAAATCGGGATTGGCATGGCAATTGCAACAGTTGGTTCATGGGTCTTAATTGAAGTAGTCTGCCAGCAACCTGCACGCGGCTTCTTTCTTCCAGTCCCGGCCGGTGGATCAACCTCCTAGCCGGGGCCTGTTTTTTCCGGGTGTTTTTTGGGATGGCGAATGCGGAAGCCTCTTCATTTGGAGAAGATTTGAGCGGCTTCTTCATGCTTTTTTTGCAGCGGGCCAATTTGACGAAACAAACAAAATTTGCTATAATAAAGGCGTTATCGCGGAGGATTTGGAACAGAAAAATTAAACTTGGATCAATTTTCACTTCATGAAGAAACTCATCATTCTGGCTTTTACCGGCGGCTGTTTGTGGCCGTGGAGCAGTCCGGGAATTGACTTGAAGGAATCGAAATTCACGCAGGTCGTCAACAGCGTGCAGGTCATTTCGGCGGCGGACAAGTCGCGGCGCGTAGCTGCGGTCAACGATTTTTTAAAAATGCCGGACGTGCTGCGCACCGGCCCGGACTCGCGCGCGGAACTTGTGGCGGCGGACAAGACCATCACGCGCGTCGGGGCGAACACGATT
>Ga0182024_10021660_pt1 | contig 11647 bp, 10 predicted proteins | sample P32metaG_FD_120480 | JGI IMG/M metagenome (GOLD analysis project Ga0182024, IMG submission 120480) | Permafrost microbial communities from Stordalen Mire, Sweden - P3-2 metaG (Illumina Assembly) | ecosystem: Environmental > Terrestrial > Soil > Wetlands > Permafrost | place: Sweden: Stordalen... | reverse complement strand
GCAGCCACGCTTGTTGCTCATGCCATACCGGAACGAGTTCCCAGACACAGAAGGTCGGCTTGTGAGCCGCTTCGCGCGGGAACCTCTCAAAGCTCTGCATCGCTTCTCCATCCTTATAAAGCACGGTCTGCCACAGCTCATTGGAGTTGCGCCACGTGCAGACGATGAGGAAGTAGAAATCCTCGTCGCAGCGGTGCAGGATCACGAAGCCCAGGCCGCGCGCCTCGAGTGGTGTCGTCGTCACTCGAGTCCGTGCCAGATTCACAATGTCCTCCGGGACAGGTTGCCGCTGCGAATTTAGGACGTACCATTTGAGAATCGCTCCGGGTGGCTCAATAACAGCGCCTGGCACGACCCACTTGGACCTGTGCTGATAGCCTGCAGGAATTCCCAAGTCAGTCTCGACGATGTGCGCGAGTTGAGACAAAAGCTGATTCATCGCATGACCTTGCGTGCCGTGCGGCGATTTCAATCCGACCACACACCGCTAAGAATAATTAACTTGAGGTATTATCTATAAGCGTTTGATTAATTTAATAATATATGCGAAACACATGTATTATGGGGCGTCCGCCGGGAGGAGGCGGTTCGTGAGCACGCCGATACCCTCAATTGCGATCTCCACAGTTGAGCCGTTTTTGACTGAACCCACGCCAATGGATGTGCCGCAGGCGATCACATCGCCGGGCAAAAGGGACATATCGTGCGACAGCGAGCTCACAAGCTCGTGCGGCGAGAAAATCATGTCGCGCAGAGGATAATTCTGCCGCTCGACTCCGTCGACCCGGGTCACAACATTCAATCTCGACCATGCAAGATCTGAAGTAATCGCGGGGCCGATGCAACCAAATGTGTCATACCCCTTGGCGCGGCACCACTGCGCGAAATTTGGATCTTCATTGAGCAGTTCGCTCGCCGTGACGTCATTCACGCAGGTGTAACCGAGGATGTACGCCGGCGCGTCTGCGACACATACGTTTTTGCAGGTTTTGCCGATGACGATACCCAACTCGCCTTCGTAGGCAATTTTTCCGGCATAGGCGACCGGTCGGCGGATTACCTCGCCGGGGCCAATCGTACAACTTGCCGGCTTGAGCAAAAAAAGGGGATACTTCGGTGCAGGTTTTCCGAGCTTTACTGCGAGGGCGTGAAAATTATTCCAAAGAGCGATGATCTTGCTCGGCGAGCACGGACATAAGAGCGTGACCGCTGCCAGCGGGAGCAGTTTACCGCTCGGCGCATGTGTTCCATGCATGTCTCCCGCGTGCTCGAGGATCTGATCGCGATCGAGGGCGCCGAAACCGACACGGCCATCGGCAGATCTAAACCGTACCCATTGAGTCATTTTTGACTGCTCGCGTAACTGCGCAGCGCGCAAAGCGTTCCATAGATCAAGCCGTGCAGCGTCTTATGTTGGATCAGCATGATTGAAGCGGCCTCGTATGCAGGGCTTTGCCTAGGCGCCAAGGATACGCGCTGCACTCCTTGGGTGTGCGGCAATTGCCAGTATGCAAGGCGCAGTGGGCGACCCCGAGCGCATGGGACGAATAACGGCCATGACAGCAGGCGCTGATTCCGCGGGACGACCTTTCGGGCCGTGGAACCCCGGGATTCGCTCCCCGGTGCCTCAGGAGCTACGGCAATACTGCACGATTTTTCTGACCGCGAATGTCTTCACGGATTTCGCCAAGGCGGCCGAACTCCATGATCTCACCGGCCTTGAAATGAGCGAGGTCGTAGCATTTCGCCCGCGGCGGCTGGTGTTGCATGAGCTGCTGATTCGCGTCACTGCCGACTTGTCGGTGCCCGACGGCGAGAAGGTTGAAGATCTCGGCCTTAATTTCCGCAAGATGACGCGCAACATCCTCGCGCAATACATCGAGCCGCACATGAACGCGATCATTGCGTCGTTCGCCGCAATGCGCCAACAACTGGCGCAGCTGATCGAGGCCGAACTGGCGGCCGTGATGACGCCGTCGGCGAAGACGAATGTGTCCGTATCACGGCCGTCGAAGCCCGGCGTGTTTGCACTCTTTGCGCGACCCAAGCCTAACTCGGCGCTCACCGCTACGAAGAGCCCGGATGAGCTTCTCCTGGGTCTTGGAGCCAAAGCACAGGCGAGCGCAGACGAGTTGCACACCGCAGCCTATGGCGCGCTCGCCCGCGTCATAGCGGCTATACACAAACGCCATGGCGGATCATGGGGAACCCGGGAACTGATCGCATCCGTGGCAACGGACATGGCGAGCAATGAGCATGGCAGCGATCTTGTGGGCCGGGCCATTGAGCCGCTCCTGTTACAGGCTGCCGAAAGTGAAGGCTATAGCCTGCTTCCCGCGCAACTGTTGCCCGTTATCATGAATACGAAGGGACCATCCGCATCGGGCAAGAGCACTCTGCGTCCGCTGCAGAAGCAACTGGCGAGTGATATCGGCGTGAATTGGCGCGACTTTGCGCTCATCAGCCCGGACATTTGGCGCAAGCAACTTCTCGACTATGACGCGCTCGGTGCTGACTATAAGTATGCGGGAAGCTTTACCGGCGAGGAGTTACAGATCGTCGACCAGAAGCTTGATCGCTACATGGCGCGCAAGGCGGAGCGCGGACAGACGTCACATCTACTCATCGACCGGTTTCGCTTTGACAGCTTCGCGGCCGATTCAGACGAGGCGGGCAGCAATCTGCTGACACGGTTCGGGCGCATCATTTATCTCTTCTTCATGATTACGCCGCCTGGCCCACTGGTCGAGCGTGCCTGGAATCGCGGGCTTGATGTGGGTCGCTATAAACCGGTCGACGATACTCTCGCGCACGGCGTTGAGGCCTATTCGGGGATGCCGGAACTGTTCTTCACGTGGGTGAAGCGTACGGACAAGCGCGTCCATTTCGAGTTTCTGGACAACAGCGTGCCGCGTGGTGAGCGGCCGCGAACGGTCGCATTCGGCAGTAACGACATGATGAACGTGCTGGATATCAAATGCATTCTTGATATCGAGCGCTACCGCAGGGCCAATATCCACGCCGCCGCAGCAGAGTTTCTCTATGCTGACCCGGCGGTGCTCAACCCGGAGAACAACCTGCGTTTCTTGCAGCAATGCGTCGCTCGATTTCGCGACATCAACTTCGCGGACCAGGATAGCGGGCGCGTTTACTTGAGCATGCTGTCCGGCAGGGTGGTCTGGACTGACCCGCAGTTACTGGAGCGGGCAATGTTGAGCGCGGACACCCGCGCCGCGCTAGGCAGCATCACGCCGGAAGGGTTTTCTCACTCGAGCAGCGAGGCGGGCCCCAGATGCCTGCAGGAATTTGCAGGGGCTGAGAAAATCCCGACACTGGGTCGGTGGGGCTGCGTCGCCTGAGCCGCCGCGTTGCTCGCTAGGATTCGCGTTACGTTTCGAGCGTTGTCGCAAGCAACTTTGTCAAAGCATAGACGGTATCTAGGTGCGGTGTCGGTGTCTGAGTCAAGCGCCCTAGCTCGACCACTGCGCCCAGGAGCGCGTCCGTCTCCAGTGCGCGCCGCGCCTCGACGTCCTGCAACATGGAGGTCTTGTGGTGGCCTACCTTCTCGGCGCCGGCGATGCGTTTTTCTAAGGGTACGCGGAAGGTGATGCCGAGCTTATTTGCGATCACTTGCGCCTCGGTCATCATCGCAGCGGCAAGATTGCGCGTCAACGGAAACTGACAAATGCCCGCCAGCGTGGCACGTGACAACGCACTGATCGGATTGAAAGTCATGTTTCCCCAGAGCTTCAACCAGATTTCGGCGCGGATGTTGTCGAGGATCGGCGCTTTGAAGCCAGCTTTGATGAAACATTCTGAAATTCGCATGACGCGCGTGCTGCAGGAGCCATTGGGCTCACCGACCGGGAAACGGTCCCCCTCAATGTGTTTGACAACACCAGGACCGAGCAACTCCGAGGCGGGATAAACCACGCAACCGACCACTCGCTCTGGAGGGATATTTGCGCCAATCGCGCCGCTCGGATCAACGCTGTCGATGCGATGTCCGCGCAGATCGCCAGCGTAGTCGTGGAAGTACCAGTACGGCATACCATTCTGCATGGGTACGACGACGGTGTGTGGGCCGAAGAGTTTGGGGACGTCTTTGGCGACATTTGCCACTTGGTGCGCCTTCATTGCGAGTATCACCAGGTCCTGGGGGCCCACTGCGGCATAGTCGGCGGTCGCCGTTACGTCTTTTGCCACGAGCTCGCTGCCATCGTGCATAACGAGCTTCATACCACGCGCTTGAATCGCCTCGAGATTCAATCCGCGCACGATGAAAGTCACATCCTCGCCCGCAAGCGCCAGCTTCACGCCCACGTAGCCGCCGATAGCGCCCGCGCCGATCACCGTGATCTTCATTGAACCCCTTGCCAAGTAGAGAAGCTCGCGCACCGCGGAGCTACTTGATTGCAGTGTAATCTAGGCGCCAGGAATCCGGAATCGCTACTCCGCGATGCCGGCCACCGCGGACGAGACTTCGCAGCGTTAGCGCGAGGAATGTGCTATTTGCGCGCGTACCAACCATTCTGTCGAGAGGAATATCAGCACCGGTCTAGCGCTGGACTGGGACATATTTGCTACAGTCGGGCGCTCGCTCGCATGACTTGCTCGGCGAGCTGGAATGCGGCGTCCATGTGCAGCGCCGAAGCATTGATGTAGCGGATTCCGTCGACTTCGAACATTGCAGTGCGCTTATGCTCGGGAAAAGCGAGCAGCAGCTCCGTGCAAGCCAAGCAAGCCGTCGGCGCCACCGTGAAATGCGTGGACGAGAAGCGCACAATTCTATCGATACGTTGAGCGGCTCCCTCGAGCCTGTTCAGTTGCAATTCCCTGACCAACTGTGCGACTTCGACTCGCGCCGCTGCAGTGTGCGGAGCGGCAGCTTCCACACCGCTCTGTGCAAAGGCACTACGCAACATTGCCGACTTCATGGTGAACGATGTGCCCAGAATGAGAACGCTTCTCGCGCTGACGCGTGCGCAGTGCTGGGCTATGACTGCATAAAGGTCGATGACTGGAATTCCTACACCACGCACAATGGTCGCAAAACGGTGATGTGGCGTATTGCTCGCGAGCAACGCCAACTCCGCGCCGCTCGCCGCTAGGCGTAGTAGGGCTTCACGATGGTAGTCGTCAAACCTCAGCCAGGACTCCTCATTGCCGTCACAACCGAGGTACGCGATGGCCTTGTACATATCCAAAGACTCGATGCTGAATTCGGGTGTGGACGGTACCTGATGAGGATCTGACGCTAAACACAGCTGTTCGGCCCGATGGCAAAGCTCCGTGTAGTAGTCCACCGTAGACTGCCACCCGATGCCCCCTACGATCCCGATCTTCTTCATTAACTTTCATCGACTATAACAGGGCCATGGCATACGGCTTAACGGCAATGCGCTGCGCTGGGAGCGTCGCGGGTATTTCGCAGTACGTAGCTCCGCTTGAGGTAAGACTAGCTGCACGCACGGCCGCAGTGTGCCCGCCAGTAAACATCATGATTCGTTTTAGACGAAAATATGAATGTGGAGGTGGTAACGACGACTGCGCCCCGTCCTCAATTCTTGAGCACTGTATCCAGCCAGTCGAAGGCGCATTACGCTCGCTCGTCTGCGTTTGGGCGAAAACGCTCAGGGCCAATTGGTACCAGGCAGAATGCCAACTTTCGGCACTTGGCTCGCGGATTTGGCTAGCCGCTGCAATGCACTCACCAATCTCGGCGCCGCCGCTGGCGGCGTGCCCAGCGGCACGCAACCACTGGGCGTCGAATAGCGGCTCTTTGAAAACTACAGCCACAGGGGCTTACTGGAGCCCGAAAATATCTAATTCTTGCTGGCAACGGGATCCGCGAAGTCTACCTTGCACGCATACTGGCGTACCAGACGCTACGATATGTCTCGATTCATAAGCCGAGCCATGGCAGATCTATCGATGAATCTTGAACGCGGGCGCCACCTTTATAATGCCTTAGGGCTTCGCGGAAGAAATTAATGAAACGCACGTGGACAATCATCGGCGTAAGAGACGTTCCGGTCAGCTTCAGGTGGTACCAGTTGCTTTTTGGGCAGTCGGAAACGGCTCCGGGCCATGACTATTTTGGCCAGATCCGTGATTCGGATGGAACCGTTTTGCTGTGTCTCCACGAGTGGGGCTCGCACGAGCATCCTTCGTTGATGAGCCCGGGCGAGGCGCAACCTGGAAACGGGCTGCTCTTGTTTTTCCGTGTCGATGATTTCGACGTCGCACTGCAGAGGGCCCGCGCTCTTATGCCCAGACTCGACGAGGAGCCGCACCTGAACCCGAACACGGAAACGCAGGAATTCTCACTCCGGGATCCGGACGGATACTACGTCACAATCAGTGCGCTCTCTGCACCGTAGTCTGCGAGACGACTCTGCCCATATAATCGGGATCCCGAGGCACTAAACCAGGGGAACAGGGCAATGGCCGATGCTGCGAGCACGCCGACGAAATTTTCGCGAACCGACTTAAGCGGGCAAGACAAACCGAAATGTCGGGTCATCATGCCACCAGTGCAAGGCGGTTGGTCCGAGCCGGCGCTGTTTGAGTGGGAACTGACCGAGGAGTCGTGGACCGATGAGCATCCGCACAGCGAGTATAACTTCGTGATAGAAGGCCAGCTCTTCGTAGAATCCGGCGGCGTAACAGTCGAGGCTCAGAGGGGCGACGTCGTGCGAGTTCCCGCCGGGGCAGTGGGCAGGTACTGGGCGCCAAAGTATGCCCGTCTGCTCGCTATTTATGGACCCAGTAAGGGCGGCCCTAGTAGAACCCTAGATTACGAAAAATTGAGCAGCCGTTAGGCCTTGGCGTCTTCGCATGGCATTTTCACGGGCAGAAATCGGCCAAAACCAAGTTCTGGGGCACGATTCTGCGCAAGGTAGGCTAGCCACCCCGAGACGCTCTCCGGCGCTGCTACCGGAGGCCGAGGAACAGTTACGAGCCAAAGTAACGGCGGCAGCCGAAGTCAGTCCGCGCCAAGCCGCGCTACTGACGCCGCTCGGCCGGCTTTCTCGAAGTATGGCGGCGCTGGATCCCTTCCAACGCGGCAGCACAGCACCGCGGCAGGCTCACCGTTCAAGCGGTTCCGCATTCTGACGTTCTGGAGCGGGAGTACCCTGACTTTCGCTAGCGGGAGTGCGTCGCTTGGTGTCCAATTACGGTGAGGTTCAAGTTCAGCAAGCGCACGCAGCGATGATGCTCCGCAGCAGCAGGCGAGCCGACGGGATGGCAAAGATGGATAGGTTATCGGAAGGTGTCTCGATCGGTGATCGACTAGATCGCCTGCCGTGGACGCCGTTTCACACGCGCGTGACGCTTGCCCTAGGCATCGGATGGCTGCTCGATGCGTTTGAAGTGAATGTAATTGGAAACGTGCTGGGAATTTTGAAGAATCTCTGGAAGGTCACCGACCTGCAGGCGTCCGCCCTGGTGACCGTGTGGCTGCTCGGCATCATGATAGGCGCATTGGTGTTCGGGCATCTCGCCGACCGCTTTGGCCGCCGAAAGCTTTTCATCATCACCTTGCTGCTCTACTCGAGCTGCACCGTAATTTCAGCAGCGTCGCCTGGATATTATTTTTTCCTGATCTTTCGGTTTCTAACGGCGATCGGCGTCGGCGCCGAGTATTCGGCCATCAACGCGGCCATTGGTGAGATTGTCCCAGCGAAATTCCGCGGGCGCGCCAGCGCGGTAGTCATGAATTTCTGGCCACTCGGTGCGATCCTGGCCGCTCTGCTTTCGCTTTTCTTTATCAATCTGCTGCCTCCCTCGGTTGGCTGGAGGCTCGCCTTCGGCCTGGGCGCTGTCATCGCCGTCTTCACCGGCTGGGCGCGGAGGGTCCTTCCGGAATCCCCGCGGTGGCTGGTCGGACGAGGCAGAGTGGCAGAGGCGGCGCAAGTGATGGAGCGGATCGAGGCCGGTTCGGATCATTTCGCAGGTAGCGCAGGCATGGTGACAGAGGAGCGGCGCGTCGGTCTGCTGGACGAACTCCAACTGCTGGTGCGGGACTACCCTTGGAGGCTCGCGCTCGGCTCGCTGCTCGACTTCACTGAGGCCGCAGGCTATTACGGCATCTTCGCCTTTCTGCCGCTAATCGTGTTGCCGCGCATTCAGATCGCAGAAGCACAAGTGCCATGGTTTTTCCTGATCGGCAACGTGGGCGCTTTGGCTGGAGGCGCATTAGCCGCCGCGCTGCTCGACAAGACGGGCCGCAAAGTGACCGTGACGTCGTTTTACGTGTTGGCTGCGCTCTCGATGCTCGCGATGGGCCGAGCGACGATCGGAGGCCATTCGGAAGGCGTCCTCGCGGCCTTTGTCCTCGTCAACTTTTGTGCCACGGGAAGTTGGGTATCAGCGTATCCGACCTTCTCAGAGATCTTTCCTACGGCGTTGCGCTCGACAGGCATCGGATTCTCGGTCGCCTTTGGGCGCCTGGGCGCGGCGCTCGCTCCGCTGGCACTAGTAAGTGTTGCAGAAGGATCGTCTGTAATGATGTCGTTTGTCCTATTGGCTTGCTTCTACCTCTTGGGCGCGCTTGTGATGGTGCCGTGGATACTGCGCGGACCCGAAGGCCGCGGGAAGCCCCTAGAGGCACTGTGCACCAAGAAACCGTGACCTCCTGAAACCCCAAGGACCGCTCGTAGCAATATACGGGACAAGCCGGCCAGCTCGAGCGCTGGAAGAAGCCCGCTTAGATGTGGCATCATGTCAAATCAATGCGCCTCTCGAAGCCCCCATGTTGGAGGCGCATAGCTGCTCCGATCTGAAGGGGGCGCGGCACATTCCGGCATGACTCTGACGAGTGCAGAATGCAAGGCCGGGCAACGTTCAAGGAGGTCAAAGTGATGAATCCTCCACAAGAGGACTTGGGGCTGCGCTTAGCGGCGATCAAGGGGGCCACACGGATCAAGAGCTTCTGCTACACCTGTCCATGGCAATGCCCGACAGAAGTGTTCGTCCGTGACGGACGTATCGTCTACCAGAAGGGCAACCCCGAAGCGCCCAACAATATCGGCTCGCGCTGCTCCAAGGGTATGGCGAGTTGGTGGACCTCGCGTGATCCCGATCGTTTGCAATTTCCCATGCTTCGCACCAACCCGAAGGGCGAACCGGGCAAGTTCCGGCGGGCGACTTGGGACGAGGCGCTCGGATTCATTGCAACGAAGCTGGAAGCTATTCGCGACCTGTGGGGCCCAGAGGCGCTCGTGCTTACCTGTCACCACGATCCGAATACGCAGTTCTACAGACACCTGCTTGGAGAGCTGTACGGCTCGCCAAATATGTACGCGCATTCATCCGGTTGTGAACAGGATCGTCGGTCGGCTTGCCTGACGTTGTTCGGCCATGTGTTTCCAATGCATGACTTCGCCAATTCGAAGTTCGTGATGCTCTGGGGCATGAATATGCTCGGCGCCAATCAAGGGCTATGGGAGAGCCGGGCCCTGATCGAAGCGCACAAGCGCGGCTGCAAACTGGTGGTGGTTGATCCGGCATTCACGGAGACGGCCCAGAAAGCTGACGAATGGATCCCGATCCAGCCGGGCACCGACGGTGCAATGGCGCTGGCCATGTGCAGCGTCATCATCGAAGAAGGGCTTCAAGACAAAGCATTCGTGTCGCAATATTGCGCAGGGTTCGATGGATTTCGCGATCATCTGCGCAATCGCGGGTACACTCCGCAATGGGCTGAAGGCATCTGTGGCGTGGCAGCGCAGACCATCGAGCGGCTTGCTCGTGAGTTTGCGTCGGTCAAACCGTCGATGTCGGCGATCTTCAAGGGTTCGGGGTATTACACCAACGGCGCCGATGCGGGCCGTGCTTGCTACATTCTCGATGCCATCTGTGGGCAGGTCGACAAGCCGGGCAATCTGAGCCTGAAGGAATGGGCTCCACTGTCGAACCCCGTCCAGATTCCCTCGCATGCGCGCGGCAAGGCCGGGCATCCGGCGCTCCACGTCGCGATGGGTTACCCGCTGGCGCCAGACCTGCCCAATGCACGTCTGCCTGCTGCCGTGCTTGAGGGGAACCCGTATCCAGTAAAGGCGCTCTGGGTGCACGCGACCAATCCGGTGATGAGCGATCCAAACCGGCAACAGGTCCAGAAGATGTTCGCTGCCCTCGAGCTAGCAGTGGCCTGCGAGCTCTACATGAGCGAGACCGCATTGGAATGCGATGTCGTGCTGCCTGAGACCTCTTTCCACGAGCAGGCGGAGATTCGCAATGGCATGTGGCTGGGGCCGGAGGTCATTCTGTGCCAGCCGGTCGTGGCTCCGGTGGGCGAATCGAAGCCGCCTTATGAAATCGCGCAGAGCCTCGCGCGCAAGATGGGGTGGGGGGAGTACTTCCCCTATCAACGATGGGAGGACTGGGCGACAACGATGCTCAAGGATGTCCCAATCTCTGTCGAAGAGTTGAAGGAGAAAGGGTTCTGGGCGGGCGACGTGCGCTTTGACAAAGTCCCTGAAGGCCTGCCGACGCCTTCCGGAAAGATCGAGATCTACTCCAGCGCCTACGCCGATGCCGGCCACGAGCCCTACCCCATCTACGTGCCACGTTCAGTGATACCGGATGCCGACTATCCCTTACAGGTGACTCATTCCAAGCTCAGTATGCATTGCAACATCGTGACGCAAAACAACCCTCTGCTGATGGAGATCTGTCCTGAAAATTGGGTTGAAATCAATGCGATCGATGCAGACAAATACGGCGTGGTTGACGGGCACGACGTTATCGTGGAATCTCCCAAAGACAGGATCCGCATCAAGGCCAAAGTCACGCAGGGCCTTATTCCCGGTGCAATCTCGATCCGCCATGGCCATGGATTCGGGCACTGGGCGATGGGTTCCGTGGCCAAGGGCAAGGGTGCCCACTCCAACAACCTTATGGACAGCTACACGAATCCAATATCCGGTGCCAATTGCTACAACGAATGCAAGGTCCGCATTCGGGCCGCCGACTGAGTTGAAACCTAAAGGCCGCTGAGCGTCGACTTTGACATGAGCGCCCGGAAGCCGGCAGCCGCACGCATGACTTCGCCCCCCCGCCGACAGGTACCCAGCGGCGGCTCGGGCTGGCCAAAGAGCCTTGAAGGCTGGCTTGCAGACGCTGACAAGCTGCACCCGCGCCAGATCGGCTTGTCGCTCGACCGCGTAGCGAGCGTGGCCGAACGCATGCGCTTGCGCCTCGAAATGCCGATCACCACGGTCACGGGTACGAATGGCAAGGGCTCCGCCTGTGCCATCCTGGAAGCCATGCTACGTGCTGCGGGTTGGTGTCAGCGAGCGCGCTACGGTGACGGCGGGGTTGGCAAATGAGGTCGAAGCTGTGAACCAGTAAGCAGCCACGATATACACAGCGACCGCGTATGGGACCGCGTCGGGGCGGCGGCGGATGCAGTCGAGGGTCGTCATCAGCAGTCCGAACGTTGCAACGACTTCCCTGAGCATGAGTGCAGCGCCAGGGCGTGACTTCGAGTTTCGTGCGGCGATGTCCGTTGCCGCGACAGGAGGGATTGCACCAGCGATCGACCGCCTTCGACTAACAGCAACGCGGACCCGGTGACCGATGAATGGGTACGCCGGCTGCTGCGCGCAGAGGGTTTAAGCGCACACCGCATCCGCACCTG
>Ga0182024_10021659_pt1 | contig 11648 bp, 8 predicted proteins | sample P32metaG_FD_120480 | JGI IMG/M metagenome (GOLD analysis project Ga0182024, IMG submission 120480) | Permafrost microbial communities from Stordalen Mire, Sweden - P3-2 metaG (Illumina Assembly) | ecosystem: Environmental > Terrestrial > Soil > Wetlands > Permafrost | place: Sweden: Stordalen... | reverse complement strand
CCCAGGCGCGCGACCGGTCGTTGGGATGTAGACGAGAACTGCATGGCCGCCACGGGTGAGGCGAACTCCGTCATGGCCACGCTCGAATAGTGTCAGCCCCAGTTCGTCCTCGATACGCGATATCCTCCGACTTAGGGAGGCAATTTCGATGCCAAGCGTTTTTGCTGCTCGACTTAACTTTCCTGATTCTGCTGCAGCCAGTAAATAACGAAGCGCCTCAAAATCGATTGTGCTATTGCGATGATCTGCCATGACGTTTGTTCTTTGCATTTCACTGCTAGAACGCCACACGCAGTTGGATTAGGGTTGAGTATCAAATTGACCACAGTCCGGCTCGCGAGCGATCCGGTCCACAGATCTCTGAAGAGCTTGATGCATCAATCCATTGATGAGAGCTCTGCAGTTACCGTCGGATTGTAGAGTTTGAACATTGAGTTTCTCCTGGATTGACAATGCGCTCCAAATCAAGTGGCTTGGCCACCGTTCTTATTTCTCGAGCTTTGAGTACCGCTCGGGGCGGCAGGTCCCCGGGATAGCCAGTCATGATCAAGACCTTGAGTTCAGGGTTACGCATCAAGGCTTCCTCGACTAACGCGTACCCATTCATGTGGGGCATTTTGACATCAGACAATAAAAGTGAGATGCCCACATTATCTTTAAGCATCTGAGCGGCCTGCACACCATCCGCGGCTTGCATAACCTGCACACCTCCATCAGTTAGCATTTCGCCTAAGGTATTGCGAAGCAGTGCGTCGTCTTCGGCAATAAGAACTTGAGGGCTGAAATAAACGGGGGAATCAGCAACTTCGCCGGTCACATCAACCTGCAGATCCATCCCCGATTAGCATCGCAGTACCAAATCGTTTCATCTTTGATGTCGATACAATGGATTGAAGGATCCTTTTCCTTATCCAGCGTTATTTTGGCGACAATTTTGCCATCGGCCATGGCGAGCTTATAGATCTCCATCTCATCGCTACCGACGCACCAGATGAAGTCACCATCTAAAGCGATTCCGTGGGTCCGCACGGTCGGCGCCGGCAATGTACGGATGACACTGTTCGTCTCGGCCTCCATCAGATACAGCTTTCCCGACGCAGGAACCGCCATCCAATAGCGGCCATTGCCTGCCCAACGAACGCCATGACCACCGGAAGCCAGCGGCAGATCGCCTGGCTTAGGCGTAAGCCGAGTATAAACCCCGTAGATCCCCCAGCCTGGTGTCTCCCATTTTTTTAACGTAGCGCCGGTTTTAGAATCAACTTTCAGCGTGGAAGGGTTTCCGACAAGAACTTTGGTTGACGTAATCCACCAAGCACCATCGCCAAAAGTGATCCCACTGCCATGAATCGCTTCGGTCTGCACCTGGGCGAGAACCTGTCCAGTGTCTGGATCGACTGTAAACACTTTATTTGGATCCACCTGGTCGAGGAGCCACAACTTGCCGTCAGGCGCGAATTGCATGGCATTAGGCTCGCGAATTGTGGGCCTGGTGTTGAAGCGCCGTTCCACTTTTTTGGGGATGACCGGAGCATTCGCTCGTTCGGCCACTTTCTCGGGAGAGATGTACGGATCGTCGGCGAAAGCCGATGAAGACGTTAGCACGACTCCTGTTGATCCAAATATCATGTGACGGCGATTTATGTCTGTCGGGATCATCGGTTTTCTTTCGATCAGAGTTGAGCAAATGTTATGTCATATCATCCTTGGTTTGTTCCACGTTCCGCCAAGCCAACAAGCTTAAACCAAGCACAGCGCGAAACTACTGCTTTCGATTATTAAGGCATGCATTGGACTGCAATCGAGAAACACTCCTCAGTTAGGCAAAAATACCATTACCGTCGGGGTTCCGAGACCCAGGAACTTACCGGTGAACTTCGGTACGCCATTGGCGCCAAAGCTGAAGACTGTGACGTTGCTAGCACCTTGGTTGAGTGAATAGAGAAACTTGCCACTCGGATCGATGGTCAAGCTGCGCGGAATGGTGCCTTCCGTATGAGTGCCGGCGATACGGGTTACCTTGCCATCCGCATCCACCACCATGGTTGCGATGGAGTCATGGTTACGATTAGCGCCATAGAGATGCTTGCCTGACGTGTCGATCAGCAATTCCGAGGTCGTGCTGCTGCCTTCAAAGCCGTCCGGAAGCGTTGAGATGGATAAGCCCATTTGAGTCAGCTTGCCGTTCGCAAAGCGGTAAACCGTCAATCGAGAATCTTCTTCTTGCTGCTGATACAGGGTCTTGCCATCTGGCGAGAAAGCGAAATGGCGCGGCCCTGCACCTGGCACAGACTTGGTTACTGATACTTCCCGAAGTTTTCCGGTGTCCTGGTCCAGCTTCCACACGAATATCTGATCGCGCCCTGCATCGTCGCCGATAACATATTGGCCGCTAGGATCGGCCAGGATCATGTGGCCGCGTGAGCCGTGGGGCTCCATATTGCTGAACATGCCCACCGGTTTATCTACCGCATCGTAAACACGCATCGGGCCGCCCGGCCTTACTACATCTGTCGTCTCGCCCAGGCTGCCATCGGCCTTGATGCGTATCACCGCATAGGAGCCGCCGGCATAATTAGCCACCAGCAGAAATTTCCCCGATGGATATATACTGACAAAGCAGGGACCCGAACCGCCCGAATCCACTACGTTCAATTGCTTGAGCGCTCCGCTCGCCCGGTCCACCGCAAAGGCAGTGACGGACCCACTCCCGCTATCACCGTAGCTTGCGATTTCGTTTACCGCGTATAGAAATTTATCATCGGCCGACAGCACGATCCAGGTCGGCGACAGGGTCTTGGCCACCAGCTTGGGACTGGATGGCGCGCCAGTGACGTTATTGATGTCGACCAGATAAATGCCTTCGCCGTGGTTGGTGGCGGTCAAGCGCGGAAGCGAGGGGTCGACGGTGTAAGTTCCGATATAGGCACGCGCCGCATCGGCAGCGTTCGTTGTGCAGATCACGGCAGCAAGGGTCGCGACGCCGATGCCGGCAAGCTTTGGCCTGCGCAGGAATTTCAAGAGACTCTCCTTACTAGTCGGTTTTCGAGCAGAGGTCGCGGCGCCCCGCGATTTGCGCCAGCGCACATCGCAAATGATCGACGAGCTTTGATCCACGCGAATGGCGCAATGTTGAGCAACACTGCACTGCCCAATGCGCCAACCGACGGGAACACCTGCATCTAATGCCCCGCTAAGCCCACGCATCTCTTACAAATGCCTGGGCCCAGAATTGCGCTCTAGAAGTTCTTTATGATCGACATGCCGACAGTCCGAGGCTGCGTGTAAAGATACCCTGTCGGAGGCACGCTACCAAGACCGCCGCCCAACGCTCCCCTTACATCCATCAGATTGTTGACATACAAATTCATCTCCCAATGATCAAAATCAGCGCCGGCGTGCAAATCCACTTGGGCATATTCCGGATAATTAGCACGAACAGCCGTTGGTTCGAACGGCCCGAGCCGGTCGCCCATATAAGTCAGAACCCCGCCAACATGGCCAGTGATGGTATTGGTTATCGGAAATTCCTGATTAGCCGAGATGTTTGCGGAGTATCTTGCGCTATAGGGCAACCTGCTGCCAGTTGGGCCGTAGGTACTGATGGACACAGGGAAGCTCTGCGTAAGCACGGCGTCATCATAGGACACCCACCCGCCGATCGAAGTCCCAGCCCAAGGACGAAGAGTCAGACTAAGCTCAACACCCTCGCTCTTTGCTTCACCCCCGTTAGTGAAATATGAGGCGCCATTAGGGCTGTTTTGAGTGAACTGGAGGTTCACAAAGTCGATGTAGTATAGCGACGCATCGAATGACAACAGGCCATCCCAAACGGTCCCCTTTGTACCAATTTCATAGTTATTCGTTTTATCCGGCGACGAAGCACTGGGGATCCCCGGGGTAAGGTTGAAAGAGTTCGACCGACCAGGACGATAGCCGGTTGCAATTCTGGCATACACCATCCAGTCCGAGGAGATGTGATATTCGGGCGTGGCAAGATAGGTAAGGACGTGCTTCGACGTAGAAATGAGAGGGGAAATAGGCACACCGAAGTCCGGCACCGGATAATAGTTTTCCTTGAGATGGCTAAATCGACTGCCGAGCTGAATGTCGAAATCGTCGGTGATGTGGACAGTAAGGTCTGTAAAAGCTGCCGTTTCCTGGTGTCCAATCGGAATAATTTTATCGTCAAGCAACCCTGCAAACGCGCCAGTCACGGGATTCACGGCATTATAAGGTTGCTCGAGCGGAATGAATTCGTTCGTAAAGAAACCGCCGACAAGTAAATCAACATGCTTCCCAAGAGGAGCTGTTGCCCGGAGCTCTTGAGAAAACTTCCTTACATGACCGAGATTTTCGATAGTCACACCCGTGACGCCGAAATTCGCCTTAGCTTGCGCGACATATGATGCGAAGTACGAGTAATCCTCCGAATTCTGATACTGGAGGATATTGTAGCCCGTGATTGAGGCGATATCCACGATACCGAGGCTACCATTCAAAGTCGCACTGTATGCCTGGATCTGACTGTCGAATTTACCAGCACCAGGGACATAATTTTGCTGGAGATCCTTTAGGCCGGTGCCAATATCGACGTCATTGTTACCATTGCCTTTCGTGTCTTGGTATATCGCGCTCAATTTCATTGTGAAATTGTCAGAAATACGCCAAAGCGCAGCGACGCGCCCGCCATTGGCGAAAACCTCATTGACTCCGAAAGTATTATTCACCGGGTTGTCAATGTAGCCGGCGTCCTGGCGCGTAAATGCGCTAACGCGAATGGCAAGGTTGTCAGCCAGCGGGATATTTACGGCGCCACGAAGACCAAATCCCGCCTCCGCGCCGTTGTGAACTCCGTTGATGTCCGTCTGAAGGAGAGCAGTAAACCCATCAGTGGACGCATCCTTGGTGACGTATTTGATTAGGCCGCCCATACTATTCGCGCCATAAAGCGTGCCCTGCGGGCCTCTCAAGACCTCCACCCGCTGGAGATCACTCGGATCGATGTTGGGCGCCAACTCTCTGGTAAAGCCACCAAAGGGCACGTCATCAATCATTGTGCTGACGGTAGGATTTCCGAAAATGCCAGTTGCAATACCGCGGATGGAAACCATCTGCTCATTGTCCACCACACTTGTTGGCGAAACGACAAGGCCGGGAACCGTATCAAAAAAGGCTGTCAGCTTGACTTGGTCGTTCTGCGCAAGCTGGCCACCACTTACGACTGTCACCGGTACGGGGGTGTTCTGGATGTCTTCGTCGCGCTTCTCCGCACTAACGATAACTGTCTCAACACCGTTATTGCTTGTCTGCGCCCAGGAATAACTGGGGCAGCCAACAGCAGCCGCCAAAGCGGTGCTAATGAATATATTTGCGGTTTTCGAATTCGAATGATTGAAAAAAGCCATTGTGAACCCCCATCTCGTATTGCTCGGCGATTGGTGGATTGAGCCCTTCAAAGCGCTAACGGCACTTCACCCATCTGACGTCCGCCGAGATTGTTTCACTATGTGGATATGTGATTCGGTCATAACAGCAACGCGTAGAGAGTAGTTCATCATAGTGACTGCTACAACTGGCTTTTGTCGATACGCCCAAGTACCATATAGTGGACTTTCGTACCGGTATCGCGAAAATGGAATGGCGGTAGCCGAACCAACATGGCAGGCAATTGCAAATCGCGTCAGGAATGGATTGAGTCGAAACTAAATTGGCTTCAGTGATCGTCCTTGGCCAACTTCCGAGTGGCGTACAAAATATTGATTTTATTGTGTGAAGCGCGCCGGCAACGCCGGACCACAAAACGACGGGAGATATGGATGAGTAAGGGCCCCGGCGACAAGGTACGAAACGGTCACTCCAGACGCGATATATTCAAGCTGGCGGGTGCAGCCTCCGCGCTGGGGGGAAGCGGTGTTGCGCGGGCGCAGAGCGCGCCGACGCCTGCGCCACACCACGAGGCCCTCGAAACCCTAACTGCATCCGAGGCGGACGTTCTCGAAGCGTTTTGCGCCCGGCTCATTCCAAGCGACGCGAACGGACCAGGTGCCAAAGAAGCCCGCGCGGCGCATTATATCGACCGCGCGCTTGGCGGCGCGCTTGTATCGGCGCGCGAAACCTACCGATCTGGCTTGATGGCGTTGGATGCCCATGCACGCGCGTCCATGGGTGCGCCCTTTAGCGCGCTAGATCCGCAAGTCCAAGATGCAGTGTTGACCGACATCGAGAAGACAGATCCGGGCTTCTTCAGCCTCGTGCGCCAGCACACGCTTCAGGGCACATTCTGCGACCCCTATTATGGCGGCAATGCTGATTTTGTTGGCTGGGACCTCCTCGCCTATCCGGGCATCCGGATGTCCGTTTCGGAGCAGGAAGAATCAATGAACGCGCAGCCTACGCCGACGCGAAAATCTGCATATGAATTCCCCATGTTCGACCGCCATAGCGCCGGCATCGCTGATCGCATTTCCGCTCCGATGGACCTGGCACACATGCCTTACGGCATGGGGAACACGAAAAGTGACCACTAATCTGAAAAAGACCGACGTATTGATCGTCGGCATGGGCGCGACCGGTGGCGTGGCGGCGCTACCCCTCGCCCGAGCCGGGCTAGAGGTAATCGGACTGGAAGCTGGTACATGGCTGTCGCCCAGCGACTTCGCACCGGATGAGCTACGCAACAATTATCGCGGCTGGCCGCAATTGGTTCAGAAGGCGAACCATGAAGTGCCGACCCACCGCCGCCGCAAAGGCGCGCCTTATTCGCCGAGGCCGAGCGTGCATCCGATGATGAACGCGGTCGGCGGCACCTCCGTTCATTATTGGGCCCAAAGCTGGCGGTTGAACCCGTGGGATTTCAAGGTCGTGAGCGCCACCAGTTCGCGCTATGGCGCATCTCGCATACCGAACGGTTCGACCGTGGAAGATTGGCCCTTCGGGCTGGAAGAACTGGAACCCTATTACGACAACGTTGAATACGAGGTCGGTATTTCAGGACAGGCTGGCAACGTCATGGGCAACCTCGACGAGCGGGGCAATATCTTCGAGGGCGCGAGGGCGCGCGAATATCCCATGCCCCCACTCCACGGCACTGGCTTCACCGCGATGATGGCCGATGCCGCCAAAGCGATTGGCGCGCATCCCTTTCCTGGGCCGGCCGGCATCAATTCCCGCGAATATGAGGGCCGTTCCGGCTGCATGTATCATGGCTGGTGCGATCGCGGCGGCTGCCCCGTCAGCGCAAAGAGCTCGACCAATGTCTCTACCATTCCCAAGGCGCTCGCGACTAACCGTCTGAAAATCGTCACCCGTGCACATGTCACAAGGATCGAAGTCGACGCCAAGGGCCACGCCAGCGGGGTGACCTATCTCAGGGACGGCAAGTCCTATTTTCAACCTGCCCATGTCGTGCTGGTGGGGTGCTTCACCTACGAAAATGTGCGCTTGCTCCTGTTGTCCAAATCTAAGATGTTTCCGGCCGGCCTTTCCAACAATCACGGTCAGGTCGGGCGCCACTATATGACTCACAATGAGATTGGCAGTGTCAGCGCACTCTTCCCGGAAAATCTCAATAACTGGTACGGATTGCCCGCCCAAGGCATCGCCGTGGACAATTGGGCGGACGACAATTTCGACCATGCTGGTCTCGACTTCATTGGCGGGGTGAACTTGTGGGCGATGAATGCCCGGCGGCCGATCGCGGCGGCTAGCGCGGAACCATTCGGCAAAACCAAGTCCTGGGGTTCAGACTGGAAATCCTTCATTCGGCAAAATGCCGACCGTATCCATCACGGTTATATGCAAAAGACCACGCTGCCCTACGAACTTAATTATCTCGATCTCGATCCCGTTGTGAAAGACCCGTTGGGTGACCCGGTCATCCGCATCACCGCCGACTACCAAGACAATGAAAAGCGCATCGCGCGGTTCGCGCAGGAAAAGATGGTCGCATGGTATAAGGCCGCGGGCGCGATCTCTGTCGAGAAGGGAGACGTGGACGGCATCATGGGCATCGGCGCGCATGCCTTCGGAGGCACGCGGATGGGCGACAATGCTCAAACCAACGTGGCAGATCGCTGGGGCTTCAGCCATGAGGTGCCCAACCTGGGCATTATGGGCGCGTCCCTGATGGGCACCAGTGGGTCGCGCAATCCGACCCTAACCGTACAGGCCCTGGCTTGGCGCACAGCTCAGCACTTGGCCGAGAACTGGAAGGAACGCGTCGGATAGCTCATAACCGCATCAAGACGCTCGGTAACGGCATTTCCGCGCGACATAGCTTTGTGGCACTTCCATGTGCGCTGCCCGAGAAAGGAAGGGCAAACTTACACTGACCGTCGTCAGGTCCGCGGTAAAGAAGAAGAAAGACTACCAACTGCGCGACACCGACGCGCCTGGGTTTCTGATCAAGCTCACGCCCGCCGGATAACAGGGTTTTATGGCGGCGTACAGAGCCAGTAACAGTATCCGCCACGAGCTGAAGGCGGCGCCTTCAGTGCGCTAGTAGCCACGCTTCAGGTTGAAGACTGAGTACATCTTTTCGCCGGCGGCGAAGCGGCGCATGTTTTCGCGCACTAAGACCCAACGCAGTTCGGCGTCCAGATGAGCCTGCGCGTTGGCAGGGGCCAAGGTCACGATATTATCGGAGCCGCCGACGCTGCTCCAGGGCGCAAGAATGAGATTGGGCGCCGTCCAAAGTGGACTGTCCCTGGGCAATGGCGTTTCGCTCGCCCATGCCAAGCCCGCGCTGCCAACACGGCCATCCCTGAGCGCAGCCGCCAGGTCGCCCGGCACAATAATCTCGGCCCGCGTGAAATCGACCAGCATCGCCCCGCGCTTCATTCGCGAGAACATCGCGTCGTTGAACAACCCCCGCGTATCCGGCGTTAGAGGCGCGGCGATCACAACGATATCGGCGCGACCGACCAGGTCCGGCAATTCGTTGGGCAACCCAACATACGCAACATAGGCCGGCCCCTCATGGCTGCTGGCACGGGTTGCGATTACCGTCATGCCTAGATCGCTTGCGATCTTGGCGATTTGTGTGCCGGAGCCACCCAGGCCCACCACTAACATGGTGGCGCCGTTCAGCTGCTTGGTCGGGCGCCAGTCGTGGACGGCGTCAAAAGATCCATGGCGCTGATTCTCCAGCGTGATGTCGATATCGCGGGCCAGGGCGAAGATGAAACCAAAGGCGCGTTCCTCCAGCGCTTCAGATTTAACCTTCTGGCTGTTGGTGATCAGGATGTTGCCGTTCTGCACGCTGGTTTCGGCCATACATTCGTCGCTGCCGCCAGTAGCTGAATGTATCCATTCGAGCTTGGGCGTACTTCTCCATATATCGGCAAGATCTCGGCCACGTGGCGCGCCGCAATCGCCCTCGGTGAGGACGTAGGCGTTAGCATCGGCCAACTCGCGCCAAGCTGCCGCGCCGTTGGGCACGCCGATCACCGTAACACCAGGGGGCATCTCAGCCTGTAGCCACGCCGTCCGTGCGGGCTGATCGACAATGACGACCATTTTTTTTGGAACTGTCCAGTTGGGCACGAGTTGGCGCGCCGTCTGACTGCTCTCGTCCAACGGAAAGCGCTGGAGCGCCGCGGCCACATCGAGTGGGCCGGCAACTGGGCCAGTCGGCGTCATCACCATATTGGCTGGCGCTACCGCTTGCTGTGCAAACGCGCTGCCCGCGGCAAGCACCACCCCGAGCATAGCAGCACGTACAATGCGCCTGCATACAACACCAAGTCTTATCACATTGGTCTCCCCGAAATGTTGTCACGGCCCTTACCTGGACGGAACCAATTTGGGTCTCGTATTGCTCGTCGATTGGTGGATTGAGCCCTTCAGCGCGCTAACGGCACTCGGTAACACTCAACGAGAAGATGACTTGTACCTCATCATGGTCCCCCTTTTTTGAGGCCCCAAAACACCAGCCGCGTTCAAATAAGCCCGCGGAAAGTACCACTATGTAGACTTTCGTTTTCTGTCGGTATCAACGTCTGCACACTATGCTAACAATAATGCAGTCGCAATTGGCTTTTTTAGGGACCTCTGTTGTACCATATCATGGACTTTGTTCTATCACGATGAAGCTGCCTGGCCTCGGTCCATTATCGCGCGCGCGTCCGAGTAACAGCGCTGAGCTTTTGAGAGGTCATGCACTCGCTCATGGAGGCCGGATGAACTGTAGGCACTGACCATGTGCGATTCATCCGGCGCAGCGATGGGCCTTGTTACTTCCAATCCCAGCCCTATGCCAAAGTTGACGAGCGGTCCTCGGCGATCTGTATGCCGACCCGGACCGGCATGATGAGCACATTGGAACGACACCCTGAAGACCTTTGGCCTCGGTGTCCCAGCGACTGATGCCATGTCCTCGCCAATCATGGACCACGACGGGAACAATCGGCTTAGAAAGTGCGCCTACAACCGCGCCGGCGCGATGAAGCTGGACGAGATTCGTGATGACACTTATCGGAAACTCTTCGACGTGTAGTGCGAAGTAGATCCAAGCGCGAGCGATGAAACCCTCGCGGCATAAAAAATTGGCTGCTTGGGGGAAACCCAAGCAGCCAAGTGAAGCACTGCCACGGAGATAGGTCAGCACTTCCTCGCTACCCAGGGGGAGCAGCGAGTTTTCGAAACGTCTTTACTGATAAATCAATCTTCAAATCATGCATCGCCTCTTCGCACTGAAGTTGATAAAGTCTCCTCGGCAACATCAACATGGTTGGTCTACATATGCCGTTAAGAATCCTGACCACGTTTCTTTGCGCTGGCGCTACATTTCTTTTGGCGACGTCAACATTCGCACAAACCTCTCTACACCTTGCACCAACGGAGCCATTCGTTCTTAAAAGCGACAAAGACCTCGACACGTCGACTATCAAGCTTGGTATCAGTCCAGTACCATCGATTTTATCCGATCATGAAAACTACTTTGTTGAAGTTGTAGGTCGTAGCAAGTCTGGTGAACCTGAATATCACACCCATTGGATCGACTATATCGTCGTTCAGCACGGTGAAGCATTGCTTATCTACGGGGGAGACAATCCTGGAGCGACGGACAACGGAAAGGGAGAACTGCACGGTGGCGCCATCGTTGGCGGATCCACTGTCGAGCTTCGCCCTGGAGATTACGCGCAAATTCCCGCCGGTACTTGGCATCAGATTAACCTCAAGCCGAATGCTCCATCGTTCCGTTACGTCGTGGTAAAAGTGCGCCAATAGAACTCGATGCCAGGACTAAACACCGCGTCAGCGAGAGTTATCTTGGTGTGATCCTCAGCAACATGGTTGTATCGGTCAGCACATATACCGCTCCGTCGGGTCCGACGCGTACGTCACGGATACGCTGATGAAGCTCTGTGAGCAGCGGCTCCTCCGAAATCACTCTATTGTCAGCAGAAATAGTGAGCCGGTCGAGAATATTGCCGCGCAACCCGCCAACCAGAAGGTCACCCTTCCAACTTGGAAAAAGGTCTCCGTGATAGAAAGTGAGACCAGAGGGCGCGATGGTCGGATCCCAATAATAGCGCGGAGCCTCCATGCCGTTCTTCTGTGTGATCCCATCTCCAATTTCCCAGCCTGGATAATCGATACCGTGTGTCACTATTGGCCAACCGTAGTTCTTGCCCTTATCGATT
>Ga0182024_10021658_pt1 | contig 11648 bp, 10 predicted proteins | sample P32metaG_FD_120480 | JGI IMG/M metagenome (GOLD analysis project Ga0182024, IMG submission 120480) | Permafrost microbial communities from Stordalen Mire, Sweden - P3-2 metaG (Illumina Assembly) | ecosystem: Environmental > Terrestrial > Soil > Wetlands > Permafrost | place: Sweden: Stordalen... | reverse complement strand
CGTGCTGCCGTTCGCCGCGCTCGCGCCGCGGATGTTCTACGACAGCGTGATCGTGGCCCAGGTGGGCGGCAGGGTCAACGCCGTCCGGATGCCGCTGTGGTACCGGCTGCGCCAGATGAGCGGATTCGCCAACGAGCCGCACGTCAGGCACCTCTACATCATCGGCGTGATCGCCCTCATCATCGCGTTCGTGATCGTGACCTGCGCACTGGCGCTGCTGCTCACCAGGCGGCTGCCGCCCCCGATCGAGTGGTTCGCCTTCGCCTCGACCGCTGCGGTGGTGGCGATCTTCCTCTGGCCTGCGCAATTCCACTATCACTTCTCCGGCTTCCTGGCGCCCTTCGTGGGCCTGTCCATGGCCCTGCCAGCGGCCAGGGCGATGGCCGCGATCCGGGCCAGGGCGGACGGATCCGCCGCGGCGCAGTCCCGGGCTGGTGTGCCCGGCGGAGATGCGCCCGGGGCCGCCGGGCACCGGGCCGCCCGGCCGCGGTCCGGCGGGTCGCCAGCCGGCCAGCTGCTGACCTGGACTGCCGTGGGACTGGCCGCGGTGCTCCTCGCCGTCGGTACCTGGAGCCAGGCCGCCTTCGAAAGCAAGCTGGAGCCCGACGCGCCGGTCGCGGTGATGGCGGCGGGCCGGCAGATCATCCCGCCGGGAGCCTGCGTGCTGGCCGACAACTCGGCCTACACGATAGTCACCAACACGTTCCTCTCGAACGTGCCTGGCTGCCCGGCCATCGACGACGGCACCGGCGCCAACTACGCCCTGTCCAACGGGCGCGGCGCGCTCACCGGCGCGGGCCAGGTCCCCGCCGTGGCCGCGATGTGGCACGCGGCGTTCGCCCACGCCCAGTACGTATGGCTGACCGTCCTCAACCGGCTCCGGATCGCCTGGACCCCCGCGCTCAGGGCCTACTTCAATGCCAACTTCGTGCACGTCGCCAATCACATGCATGGCCTGCGGCTGTACGTGCGCAAAGGATTTCATCCGCGCTGACCGCCGGCCCGCGGGATCAGCCCGCCGCGGCGCGCTCAGGGCCAGCCGGCCACGGGGATCAGCCTGCTATGCCGCGCGCCCGCAGGTCCGTGATCTGCGCGGCGGTGTAGCCGAGCCCGCCGAGCACCGCGTCGGTGTCCGCGCCAGGCCGGGGCGGCGGCTCCGGCAGCCCGGCCGCCGTCCGGCCAAAACGCGGCGCCGGGGCGGGCTGTACCACCCCGCCGACATCAATGAACACCCCGCGCGCGGCGTTGTGCGGATGCGCGGGCGCCTCGGCCGGGCCGAGCACGGGCGCGACGCAGGCGTCGGTGCCGGCGAACACCTCGCCCCACTCGGCCTGGGTGCGGCCGCGGAATGCGTCCGACAGCCGGGCCCGCAGCACCGGCCAGCCCGCCCGGTCGTACTGGGCGGGCAGGCTGTCATCGCCGGCCAGCCCGAGGCCGGCCAGCAAGGCGGCGTAGAACCTCGGCTCCAGCGCGCCCACGGCCAGGTAGCGGCCGTCGGCGCTCTCGTACGTGTCGTAGAACGGCGCGCCGCCGTCGAGCAGGTTCGTCCCCCGCTCGTCCCGCCACCCGCCCGCGGCCCGCATCCCGTGCAGGAACGAGGTCAGCAGCGCTGATCCGTCCACCATCGCCGCATCCACGACCTGGCCGAGCCCGGACCGCTCCCGCTCAAGCAGCGCCGCGAGGATCCCGACCGCGAGCAGCATGCCGCCGCCGCCGAAATCGGCGACCAGGTTAAGCGGGGGGACGGGCCGCTGGCCGGCCCGGCCGATCGGCGCCAGCGCGCCGGAAACCCCGATGTAGTCGATGTCGTGCCCGGCCGTGGCCGCGAGCGGGCCGTGCTGGCCCCAGCCGGTCATCCGCGCGTAGACGAGCCGCGGGTTACGCCGCGCGCACTCAGCCGGGCCGCAGCCGAGCCGCTCGGTTACCCCCGGCCGGAATCCCTCCACCAGCACATCGGCATCGTCGGCGAGGCGCAGCAGCACGCCGGTCCCCTCGGGATCCTTGAGGTTGAGGCCGATCGACCGGCGGCCGCGGCTGAGCGGGTCAGGCGGCGCGGCCGTGGCCGGCCCGCAGTTTTCCGCCCGGTCCACCCGCAGCACATCAGCGCCGAGGTCGGAGAGGATCATGCAGCCGAACGGGGCAGGCGCCAGGCTCGCGATTTCGATGACCCGCACGCCATCCAGGGGACCCAATCCGCTCGCCTCCCGTTGCCGGCTGGAACAACCAGGCAGCGCAGCGGTTCCTGCGGGCCCAGTCACCCGGCCACCCTGCCAAGGCGATGGTAATCGCCCTGCGGCTAGCTCGGCGGGACCCGGCGAGACGTGCGAGGGCGGCCCGGTGGTTACACCGCGGTGTCCTTGCCGCGGTTCCGGGCAGCGAGCGCTGCGGCCAGGCAGGCGAGCGGTACGGCGGGGACCACGTACCGGTAGGTGTACTCATGCTCGGCTACCGGCAGGATCATGACCAACGCCGCTGCGGCCCACGCGAGGGCGCCGGCGGCGGTGCGGGTGCGCGGGATGAGGACGCCGGCCAGCCCGATCACGAGTATCAGGCCGAACAACGGGCCCGGCAGGTGGATCCTGTCCTGGTAGCGCACGACCAGGCCCGCGTACGGCTGTTCCACGTGTGTCCCGAGGTGCACGCCCAGGTAGGGCCCGATTCCGGCCGTGGTCCCGAGATATCCGCGCACCGCGGCGAGCATGTAGCGGCGGTTGACCGCCGTGAGATAGACCGGCGCGGGCTGCGTGCCAGGGAAATGCAGCTGGTCTGAGCTGGTGAAAGCCCGGCTCGCGTCCGCCGCGATGACCCGGACGTAGGCGAGTGGCTGGGCCTCGATCGCGCGGATCGCGAAATCCCTCGCACGCGCGTTGTTGGCCGGCGTGAACGCGGCCGTGTCCGGCACCAGCCCGGTCGAGGGAGGCTGCCATTGCCAGGCGTTGTGGTTCCAGAGGTACTGCCTCGGCAGGAGTCGGCCAAGCGCCGCCAACGGCCCCAGCGCACCAGGCTGCCGGCCCGGGCACAGCGCCGTCAGGTCGGGTGGCGGCTTGATAGTGGCGCAGTTGGCGAAGGACATCGTCCGCGACCACAGGAACAGCCCGTCGCTGCTGGTCAGGCCAACGGAGCCGGATGCCGCAGCGAACCAGGCCACGTATCCGGCCACCGGCAGCAGCCCGGCCGCCAGCGCCGCGCCAGCCCGGCGCCAGCCCGACCGTCTGACCAGCAGGTAACCCGCCATCAGGAAGATGAGCGGCAGCGCGTCGGGGCGGATCACGGCCGAGGCGCCCATGAGCAGCGCAGCGGAAACCGACCGCCACGCGGACGGTGACTTCCGCATGAACAGGACAGCGAACGCCGCGATCATGAGAAACATCGCCAGGATGTCGGCCATGATCAGCTGCTCGAGCAGCAACTGGGCCGGGTCGAATAGCACCGGTGCGACCGCGAGCGTGGCCAGCCAGCCGGAGACGCCTCGGCGCCGCAGCACCGCGTAGATCATCACGGCGATGCCCAGGCCCATCAGATGCTGCAGGGCCGCGATAAGGACCAGCGAGTGGAACGGCCATAGCAGCCAGAGGAAGACCGAGTACCCGCTTGGATTGACCGGGTTCGGCATGAGATGGGTGGCATCCCACAGGTAGTCGTAGGTGTCTAGCTTGAAGAGGGCCGCTGGCGCGAAGCCGGCCATGACTATCACACGGGGCACGACCGCGAGCCCCAGCGCCCCGGCGAACAGCCAGTGGCGGCGCAGCAGCGCCGGAAGGCCGGCCAGGCCAGCCCGCCAGCGCCGTCCGGCCCAGATCCGGGCCCGCCATCCGCGTGCCCCCGCTGCCCGCTCCGATTCGGCGGCGCCGTCTGCCCCAGTATCGCGATCTTCCTCGAGTGTCGGCAAAGCCAGTCTCCTCGGTCTGGACTCGCTGCTGCGTCAGCGGCAGGACGACGGACGGGCCGGAATAGCACAACGATACGGCCGATGGCTGAACCGGGTCTTCGTGTCGTCAAAGACGGGCGCCAAGTCACTGGCATGATGACGCGTCAGGTGCCCGCAAGGGGGCAAAAGCGCAGCTTTAGCCGTACTAATATCTGCCGTTTACTGGGCGCTTGCTTGAACTGGGTGCTTGCGTGCGGCCCCCGGACAGGCGGACGCCCCAACGGAAGGCACGCGGCGCAGCGCGGTCCGCGTCAGTCCAGGCGATCGAGCAGCAGGGCCAGCGTGGGGCAGCCGGCCACCGCCCGGCGGGCATGCGGGAGCAGCTCGTCCGGCACGGGCTGCGGCGCGATGATGGGTAGCCCCAGGGGTCCGCGGCGATCCGCTCGGGGAACAGCTCTGCGCAGACTCCGTGCGCCTCGCAGCTGACCGGGTTGACCCGCAGCCGGTGACTCACGGCGCCGCGTCCTGGTCAGCAGGCTCGGGCAGCACCGGCAGCCGCCAGGCCTGCGGGCAGGGCCCCGACGCAGCGTGCCTGCGCAGGTCGCGGTCGAAGACCCGCAGCGTGCTGGCCGCGAGCGCGGCGGTCCCGTCCGGGAGCTGGCAGGCGCCGCGCCCGGCGACGAGCCCGAGCAGCTGCCGTACCCAGCCCAGCGTGTCACGGCCCGGCCGCGCGAAGGCCACCTCGTCGAACGCGTCAGCCAGCGCGGGCAATCCGTTCAGGCAAGGCCCGCACTGGCCGGCGCTCTGGCCGGCCAGGTACCCGATCGTCCGCGCGGTCTCGGCCAGCCCGCAGGCTGACTCGGGCAGCAGGACAAGGATGCCGGGCCCGAGCGCCGCTCCGGCCGCGCGCAGGTCGGCGTCGGTCATCCGGATGTCCAGCGCGGCCGGGTAGGGCAGCCAGCCGCCGAAGTAACCGCCGGCCAGGATTGCCTGAGGAGGCTCGGCCGGCCCGCCGGCGCGTTCCAGCAGATCGCCGATCCTGGTGCCGAGCTCGATCTCCAGCACGCTCGGCTGGCGTACCGCGCCGCTGACCGTGATCAGCGCCGAGCCCGCCGACTGCGGCGCGCCGAGCCCGCGGAACCAGGCGGCGCCGTAGCGGGCGATCAGAGCCAGGTGGGCGAGGGTCTCGACATTCTGAACGAGCGTCGGGCGCCCGTGCACCCCCCGCTCGAACGGCCGCGGCGGGACAAAGGACGGGCGCTGGGGTCCGCCGTTCAGGTAGCTGATCAGGGCGGTCTCCTGGCTCGCCACGTATCCGCCGGGGATCTCCGTGACCTGGACCGGCACCCGGTCGGCCCCGGCGCGTTCCCGTTCGTTGACGGCCGCCCGCAGCTGGCCGGCCAGCCCGGGATACCCGTCATGCAGGCACAGGTAGGCCCGGCTTGCCCCGGTCGCCGCGGCGGCCAGCGCAATCCCGTCGAGCACCAGGTGCGGTGAGCGGTCGAGCAGCATTTTGTCCTTGCTGCTGGCCGGTTCCGACTCGACGCCGTTGGCGACAAGCACGCTGCCCCTGTCCGCGCGCAGCAGTCCGCTCTTGCGGCCGGCGGTGGCAGCGGCCACGGCGTGCATCTTGCGGGCGGCCGGGAAGCCCGCGCCACCCCGGCCGGCCAGGCCCGCCCGGTCGACCTCGGCAATCAGCTCAGCGCCGCCGCCGGGCGGCAGGATAGGTCCGTACCTGCTGATGTGCCCCGTCAGCGCCAGCATCAGGTCGAAGGCGATCGCGCCCAGGCCGAGCCAGACCGGCCGGTAGGCGGAGATGAACGGGATCACGACGTCCTGGAGCCGGATCGGGACGAAGCCGTCGGCGAGCGTAGTAACGATGTGCACGCCGGTGAAGGCGCAGGCGAGCACGGACGCGTTCCGGTGCAGCCCGGCGGTGACGAACCGGGGCCAGCCGCGGCTCTGGTACCGCACGGAGGCCAGCAGGCCGAGCGCCATGCTGGCGGTCAGCAGTACCAGGGCGACGAGCCCGGTGGCCCTGGTGATGAACCAGAACGGCGTGCTGGACGTCACCACGATCGCGGTGGCCGGCGCTGCCGCGCTGGAGCCGATCATGTGCCCGGCGCTGATGCGGGCGGTGCGGGTCCAGGGCCGTCCGGCCAGCCGGCCGTTACCTCGACGGACCCGTCCGCGCGGACGAGCCTGGCGGGCAGCGAGAGGTCTTCCAGCCATGCCACCGCTGCGGCGCCGCGCACGATCGCCGCGGTGCTCGCGGTGTTCGCGTCCGTGCAGTTTCCCGCCGCCACGCTCACCGTCCGCCAGCACGAGCGGGCGGGCTGGCCGGTCGCCGGGTCGACGATGTGGTGCATCCGCCTGCCATCCTGCGACCAGGCACGCACGGTGGTGCTCGAGGTGGCCAGGCCGCCCGACGTGATAGCCACGGTCTGGCCGGCCGCATCCGGGCCGGCCGCGTGGTCGTCGGTGACCCGTATCCGCCAGCCGCCGGCCGGAGCCGGGCCCGCGACCGCGATGTCGCCGCCGAGGCTGACCAGGACGCCGCAGCCGAGCTGCCCGGCGATCGCCTCAGCGCAGCGGTCCGCTGCCCGGGCCTTCGCGGTGGCCCCGAGATCGAGCTGTGCCCCGCCGGCCAGGCTGGCCCGGGGTGGTCCGGTGTCCAGCCGCACGCTACGCCAGCCCGGCACTGCGCTGGCGGCCGCTGGGCTGGCCGGCCCGGGTGTCACGGCTCGCGCGGGCTCGAGCAGCCCGAAGTCGCGGTCGTAACCCAGCTCCGCGAGTGCCCGCCCGCAGGTCGGGTCGACGGCGCCGTCGGTGAGCCGCGCCGCGCGCAGCGCCTCGCCCAGCAGCTCGGCAAAGAGCTCGCTGATGCCGATGGTCGCCCCATCGGCCGCGTTCAGCGCGGACAGCTCGGAATCGGCGCGGAACCTGCTGCAGGCAAGATCGACGGCCGCGAGCTCGGCGTCGGCGAGCCGCCGGGCGGCGGGCAGCGCACTGGCCTCGGTGACAAGCAACGTCGCGGTGGTGCCGAAGACGCCGAACGTGTCCTGCGCCACGGCCACCGCGGTAACCGCGGTCATGAGGCTCCCGAGTTCACCTGGCCGGCGCCGGGGACAGCCGCCGGAGGCTGCGCGGGGATCAGGATCGTGCGCTGTCCCTGCCGGGCCGGTGTGCTGGTGGTCGCGTGCGAGCTCGTGCCGCCGTGGCCGAATGCTGCGGCGATCAGCGCCGAGCACACCAGGCCGGCCGCGCCGGCCCGCCAGGTCAGCCTGGTGACCTTACGCAGGCCGTCATCGCGGGCGTTCACCGCGGCACCCGCGTTGTCCCGACGCATGATGCGATCCTCCCTGCTCACCCGGGTCCGGCGTGCCGGTCATGCCAGGCCGTCACCAGCATGCCTGCCATACCTTAGAAATCGCTGCAAGGCCCGTTCGGGTTCACCGGCAACGCGACCCGCGTCCCTGTCGCGGCGGCCATTCCCTTTGTACCTGGTGCAGGCAGCCGGTGCGACTGGTGCAAGCAGCGGGGCAACGAGCGCGGGCAGCCCCGGGCTGCGGTTACGTCGCCATGGCCGCTGCCGAGTCCGGCAAATGCGCTGCCGCCGCAGCGGGCGTATCGTCTCAGCATGCGCGGTTACACCCAGGACAAGGATGCCTACCTCAAGCGCCTGCGCAGGATTGAGGGCCAGGTGCGCGGCCTGCAGCGGATGGTCGAGGAGGACGTCTACTGCATTGACGTGCTCACCCAGGTATCAGCGGTGACCAGGGCACTGCAGGCGGTGGCGCTCGGGCTGCTCGAGGATCATCTCGGTCACTGCGTTACCGCGGCGATCGAGGAGGGCGGTCCCGACGCGCAGGCCAAGGTGCATGAGGCCGCTGAGGCGATCTCCCGCCTGGTCAGGTCCTGAGGCCCGGTTCGCTGGTGCCGTCGCCGGCCAGCCGGGCGAACGCACGCAGGTTCGCGACGCTCTCGCCCCGCTTGATCCGCCAGGCCCACTCCTTGCGGATGGCGGAGGCGAAGCCGATCATGAGCGCGGCGTCGAAGTTATCGTCCGAATAGCTGAGCACGCAGCCGAGGATCCGGTCGATCTCGTCCGGCGTGATGCAGCCGAGCGGCAGCCGCCCGGCCAGGTAGACGTCGCCGACCGGATCCAGGGTGAAGTGAACGCCGTACATGCGCCCGCTGCGTTCCAGCAGGAACCGGTAGAACCGGGCATGATCCTCGTCCGGCTGCCGGCAGAAGAATGCCTCCACCTGCAGGCTGTGCGCCCCCGCGATCAGCCAGGTCATGGTGGCCAGCTTGTGCTGTCCTTCCAGCCGGACCAGGTAGGCTCCCGGCCGCGGCGCCTCGAACTCCAGGCCGAGGCTCGCCAGGGCCGACTCGATCGCCGTGGCCGGGTCGTCAGCGGTCCTCACGCGTCGACCGCGGCCGCCATCGTGCTCATGGCACCGGTATACACCCTGAGCAGAGCGTCGACCGTCGCGCCCCAGCCGAACTGGGAGGCGTGCTCGCGGGCTCCGGCGGACAGCCGCGCCAGCGTCGCAGGCTGCGTGAGGAGTTCCCGGACCGCGCGGGCATAGCTGGCCGGGTCGTGACCATCCACCAGGATGCCGGACACCCCGTCCCGCACCGCGGTGCGCAGGCCGCCCACCGAGGCAGCTATCACTGGCGTGCCGCAGGCCTGGGCCTCGACTGCCACCAGGCCGAACGATTCGGAGTAGGACGGCACCATCACGACGGTGGCCGCCCGGTACCAGTCCGCGAGCTCGCGCTGCGGGCAAGGCGGCTCAAGCCGGACAACGCGGGATATCCCCAGGGCCGCCGACAACTCGGTCAGCCCGTCCGGGTCAGCCCGGCCGGTGCCGCTCGGCCCGCCGACGAACGCCACGCACAGCCGCTGCGCCAGGCCCGGGTCGTCACGGATCAGCAGTGCCGCCGCGCGCAGCACCACGTCGGGCGCCTTCAGCGGCTGGACGCGTCCGGCGAACATCAGCACGACCGCGTCGGCGGGCAGCCCGAGCCTCAGCCGCGCCTGCCGCCGTGAGCCGGGCTGGAAGACGGAAAGGTCAACGCCGGGGTTGACCGTCCTGATCCTGGCGGGGTCGGCGTCGTAAAGCCGGATGAGTTCCCTGGCCTCCTCGACAGTGTTGGCCACCAGCCGGTCCGCTGCCGCCACGACCTCGGCCTCGCCCCGGATCCGCACGTCGGGCTCGGCCGCATCGCCGGCCGCGAGCGCCGCGTTCTTGACCCGCCCGAGAGTGTGCATGGACTGCACGAAGGGAACTCCCCAGCGTTCCTTGGCCACGGCGCCGACCTGGCCGGACAGCCAGTAGTGGCCGTGCACAAGGTCGTACCGGCCCGGCGAGTACGCGGCCTCGGCGCGCAGCACCTCGAAGGTGAACTGGCACAGCTGGCCAGGCAGGTCGGCCTTATCCAGGTCCTCGAACGGGCCGGCGGTCAGGTGCCGGACCAGCACGCCGGGGGCTAGCTCGGCCACCGGCGGCACGTCCCGGGAGGCCGCGCGGGTGAAGATCTCCACTTCGACGCCGCGCTCGGCAAGGCGGCTGGCGACCTCGACCACGTAGACATTCAGGCCGCCCGCGTCGCCTGTTCCCGGCTGCTCGAGCGGTGACGTGTGAACGCTGATCGTCGCGATCCGCCGGGGAAAGCGTCGCGGCACGGGCATGCACCTCCGTTTGAGGGCAACCCCGTGCCGCGGCCTGGTGTTCCCGTGCCCGGTTCCGGGTCTGGTGCCCCGGGTTCCTGGCCGGCCTGCCAGGCCCCCCTCGGCGGCAGCCGCTAGGCTTCCGGGCATGGGGACGGTGATTTTGCTCCGGCACGGAGAGAGCGCGTGGAACGCCGAGGGCCGCTTCACCGGCTGGGTGGATGTCGGGCTGTCGGAGCGGGGGGCCAGCGAGGCGGCGGCCGGGGGGAAGCTGCTCCGCGACGCCGGCCTGCGGCCTGATGTCGTGCACACCTCGGTGCTGACGCGGGCCATTCAGACCGCCAACATCGCGCTGGCGGCGGCGGACCTGCTGTGGCTGCCCGTCCGGCGGTCGTGGCGCCTGAATGAGCGGCACTACGGCGCCCTGCAGGGCAAGGACAAGTCGCAGACGCGGCAGGAGTACGGCGAGGAGCAGTTCATGCTCTGGCGCCGCTCGTATGACGTCCCGCCGCCGCCGCTTGCCGATGACGACGGCATGCTGGCGCAGCGGGCCGATCCGCGGTACGCGCTGCTGCCGGACGAGTTGAGCCCGCGCGCCGAGTGCCTTAAGGACGTGGTACGGCGGATGCTTCCTTACTGGTACGACGCGATCATCGGCGATCTCGCGGCGGGCCGGACGGTCATCGTGGTGGCACACGGCAACTCGATCCGGGCGCTCGTCAAGCACCTGGACGGCATCGCGGACGCGGACATCTCCGGGCTCAACATCCCGACCGGGATCCCGCTCGTCTACGAACTGGACCCGGCGTTCCGGCCGACGGTGACCGGGGGCCGCTACCTTGACCCGGAGGCCGCCGCCATCGCGGTCGCGGCCGTGGCGAGCCAGGGTAGATAGCAGCGGGCGATAGCGCGACGCGCGTGCGTCACCAGGGTGGCGCGCGGAAAAATCCGACATGTACCGCTGTTGTCCGCAATATGAATGTTCTGCGAATAACGGCACGTCGCAGGCCCCGCCCGATGCGCTGGCCGCTGCCTGCCACATACCATCTGACTATGGACGTGGGGGTGAACGCTGGTGCGCGCGCTGGCGTCATCGTCATTGCCCGCGCCCGCGCCACCGCCGGCGGGCTGACGGTCGCCGGCCTCGTGACAGGAGCCGCTACGGCATGAATATCCGGGCGGCGCCCCGCGCGCCCGCCAGCCCTGGCGAGCGCAGCCAGCCGGCCAGGCTCCCGGCTGGCATCGCCTCCGTGCTCTCCGTGCTCTCCTCTGCCTCCGTTGTCCTTGACGGTGACGACCGGGTGCTGCTGACCAGTTCGGCTGCCCGCGCATTCGGGCTGGTGAAGGGGGACGACCTGATCGTCGGGGAATTGCTTGCGCTGGTTCGCCAGGTCCGCAGGAGCGGTGAGATCCGCGAGGGCGAGATCGAGGTATCGACCAGCAGCTTCAACGGCAGGACCACGAGCTTCGCGGTCCGGGTGGCGCCGCTGGGCGCCGCGGTTGGCGACGGGGGCCTGGTGCTGCTGCTTGCCGAGGACCAGACGGAGAGCCGGCGGGTGGAGGAAGTCCGGCGGGACTTCGTGGCCAACACCAGCCACGAGCTCAAGACTCCGGTCGGCGCGCTCGCGCTGCTCGCCGAGACTGTCGAGGACGCGGCCGATGACCCGGAGGCCGTCCGCCGCTTCGCCGGCCGGATGCGCCAGGAGGCGTCCCGGCTCACCAACCTGGTCCAGGATATGATCACTTTGTCCAGGATCCAGGCCGCCGAACCGGTCCCCGACCCGATCGTGGTCAACCTCGATGTCGTGGTCGCCGAGGCCCTGGACCGGTGCCGGATGAAGGCGGCAGCACGGGGCATCGAGCTCGCCTCCACCGGCCGGCACGGCCTGTCGGTGCTCGGCGATGAGGACCTGCTCATCACCGCGCTCCGCAACCTGCTGGAGAACGCGGTCGCCTACAGCCCGGAGAAGACCCGGGTGGTTGTCTCCACCCGCCGGTCGGGCGACGACTCGATCGAGATCAGCGTCGCGGACCAGGGCATCGGCATACCCGAGCGGGATCTCGAGCGGATCTTCGAGCGGTTCTACCGGGTCGACCCGG
>Ga0182024_10021657_pt1 | contig 11648 bp, 8 predicted proteins | sample P32metaG_FD_120480 | JGI IMG/M metagenome (GOLD analysis project Ga0182024, IMG submission 120480) | Permafrost microbial communities from Stordalen Mire, Sweden - P3-2 metaG (Illumina Assembly) | ecosystem: Environmental > Terrestrial > Soil > Wetlands > Permafrost | place: Sweden: Stordalen... | reverse complement strand
GTGGCCACCAGCATGGTCATCATGATGGGACGGAGCCTCAGCACGGCGCCTTCGACCGCGGATTCCTCGATCGAATGCCCACGCACACGCAGCTGGTTGATGTACTCCAGCATGATGACGCCGGTCTGCACCGAGACACCGAAGAGGGCGAGAAAACCGACACCGGACGAGACGCTGAAGTTGGTATGGGTGAATAACAGGGCCAGCATGCCGCCGACGGGAGCCATGGCCACGTTGCAGAGGATGAGCAGCGCCCATTTCCCCGAACGGAACATGGTGTAGAGAATGATGAAGATGATGGTGATAGTGATGGGCAAGACCAGCATCAGACGCGCATCCGCTCGCTTCTGGCTCTGGTATTCACCCGCCCAGTCAAGATGGTAGCCCGGAGGTAGCTTTACCTGGGCATTGACCTTGGCAATGGCTTCTTCCACTGTGCTGCCCAGATCGCGGCCGCGGACGCTGTATTTAATCGCGACGTAGCGCTGGTTGGCCTCGCGATAGATTTCCTCGGCGCCGTCTTCCACTTTGACCTGGGTCAACTGAGCCAGCGAAACCCTTTCGCCGGAAGGGGACAGCAGGCGAATGTCATTAATCGCCTCCTGCGTATCACGATAGGGTTTCTGGTAGCGGACCACCACGTCGTAGCGCGCCTCGCCCTGAAGGACCTGGCTGACCGCACCCCCTCCAACAGCGGTCTGAATGGCATCCTGCACATCAGAGACATTGATGCCGAACCGGGCGGCGGCCGCCCGGTCGACCACGTAGTTCAAGTTGGGTTGGCCGATGATGCGGAAGATTCCGAGATCCTGGACTCCTCGAATCCCGCCCATAATGCCCAGGATCTCGTCGGCCTTTTGCTCCAGCAACTTCAGATCATCCCCGTAGAGCTTGACCGCGAGCTCGCCTTTGACGCCGCTGACCGCCTCCTCAACGTTGTCGGAGATAGGCTGGGAAAAGTTCCATATCACTCCCGGCATCTTCTCCAGCTGTAGATTCAGGGCGGCGATCAACTCGTCCTTGTTTTGGTGGAAACTGGCACGCCACTTGTTTTTGGGAATCAGGTCAACAAAATATTCGGTATTGAAAAAGCCCGTCGTATCGGTGCCATCATCGGGCCGTCCCACCTGGCTGATCACGTTCGTAACTTCGGGGAACGAGGCGAGGATGACGCGCGCCTTATTCATCGTGGCCACACCGGTCGTCGGGCCGGTGCTGGGCGCCAGCGTGCCGCGAACCCAGATAGCGCCTTCATCCAGGTGGGGGAGAAACTCCGAACCAATCACTCCACTCAGGCCCAGAAAACCTGCCAGCAATAGGGCGCACACGGCGACGCCGACAGTCACGTAGCGATGTTCGATGGCCCAGGTCGCGGCATGGCGATAGCGATCGGTGATCCAGTTCATGACCGGGTTGTGCCATTCACGCGCACCCTTCCAGAAGAGGAAACTCGACAGCACGGGAGCGATGAGCATGGAAAAAATCAAAGCGCCCAGCAGGGCAAACGCCACCGTCCACGCCATCGGCTTGAACAATCGTCCCTCAACTGCCTGCAACGTAAAGATGGGGAGGTAGGCGGTAACGATGATGCCGATGGCGTAGAACACCGGGCGCTGCACTTCATGCGCAGCCTCACGAATCTGCTCGCTGGTGCTGGTGCTATCGGCGTGACGCCGGCCGAGATGGCGGACAATGTTCTCCACCATGACCACTGCGCCGTCTACCACCATTCCGAAGTCGAGCGCGCCCAACGACAGCAGGTTGGCCGGGATATGAGCCAGGTCCAGGCAGATGGAGGCAAACAGCAGCGAAAACGGAATGGTGAGCGAAACGATGACGGCGCCGCGAACATTCCCCAGGAACAGAAAGAGAATGATCACCACCAGGATGATGCCCTCGGTTAGATTGTGCAGAACCGTATGGGTGGTGTAATGCAACAGATCGCTGCGATCAAGGAAGGGAACGACCTTAACTCCCTTGGGCAGAATCAGGTTATTCAGCTCATTTACCTTGGCATGGATCCCCACCAGGGTCGAGTCTGAGTCGTCACCTTTTTGCAGCAGGACGATACCCTCGATCGTGTCATCATCGTCGATAATCTTTCCGTCGACGCGATGGACGGCCTTGCCGATCTGGCCCAGTCGTATTTTCGGACCCTGCACAACGTCGGCGATGTCCTTGACCCGCAGTGCGGTTCCACTTGACGTTTTGAGAACGGTCTCCTCGATGTCCTGGACGTTGCGAAAAAGGCCCACTTCCTGAATATTGACCTGCTGCTGACCCTGCTCGATAAAGCTGCCGCCGCCATTGACGTTGTTGCTGGCCAGCTGTTGTTCGACCTGACCAATCGTCAGCCCGTAGGCGATGAGTTTGTTGGGGTCTACCCGCACCTGGTATTCGCGGGTCATGCCTCCGAAACTGGCAACATCCACCACCCCCGGGACGGACTTGAACTGTTTCTCCAGCGTCCAGTCCTCGATCGACTTCAACTCCATGTTGTCGTACTCGGGGTTGGTGCTGTGCAGGGTGTACCAGTAGATCTGTCCGACAGGACTCCAGTCCGTGCCGATCTGCGGCTGCAGGTTCGCAGGCAGGGTGACTTGGGAAAGCCGTTCGAGAACCTTCTCCCGATTCCAGTCGTTGATGGAGGAATCGTCGAAGATCATCTTGACGTCAGAAAGACCGGCCAGCGAAAAGGAGCGCAGATGCTGCATGTGGGGGATGCCGGCCATCTGGATTTCGATGGGGATGGTTACCTGCTGCTCCACCTCTTCGGCGGCGCGCCCGGGCCACTGCGTAATCACCTCGACGTAGTTGTTGGCTACATCGGGATACGCCTCGACCGGCAGATTATGGAAAGAGATGGCGCCCCAGACGAAGAGCAGAATGGCCATCGCCAGGATCATGAACCGGTTGTTAAGTGCAAAATCAACCAGACCACGAATCATTACTGGCCCACCGAATTTTCGAGTTCCAGCGCATTGGTGACTACCTGCTGGCCGGCAGAGAGGCCGGAGATGACCTCCTGCATGGCACCAGGAATCATTGCGCCGCCAACTACCCCCACTCGCTTGAACTTTCCATCTCCGGCCGGCACATAGACCCAGTCCCGATCATGCAGGTGGAGAATCGCGGATGCTGGTACCGCGGCGCGATCCTGAAGGCTGCGACCGTGAAAGGTAGCCGTGGCAAACATACCGATGCGCATCAAGTGATCAGGATTGGGGACCTGAATGCGAACCTTCGCTGTGCGGATAGAAGGGTCAAGGACAGCGTCAATCTCACCGATGGTGCCGGTAATGACGCGGTCGGGATAAGCATTTAGCCGAATGTCGGCCGTCTGGCCGACGTGGACCATGGGTAGATCGTTTTCATAGACATCGCAAATGACCCACACTTCAGAGAGATCGGCGATGGTGAAGGCAGTGGAAGTGCCGGAGTAGGTAACGCCCGTGGCAGCGGCGTTGGTAACATTTTGCGCGATCACCACACCAGTTGCCGGCGAATAGACCTTGGCTGTGAGTGAGGGGTGGTCTTTGTCGACACCGAGAACGATTAACTGCTGCTCCGCTGCCAGCAGATCGGCCTTCGCATCCTGCTCGCCATCATCGGCGATTTCCAGTTGGCTCTTGGCGATCGCTCCCTTTTCGTAAAGGATTTTGGCTCGTTCGTCCTGAGTGCGCGCCAATCTCTCGTCGTTGACCGCTTTCAGGTATTGATCGAACGCGTTTGATATATCGGTGCTCTGCACCTCCATGAGCAACTGACCCTTTTTGACGAAGGCACCGATTTGAGTGTGAATTGCAACCACCCGGCCAGAAGCAATGGAGATGACCGGAATCTGCCGGGATATATCCGGATTGACCGTTCCGGTGACATTGAGTGTGGAAGCCGCCCGATAAACCGTGGCTGTGGCAAGGGGAAAGCGGTTTGGGCGATCAACGGTGATGAGGCTGACGCCCCCCTCGTTCACTACCTGCACAGGAGGCGGCGCCTGCGCTGCCTGATCGTGCTTTTCGCCGCTGCAACCAGTCAACATCCCCAGTGTGATAGCAGTCGCGATGACCGCGGTGCGCTTCATGAATAAACCTCACCAGCCAATGCAGAACTCCAATCTTTCCCGGGGCAAAGCTCTAGTGAAGCGGTTTCCCAGTTGCTGTGTCTCATAAAGCGCCGCGAGGTCTGGTTTCTCCCAACGGAAAATCATCCAGATGTCTTTCGCCTCGGACTACATTCATGGGGAAACCGGACTAGCCGGCGGGAGCTGTTCGCATATTGTTTGAAACAGTTGGACGGTGCAGAAGACAGAATCGGGGCACACACCATTCAGCGAAGCCTCGCGTTACTGATCGCCAGAACCATCCTTTGGCGGAAATTGGGTTCCACACCACAAGCTAGAGTGTCCCCACCCGGAATGCCTGCCGGCTGATTCCGCGCCGGACGGGCGTTCGGCAACGCCACCAACAGACTCGATGTTACTTGAGGCCAGGGGCCACGATCGGTCAGTTCAAGGTATCTTTCGATTTAGAGACTACCTGTTAAGTTGCAAGTCCTGCATAAAACTTTCGTGAGGAATGCATAAAGACGAACATCCGATTACACCTTGATCGTAACCGAGATAGATTTCCAGCAGCCAGATTGACCCGCGCGTGACTTGCTCTGGAAGCTTGTTTTGAATAGAGTTTCGATCCGGCCCCGAGAGCGCGCTGGAATTTCCCAGGCATAGCGACGCTGGGCCGTAAAATGGTATGAGATTGAGACGATCACGGGAAAGCCCAGAAATGCCATTCTTTTCCATGTTCATGTGGGGAAAGCGCCGGACGTCACTGCTGATAGCCGCGCTGATGATCGGTCTGATTGCGGTGATCGATGCGCATACCACCGTGGAGATCCCACTAGGCTTTTTCTACCTCGCTCCCATGTTTGTGGTCGGCGCCGCCCTGACCCGTTGGGAAATCGCCGGCGTGGCCTGCATCTGCGCCTGGCTGGCAGAGGCATTCGATGCCTTTTCCTGGGGCCCCAATACCGGTCTGCCGCGTGATCTGCTCTACTTTGCCGCCTTTTTCTGCATGGGTCTTTTCATGCACGAGGTAACGCGCAGCAGGAAGCTTTCCGCCAAACACATGCGAGAAATTGAAGCCGAGATGACCGCCCGAAGAGACGCGGAAGAGCAATTGAAGGTGTTGGTGGATAGTAGCCCGGCAGCGATTATCACCACCAGCTCCGACGGCTGCGTGTTGCTCGCCAACGACGCAGCAAACCGCCTTTTCGGGCTTGAACCCGGCATGCTTCCTGGCCGGCCGATCCGCAACTACCTGCCGTCGCTGATCAACGTACCCGCCCTGGATAGCAGCCGGCAGGCTTTTCGCACGGCTATGCAATGTCGCGGACGCAGAGCAGACGGCGAGGTTTTCCAGGCGGATGTTTGGTTTTCTACCTATGTGACCAGTGCCGGACCCCGATTGGCGGCCATGGTGTTGGACACGTCGGAAGACCTCAGGATCCATGAGGAATCGAGCTTCCACCAGATGCTGGCCAGCTCGCGCATCATGGTCGCTGCTGTTTCGCATGAAATTCGCAATGTATGCGGGGCCATCGCTCTGGTCCATGAAAGCCTGTCCCGCAGCGGAAAACTGACTGAAAACAAAGACTTTGAGACCCTTGGTACGTTAATTTTGGCGCTCGAACGCATTGCCGCCATGGACTTGCGGCAAAGCGCCAGCCAGGCTGCGCGAGTGGAGGTTTCGCCCTTACTCGACGAGCTGCGTATCGTCATCGAGTCTTCCCTGCGCGATCATGGCATCACCAGCCGCTGGGAGATTGTGGACGACTTACCGCCCGTCTGGGCCGACCGCCAGAGCCTGATGCAGGTGTTTCTCAACCTGACCAAGAATAGCGAGCGCGCCATGGAAGACCAGGAGCGGAAAGAACTGGACGTGATCGCGCGAAGTGAAGGGTTGGGGGTCACGATTCGCTTTCGCGACACCGGAGGCGGAGTGGCTCACCCGGAGCGGCTCTTCCATCCCTTCCAGCTGGAAGCTCAGTCGACGGGTCTGGGTCTCTACCTTTCACGGGCCTTCATGCGCAGTTTCAAGGGCGACTTGCACTACGAACCGGAGACCGGGGGCTCAACATTCGTGGTACAGTTGTCAGCCGCTATGCGAGAGAGCAAGAATGATAACTATGAGCAGCAAAATTCAGGTACTGCTGATCGACGATCACAGCCTGTTCCGCGAGAGCCTCAGCCGGCTTCTTCAGACAGAGTCTGACTTCGACATCGTGGGTACCTGCGCTTCGGCGAGCGAAGCACTGGCGTTGCCGGAGCTCAAAGATATTGACGTGGTTCTGCTGGATTACGATCTCGGCCACGAGCAGGGCACGCAGTTTCTAGACCGGGCGCGCGATCATGGTTTCGTGGGTCGCGTTTTGATGGTGACCGCCGGTATGAGCGATGCCGTGATGCTGCGCTCACTGGAGAACGGTTCGCACGGAGTGTTTCTGAAGCATAGTCCCCCGAGCCGCCTGGTAGAAGCCATCAGAAAGGTGGTCGCCGGAGAGGTCTGGCTCGACCCCGCGGTGACCCGTTCCATCATCGCCGCGGCCACCGGCAATGCGGCGGCGCCCCGCCGCTCTCAAGGGTTGACGCAGCGCGAGCAGGCAGTGCTCAAGGGAGTATTTGAAGGGCTTACCAATAAGGAGATCGGCGCCCGGCTGGCTATCTCCGAGAGCTCTGTCAAGGCGGTATTGCAGCAGCTTTTCGAGAAGACCGGAGTACGCACCCGCAGCCAACTGGTGCGCATTGCTTTGGAAAAGCACTCCGATGAGTGGCTGACGAACCCCACGTAGCCATGGATGCCGGTAAGCTTTGGGACGCGATTGTGGTAGGAGCGGGACCGGCGGGCTGCGCGGCAGCATATGACCTTGCTGTCGCCGGTCAATCCGTACTTCTCGTCGATAAGAGGGACTTCCCACGAGACAAGGCCTGTGCCGGCGGGCTGACGATCAAAGCCGTAAAAGCGCTGAGATATTCCATTGAGCCGGTGGTGAGACAGGTCGTTCGACGCGTCCAGCTGGAGGGTGGAAGTTTGTCGTCCTCACTGAAAAGCCGCGACCCCATCTGCGTGCTGACGGTGCGGTCTGAGTTCGACCAATACTGCCTGGGCAAGACGATCGAGGTGGGAGCTTGCTTCCAACGAATTGGCGCCCTACAGCAGATTGTGCGCTCAAAAAATGCAGTGCAGCTGACCACCAGCGGCGAGACCTATCGAGCCCGATTTTTGGTCGGTGCAGACGGAGCAAGTGGCCAGGTACGGCGCATGTGCGCGGCGGGCCCCTGGTTTTCTCAGGGATTTGCGCTCGAGGTCAAGACTGCGATGCCACGAGGAGAGGTCGATCTTACCTTTGATTTTGCTTCGGTTCCGGACGGGTACGCGTGGATTTTTCCCAAGGGAGACCATCTCAATGTGGGAGTCTATGCTCCAACGTCTGCCACCAGCCTGACGCGGAACCGGCTTCTGAGCTACGTAAAGAACCGCGTTAAGGCAGATACGCTGGATCAGGTTATCGGGCAGTACCTGGGTATCGGGGCAGGCGGGTGCGAGACCGAATATGTTCTGCCGGAGATGCGCGATTGCGTGCTGCTGGTGGGAGACGCGGGTGGGTTTGTCGATCCCCTGACGGGTGAAGGAATTTACGGCGCGTTGCTCAGCGGCCAGGCGGCCGCAAGCGCGATCCTCTCCGAAGCGCAAGGCGAAAGCACTGCGGTTGAGGCCTTTGCCGGCTGTCTAAGTGGCTACCGGCAGACACTGCGGTTTTCGTTGCGGGCGGCGGCGGCGTTCTACTCGAATCCTGCCCGAGGATTCCGCGCCATGCGCCTGCCATTTGTGCGCCGGTCGCTGGTCAAGACTTATACTCATGGACTCAACATCAAGAGCCTGTCCATGCGTATCGCGTTGTCACAATGCTGATTCGCGAAGACACATTGCTCGTGGCCTGGTCTCGTTCGGAACCAGGTAAACGTACCTCGGGTAGTTACTTGTAATGCTCAGCGACCAAAGAAGCTGTAGAGCAATACGGTAAGAACGATGCCGCTGACCACAACATAAGTCTTATCCTTCTGGGTCGCAAAACTATAGACGCAGAACGCGACACGCATGATCGGGGTCGCAATCAGCAGCAGAATACCCAATCGTATGATGCTGCGACTGTCGAGGTGACGAATGCCTTCGAAGACCGGCCGAACCGGTCGGCGGGACTGAGAACTCCGTGAAAATGGCGATAATCCGGCTCCACTCCATGCGCCTGCCATAAGTAGAGAATCCAACCAACCAGGACCACGAACCCAGCTACGCTGACGCCGGCCCGCAGCATCCGGCTGATGGAGATTTCCATTTTGAGATCAGCTTCGGACGCCATCAGATCACAACCTTCCCGTGGCTCCGCTGTAGATCATTTCCACGCCCAGCGCGACAATGACCACGGCGAAAACCACCCTGAGGACAGGCACACGAATCCGGACCAGCATACGGGCACCGAGCAGCGAGCCGGCCAACACTCCCAACATGACCGGCGCCGCCAACCCGGGCGCGACATAGCCTCGGCCAAGATAGATACCGGCGCTGGCGGCAGCGGTTACGCCAATCATGAAATTGCTGGTGGTGGTGGACACTTTGAAGGGAAGCTTCATGGCGTGGTCCATGGCCAGGACCTTGACTGCTCCGGAGCCGATGCCAAGAAGGCCAGAGAGGAGTCCGGCAATGAACATGATGCCGAACCCGGCGGGAACGTTCTGCGCGACGTATGCCTGTCTGCCGTTGTTAGCCGGGTAGTCTCCACTCAGCTTCAGTTTCTCGGCCAGCGCATTTGGCGGGTGGGGGGTCTCGTTGCGTTTGTCGCGGAAGGAACTCCAGGCGGAGTAAAGGAGAGTGACGCCAAAAATAATGCCGATGGCATGGGTGGAAATGCGGGCCGCGAGGTAGGCACCCCCCCACTGCGCCCACGGTAGTGGCCACCTCGAGAAACATTCCGATCCGCACATTGGAAAACCCCTCGCGGACGTAGGCGACGGCGGCATCCGAAGAAGTGGCGATCACCGAAATGAGTGAGGCACCAATGGCGTAGCGAAGGTCAACGCGGAAGAGAAGAGCGAGAGCGGGCACGATGACTACGCCGCCGCCCAGTCCGGTGAGCGCGCCGAGCAGCCCGGCGAAGAAAGACGTGAGCAGCACCGCGCTGGTCAATTCGATCAAGAGACTCCGGTCCCACGGCACACCGGGACGGGCGGGATGACAACTTCTTTGTTGGCGCTCAAATTGAGCACCAACTCATAGATGTTCATCATCTGGGCGTAGTTCCTCTCCGCCGTATATTTCGTCTCATACTCCAGCCGAACCTGAGCCCGCATCAGAGCAACCTCAGCAGGGTGGGCGCGGAACCAGCGCACGGCTTCCACCAGGCTCGTCGCGTTGCCAGCCTCAAAGTGCAAACCCGTGCGTTGATGGTCGACGATCGCCGACATGCTCCCGAGGTCACTTGCGATCACGGGCAGGCCCACGGCGAAGGCTTCGACCAAAATCATCCCAAAGGGTTCATACCACGTCGATGGTAGTATAAGCGCCGAAGCATGCTTCATTCTCTCCAGGATTTCTTCTCGCGGTAGCCACTTTAGCCAAGTCACCCCTTGCATTTCGCGGCTGGCCTTCTCAACTTCCGGCGCCATTGGACCATCGCCCGCAATTTGCAGAGGGAGCTTGGTACCGATTTGGCGCCACGCCTCGAGCAGCGTACTGATCCCCTTCTCCGCGGTTAATCGTCCCACGAAAAGAGCATAGTTTCCCGTGCCCTCGCCGACGCCAGGATCGGTTTGCAGGTAGTTAGGCTTGACCAGGATTTTCTCAGCCGGAAAGCCGGCCTGGATAAATTTGTTGCGAGCAAAATCGGTGAGCGCGATATAGGCAGAGACCGCTTTGCTCCAGGTCTGCTTATAGTTGTGCGTGGCGAGCATGGCGGCTCCGGCGGCGGTCGCCAGCCTGCTGTTGCGATAGCAGCCATGGATCACCCCCGGCCAGGGAACCCGCTTGCCTATACAGTCTTCACAGACGTGTCCATCACGGAACAAGGTGCCCGCGGGACAGAGCATGCGGAAATTGTGCAGCGTTTGTACGACCGGAATCGCGGCTTCATTGGCCGCATAATAAACGGCGGGAGAAATGACCGGGAAAGTATTGTGGACGTGAACGACGTCCGGCCTTTCGCGCTGCATCAGGGCAAGCAGCTCGCTGTGGGCTTGCTTATTCCAGATGGTATCGCCAAGCAAGACCAGTGGGTTCTTGCCCTTCACCTGCTCGTTGCTGGTGTGATAGAGCAGCACCTGGTGGCCATGCGAGCGCAGCAGTTCTGCCTCCTGGGCAAAGACCTGGTCCTCGCCGCCGGGGGTCTGGTACGAATTGTGCACTGAGAGAATCTTCATCTGATCAAACCGTTTGCTTTCCCCGGATGGCGCGGGTAACCATCTGCTTCCAAACACTTTGGGTAAGAAGCAGGTCCACCGCTCGCTGGAAGAGCGGAAGGGGAAGACGATTGGAATACCGCCAAAACTGATCCACTTTGGAATTTGGCCGCAAACCATAGCGGCACAGGTCGCTGTAGGCCTGGCGCGCGCCTGGATCGTGATTCATTCGATGCCGGATATAGTTCATTTTGAGGTAAAGCGCATTGCGGGCGATGGAGGGGAAGGACCGCGCGAGCGACGCGTCCACGCTCTCCAGGTAGTGCTTCTGCTCCAGCCAGAGCGAATCCATAATCCGGAGCTCCCGCTCCAGGCGGCGCGCTGTGATATGGGTGGAGTTCTGGTCGTTCTGGCCGTGTAGCCGCCAATGCGCGAGTGGAGCGTCCACGGCACATAGTTCAGTCATCAGCGGTGCCAGCCGGTGAATCATCTGCTCTGCATAGCCGGTGTATTCCACCGGAATGGGGAAGATGCGATCTGCGACTTCACGCCGGAGCGCAAGATTGGTTGTCGGCGGCAGCCCCATCAATATCCCGGAATTCTCGTAGGTAGTCTGCGTGCAGTTTCCCGATGGGAGAGCACTCAACAAAGGATAGATGCCGCGTGGCCGCCCTTGATTGTCCACCAGGCTCGCGCGATGAATCGCAAAGCCGGCCTGCGGATGGGCCTGAAATGCGTTCACCACGGCTTCGATCTTCCCGGCCAGGAATGTGTCGTCCGCATCGAGCAGGCAGATCACATCGCCGGAACAGTTGCGGTAGGCGGAGTTAAGGTTAGCCGCCATGCCGCCGTGAGGATTGCGCAGCAGTTGTATGCCAAGCCCGCGACTTATATAGGATTCAACCACCTCGCAGGAGTTGTCTTGCGAAGCATCGTCGCTCACTATTATTTCTGCCGGGGGGTAGGTCTGCTGGAGCGCGCTGTCAATGGCCTTACCAACGTAGGCCCCATAGTTAAAGCAGGTGATCAGTACGGAGACGGAGGGCTTGCGGGGAAGGCTCTGCAGTGCGATGGGAACGAGCTTATTCAGCCCTGCGCCGGGGGTCGTTCCATCGTGTGCCGCAGATTCAACTGCCATGCCGTTCATTTCCTTGAGTACATCGTCTCAGAACACTCACCAGCCCTCAACTCCTCTGAAGGG
>Ga0182024_10021656_pt1 | contig 11648 bp, 14 predicted proteins | sample P32metaG_FD_120480 | JGI IMG/M metagenome (GOLD analysis project Ga0182024, IMG submission 120480) | Permafrost microbial communities from Stordalen Mire, Sweden - P3-2 metaG (Illumina Assembly) | ecosystem: Environmental > Terrestrial > Soil > Wetlands > Permafrost | place: Sweden: Stordalen... | reverse complement strand
CGTCAACATCGCAGAGGGCGACGACGTTCACCAGCCCGCTGCCGGCCGTCTGGTCCAAATCGTATTCGGCCTGATGGGCGACGCCGATAAATCCCACATTCAATTTCTCATTCGGCGAGCCGGATGGCGCATCCTCCGCCCAGGCGCCGCGCCCCAGCAGCCGGCATCCCAGCCCGGCTGCCGCCGATCCTTTGAGGAAATCTCGCCGATTGATCGAAGCGCTGGGACGAAGTGATTTGTGCATGTCGCTCCTGATGCCAATGGTGAGAAAGGTTCCTTTGTGAGCAGTACAATGCCCCCGGTCCAAAGTTGCGTGAACTCACGGGTCCATACATCGACTTTTCCACATCGGGCGTTTGCGTCGGCTCGTATTGAGGGTTAGAACTTCACCGCCGAATGGCCGCGGGGGACTTAAGAGGGCCAGACAGAACTCGAGGAGCGGAGAGGACACTTGACGCCGATGGGAATATCCCGATTACCGCGTCCGTGGCTCAATGAATGGGAGATCGTCGTGGCAGAGTATTGGTACCAACGCGCCGAAGGGGATGAGGTCGAAGGGCCTTGCACCGGCACCCAGTTGAAGGCACTGGCAGTCGCCGGGGACATCACTCCGAACTCGATGATCACCGCCGACGGGACGACCTGGCACCGGGCGGGGCGCGTGGCCAAGCTGTTCCCGCCCGCAACTCCAGCGGCACCGCCCCCGGCTCCAGCGGCGCCGGCGCCCCCGCGCCGCCCGGCTCCGCCGCATGCGCCGGCCGCGGCCCGTCCGCCGGCGGGGCAAATGGCCCTCGCGCCAAGCTTGCCGCCACGGATGCCCACGCAGACGCCTGCTCCGCAGTATGCGCAGACACCCCGATACCCACCCGCGCCACAATATGCGCCGGCCCCTCAGTACGCATCTGCTGGAGTAGCGGCACCGGCGCCTGTCGGCCTGGCGTACGCCACGCCCGCCGGCCAGCGGTCAGTTGCCGTTGGGTGGGTCGGGCGGCCGCGCGGGACCGTTCCTTTTCTGCTACTGTCGCTCCTGCTGCTGGCGTCGAATATCGCGGTGGGCGTTTGCTTTTACATGGCCGCGCAAAGTCGCCGTCCCGATTTCACACTTCCCGCCACGCTGTTCCTGGGGTCCTTCGCCATCGGGATCGCGACGCTGGCCTACTGGTTCATCCTGGTCTATGCCGTCCACCGTGACATGCGGAACTTCACGGGCGGCACCTATTCCGTTTCACCGGGGGCGGCCGTCGGCCTCAGCTTCATTCCCGCCTTTAGCGCGTATTGGGTGGTCTACATGCCGTGGAAGCTGCTGAGTGAGGTGCGCAGCCATCTAAGGGAACACGGCAGGCAAGCTTCCCCGCGGCTGGTGATGTTCTTCCAGATCGCTTCCATTCCCCTGGGAATTTTCTTCGCCCCCGGCGCGGCTGCCGTGATGTACGCCCTCAGCATGATGCAGATCCAGAAGGGATTGAACGCGCTGTGGCGGCAGGCGGCGTGACGACAGATGACAGGTCGTCTACCGCCCCGGGCTGGGCAGCATCGGTCGGCAATGGCGATATTATGAGGAACCCTGCAGTTTAGTTCGTGGGCTTTTGTTTCCCGTCGCTGTGTTGTTCTTGGGAGCCAATCATGAGTCGCTATCTCCTGTCTTGCCGATTGCTGGGGTTGTTTCTGGGCATGGCCTTGCCGGCAATCGTGTGGTGTGCAGCGGACAAGACCGCCGCACCGTTTGCCGGCACGTTCACCGACCAGCGCCTCACGCTGGCACTGGCCGAATCCGGCGGCGCCTATGCCGGCACGATCAAGCTCGGGGACAAGACCTACCCCGCCACCGCCCGTGCCACGGCAAACGGACTCGAAGGCACTTTTGAGGCGGGAGGGAACAAGCTCCCGTTCAGCGCCGTCCTGGACGGCGACAAAGTGACTCTCGTCAGCGGCAAGGCAACCTACACGCTCAAGCGGGTGGTGAACCCCCTCGAAGCGCCCGCGGCGCCGGAGAACCCGCTCTCGCCCGCGCCTTCTACCGCCACGCCCCAGGCACCGGCAGGTGCCGCCCCCGCCCCCGTAGGCGATATCGAGACAGTGGGGCCATTCACCGTCTTGGGATCGACCGATTCGGGCAAGACGCTGTTCATCAAGCTCCCGGGAGCTCATACCGCGGAGATCGCTCTGACCGAGACGGCCGACGATATTGCCAAAATCCTCGACGCCAAGCTGTCCGTCAGCGGTGCCTTCCTCGATTCGCGGACGAAGAAACGCGGCGGCGCTACGTTCAGCACCAAAGCCAAGGGCCAGGACCTGCGCGGCTGGATGTTCTTCAGCCTGGCTAACGATTCGGCGATGGTCAGCGCGGTCTATGCGCGCGCCGATGCCCCGCAAACGGAATTGAGTGCACTGTTCGCGGCCCTGCCCGCCCAGGCCAAAATGCAGGAGCACCGCTTCCCGGACGGCAGCGGCAGCGTCGATCTGCCGCCGGGATGGACCACCGACTCGCAGAGCCTCGGTGCTCCGCTGTTGGTCAAGGGCCCCGAAGGCCAGATCGTCCTGACCGGCGGCAGCCTGCTGATCAGCACGCCCGACGGCCGATTGATGCAGCTTGCCAATCAGAATTACCAGATGGCGCTCAAGAGTCACGACCGGTTGGCCCAGATGCAGGCCCAGAACGAGGCCAACTGGAAGCAGCGGGCGGCGAACAACCAGCGGCAGGGTTTCCCACCGCCGCCGGCGCCGGTGCAGGTCCAGCTCCCGCCGGTCCCGCAGCCGCCGGACCCCGAGCGCGATTTCCCCAACCTGATCTTCTGCCACTACTGCGCCACGCCCGATGAGGCGGTGAAGGACCTCGATCCGATCCTGCAAGCCAGGGCCAAGCGGATCAGCGGCATCCAGTTCACCACCGACCGCATCATCGAATCCACCCCAGTGGCCCCGAACCCGGGAATTGCCGGCGCGAAGGCGGCGGTCTATTACGCCGCAGGCACCAAAACCGAAGGCACGACGGTGACCCACGTGCGGGCGATCCGAAGGCTCGAATGCTGCCCCATCGGTGACGGCAAAGACACCTGGATGCTTTTCACCAACTCGATGGGCGCCCCCGATGCCACGTTCGATCGCGACCGGCCGGTGATGAAGGACATCATGGACAGCGTCAAGCTGGACCCCGAATGGTTTGCCAAAAAGCAGAAGGCCGACACCGACGCCATCCTCAAGCAGGGCCGGGAATTCGGCGAGATGCTCTTCCGCCGCGGCCAGGAATTCAACCGCCAGCAGACCGAGCATTTCAATCATTTCGAAGCCCAGATGAACGCCCAGTACCAGGCCCGCCACGACGCCAACTCCGATTTCATCGAAATGATCCGCGGCGTCCGCGACGTCTACGACACCAAGACCGGCACCATGCACAGCGTGGACCTGTACAACGTCAACGCCATCGTCGACGGCGCGAACGCCGCCGTGAACGACCCCACGCAGTTCGTGCAGATACCATTGCGGTATGAGCGGTAGGTACAGGCTGAGGTCCGCTCGTCCGTGTGCGTCTGTCTTGTTCGTGGCTTTCAATCTTCTCTCGGGTGAGTCGAACTTTCGAACTTCCAGTCGAACTTCCCTGCTTCGGCGCGATTTGCTGGGTAGTTCGATTCCACCCGCTGAACATGCGGATATTCGGCGCGACTCGTCATCCGGCCACCTCGATTTCTGACTCAAAAACCGAACTTCTTGAACTTTCCTCGTCTGTCATTCATCGCCGGTGTCGTCCGCCAACAAATCCCCCGCAACGTCCGGGGTCAAATCCAAATCTTTCGGGCCATGTGCTTCGGCCCGGAACGACCCAACGGGGCCGACCTGACGTTGGGCAAAGAGGTCGGCGATGTCCGCCTCGCTGCCGGTGCGGTTGTCGCCGATCAGCCGCCAGAGCCAGCGGCCGTGCTCTTCCTGGCGCTTGAACGGCTCTGCAACGCTGCTCCGCACGCGTTCGAGCGTCCCGGTCCTGTGCCCGGCAAGCTTGCCGTGCTGCTCGATCACGGCCCACATCCTCGGCCCCGGGGCGAGGAAGTCGGCGATGAACGCCGCCGCCAGGGCGTCGCGTTTCTCGCGGGCGCGACCCACGTGGTCCACCAACTCGCCAGCCGGTCCGCACTCCACGCGGCCGGCTTCCCATTGCACCTTGCCGCCGGCCAGCCGCCAGGCGAAGCCGGGACATTCGCCGTCGAGGTTGTTTTTGGCGGGCAGGAAAAGCCGCCGCTGCCGGTCGTGAGGGTCGCGGGTGAGCACCCAGACCATCCGCGCCGCCGCCACCAGCCCGTCCGCCCCGACCACCGCGAGCGCCCCCTTTTGGTAAGCCGTGCGCAGGTGGGTGATCAAAACGATGGCGACGGAAGATTCCCGCGCCAGCGCCTGAAAGCCCGAAAGCACGGCCCGAGCCCGGTCTCCCTTGCCCACGTCCAGGAACGCCGACACCGGATCGACCACCACCAGTCTTACCCTGCGCCGCTCGTCCAGCGCGTTGGCCAGCGCCGGCAACAGCCCGCCGCGCCCGGCCGCCGGCTCCGCCCAGTATTTCGTGCTCGGCTCCTCATCCAGAGCGCCGCTCCAGCCTTCGAGGAAATGCACCCGCTCCAGGTCCGCCCCATGCGCTTCCAGGCGTGGCACGAGCGTGTCCGCCGTTTCGTCGTTCCCGCTGGCGATCAGGACGTCGGCCGCTTCTCCCGGCGATCCGTCCGGCCACGCCGCCCCGACGGAAACCCGGGCCGCCAGGTCGCCGGCCACCAGCATCGACTTGCCGACGCCCACCACGCCCGCCACCACGGTGATTTTCTTCTCGGCCAGCACATTCCGCCAAACCCAGCACACGCCGTCTCCGAGCGCCTGCGTGGCAGGCTGAACCCACGCCCCCGGCAGCGTCACCGCGTTGGCGCGGTCTTGAGCTTGCCGAAGGGCGGAGGCGTACCCGCCGCAACCGACCGCCTCAAGAAATTTCAGCTCGTCCTTGGTCATCATGTCGCTCACCCTCGGCTCATCGGCACTCGTTCGCCGGCAGTCACTCGACACGGATGCTATGTTAGGTAAATGTTCAATAGCGGTCAAGCGGTCAAGGAAAATCTTGTCTGAATTTTTCGCAGCCAACCGTCGGCGGACGGTGTAGGCCGTGCCTGAAAAACTCATCGGGATTGCGGGGGGCCGGAGATGCCCCGGATGCGATGGCGCCCGCGACGAAGCGACTCAACCGAAAGAGTCGTTGAGGAGCGACAACGAAGCGGGCGGGGCATCTCCTCACCCGCCGCGGCCCGATGAGGTTTCAGGCAGGGCCTAACGCCCACTCTTGCCTGCAATCCAGCCTTTTCGCAGCGCACGCCGCAAAACGCCGGCCGAGTATGTCAGGCCGGTGAACTGGGATGGTGCGTCGACCCGCCGCCGGAGGCCGAATTGGATGCCCGTCGTCGGTGGCACGGCTGCCTCCAGAGACGGGCGGGGACGCGGCTGGGGATGGACGATGCGCCGCGCCCACCCGATCGCCCACGCAAGCCGCCTGCGGCGGCGACATTAGATCGAGCTGTGTCCTCTTTTCGCTATCGAGACGCTCGCCGGTGGATCCGAAGGCGAGTGGCGGCGAGTTGTTGAAGATATGCTCCTCCATCTTTGGGAAACTGCGAAACCGGACTGGTGGCACCCATTCACTCCCGGCCCCTCGATTGATTGGAATGGCCGCAGTTTCCGGTCCTTTCGCTGTTGGGCTTTCGTCCTTCCGGCCGCACCGGTATCATCCTTTCCATGTCTTTCGCACGGGACTTGGAAGACCTCGTATTGACACTTTTCGGACCCATCGCTCCGGGCCACGCCGCCGCGCAGAAAACGATTGAAGAAGCGGAAAAACGATTGTGCGTCCACCTGCCCGCCATCCTGTGCCAATATTACCTTCTTGTCGGCAGACATCCGCAGGTGAGCGAGGGGATGAACCACATCCTTCCACCCGATGCTTTGTGGATGAGCAGTGGCGGCTTGGTGTTCGAGGAAGAACACCAACACTACTACTTCTATGGCATTCTGACGGATGATCTCAACATTGATGATCCGCCAGTGATGCAGGGCAACCGAGGCGAAAGCAAATGGTATTTGGAGAGCAGGCGACTTTCGGATCACCTGCTCTCGATGGTCTGTTGGCAGGCGTGTAACGTGTTGGAATCAGCCCAAGCACGGTTGCCTCCAAACCGCTTGGAACTCTTGAAAGCGCAGCTTCGATGGGTGAGTGCGGGTCCAGACCCCACAGACGACACGATTGGCCTTTGGGGGGAAGGCGTAGCGGCCGTAGTGTTCACAAAGAGCGGCGATATTTACTGGGCAGCCGGAACAGATGAGCTTCTGCACAGCTTTCGGGCGAAGTTTTTACCCCTGGACCAAACGACTGACCAGCACCGATCCGTCCCCCAAGACTGACACGAAGTGCTTCGCCCCACGATGGTATCCGGTCGGGCAGAAGCCCGTCTCGTGCAAAAGCCGCTCCCCCGTCGCCAAGTACCACACGGCCGTCCCTTCTTTCGGGTCGAACGAAAACAGGTACTCGTCAAAGGCCATCGCGCCTTTCGGGCCGGCAAACCAATTGTCCTGTTCCCCGTTCACCACGTTAAATATCTGGACCGCTGGGATCAGCCAGTCGGTATCCCGGCCGTACCCCCAGACGGCCAGCCGTTGATCGTCAATCCAGCACAAGGGGCCGTCCCAATAGTAACCCCGCCAGCACAGCGACTTCTTCGACTCGCCATCCTCGGACTCCCACACGTTCTCATGCAGCCACCGAGGAAGGCTCCACGTGGTGACGACGCCTAACGGGTGCCACACCCACCCGTTGTCGGCCACGAACTGCTGGCCGGGGGAGACGGACAACTGGCAGTGGAAGTAGTCGAGGTAATGTGGAGGACTGGCCTCGCCCTGCTCGTACGAGGTCGGCTGCCGTTGCGTGAGCAACAGCCCGGTCTTCGCGTCTGACACGTCCAATCGGTTCCACTCCGTGCCGTGGATCACTACGAGCCGGCCGTCCAAGTCGCTCAGCGCCAATGGGAACGCCGACACGTCCTCATGGTAATCATCACGGTGAAGACGCATGCTCACCTGCCCGGTGGACAGGTCCACGACCACTCCATTCTGCCCGTACGTGTTGGCGACGGCAGCCACCTCGCCGTTGGCGGATACTCGCAGCATGCAGTGTGGGCCGTGCAACAAGGACGATGCGGTCTCGCTGATGAACTTGCCGTCGAACTCCAGTGCATCGCGTGGCACCTGAGCCACGGTGCGGACGGAGCGACGGAGCAGGTCGATTTCGATTAGCGATCCGGTGGTGGTGAGAGCCAGCCACGAAGCGGCCGACCCCTCGATGGGTTGGAGGTCGAGGATCGACAAATCGGCCAGTTCGGGCAGGTCTACCGTCTCATGTTTGAAGTGGAGGTCGGTGCGGGTGCTGATGAGGACTTCGGGACTGCCGAGAATGCCCTCCCAGCTTCCCTCGCGTTCGATGGTTTGGAAGCAGTCCAAGCAGATGGGGATTAGTCTGGTGTCGATGGCGTTTGGCTCCCGTGCGCACTGGGAGCATACGAGGTCGTACGCCTTGGCGACCCCTGTGAAACGCTGGGTGTAGGCCGAGTCCAGATGTTCCAAAAGGTGAGAACAGACGCGGCCGACTGCATTGCGATCCGTGTGCTGACAGGAGCTTTTCGGCATGGTCGTCCATCCTGCAATGATCCTCGATGTGAAACGCTTCTTCCTGAAGCCTCAGATCGTGGGATCGTATTCCTGACGATCAGCATCCCATTCAATGTCGTGGTCATCAACATGGACACGCCAGTCGGCGTCTGGAATCGCACGGCGCAGTTCAGAAAGCGCCTTGCACCAGTGCTGCAAGCTGAGCCAGATCGCCTCTTCCGTGATGTCTGGCAACTTTGTGGAACCTTCAAGAATTGAGTCGGGCGACAGGTCATCGTCGTAGAAGTACAATCCTTTTTCCCAGTTCATCCCTCCGTGGCTACGCAGACATTCCTCGATCTCTTCGATCTGGTCACTGGCCGAGTATTTTCTCGTCACCGCGATCATGGCATCCCGCTCACGTTCCGTCAGCTTCTGGGCGCGACCTGCGGTGTAATAGATCGAAATGCTCATGAATCATCCTTGTTGCACGTTTCACGATTGTACCGGCGCAAGACCTTCAATCATCGAAGGGACACCCCTTCCCCATCACGTTCTCGAAATGGTGGACCCTGCAAAACACGCTGAGCGACACCGATCCACGGCCGCAGCCGGCATGCTTGCATCTTTTGGCGGCGTCTTCTGGTCCCAAGGACTCGTAAAACCGGCGGTCGATGTTGTGAGTAGCGACGTGGGCAGGCGGTGGGTCTGGTGCGCCCGCATGCGGGAGGAACGCATCGAACCGGTAATAATACAGGAACGCTTCGAGCAGCAGATCATCGGAGGGCGGGTCTTGGATTCTGCTGGCAACATCACGAATGTCCCCAATGGCACCGCCCTCCAAGGCCGAAATCAACTGGTTCTCCTTTGCGATGAGCGGTATGTCCTCGGCGTACATTTCCGACTTGGGAAGTGAATCCGTGTCGATGACCAAGCCCTTTGTGTCCAGCTTCCATTTTCGGTCGGCAGGCAGGAACAACCAACCGTCTGGCATTGAGCGTACCGCGTCACGAAGAATGTCTCGAAGCGTCGTCATTTGGCTCATGCCTCAAGATGATACCGCGAAGCGTGATAACCCCAGCGCCTGCTCGACCACAGGGCAGTGCTTCTTGTCGCCAGTTTTAGTGCATTGTCGGGTCACCCGTAGGTGAAATCGCATTTGTACCGCCAACTTTCACCGGGAACTTGCCACACCTCAAAGCGAATCTGCTTCCACGCCTTGCCGTGCTCTTGGAAGAGGATCAGCAGCTTGTGGGTCAGGTCAAAGAGTTCGTCACTCGGCATAATCGGCGATCTGTACCCCTCCGGGCTGGTGATCTCGTGTGACATGCCCAATATGCCGCTGCCAGAGACGTTGACAACCACCTCAAGAAGAATGTCTTGCCATGAGTCGGGTGTGAGGGCGATCAATTCGTTTCCAATCGCCGCATAAAGCGCCTCTTGCTGTTCAGCGGGTACGGCGGGTTCATCCGACATCGGCCTTACCTTTGGTGCGTTTACAGCGTCCCGAAAACCTCTGCTCGATAGAGTTGGTCCAAAAGACCGAACACTGCGTTGCCAAGTTCGACATCGCCCACCACGTCATCCCAGTCGCACGTGGGGGCGAAGATCGTCCAGAGCTTCCGCTTCTGGTCCTGAGCGAGCGCTCCGTTGGCGATGCGATCTCTGCATTCAAGCACGAACGAGGCGATGACCGAACCCGACTCGTAGTTGGACCATATCGGGCCTGTTCTGGCGGCGAATCTTGCCGCAGCGGCGACCAGCAATTCGCAAAGCTGCTGTTCGTGGGCGTTCATCTCATGGCACCAGAGGGCAACTCTTGAACCAACAAAGCCAAATTTTGAGCGTCTCATTCGTTGGCCGTTCACTGCTTATCATGCAGCCACATTCATCGTGCCGCCGCGATTATGGCTTGCCAACCGAATGGCTACTCGTTGGACAGGATATACAACCGGATTTGATGCCGCCCCAACTGCAAGCTCAATTCCGGTGGAAGAGTGAACTCCATCTGGTCCTGATCCACGACCAGCGTGACGATCAACTCGATTCGTAGGCCACCTCGCTGAAGGCGCTCGGCGTTATCTGCCGGAATCGTGGCAAGCCAACCTGCGAACCCGAGCAGGTTTTCCTGAACGGCCTTCCCGTACTCCTCGTATCGCTCTGTTCCGAAGTTCTCGAAGTCCGTGATCTCTGCTTCGGCAAGTTGAAGACCGACCGCTTTCCACTGACCCGGCTCACCATACGGGGTGTATGGCGCAAAGGTAACACCCGGCAGGAATTCATCCAGTCGAATGGGGCGACCATCGGGATAGTGGGCGGATAAAGTCAAGCGCGTCGATTGGATTGCCATGCTGTCGTTCCTGATGACAATGCATCACAAGACGATTCGTGCCGGCCGCTGCCGTGGAATCAACGAAGAGCGTCGTCTGGATCGAGGAAGAGCATTAGCCGAAAAAACACACAAACAGCGGCGAGTTTTCTTCCACGGCTCGGCGGCTCAGAGTTCTGAGTTCGTCAGCGGCCTCAGCGGTCAGGTGTCTGACGCACCACTCCCGGTTACCGTTGAAGTCAGACGTGCGCTCGACCCAGCGGTTCAATACGGATCGGTCACTCGTTTGCATCCCGCTGACTGCCTGAATGGCCGGGCGTCGGAACGCCGTGATCCACGGTCCTTCGTCGTCGGTTATTGCTCTCACTAAATCGATCTCGCCGACTGCCTTCACCACGTCGAAGTGTTCCGCAGCGATGCAGCTTGCCAAGATGTTGAACTCAGTGTCGCCGACGCTCTTGATCGTCACCACAAGGGGCATTCTCGCTTGGGCGTCTTCTTGGGCAGTTTCATCACCAACCACCAGTGCGTCGGCCCAATGCTCGATTGCGTCACGAGAACACACGAAATATGTAAAAAGCTGAGACATTCGCGCTACCTTACGCGCAATGTTACCGACACTTCGACGTTTAGGCAAAGCATCGCATCATGTGCTGAACTCGGTCGCCCGGAATTGGGCGTCGATCTGGACGTGCAGGGTGAAAGCAGGGCCGGACTTGTCGGGCGTCCACCCCATCGCCATCGCCTCGGAGATGCAGCGGGCAACCAGTTCGGGCAGCACGACGTGGTTGATGGCATAGACCTCAGGGTCGCAGGAAATCACGGCCCGCAATTTCTGCCGTGGCTCGTCGCTGGCTTCGACAACCAGCGTCATCTGCCCGCCGCCCTCGGCAACAGCCCAGCGGTAATCTCGCCCGCCGACATGAATCTGCCGTTTGCCTTTCGTCGCCATCGCCATCGCACGGGCCGCCTTTCGGCCCGAGGGCATAAGTCTCGCCTACAAGAACGGCCGAGTCCGCAGTCGGGCATTCCGCACGCGGGGTGGTCGGCATTTGTCGTGTCCGGTTGCCAAAACACTGGCATGTTTGGGCCGCCGCTACTTCTCTCCAAATCTCTCCACAGACCGTCGATGGATGTCCTTTAGCAGTTGGTCTATGATTGGCGCGAGCGTCGGAAGCGTCTGCGTGAGCCACTGGCGTGCCTCAGGCTTGGCCTCCCGGTGTAATAGGCATCGTTCGTCATTCAGCCAGAAGTTCACGAAAGTCAGCACCTGCTCGTGCGTTTCTGCGCCTAGCTGGAATAGGCATTCGAGAGGTGTTTCGAGTAGTCGCTCAGCCAAGTGCGGGCGAAACTGGCAGATGTAACCGGTAGCAGCCAAGTACTCCTCGGCAGCGGCCTCAAGATTCCAACTCACCAGCAGGCTCGACACAGCTTCGATGATGGCCTTATCCGAAACGCTGAGGGATTGCGCCGCCATCGCATGAATGTCAGAGAGTGTAGTGCGGTCAGTCATAAGACTCGGCTTTCGTGTTCCCCAGCTAAGGACCGGCGAATCAATTGTTGGCGCAAATTCAGCGATTGAGTAGCATACTGGTTTAAGGTCAGAGGATCTGATCTGCCTAGCGCAAGGAGGCCATGGATGGCTTTTGTATTTCAGAAT
>Ga0182024_10021655_pt1 | contig 11648 bp, 10 predicted proteins | sample P32metaG_FD_120480 | JGI IMG/M metagenome (GOLD analysis project Ga0182024, IMG submission 120480) | Permafrost microbial communities from Stordalen Mire, Sweden - P3-2 metaG (Illumina Assembly) | ecosystem: Environmental > Terrestrial > Soil > Wetlands > Permafrost | place: Sweden: Stordalen... | reverse complement strand
GTGCGACCTAACTTTTTCGGATCGAAGCCAATTTGAGTAGATAGAGCTATCGCCTGCGATCTTACTTCAGCGCGCCTTGCCTAAGCGCAACTTACTTCCAGGCGGCGTACACGGGCTTGCCTACCAGGAAGGCGGGGTTGGCGCCTTCGCGCGGATGGAACTTCTGGGCGCGGCCGTTGGCGACTTCGGCGACGTAGAGGTTGCCTTCCTGGTCGACGCTGGCGCCGTGGATGTTGAACAGGCCGCCGGGATAATCGCCGAGGCCGCCCCACGCATACAGCAAGTGGCCCTGGAGATCGTATTCGACAACCTTGGCGGTGGTATCGTCAAACGCCCACAAGTGGCGGTCCGCCGGGATCATCAGGAAATTTACCGATGAGGGGGTGGCAAACGGCCACTGGTCGAGGAACTTGCCATTCTCGTCGAAGACCTGCATGCGGCGATTTCCACGGTCGCTCACATAGACATGGTGGGTAACGGGGTCGGTGGCGATGCCGTGCACGACGTTGAAATAGCCAGGCCGGGTATCGTTCGGCGGTGTGCCTTTCTGCCCCCAGGCCATAAGGTACTTGCCATTTTTATCGAACTTCACGACGCGCGTGCCGTTGTATCCATCGGCAACAAACATGGTGCTGTCGGGAAGCCACGCCAGGAAAGTGGGGCGGTTGAAGTGCTTGTCGTCGGCGCCAGCCTCGCCTTTGGTGCCAATGGTTTTGACTAATGTCTTACCGTCATGCGTGAGCTCGAAAAGGGCCATGTTGTGATCGTCGACAATCCAGAGATGTTTTTCGGGGTCGTACGGATTGATGTAGACAGCGTGCGGCCGCTTGAACATGGCATCCCATTCCGGCCACTGTTCGACGATGTTGCCGTTGGCATCGACCGCAACCATGCAATGCTCCCAGCGCGCATCAATGCCCATGCGGCCTTTCCAGGCCTGCGCCGGATCGTTGGGATCGGCGCCTGGGCCGCCCGCTCCCGGAGGACTCGACACGATGCCTTGCGAGGCGTTGCGAAACGGCACTTCGCCGACAGGGAACGAAAGACTCGGACCCACTTGCGGCAGGGCGACGCCTTGCGGCCGCTTCAGCAGAGGCAACTCACCGCGTTGCAGAATGATGACGCGGTTAGGACTCTCGGCGAAGATACCTTCGACCGATCCCCACGTCCAACCTTCATGACCGGGCAATTGCGTCATGGGCTTGGGCCAGTCCTTTACGACATCGTAAGGACCGGTAAGGTCCCACCCGCCTTTCTCACCGGCAATCGCTGCGAAACCGGCGCCAGGTTTGCCCTGTCCTTCGACAATGGCTTGATGGGTGGCAAACTGAAAACCGATCACGACACCTACGGCTATAGCGACAATCGCGAGCACAACTCTGCGCATGAATCCTCCTAGCAAGTGCGATGTGCGGCTTCAATTGGCGAACGATCGGCGAACGATTCTGTGGGGCTGGCACGAGCGGGAGGATACACCTTAATTTGCTGTTTTCTCAACCGCAAAGCCCACGGAGACCAAGCGACCAGAAGCGAGGGCATGCAGCGAATAAGCGAGTCGCCACGATCAACGATTAGCCGCCGTGTAGTAATCCGTGGCGAGCCACCGTTTTGATACTTTTGATACTTTTTTTCCGACCTCGCGTCTAATCCAAATTGGGACAAGTGGAAAACGCGGCTGTGCCAACCGACTGTGCCAAATGTTTCTTTGCGGAGATGGTTCGTATCCGTTAGAATAAGGGTTCCACATGCGGTACTTCGACCGCTCCCAAACTGAATGGACGAACCTTTACAAATAATCGCACCCGTCTACGACAGCGCTGACGAATATCGCCCGGAACCTGAGCCGGAACCCGCACCTCTTTCGTGGTGCGACGGTGGAGTGCGCATAGGCATTCATACCTCCATTGCCGGCGACATTGCGGAGTCGCTGGAATCGGCGCAAAAGCTGGGCTGCAACGCGCTGCAGATTTTTTCCGCGAGTCCGAGGATGTGGCCGCGCGGCGGCTCACGTATTGGTGAAGCCGACGCAGCGCGATTTCGGGCGCGCAGGGTGGAGTTAGCGCTGGGTCCGCTCGTGATCCACGCGAATTACCTGATCAATCTGGCTTCTCCCGACCGGGTGATGCGCACGCGTTCGATCCAGGCGCTGCATGACGAACTGGTGCGCGCGATTATGCTGGGCGCCGATTTTCTGGTGGTCCATCCGGGAGCGGGCCTCGGTAAAGACACGGCTACGGCGATTTCTGAAGCGGCGCAGGCGTTGCGGCAGGCGGCGCGCGGGATTCGGTTTGGCGCGGGCTCCTTCCGTGAGATGCATCGCGGCGGCCTGCGCGTGCTGATCGAGAACACTTCGGGGATGGGTACGGCGATTGGATCGCGGTTCGAGGAATTGCGCGCGATACTCGACGGGGTACCCGATTTGCCGATTGGAGTTTGTATCGACACGGCGCATGCCCATGCAGCGGGATACGACATCTGCTCGGAAGCAGGGCTGAGGCAGACCATCGCTGCGCTCGATCGCATCATCGGGCTCGAGCGCGTGGCGCTGATTCACGTGAATGATTCGAAGACGCCATTTGCCTCGAAGGTGGACCGCCACGCGCACATTGGCCGCGGTACCATCGGGCTCGAGGCGTTCCGGCGGATCCTGACACACCCGCGACTCTCCGCCAGCCTGGCGGAGGGGCTTCCCGGCCGCGCGTTCATTCTCGAAGTTCCCATCGATGCGGCCGGCGACGATCGCCGGAACGTACGGGCGGTCTGGGAATTGGCCGGCGTGCCGAGGAAACTGGCGCCAGCGGCAAAAAAAGGCTTCAGCACGGTGCGCGAGGCGCGGAGCGGCGCGCGCGCGGCCGCTCACGGTGGGAATGCCGCCGAGCCGGCGCCCGCCACGGGCGCGCAGCCGGGCGCTGCGGTGGGACAGCGTCCGGCCGCAGTGAAAGCGGGTACAGGATTGGCATCGGCGAAGGAAGCAGGCGTGCGAGCCGAAGTGCCAGCTAAGGCGCCGGTCAACACATCATCACAGGCGTCGGCAAAGCCGCCGGTCAACACATCGTCGCAGGCGCCGTCCGGGGCACCGTCCGGGGCGGGGTCTAGTGTACCGTCCAAGGTACCGTCGAGCGCGCCCGCCAGGGCACCGGCGAAAGTATCGGGCAAATCATCGGGCAAAGTATCGTCCAGGGTGCGACCGCGGACCGGAACAACCGCGCGCAAAGTGCGGCCGAAGCGAAAAGGATAACCGACACGTGGCCGAGTACGACCCGCAAGCACTCGAGCAAAAATGGCAGAGGCGGTGGGAAGAAGCGGGTGTTTTCGCCGCCGATGCCGACCCTGCACGTCCCAAATATTACCTACTCGAAATGTTGCCGTACCCCTCGGGCACGCTGCACATGGGCCACATGCGCAACTACACCATCGGCGACGCGGTGGCGCGGTTCCGGCGCATGCGCGGCTTCAACGTGCTGCACCCGATAGGCTGGGACGCATTCGGCCTGCCCGCAGAGAATGCCGCCATCAAGCGAGGCATCGCGCCGCGCGAATGGACCAACGCGAACATCGCGCAGATGAAGTCCGTGTGCCGGAGATTCGGATTCAGCTACGACTGGCGGCGCGAGATATCGACATGCGAACCGGAGTACTACCGCTGGAATCAGTGGTTTTTTTTGCGCATGCTCGAACGTGGGCTGGCGTACCGGAAACGCAGCCTGGTGAACTGGTGTCCGAAGTGCCAGACGGTGCTGGCGAATGAGCAAGTGGTGGCCGGCTGCTGCTGGCAACACGACGAAACGCCTGTGGAGTCGAAAGAAATCGAGCAGTGGTTCCTGCGCATCACGCAGTACGCCGACGCGCTGCTGGAGGATATGGCCGAGCTGACCGGCTGGCCCGAGCGCGTACTGATCATGCAGCGCAACTGGATTGGGAAATCGCGCGGCGCACGGCTGAAATTTGCGATTGTAGGCGAAGATGCGTCGCTCGAAATCTTCACGACCCGCGTGGATACGATCTACGGAGCCTGTGCCGTGATTCTGTCGCCGGCGCATCCGCTGCTTCCGAGTTTGTTTGCGGGGCGGCCGGGCCAGGGAAAAATGGAAGAAGCATGGAACCGGCTGCGGCAGCGGATTCTGCGCGGAGCCGAATTGGCTTCTGCGGAAAAGGAAGGCTTTTTTACCGGGCGCTTCGCGGTGAATCCTTTTTCGGGCGAAAGCATGCCCATCTGGGTGGCGAACTTCGTACTGGCTGAATACGGCACGGGCGCAGTGATGGCTGTCCCCGCTCATGATCAGAGGGACTTCGAGTTTGCGAAGAAATACGAGATTCCGTTTCGCATCGTCGTGCAACCAGTCGACGGCCCGCCGCTTCGCGCCGACCGGCTGGACGAAGCATATACGGCCTATGGCCGGCTGGTGGCGTCGGGACCGTACTCGGGATTAACGAGCGAGCAAGCGCTCGAGAAAATCACCGCCGATGCGCAAGAAAAAGGCCTGGGCGAAGCGGAAACGACGTTTCGGCTGAAAGACTGGGGCATCTCGCGTCAGCGATATTGGGGCACACCCATACCGGTGATTTATTGCGACGGGTGTGGCGTCGTAGCCGTGCCGGACGCGGACTTGCCGGTACGCCTGCCGGAAAATGTCACGCTGACGGGGCAAGGTCAGTCGCCACTGGCGGGCGTTCCCGAGTTCGTCAACGTGCGTTGCCCCAAATGCGGGGGGCCGGCGCGCCGCGAGACGGACACGATGGATACGTTCATCGACTCGTCTTGGTATTTTTTCCGTTATACCGACCCGCACAACGATCGTGCGCCATTCGATCCGGCGCTGGCGGGGTACTGGTTTCCCATCGACCAGTACATAGGCGGCATCGAGCACGCCATCCTGCATTTGATTTACTCACGTTTCTTCTGCAAGGTCATGCGCGACCTGGGCTTGGTGCAGATTGGTGAACCAGTGCACCGGCTGTTTTCCCAGGGCATGGTATTAAAAGACGGCGCGAAAATGTCGAAGTCGAAAGGCAACCTGGTGGGGGCCATCGACATGGCCGAGAAATATGGCTGCGACACGGCGCGGATGTACACGCTGTTTGCCGCGCCACCGGAAAAAGATCTGGAATGGAGTGAGCAGGGAATCGAAGGCTGCGCGCGATTCTTGCACCGGGTGTTCCGGCTGGTGGACCGCCACGCCGCGGCGCTTCGTGACGTGGACACAGATTACTTGCACCCTGCTGTGCTCGACACCCCGACCGAGAAAGAGAAAACTCTGCGGCGCAAAGCGCACCAAACGCTGCGGCGGGTGACGCAGGACTTCGAAACGCGCTGGCACTTCAACTCCTCGGTGGCGCTGATCATGGAGTTGGTGAATACGCTGCAAGCCGCGGAACCACTGGACCAGAACGCCCACCCAGAGGTGCTAAAAGAAACGCTGGAATTGTTGATCTTGATGCTGGCGCCGATGGCTCCGCACCTGTGCGAGGAGTTGTGGGAAACGCTGGGGCACGCTGCGGGTCTGGACCGCGCGCCATGGCCGGTGTATATCCCGCATCTGGCCGAAGAAGAGCAGGTGGAGGTGGTCATCCAGATCAATGGCCGGGTGCGCGGAAAGATGCGTGTGGATGGCGGGCTTCCGGAAGAGGATCTGGTGGAGCGCGCTTTGGCAGATCCACGCAGTGTGCACTTGTTGCGGGGGGCGCAGATCGTGAAAACGATTGTAGTGCCGAACAAGCTGGTTAATTTCGTTGTAGCTTAGCCATGAGCGCTTAGCCATGAGCGAACGGGGTGGCATCGTCGTTCTGGATTTTGGCGGGCAGTATACCCAGCTTATCGCGCGGCGCATTCGCGAGCAGCAAGTGTTTTCCGCCATCCTGCCTTGCACCGCACCCCTGTCAGAAATTCGCGCCTACGAGCCGGCCGGCCTCGTGCTCTCCGGCGGTCCCTGCTCCGTTTACGACGCTGACGCGCCTCCCTGCGATCCTGGCGTGCTGTCGCTGGGTGTTCCGATCCTCGGCATCTGCTATGGACTGCAGTGGATCGCGCGGACGCTGGGCGGGAAGGTGGAGCGGGCGCTGAGGCGGGAGTACGGACCGGCGGAAATCGAACTGCGTGACGGGTCGCCGCTGTTCAGGGGGTTGCCGCGGAGGCTGAAGATCTGGATGAGCCATGGCGACCATGTGCTCGATTTGCCACCAGGATTCCATGTCACGGGCGCGACGGGCGTTGTGACGGGGGGCGTGCCGGGGCACGCTCTTTCCGCCGCCGAGGACTCCGCGCGCCGCATTTTCGCCGTGCAGTTTCATCCGGAAGTACGGCACACCGAGCACGGCACGGAAATTCTGCGCAATTTTATCTTTGGCGTTTGCCGCGCCGAACCGAACTGGAGCGGTGCGTCCTTCATTGCCGAGACCGTGGAGACGATCCGGAAGATGGTGGGCGACGAGCGAGCCATCTGCGCGCTCAGTGGAGGAGTGGACTCGGCCGTGGCCGCAACGCTGGTGCATCGCGCCATTGGCGACCGCCTGACAAATGTGTTTGTGGATACGGGTTTGCTCCGAGGCAAAGAGTTCGAAGAGACGATTGCCCTGCTTCAGGAACGGGTGGGGTTGCAAGTGGCAGGCGTGGACGCGAGCGAGCGGTTTCTGTCTGAGCTTGCCGGCGTCATCGATCCGGAAACTAAACGCAAACGGATCGGCGCAGAGTTCATCCGCGTTTTTGCCGCGCAGGCACAGTGGTTGTCCGGACCAGGCAGTCCCATACGATTTCTGGTGCAGGGAACACTGTATCCCGACGTGATTGAATCGGTCCCGGTGCGGGGCCCCTCGGCGACCATCAAGACGCATCATAACGTGGGCGGGCTGCCAAAGGATTTGCCCTTTCAACTCATCGAGCCGCTGCGCGAGTTATTCAAGGACGAAGTGCGCGCGATCGGCCTCGAACTGGGGCTCCCTGAGGAAATGCTCCGCAAGCATCCGTTCCCCGGGCCAGGTCTGGCGGTGCGGATTATCGGCGAAGTAACCGCGGAGCGGCTGGCAACCCTGCGGCAAGCCGATGCAATCGTGGTAGAGGAGATCCGACGGTCGGGCTGGTACGAAAAGACGTGGCAGTCGTTTGCGGTACTATTGCCGGTACAGAGTGTCGGAGTGATGGGAGACGAGCGCAGCTATGGAGATACCGTGGCGGTACGCGTGGTCGATTCCGAAGACGCGATGACGGCGGATTGGACGCGGCTGCCGTGGGAAGTGCTGGGGAAGATTTCAACGCGAATCGTAAACGAAGTGGCGGGAGTTAACCGTGTGGTGTACGACATCAGTTCGAAACCGCCCAGCACTATCGAGTGGGAGTAGCAAGGGAGCCGCGAGGTGTTACGATTGCGCCGCGAATTGGGAGAACGTCTGGAACTAACATCTACGGGTAAACAGGAATGTTAGTGACACCCCAAGCTCAGGCCGATCGCGGGGGACCGCGTCGCCAAAAATTCATGTAGGGAGGGCCGCAGAGAGCCGGACAAGATCAAGCGCTAACGGTTCGCCATTTTCTGAGCCATGTACAGCAGCAGGCGCCGGTCACCTTCATCGATTCGGCCGAGCAGTCTGCGGAACATGGTCAGGAATCGCGCTTCCTTCCCGGAGCTGCCCCAGGCAATTTCATCGGCCGTTTTACGCTTAGGCAGATTGGGCAGATCGGGAGGCTCTTCACCGTCGTAAAACAACTGATATACAGGCACTTCCAATGCCCTGGCCATTTTCTCGAGTGTTTCAATGGCCGGAACGGTGTGGCCATTTTCGACGCGGGAGATGTAGCAGCGGAGCAAGCCCGTACGTTTTTCGATATCGCCCTGCGAGAGGTTTTTCTCTTCGCGCAAGGCACGAAGGCGATCGCCAATAATCATTTTGGTACTATTTCATAGGGTTATGACTAACGCAAGTAATATGTCAAGGATGCGGAGTATGGAATCGGTTGTAACCGGATGGGCATGAGGAACGTCCCAAAATTGACGGTGGAGTCCCCCCGGACGGCGCGCGGCGAGCCGGGAAGCAAAGCGGCAAATGCCGAGGCCGAACGGCAACTAGTGCGGCGTGCGCAGGCGGGGGATGAATCCGCATACGAAGATCTGGTGCGCAGGCATCAGCAGCGACTGCTCGCGGTGGTGGGCGGCATCCTGCGGCGCAATGAGGACGTGGAAGACGTCGCGCAACAGGCTTTGGTGAAGGCTTATTTTTCACTGAAGCGTTTCGATCTGCGATCGGCGTTTGGCACCTGGCTCTATAAGATCGCGGTGAACGAGTGCTGGGACTATTTTCGGAAGAAGAAAGTTCGACCACTGGTGTACGAATCGAACCTGAGCGAAGACCAGCTCCGGCAGATGGAGGCGACTCCAGATACCAGGGATGGCGCAGCCAGAGGCGGGGGCGCAGCGCGGGTCACCGAGCACCGAGACTTGTTGGACAGGCTTCTGGTGGAACTGGACGAAAAAGACCGAACGATGCTGATGATGAAGGAAGTCGGCGGTTTCACCGTAGACGAGATTGGTGAAGCCCTCGGCCTAAACGTAAATACGGTGAAGGTGCGCCTATTCCGTGCGCGCGGCAAGTTGGTAGAGGTTTACCGCCGCCGGCTGCAAAATCCCAGGACATTGCATGCCCCTAAGAAGTAGGGGGGAGAAAGGCAGGCCGCAGTGTTCGACTCGACCAGAAAGTCTGTGACAAGTGAGCGTACGGGCTGTCCGGAGTACAGCGCCAGGCTGGAAGATCGCCTGGAAAGCGCTGTTCGCGGCGCGCCGTCAAACGACCTGCCGAGTTCGCCTGTGGATGCAGAACTCGAGGCGCATCTTGTGGACTGTGCGGCATGCCGCGTGGCGCTCGAGGATGCCGAGATTGCCAACCAGTTAGTACGCGACTCAAGCGATCTCGCGGCGTCGCCCGTGGCGGAGAGCAGAAAAGATTTGTTTGCGGCGCGCGTGATGGCAGTTATCCGCGAGGAATCGGCGAGGCGGATGGGCATCTGGCGGCCGCTCGAGTTGCTGGCTTCGCGCTTTGCGTTGGCCGCGGCGGTGGTCCTGCTCGCATTGTCGGTTTACTTGGCGGAGTTTGCGCCGCCTTTCCATATGCCGGTGATGACTTCACAGAGTGAGGCCACGCAGGTTGAAATGGGAACGGGATTACCGGAACCCCCGGCGCAGCCAGCCAACCAGGACGAAGTTTTAACTTCGCTGGCGGAGAGAACGAATGACTTTTAACCCTGCCAGTCGAAAGGCGATCGCCCTGCTGGTAGTAGTATTCGTGCTGGGTGTCGCGCTCGGGGCGCTGGGGCTTACGGTGATGAACCGGCGGGTGTACGGAGCGCGGGCGGAGGTTCGTCCGGTCAGCCGCACGCAGGCGCCAGATCCTACGCGCGCGGTAAGCAGGTTGACTCGCGATTTAGATCTTACGCCAGATCAGCAGCAGCGGTTGGGTGAGATTTTGACGAATACGCAGTCGCGTTACAACGCGATCCGCCAGCAGATGAATCCTCAGTTCGACCAGGCTCGTGCGCAGAGCCGCGATCAAATTCGGCAGATCCTAACGCCGGAGCAACAACCCAAGTTCGAGGATTTCCTCCGCCAGCTAGACGAGGAACGGCGCAAGAAATCAGAGCGCTAGGAATTTCTCCCTCGATGCGACGCTGGTGCGCCACGGTGACGCACGGCGCGCCTCGAATCTGGCTACGCAGAAAGTAACCCGGCAAACAAAAACAGCCTAGAACGGAATGTCTTCGTCGGAAACCTCGGGCATATGTGAGTCTTCCGATGTCCGCGGGGCCAGCCCTTCCGCATCCGCAGCTCCAGCGGCGGCGCCGCCGCCGGCATTGTCGCCACGCCCACCCAGCATACGGAAATTCGTGGCCACAATTTCCGTGGTGGTGCGCTTCTGGCCTTCCTTATCGTCCCACTGGCGAGTCTGGATACGCCCCTCGACGTAAACGAGCGACCCTTTATGCAGGTATTGCTGCGCGATCTCGGCCTGCTTGGCCCAGACCACGATGCGGTGCCATTCGGTACGCTTCTGCCGCTCACCCGCACGATCCTTGAAGGATTCGTCGGTAGCGAGCGTGAAATTACACACGGCCTGCCCGCCCGATGTATAACGCGTTTCGGGATCCTTGCCCAGGCGACCAACGAGAATTGCTTTATTGACCGACATCAAGAACTCCTCGCCGGGAAGATAGCACGCCGTCTCAGCGGGCGCAAATCAGAGTCGTTATTCCACAGCCCGCCATGGAAGCAAGAAGCACGAGCAAGCCGTGCAGGCATATCCTTATCAAGTGAACGTTCGACGGAAGACGAGAATGCGAGCGGTGGGCGTCAGGCCATCTCAGGGCGATCTCAGGCAGTCAGACCCATATCGTGCAGCTTGGTGCGTGCGCGGCGCTCCTCGTCGGTGCCCGGGTAATTGTGAATTACCAGGCGAAGCTCGCGGATACCCGATGCTTTTTGCCCCGCAGCCACCAAGGACAGGCCCTTCAGCAAGTGCGCTGGAGCGAGCTTGAAACTTTTCGGATAATTATCGATGACCTTGGAAAACGCGTCGATGGCCGGCTGGTATTGTTCCTGGGAGTAGGCAATTTGCCCAAGGTAAAATTCGGCATTGGAAGCCAGCTCCGTCGTTGGATAGTACTTCAAATAATCCTGGAATTCCTGAGTTGCCAGGTCGTATTTCCGGCCGCTGTAATCACGCAAGCCATTCGAGTAGAGCAGATCCGCTGAAGGCAGCGACGCAGGACCTGCCGGGGACGCCGAGGGTACATAGGGCGAAGACGCAGAACCCGGCGTTGTAGGAGGCGTTCCATAGGCGGACCCGGCATTCGGCGCGGCATTTGGCAGGCTCCCATTTGGCGTGCCGGGCGGCATAGATGCGGCCGGAGAAGGTGCCGCGGCCCCCGTGGAGAGCTTAGAATCGATTCCCTGGATGGAATTCTGAATATCCGTGAGTTGCTGATTGAGCTTGCCCATCCGCGCCAGCGATTCCTGCAGGTTGTCGGAGACACCCTGAACCTGCGTGGACATAGAATCGAGGCGCGCTCCGGAATTGGCTTGCAGGTCTTGCACCGATTTCTGCAAAGAATTCATGGTGCCGCTCAGTTTGTTCACCGAATCAAGAGATTGCTCGATCAGGGTCTTTTCGACAGCTTCACTCTGCGTCAGCTGTGTCTGAATTGCTTGCTGACCCTGGATCAGTTGATTGACGCTCGTCTGCAACTCGACGATTTCGCGGGCCACCGCGCCAACCGGCGCCGGACCGAGCAGCGCGCTGCCCACCGCGCCCGCCAGCATCGCGGCTCCAAGATTGATTACCCATTGCCTACGCATAGCGGTCCCTCCTTCCCCAGAGCTCGCCCAGCTTCCAAAAGCCCGGGTGTATAGCCCTAGTATGCCTCAAAATGTGTGCGCGGAGGCAAAGTGTCGACGGCCAAGTTTGACACTATCCGCGCGCTTGCCAACCGATTCAGCCGGTCGAAATAACGGCCGAATTTGGCTCTTGCATGGTTACTTCGCTTTTCGTCAGTGCGCCATTTCGCGCGTACGTTATCTCGCCGCGTACGTTATCTCGTCACAACGTTCACTGGCCAGCGATTAATTTGCGGCAATGCTTTGTTTGGTCAATGCTTCATTCCGCCAATACTT
>Ga0182024_10021654_pt1 | contig 11649 bp, 8 predicted proteins | sample P32metaG_FD_120480 | JGI IMG/M metagenome (GOLD analysis project Ga0182024, IMG submission 120480) | Permafrost microbial communities from Stordalen Mire, Sweden - P3-2 metaG (Illumina Assembly) | ecosystem: Environmental > Terrestrial > Soil > Wetlands > Permafrost | place: Sweden: Stordalen... | reverse complement strand
GCTCCGCCACTGATTGTCGAGGAAAGTCAGATCGAGCAATTTGTTGGCGCCATGGGGCGGGTAGTCGAGCTAATCCATTCATCTTCAACGTTTTGGTCCGACGCGCTGGCTTTGGCCCGGCGCGCACTGAACATCTGAGCGATTGCATGCATCTTACTTCGGAGGATACAGTCTTTGGGAGGTCCGAAGGCATGCGGTTGCTATTGGTGGAGGATGACCCCCACATCCAGCAATTTCTAAAACGCGCATTGGTGGAGGCTGGATACCAGGTGGATGCGGCGGTTTGTGCAAAGGCCGGCGAGGCCTTGGCGCTTGAGGGAGTTCACGACGCATTCATCATTGATCTTGGTCTTCCGGATTTGGATGGCTTAGATCTGATTGCGCGCTGCCGGGCGCAAGGCAGTTCCGCGCCTGTCTTGATTCTGTCGGCGCGACGATCCGTTGATGAACGAGTGCGGGGCTTGGAACACGGCGGCGATGACTACCTGACCAAGCCATTTGCCCTTCCCGAACTATTGGCTCGTTTAAGAAATCTGTTGCGGCGGTCGGCCGGGCCTCAGACCGAATCTACGCGTCTGCAGGCAGCGGATTTGCAACTGGATCTGGTTCGGCGCGAGGCCCGGCGCGGCGACCAATTGCTGCAATTAACTCCGCAAGAGTTCTCCCTGCTCGAATACCTGTGTCGGAATGCGGGACGCGTAGTGACCCGCACCATGATCCTTGACCACGTATGGCGAATGAGAATTGATCCGGCGACGAATGTGGTGGATGTTCACATCTATCGCCTGCGCAGCAAAGTGGATCATGCGGCGGCAAGGCCCTTGATTCATACCATTCGCGGAGTCGGGTACGTCCTGAAAAATGCCTAAAAGACTTCGCAGCACAGCGGCGTGGCGGATTTCCATCTGGACAGCAACGGCGTTCGCCATCGGAACGGCTATCGCATTTTCCATCGTTTATCTGTTAGTGGCACAAAGCATCCGGCAGCGAAGTGATGCCTGGTTGATCGGCGAAGCCGACACCCTGGCGCAGGTGGCGGAAGACACACCGCGAGACAGCCTCTACGACCGGATCGTGGAAGAAGTTGCGGAGCTTGCAACCCAGGAAATTCCGGACGAGCCCGACGCCAGTGGGAAGAATCAAAACTCCGTTTTCTTCCTGGAGACTGACCCGAAAACACACGGGATTCCGTTGTGGGTCGGCCCCAATTCCAAAGAGGCTTTTTTGCAGGCAATTCAGACGGCGAACCTGAGCCCCGGAGTACCGCAATCGATTCGTATTCAGGGATGGAAGCAGTCCTTTCGTGTAGTTGCCCACGTCCATAACGATGGCTCGGCGGTTTACCTTGGACTTTCCGATCGTGGTGCGCGTCACCTATTGCACAAGCTGACGCGCAGCTTCCTGGCGGTATGGAGCGGGATGTTCGTGCTGGGCTGCGTGATTTCTTATTTCAGTGCGCGGCGAACTCTGCTCCGGGTCGAGCGCATAACCGAAGCCGTTGCACGGATGGGAAGCGAAGACTTGAAAGAGCGGTTGCCAGAGTCCAAGAACTCGGATGAAATTGCGCGTCTTTCGGAGACCTTTAACCACATGCTGGACCGCATTCAATCGTCGGTAAGCCAGTTGCGCGCAGTGACGGATGCGGTGGCCCACGATCTCAAGAGCCCGGTGACCGCGATTCGCGGAACGCTCGAGTCGGCCGTGTGCGACGGGACCACCGGGAGATTACAAGAGTCCGTGGGCGAAGCCATTGAAGGTCTCGACCGGTTGCTCCTCCGTTTGAACACAACCCTCGACTTGGCGGAGGCCGAGGCCGGAGCTTTGCACCTTGATCGCAAGCCCTTGGATCTATCTGAGGTGGCCAGGCAGTTGGCAGAAATCTACCGCCCTGCGATGGCGGAAAAAAATCAACGACTTGTTCTCGATCTGGAATCGAAAGTCGTGATTGACGCGGACGCCTCTCTGATGGAACGGGTTGTCAGCAATCTGCTCGAAAATGAACTCATGCATCTACCTGTCAACTCGGAAATCCTGATCCTGCTGCGAACCGAGCAGGGAGCTGCTGAACTCACAATCCAGGATAACGGGCCTGGATTCCCGCTCGAGATTCGTGAGCGAGTATTCGAGCGCTTCGTAAAAGGGAAACAATCTTCAGGACACGGATTGGGGCTCGCCTTTGTTGATGCCATCGTTCACGTTCATGGTGGGTCTGTGAAGATCGGACTCGTGCCCTCTGGCGGGGCGCTCATTACAATGTCTCTTCCGATAGCAGCTTTTCAGCGGGCGTGATCGGCCGAGTCTTCAGCGAACCTTGCCGTCCACAGATTGCGCGTCCTGCACTAGATGCCCACTTGCAGCAATATCCAAGTCGACCTTGTCACCCACCCGCAAGACAAAAGTGCTGGGATTCTTCATGCCCCATTTCACATAGGGGAGCACCATTTGAGTTTTGAAATTAGCGGCGCTTCCGCTAATTTGCAATGGGACGACCAGCGTAATTGGATGATCGCTGCCGTGAATGCGAAAGGTCCCGTCGACTTGAATCTCCGAACTGCCCTGCGGCGAGAAAGGCCCAGACATCCTCGTTGGCGTGAACGTGGCATCCGGGTATTGCTCGCTCTGCAGGATATCCTTGTGCATCTTCCGGTCGCGCGAGTTGTTGCCGCTCTGCCCGCTCTTAACGTCAACTACGACCAAGCCCGACGCCGACCCGTTTGAAGGATTGAAGTGAATCAGCCCGCTCTTCAGCGCAAAAGTTCCATGCACGGTGTGGAGCACATCAGAAAGTGTAAAGTCGACCTTTGTATTTGTGGGATCCAACTCGAGCGTCATTTCTTGCGCCCGCAGGGACGAACATCCCGCGACACAAAGAACGGCGAGGGGAACAAATAAAAAGATTCGATGTCTAAGCTTCATGACTAAGAGCCTTACCCAGCTTCGGACAACACACTGACATTCAATTCTTAATCCGCCATTTTGAGCGCGGATCGGGAAACCCGCTTTTCCGCTCTCCCCGGCCAAACACCAGGTTCCTCGACTTCGCTCGGAATGACAGAGGGTCGGTGGTTCCCTTCGTGTCTCACGACAATCTTATGCGCGCATAAGACGCCAGCCAAACGACAGGGTTTCCTCCATGCCGATACGAAATAGAGGGAGTTCACCGGTGTGAACGGCGAGCATATGCGTAAACAGACTTGGAGTTGCTTCCAAGGCACGTAAACTGCGAGCGCGAAGCCAGTGACTGCGGTCCATGAGCAACATCAGATTCGCCATCATACGAGGAAGACGTTCAATCCGCCGATGTGCTCGCTGGTATTGAGCAAGGTCGTTGCGCGAGAAAGCCTCGGCTAAGGCGTAGGCTTGCTGGAAAGCCATCGAAAGGCCGTCTCCGGTAATAGCATCGACAGACCCGGAAGCTTCTCCCACCAGAACCGTCGATTCCCGGTAAACCGATCGCAAAGCTCGCGTAGCCGAGACTGCCCCTTGCTCACGGGTGATGAGATCAGCGCCCTCCAGTTGAGCACGTATTTGAGGAAATACGGCGAATGCATCTTCCAGTCTTAGCTTTGGATCTCGGCAGACAAGGGCGACGCAGACTTCCTCCGGACTGATCGGCGTTACATACAGTTGCCCGTGCTCGGTCCAATAAACTTCCACAAACTCCGACCATGGCACAACGCGATAATGACGGCGAAAGCCGAAGCGCGTCGATGGCGCACAGCGAACGGATTCCAGTCCCGACCAGCAGCGGACTCGGGAATTCTGGCCGTCGGCACCAACCACCCAGCGGCAACGAACATTGATCCCGTTCATCGTGACACCATCCGACGTCAATCTGGTGACGCGGGCCCCCCAATGCATGTCGATACCCGCTTCGGCAGCCTTATCGATGAGAATCTCATGCAGTTTCGTGCGGCGTATCCCGAGTCCAGGACCTTGGGCGAACCGGGCTTGCACCGCGGATTCATCATCCAGGAAACGAATGCCTTGAAACGGCGCCGCCGCATCCAGCGGAATGTTTACACCCAACTGCCTTAACGCAGCCAGACCATCGGGCATGATTCCTTCACCGCAAGCTTTGTCGATCGGCGGTTGAGCAATGTCAGCAACGGTGACAGAAAATCCCCGATTGCGCGCCGCAATGGCAACCGCCAGACCGGAGGGACCTCCGCCAACGACAAATACGTCTGTTTCAACTGCAATTGTTGTCATGTTTCTCTTTACCACTCAAGAAGAACAAGCTCGGAACAGAATCCAGGACCCATCGCGGCAAGAAGGCTGAGCGTGCCAGGCTCGGGGCGGCGCTGATTCATGAAGTCTTGTAAGACTAGAAGCACAGAAGCAGAAGAAAGGTTGCCCACCTTTGCCAAACACTGCCAGGAAGCATCGAGCGCGTTTGGTGGCAATGCAAGCGCCTGCTCACACGCTTCAAGAACTTTGGGACCACCGGTGTGCATAATCCACGCACCGATGTCTTCGCGCTCCAGACTGTGGTCGCCAAGGAATTGATCAATATCGCCAGCCAGATGCTGATGGACCATGGCGGGCACGCTGCGCGAGAGAACGATGCGAAAGCCCTTCTCGGAAATTTCCCAGCCCATGACATCCTCGGTATGCGGATAAAACACTGATCGCGTGTCGATAACGCGGGGACCGTAGTCAACTTTGTCACGGCCTCCCACAATAACGGCAGCGGCGCCATCGCCGAAAAGCCCGGTGGAAATCAGATTCGCAATCGAGAGATCGTCTTCCCGCCACGTGAGCGAGCACAGCTCGACGGAGACTAGGGCGGCGGCCTGATCAGGAAAGGCGCGCACATAATCCGCTGCCCGCGCAATGCCTGCAGCCCCAGCCACGCATCCCAATCCGAAAATGGGAATTCGTTTGATATTGGGAGAAAGCCCCATGCGATTGATTAACCGTCCTTCGATAGAAGGACTGGCAATGCCGGTCACTGAAACAAAAAAAATCGCTCCCAGGTCGGATGTCGCGAGCCCAGCGTGATTGAGGGCGCGGCAGAGGGCCTGCTCGCCAAGTTCCTGGGCGACCTGAATCCAGACATCGTTTGCCTGACCCCAGGTCGAGAGATCTTCGTAGGCTGCGATCGGAAGTGCGAGGTGCCTTCCTTGAACTCCTACGTTCGAGTGCAGGCGATCCAGAACCTGAGGTCTTTCCAGTTTGTTAGACCAGCGGCTCTTCAGAGCTTCACGAATGACGTCTTGGCTGTAATAGTTCTTTGGAAATGCACTGGCGACTCCGCAAATTCTCATTCTTGGTTGGAAACCTCCGGCCAAGCAAGCCTCATTAACTAACCCTACAACGGTTGGATAACCTGCGAATTGCAGCCAAATGACAATTCCTTCATCCGACCGCAGAGGTATGCTCTACTCTTTTCGGGTGGCAGTTTTCTGTGTGATCGAGGTAGTTCTTTACCGAGAATACGAAATGCCTCCCGTTCTGGAGACGCGGGCCTGTCCGGCTAATTCAACCCTATCAATTTCATGTTGTTACTCGGAAGACAGACAAGCCGGCAGTTATCGTTGCGTCCGTCGGATTACTATCGAGAACATCCATGCGACGACCAACTATCGCCGTCTCTTGGCAAGAAACGCTAGTGCTGTATCGGACGCGCCCCGTAGTGAGTGGCAGGTAGATTCAGGAGTCGGGTGGGGCGCGTCCGATACAGCTGTTTGAAGGAAGCCGCCGGTGAGGGGGCGTTTATGCAAATTCAATCGTGTCTCAGTGATGAGAAAGACTTGGGGAATAGGTGACGGAGCGAACCGGAGCGCAGGCCAGATTGGTTGGATTGTAGTTTGCGTGCGAAAGTTCGAAGCGAGAAGGTTGGTTAGGGGCAACAAGGGCGCACCACGCCTGTCTTTCGCCTTATCGTGAGGCTCGGTCACAAGATAATCAATTCGTCCAGCCGGAAAGCGATCTCTGCCGCGGAACGATCCCAATAATGAGTGTGCGCGCCAAGACCAATGCACATTTCATCGCATGACCGCGGAGCAACATGATGCGCGACCGAAGGCGGTTCTTTGGGATTGCCGCTATTGTTGCGGTCCATCCATTGCCCCACCCAGAGAGATCTTCCGATGTAGTCGCCACTGCGATATGCGTTCGACCAATGAGTAACGTTCATCTCATCAGTTCTAGGAAGAGGTGAAGTAATTCCAGGCATGGGCGGCCCAACCGGATCGCTCAAAGCTTGGAGCGAGTTATCCGGAATATCAGAGACCCACCAATACAAATGAGGAAAAAAGCGATTGAGCAGTTGGCGCAATGGACTCCCCATGGAAAACACATAGATGGGAAGATCACGTTTCTCTTCTGGATGCAATTTTGTGCGGAACTGGTAACGTGCGAGATCTGGATCAGGAGCGCCCTTAGCAGAACGTTCCAGATAGCGTAGCAGATCGGTGGTAACCATCGAACCCAGGCTGTGAGCTACGACGATGAGTTTCGAATAGTAGGGCTGGCCTTGATCATCGCGCTGCCGCGCGATATAGCGGAGCAGCGATGTGATGCGTTCCGCGATTTTCGCCCGCGGGGTTTCGTTGAGCGGTGAGGTGCGCAGGTAGTTATCGACGTCAAGGATGGCATCCAGAATGGTGGTCAGGTACTTCAAGATGAGCCCGAATACCGCAGCGGCGGAGACCGCTAAGATGAATCCCGCCTTCTCGATCAACGGCAATGTGAGATTGCTTGAAAGATTTACCCACTTCTCCCATTTAAACGTGCCATGCAATATCTGCCAATCGAGAACAAAGAACAACAATGGTACCGGCACAATGGCGATCCATAGCAATCGCGTAAGAATCGCGGTGTTGTCGAGGCCTCGCGATAGCCATGCCCCCAAAAATCGAATACGGTTTGCGGATGCGTTCTTGGTCCATTCCGGGTTCAATTCGAAAATAATTGATGGGAGCGCCGCCCAAACCAGCAGCAAGAGGCAAGCGGTGAACACCATCATCGTAAGTGGAAGAGACGGTGTAACGCTGACCAGGAGAAGGCCCTTCAAATAGCTGGTCCAGAAATCGGTGTGATGGGGAGTTGATTGTTGTGGGAGGCCGCACTCCGCAGCCTTATAGGCCTTGTCGATCCTTTCCATCCACCGGCTCACGGCGCACACTTCGGGAATCAATTTAACTGGAATGGGGTGTGCGGACAGTCCTGCCTCCACAGCTTCGAGAGTAACCTCGTCAAAGGCCTTGAGTTTATAAGACCCGTAAGTGACTACGCCGCTCCACAGTGTGCAGGTGACAATCACGAAAAGTATGGCAGGAATGGCAAAGGCGAAGCGGCCTGTGCGGAAAGCTGCAATGGCGCGGGCTCTTCTTTCGTTCGCCCACGCTGGTGGCTCATGCCTCTGAGTTCGTACGGTCCGGGTGCAGAAAATTCCAAGCGGCCGGGTGAAAAGCGCGCACAGCAGGCATATGATCCACGAAAGCAGCAGTTCGCCGAAGATCCACTGCACGTCCCAAAGGGCGGCTGTAGCGAACTGATTATTTGCATGCGGCAATAGATAGAGCACGAACCAACCCGCATTGCCAGCGTAGAGAGCAATTGCCAACCAGAATGCGCCGGGGCGCAGTTCATTGAATTGCCACGCGATCCATCCCAGCAACACTCCGGCAAGAGTCAGCCAACTGATTAGCAGCAGAGTTTGAAAAAACGAAACGCCGAGGTCATAGAAAAACGTGTAAAGACAAGCCATGCCGCCCAGAACCACAATCCCGGCCGCCGCTCCGAAGAATGGGAGCAATGCCCATAGAAAGGGCCGCGACGGCGAACCGTGATTCCGTAGAAGAAGGAATAACCCCGCTACTCCTAGAATAGCTGCAAAAATAAGTGAAACCGGCAGCAACCATGGTTTGCCGTGGGTTTTATCGAGGAACGCAGAACAGGCGATTTCCAGCAGAATCACGTTCAGGATAGGTACGAACATGGTCAACAGGCGGACCGAGGTGGCGTGAAGCGACGCAACGATGCGCCAGCGCCATCTGCGATCTTTATCTGCGGCGACGTTTTCCGCTTCCGTCCAATACACCGCCAGCAAGCTGAGACTCGCGAGATGAAACAACAGTTGGTAGAAAGCAAAGAAGAACGCTACGATGTTGCTTTGCGGCTTTGAAAGATCGGAGTAGTGCGCATCATAGATGTCAACCATATGCGCCGGCGAATTGGCCCGACGTTTCCCTTGCAAACGCACAGTCTGAAAGTCGCGGTCGACCTCGCCCTCGTATCCGGCCAATTGAGTGATCATAAAGCGGTAACCGTATTCGCCGCGATCCGGCTCACCTTTCCTCAGCTCGCTCGGATCGTATCCGGACGGGGATCCGCCTTTCTTTTTTCTTGTCTCGGCGAGAAATCCACGGCGCTCGTCGAAAAGACCCCAGACGTGTGCGAGCAAACCTTGCTGCTCGCGATCGTTGGCTTTCTCGGCATCCTTGGGTGGCGATTGCACAGGGCGTAGTGGAATATCGATGGAAGTGGATATGAAGCCGGAGTAGGGTGGCGGTTCTTCAACTTCGGCACTCGGTGTTCGCTCGCTTGGGCTGCTGCCCCTCCTCCCCAGGGAAAGAAGCAGAGTAGCAACAGCGTCAGCTGAGGACCCGGGGGTGTGCCGACCAACTCCATGAATGGCAACAACGGCAATCTTTGGACCTTGATTATTCTCTGTCCTCGAAGAGGACTGTTCGATGTGCGAGGCGCGGTGCTCTCTATCTATCTCGCGGAACTGATCAGCATTTGTCACGCTCTCCTCCAAACTCGCGGTTGCAAGTTAGTCGCTTTTATCTGTTGAAAACTTCGCTGGTTCGCACTTTTATTTGGTAAAACAACCAACGAAGTGAGACGAACGAAACCCGACCATCCCGCAGTTGTCCGGAAATCTGAGCGCACCCGCAGTCATTTACAGTGGCAACGTACGGCGAATACTTTTCAAGACGGTGCAGCCCCGACTTGAATCTCCGTGCGCAGAGACACAATGCCGAAGACACACTCTTACCTGTTTCCGAGGAAAACGGCGAGCAGAAGCCCCCTCGGATGAGAAGCGAAAAGTCGCTTCATCCTTCGCTTCGCCGAATGGGCGGAAGCATAAGTGTTCAAGTATGGAAAGTCAAGAATCTATCTTGAATTGTAAGTGACGCGTAACCGTCCCGAAGTTCCTGCATCTCTGCGTTCTGAGCGAGGGCGAGACTGCTTCGTTGGAGAGCGTTTCGGATGGCGCCCACCAAGCTGAGGTTATTGAGTGGCTTGGTTAAGAATTCGAGCGCGCCGGCTTTTTACGCCTGCACTGACTTCGGCACACCATAGTCTCATCGGTGGAACCGGATGAGAGAAACTCTTCCGCTGACGAAAAAGCTCGAACCGCAAAGCCGAACCCCTTGATCAGGTCAGGCAGCGACTCGCGCGTGGACTCATCAGTGCAACATAAATCGGCCCGGCGCCGAGTGAGACCATCAACCATGCGGCGCCGACGTTCTGCATGAAAGCGCCGCCGTCTGAAATGACGTCCGCGATTAGCAGATTGCGAAAACTTGTTACTCGATGCGGTCGCCACAGATTTGGGGAAGCAGGCTTTATTTCTCTCCGCTGTTGTCTCTCAAAGGGGCGCGGCTATTTCTTCCGAGCAATCGGGGCCGCTTCCACATTGGCCTGCTTATTCCATCCGTGGAAACGCGAGAGGTCACCCGCATTCCATGCCCCGCGGATTCCAGGTGCACCCAGATCCCAGTCTGGACGGATTTCCTTCGTCACGGCGCGCAGGTCGTGCCAGAGATCGATGACCGACGGACGCCCCCAGAACCAGTAGCCGTTATAGATGCTGTAAATCACGCGGCCCGGCTTGAGCACGAGCGTATGCGGGATCATCGGATTGTGCTCGGGGTCGGTGTATTCCTGGATGTCGAGGTCCTTCTGAACCGTTCGCTCGGGGTCCGAAAAGAAAGTCCACTGGGCTCCGACTGACGCACGAAATTCCTGAAGAGTATGGTGATCGTCGGTGGCGATGGTGGCGATCTGCGTGTACGCCACCGCAATCTTGGGGTAGAACGCGGCGAGTTCCAGATGCTGCTGGTGTTCCTTCGGGCAGTAGTGGCCGCGCGCGAGCGTGAGGATTAGCGGATCGTCGCCCTGTAGTTCGCTGAGCTTGCGCATTTTGCTTGTGTGATCGGGCAGTTCGTAGTCGGGGAAAATGCCTCCGGGCACAATATCAGAACGCATGATTCAACTCCTCCCGTTTCTGGGTTGTGGTGCAGTTTGGATTGTCATCCTGAACAACCGTTCTTTGCGCAAGTGAAGGATCTGGGCGAGCCGCGCGAAGCGTCGCGTTCTTTGCGACGCAGTAATCGCGCGTTTGGCTCGCTTCCTCATCAAACTGCACCACTACCCGTTTCTCTCAAAGATCCAGAGTGACTCCCGCGATTGGCTGGGAGCAGCATACTAGCACGTTCCCGGGAGCGGGCCTCTCCAGCGGCTCAGGGTTATAAATAATCGATCCGCCAATCAGACCAGTCATGCAGGTATGACAGACTCCAGCCCGGCACGACCATCTGACCGGTACGTCGCACGCTTCCGCCAGTTCAAGCAAACTGGCAAACTTACGATCCCAAGCGGCGGTAATCCCGGTGCGCGCGAATGAGACTGGGGGGCCAGATCCGGGCGGCCCTTGTGGCAGGTGCGGAGTGTGAACAACCTGCGCCATACCGGGGGTAATAGCCTCGAGAGAACCGAAGATTTCCGTGTGCACATTTTCGGCGAGCACACCCCAGCTCCGCAGCCCATCAAGCATATTCTGCAAGAATGAAGATGGGCCGCACAGATAGAAGTCACTACTCTGTGACACGCCAATTCTTTCCAGCAAAGGTGTGTCAATGTGGCCGGGAGCATCGAAATCTGCCCCGACTTGGTCGATTGCTGCGGGCCTGCTGTACACGAGGTATTCTCGTCCGCGAGAGAGCTGTTTCAGTAACGAACGCGATTCTTCTGCAAATGGATGTTCGACGCGATTGCGGGCTCCATAGATCCACCAGATTTCTCGTTGCGATTTTTCAGCGGCGAGTGAGTGCAGCATCGACATCACGGGGGTTGCGCCCACTCCGGCGCTCAGCAGAACCACAGGACTCTGGGCGGGACGCAGAGTAAAGCTTCCTCGCGGTGCACTAACATCTAACAGATCACCTTCTCGTGCACGGTTGCACAGAAATGAACTTCCAATCCCATTCAATTCGTTTTTGACGCTGATGCGGAAATGGTCGGCCGCCGGCAGATCAGACAGCGAATAGCTGCGGAGAACCGGCGGTTTGCCCGCATCGACGAGCAGCCGCAGGACAACAAATTGACCCGCTTGGAAGACAGGAAGAGGTTGCCCATCGATTGGCGACAGAATGAAGGAAGTTACGCTATCGCTTTCCTTATTAATATTCGCGACTCGCATCTGCCGAAATCCGGGCCATGCCGGAGCTTGTTCCTCACTCGCGAGTCCCGGATTCCCCGTCGCAGTTTTGGAGCTCAAGTCTTGTTGCAGCATTGCCCTGGAACGAACTCTGCCAACCCTTGCTCAGTGCAGGAATCCGCAGCGCGCGTTGCAGTTGCTCACTGGAATGCCCCGGCAAATACAGGAGGGCGTCAACGTCGGCCACACTG
>Ga0182024_10021653_pt1 | contig 11650 bp, 5 predicted proteins | sample P32metaG_FD_120480 | JGI IMG/M metagenome (GOLD analysis project Ga0182024, IMG submission 120480) | Permafrost microbial communities from Stordalen Mire, Sweden - P3-2 metaG (Illumina Assembly) | ecosystem: Environmental > Terrestrial > Soil > Wetlands > Permafrost | place: Sweden: Stordalen... | reverse complement strand
TCCCGTAGGCCCGACTAAAGCGGCCACCTGCCCCGGCTCGATGCGGAAGGTGACATCTTTCAGCACGGGGATCTGCGCCTCGTAACTGAAATCGACATCCTGAAACTCGATCCGGCCTTTGAAATGGGGCGCCCGCTGTGCCCCCGGCAGGTCCTTGATGGCGCCATCAGTTTCCAGCACTTCCCGGATGCGCTCGTACCCGACGGCCGCCTTGGAGTAAGCGTCGGTCATCTTGGAAAGCTCCTGCATCGGCTTGTACATCTTCCCCAGATAGAAGATGAACAGCACCAGTGAGCCGGCCGACAAGCTGCCAACCAATACCAGGCGCGCTCCAAACCACAGCACCAGACTGGTTCCAACCGCTACGATGATTTCCACCATCGGCGAAAGCTTGGCTTTAAGGCCTCGCGCCCGCAGTGCGATCTCCACGCCCTCCAGGCTTTCTTCTTCCAGGCGGCGCTGCTCATATTCTTCCCGCCCGAACGCCTTCACCACGCGAATGGAAGAAAGCACCTCCTGAATTACCGACACGATTTCGCCTTCCTTTTTGCGGACCTCGCGCGTCGCCTTCTTGATGCGGCGGGTATAGGTGTAGACCACAAAGAACAGCAGCGGCGCCACCGAAAGGGCGATGAGCGTGAACTGCCAGTTGAGATAGAGCATCACTCCTAACATGCCCACCAGCGTCAGGCTGTTGATCAATGCGCCCAACAGGCCGGAAGCGATGAAGCTTTGGATGGCATCGATGTCGCTGGTGACGCGGCTGATCAGGTCGCCGGTCTGCTTGTGGTCGTGATAGGCGAGCGAAAGCAGCTGAATGTGGGAGTAGAGCGTGCGGCGCAGGTCGTGCATCACCCATTGGCCCACCGTGGTGGTGACGGACTTCTCGACGTAGGAACAGGCGGCGCCGACAACGGCGATTGCCAGAACGGCGATGGCTGCGAACTGAATGACGTGCAATTTGTCGGTGCCCGCCCAGGAGAGAATAAGCTGATTGAGCCATCCCTGCCCGGGCTTGGATTTGAGCACGTTGTCCAGGATCACTTTGAGCGGCCACGGCTCCAGCAGATTGGCGACGGTTTCGCCCGCAACCGCGATCAAGCCCCCGGCCAAAACCGCGTAGTGCGGCCGCAATAAGTCACTAATCTTCAGAGGCTTCAATTCGCCGGGCGATGTCTTCATTCTTGGGCCTTAGAACGCACAGACACGACGGCAACTGGTCGGTGGGCGGCAGCTCTGCGCGCGTTCTTTTGAGGCACTCACATGGTTAGATGCACAGGCGCGGGCAACCAGATACAGTTGGGAATCTATAAATGCGGGCTAGAGGCCGAGCGTCTAGTTCGCCGTCTTGGCGTGCAGCCCGGCGGTGGCCCAAGCGCTCTGCGGAACCTGGAATTCGCTATCTTCAGAGCAGTACCGCGGCTCCGGGGCGCCTCGTGTGATTCCGTGCTCGAGAGCGTAGCGAGTCAATTCGGCGGTGGTTCGGATGCCCAGCTTGTCCATGATTGCCATCTTGTGGAAGACTGCCGTCTTCACGGAAATATTCAAGGAATTGGCGATCTCCTTGGCGGTGCATCCTTCCGCCACCAACTGAAGCACTTCGCGTTGCCGGGACGTAAGACTGGTAGGATTCCGCCGCGTTCCAGGGTTGGTGGCGGCAGCCACTACATGTTCAGCCATCAAAGGCGTGACGTAGCTATGCCCTTCCAGCACCTGCCGGATGGCCGTGACGAGCTCGGAAACCGCACAGCGCTTCAACACATAACCGGAGGCGCCGGCACGAAACGCCTCGATGACGTATTCAGGCTCGCTATGCGCGGTGACCACGACGACCTTGGTCCCTGGCGAAGCTTTGCGGAAATAGCGGGTGGCTTCGATCCCGTTCAGGATAGGCATGCCGATGTCAACCAGAACGACATCGGGACGCGCATCTTCCACACTTTTCAAAAGATCACGCCCGTTACTCACCGTTTCCAGCAACTGAAACTCGTCTTCCAGCAACTTCCGGAGACCCTCGGCTACCATGGTGTGATTTTCAGCGATTACTACACGCGCTCTCATATCCATCGGTGTGTAGACATGCCGGGAGCGTTGAAAGTTTCAAACTGTTTGTTCTAACAGTTATCGGTAAAAGCACCTGGGAATATCGTCAGTTTTCATAGGGCCGGTCTGGCGTTAAGTATAGATTGTGACTCTAGCGTATGAGTGTCCGAAATGCGGCTCCAGCCTGGTACGGCGCTCCAAGCGGCGCGGTGTATCGGACTGGGCGCTCCACCTGACGCTCTTGGCTCCGTACCGCTGCTGTCAATGTACGCATCGCTTTATGCGCTTCGTGAACGGACCGGCTCGAAAAGGCTTTTTCGCGATGTTGCTGGTCGCTCCGCTTTTGTTAGGAATCTGGTTGGGCGAACTCGATGGAAGCTGGCGCGGGCGTCAGCAGCCCTGCCTCCAGGTCCCGGCCGGGAATTCAAACCCCGAGACTGCCGCTTCGACCGATCAATTCCTTCGTAAATAGCACCCGAGCGAGACTGAAAAAAATACTAACCCAGTAGAATCCGGTCCGCGGGCTTTCCTGTAATCCACTCAGTTTCAAAGCGGTTCGCCCTGGCCTTAAAGTTGCTTCATGTTCGTGCGCAGCGACGCCCGCTACAAGGAGTTGTGCCATGGCCGGGAAAAACAGAGTTGTTTTTGGGATTTATTCTAGCCAGCTGGATGCTGAGAACTCAGTAAACGGTTTGAAGCTGGCGGGGTTTCGGAACACCGACATTTCGATCCTGTTCCCAGAGAATTCAGGAAACAAAGATCTCGCAATGACGAAGAACACCAAGGCCCCGGAAGGGACAGCCGCGGGGGCCAGCTCCGGAGCCGTGCTGGGAGGAATCCTGGGTTGGCTGGCCGGCGCGGGGGCACTCGTGATTCCCGGACTCGGACTGTTCGTTGCCGCCGGGCCGATCATGGGCCTGCTGAGCGGTATCGGTGTGGGAGGCATGATTGGCGGCATCACGGGCGCTCTGGCCGGTCTGGGAACGCCCGAATACGAAGCCAAGCGCTACGAAGGCCGCATCCGAAAAGGTGGAATCTTGCTCTCAGTGCACTGCGACGATTCCGATTGGGTGAAGACCGCCAGAATGATCCTGGATCAAACGGGCGCCGAGGATATCTCGACCACCAGCGAGGCGAAAGCGGATTTCGCGGTGAGCGACAAGCCGCGGCCGCGGACCATCGAGAGCGGCGCCTAGTCTGAGGCGTACAGGACCGCACAAAATCCCGGCACTGCGCCAACTTTGCGCTCTAATCCGGAGCCGGCAGTCGATAGCTCCGCTCGCCAGGCGAGCTCCTGATCCGGGACGGGCAAGCAGCGCTCGGTCGCACTGAAGTTGCACAGCAAGATGGCTCTTGCGCGGACGGATCTCCGCGTTCCAGCTTGAGCCACTGCGCGGCTTCGCAAACTTCGACCCGGGTTAAATCCTTGCGGCAATTGTTGAGCGCGGGAAGGCGCTTGCGCAACGCGATCAGTTGCCGGTAGAAGCGCAAAATCTCGGCATGGACGGGATCGCCGAGCAGCGCCCAATTAACTTTGGACCTCTCGAAAGTTTCCGGCGCTTGCGGGTCGTAGAAATCGCCCGTGCCCGCGAAATCGGCATGCTCCCTCAAGCGGCCCTCCGTCACCGCGTGGGCCAGGACGGGATCGCCGTGACTGGTGAAGTACAGGAATGGCGCGGTGTCGGCGAATTCCTCGCCCATGAAAAATAGCGGCAAGTACGGCGAACAAACCAGCAGCGCCGCGACCATCTTATATTGGTCCGGCGAGACGATGTCCGACAGCCGATGGCCGTGCGCGGTGTTGGCGATCTGATCGTGGTTTTGATTGAACACAACGAAACGGGAGCCGGGCTGGTCCTTCGAAGAACTTCCGAAATGCCGGCCGCGAAAAACCGAATAGATCCCGTCATAGACGAACCCGTCCGTCAGGGCCTTCTGGATATGCTCCAGCCGTCCGAAGCCGCTTAAGAATCCGCCCTTCGCCCCCGTGACAAAGCTGTAAACGGCGTGGTGATACTCATCCAGCCACTGCGCATCCAGGCCATACCCTCCGATCGAGCGTGGATTGATCATCCGGACGTCGTTCAAATCGCTCTCGGCCACGATCCAGGCTTGGCGACCCAGCGCGGCGGCTTGTTCATGAAAGCGATCCCTCAATTCCGCCAAAATGTGATGGGCGCTCGAATCCAGGATGCCGTGGATAGCATCCAGACGCAGCGCGTCAACGTGGTATTCGGTCAGCCAGTACAGCGCGTTATCGATGATGAAACGGCGCACCCCGTCGCTTGCGGGGCCATCGTAGTTCATGGCCTCTCCCCAAGGCGTTCGATAGCAAGTGGTGAAGTACGGGCCAAACTCGGCCAGATAGTTCCCTTCCGGCCCGACGTGGTTGTAGACAACATCCAGAACAATGGCCAGGCCGGCGCGATGGCAGGCGTCCACTAACTTTTTTAATCCGTGCGCGCCGCCGTAAGCCGAGTGGGGTGCGTAAAGATCGACGCCATCGTAACCCCAGTTGCGGCCGCCTGGAAACTCGGCCACCGGCATGAGCTCGACCGCGGTGATTCCGAGATCCTTCAGATAGGGCAGCTTCGGAATGATTGCTTCGAACGTGCCTTCGGGCGTGAACGTCCCGGTATGAACTTCGTAAAAGATGTAGTCGGTGAGTGGTATTCCTTTCCACTCGCGATCTGACCAGATGAACGCATCGGGCGCGATGATTTCCGAAGCGCCGTGGACTCCGTGCGGCTGCGACCGGGACACCGGGTCCGGCCGTTCACGCGTGTTGTCCAAAGCCAAGCAGTAGCGGTCATGCGCGCGCGCCTCTGCGATGAAAACTTCGAAGTCCTCGCCTGCTCGCGTCATAGGAAATTCACGCCCAGGAAAATTCTCGAGCTTTACCGAGAGCGTATCGACTGTGGGGGCCCAGACGCGAAACGCCACGCCTCCGTCTCTACAGGGCGTTGCGCCGTACGTCATGCGCCACTCCGTTGGCATGGGGGCTTAGGCGGCAGGTTCGGTGGATTCGTTAGTGAACAGAAGCGCAAATGGTCCGGCGTGGAAAGCCTTGGACAGCGGGATTAGGACTTTACCATTCCCCTGCTCGCTGGGAATCGTCAGCCCAGTGAACGCCTCATGAAAATCTTGCCGGCCCATGCGCTTGGGCAAGATCACCGAGGTATCGCGCCAGACCTCGCCCGCGGGACTCTGCTCGGCAGCACACAAGTCCAGGAAGAACCGGCCCGCGATCGCGATCACCGTTTGATTGCGGAAGGACCGCGCGAAAGCCACGGCGTGCTGGGCACGGGCGCCGGCCACAACCAGCGGCGTATAGGAACCTTGGGCGAACAGCTCAGCGTGATTCTTGCGAAAACACAGGGCACGGCTCGTCACATACAACTTGATCGCACCATCGCACGGATTGGACATCCAGCGTTCGACGAAAGCCACCCGATCGCTGCTCCCGACCCCGCGCAGCGTGGAGAGCATTTCCTTGCGCATCTGAAAATCAACAGGACTGCGATTATCCGGATCCACCAGCACGAAATTCCAGAGCTCGCTTCCCTGAAAGAAGTCCGGTACGCCCGGCGAAGCGATCTTCAACAGCACCTGAGAGATGGAGTTCCACATTCCGGCTCGCGCGATGGGCGCCTGAAATTGTCGAAAATCCTCCAAGAAAGCGTTGCCGGGCGAAGGCCTGAGAGCCTCCTCGACGAACCGCTCCACGGCCGCATTGTAATCGGCGCGGGGATTGATCCAACTGGTATGAATTTTCGCCTCGCTGAGCGCTTTTTCCATGTAGCTTTGAATGCGCCGCGTGTAGGCCGCGTTGTCTTCTGAATTCATCGGAAGCAAAGGCCAGGTCCCGACCAGCGTTTGGTAGAACAAATATTCTTCGTTGGGATCTGGCGCAAAGTCGGCGCCGATCTTGGTCTTCCAGCGGTGCGTCAGGTCGCGCCAGCGGCGAACCGCGCGATACCACTCTGTAGGCATCTCCGAGAGCACATTGATGCGGGCCCGGACGTCTTCTCCGCGTTTGGTGTCGTGCGTGGAGGTAGCGCTCATACTATGCGGCCACAACTCGCGCCGAATGAGGTTGCGGCGGTGGAACGCATTAACGGATACGCCAAACCGCTCCGGACTGCCCCCCACCTCGTTCAACGATGCCAACGGATAATAGCGATAGAAGGTGGTATCCTCAACGCCCTTCGCCATCACGGGCGCGGACAGTTGCTGGAGGTGCATGGGAAACATGTGGCGCTCGGCCCGCTGGCCTTCGTCCAAGCCTTCCGGATCGTCCCGGAGCAGTACGCTCTGGAGAAAATCAAAGACTGATTCGCTGATAGCCGGGTTGCGCCTTTTTGCTTCGCGAACGGCGCTCGCGATTTCTTTGCGGTCGTGTGCGTCAAGCTCTGTTTGATCGGCTTGAATATAGGTCCGATAGACCGGGAAGGCGGCTAAGACTTCCCGCAAAGCATCGCGCAGGCTTTCGAGCGTGAAGTCGCGATACCAGCGATGTTGCTCGCTCAGACGATCCAATTTTCGAGCCAGCACATTGAGCTCGCTCGACATGGCGACTTGAAGAATAAGGCGCTTGCTGTCGCAAACCAGATCTTCGAAGACGCCTGACCAACCCGTAAACCGGCTATAGAGCTGTTCGAAGGCCTTCTTCTTGGAATGGTCGATGAACAGGCCGTTCAAGACGTTGAGAAATTCGTAGCCGGTTGTGCCCGCAATCGGCCAAGAAGTCCGCAACGGCTCATTTCCCGCGAGGATCTTCTCCGCCACTACATAGAACACTCCGTTGGCGTCTTCGCCCTTGCAGGCGTCTTGCAAGGACCGGAAGTATCGCTCGGGCTCGAACAGGCCGTCGGGATGATCGATGCGCAGGCCCGAGATTTGGCCCTGTGCGACATGCTTGAGAATCAACGAATGCACCTGGGTGAAGACCTCGGGATCCTCCACGCGGATCGCAGCCAGGTCGTTAATGTCGAAGAAGCGCCGGTAGTTGATTTCGTCCATGGCGACGCGCCAGAAGCTAAGGCGGTATGGCTGGGATTCGAGCAGGCGTTCCAGCCGGTCGAAACTGCGAGGGTTGCCGCGCTCGCCGTTGATTTCGCCGAGCGCCGCTTGGATGGATTCGGAAACCTGGGGACTCGCCTGCATCAGGTCAGACAGCCTGCGCTTCACGATTTCCTTCTCGCGCTGGCGCTCGCGGATTTTTGCGTCGTCGGTCTCGGTCGGGCCAGCCAGGTGACTGAGCGCGGTTACGATACTCTCCAGCTCGGAAACACGCTCGTCGGCTGGACCATGGCGGTCTCGCAACTTGGCCGCGGCCGGCTCCAGCACCATGGTCCAGGTGCGCGGCGTGAGCGGCAGCGGGATATCATAAACGGCGATCTGAACCTGACCTTCCGCGCAAACCACCCGCATCTCCTGGTTCTCGAGCACGCGGCCGAATTGATCGCCGAGCAGCGGCAGCAGAACTTTGTTGGCGAGCTCTTGTTTGGGCGGATGCCAATCGATATCGAAGAACCGGGCGAAGGGGCTGCTGGGTCCGTTCTCCAAAACATCCCACCACCATACATTCGATGGATGCGAGATGCACATGTGGTTCGGCACCACGTCGGCGATCAGGCCCATTTTCCGGAGGCGCAGTTCTTCAGAGAGATTTATAAAGGACTGCTCGTCACCGATCTCCGGATTGAAGCGCGAGTGATCCGTGACGTCGTAGCCATGCATGCTTCCGGGGCGGGCCATCAGGAACGGGGAAGCGTAAACGTCGGTAATGCCAAGTTCGTCGAGATAACCGGCCAAGTCAGTTGCGTCCTGGAAGGTGAAGGAGTGATTGAACTGAAGACGGTAAGTCGCTGCAGGGACGTGGGCTGGTTGATTTTGGCGATGTGTCATGCTTTCACGTTGGACTCCCGGCAAGCCATTAAGATTACTCCATAACTGAGCTTAACGTGCGCAGTTAGCTAGGGAATGGGCGCATCCAGGACGCGGGCCAGAGTTCTTAGAGGCACCCGAACCCATTCGGGGCGCTGGTATATCTCCCGTGCGGCCTCTTCCAGCGCCTGCTCAATCAAGAATATATCGAGTAGCAACCGCACATGATTTTCGTTTGGCGGCAGCATAGGATTCTGAGCCGCTACATCGAGGTAGCCGTTGAGAAACGTAGCGCTCACCCAATCGACCCAATAACCGGACCAAAATTCGAGGGCGGCGGTGTTTTCGGGCCGGCGAGTGATGCCCGGCACCTGGTCGAAGAAAACCGCCGAGGCAGCGTATTGAAACGACACTAACATGCTGGCGACATCTCGCATGACGGGCCGCTTGATCCTGCGCTCACTAAGGGAGCGGTCGGCTCGCCCGTCTAAGCCGATGAAGACGAAATCCTTGCCGGTATGCAGCACCTTACTCAGGCCTAGATCGTCATGCACTCGAATTCGCGTGGCGGCGACTCTGCGCTCCAGGATCAACCGGAAGCGGGCGCGGATCTGCTCTTGCCGGTCCAGCAGCTTCTGGGCTTCGCTTTGCGCCGGGGCCGGCAAAGTCGTCAACGATGCGCGCAGAAGCTGGAGAGTCTGCGTAGTCAGGCCCGTCAGGCTGTGGTAGAGGCCTTGCCGGTAATGGTCCGTAAAAGGCTCCGGCGAGAAATTGCTATCGGAGTAGTTGGAACTCAGCGCCAGATGAAGTTCAGCGGTCCGGCGGCCTAGCAAGTTGGCGGAATCCAGATAGGTGCCGATCAATTCGTGGGCGTGGCCGGGGAGCTCAACTTTTCGAAGGTCCAAGGGGTGACGGGATTGTTCGGGCTGGGCGTGATCGGCCTCCTTGCGAGCGAGCGCCGCGTCGAAAAATTGGCCCAGCGAGTCCAGAGTATAGTGCCACGCGTCCCCTTGGTTTTGGACGAAAGCATGCAAAGAGCCTAGCGCCATTGACTCGCCGTCTTCTGACCGGTATTCGAGGGTTCCGGTCAGCGGAGCAGTATAAGGAAAGGCTCGCTCCGTGAGAAAATTGCCCATTTCGATTTCCGGGTGAATGCCTGGCTCTAAGCGCCGATATATTTTTAAAATGAAGCGGTTGCCGTACGCTATTGAAGTATTACTTTGCTCTGATTTCAGGACGGCGCTACCCAAGTCGGGGTGACTCTCGCCCCAGGCCTTTCGAAACTCGCGGTTGTGGGCCGCCACCAGTTCTCCGAATTTGCCACGAAACCGGCGCCTTCTGGCAATGGCGCCCAGCAGAGCCTGAAGAAAAGCGGGGTCCCAAAACGCGCTAAACAGAATGCCGCGACTCCCGTCCTGCGCCTGGAGCTGGGCCACCGATACATCGGCCAACCTATCCTTAGCCTGTTCGGCCGCCTCGCCGCTGACCACCGATCCGGGAAGAACATAGAACTCGGGATCACCTTCGTTATACTCGATCTTCCCCAACAGAATATGGGCCGCCGTACCGGGTATTGGCACGTCGTCGATAACGTCAGCCGAGCGGATGGTCCGGTCTTTGCCTTGAAACCAGCGCCGGGTTTTGAGGTAGGCAGGCAAGCGCCGCAGCAGAATCGCGAGGCTGCGCCCCTGAAATACCTCATCCCAGGATTCGACGATGATCAGCGGAAGGCCGGACGGCGTTACGGCGGCCGTGATGGCCTCCTGATGGACCTGCTTGGGTTCCAGAGAGAACCAGTAAAAGCCGAGCGATCCGAGAGTGATCGAATACAGCTGGTCGCCGATGGGCGGGAATTCCGCGCGCCCGAAGATCTCGACCGGCGACAACCCCTTGACGGCCGACAGATCCAGTTCAACGTGCTGCGGAAAGCGCGAGAGATTGGCGATCACGAGAATGGTCTGTTCCTGATAGCGCCGGTAATACGCCAAGACTTTGCGATTGGACGGGCGCAGAAATTCCAGAGTGCCGCGGCCAAAGGCCTGGAACTGCTTACGCTGCTGAAGCAGGTGTTTGGTCCACCATAGCAGGGAGTGAGGATTGTTCTGCTGGGTCTCTACGTTGATCGCCTCGTAGTGGTATTCGGGGTCGATGATGACCGGCAGATAGAGCTTCTGCGGATTCGCACGCGAGAAACCGGCGTTGCGGTCGGCGCTCCATTGCATGGGAGTTCGAACGCCGTTGCGATCGCCCAAATAAATGTTGTCGCCCATGCCGATCTCGTCGCCGTAGTAAATGATAGGCGTACCGGGAAGCGAGAACAGCAAGGCATTCATCAGTTCGATCTTGCGGCGGTCATTTTCGAGCAGCGGGGCCAGGCGCCGGCGAATTCCGAGGTTGAGCCGCATGCGCCGGTCGTGCGCATAGACGCGGTACATGTAGTCGCGCTCTTCGTCGGTGACCATTTCGAGCGTGAGTTCGTCGTGGTTGCGCAAGAAGAGCGCCCACTGTGCGTTATCAGGGATGTGCGGAGTTTCCTGCATAATTTCGAGGATCGGAAAGCGGTCCTCCATGCGGATGGCCATGAACAGCCTGGGCATCAGGGGAAAGTGGAACGCCATGTGGCATTCGTCGCCTTCGGCGAAATACGCGACCGCGTCCTCGGGCCACTGGTTCGCTTCGGCCAGCAAAATACGATCCTTGTACTTGGAATCGACGTGGGCGCGCAGCTGCTTCAAAAAGGCGTGGGTCTCCGGGAGGTTCTCGCAGTTGGTTCCCTCGCGTTCGTACAGATAAGGCACGGCGTCAAGCCTGAATCCGTCCACTCCCATGTCGAACCAGAAATCGATCACGTCCAGCACAGCCTGTTTGACGTAAGGGCTATCGTAGTTCAGATCCGGCTGATGGGAGTAGAAGCGGTGCCAGTAGTAAGCTTTGGCCACCGGATCCCAGGCCCAGTTGGAGGTCTCGAAATCCTTGAAGATGATGCGCGCGTCCTGATACTTGTCGGCGGTATCGCTCCAGAGGTAAAAATCGCGCCAGCGGCTTCCCGGGGGAGCTTGGCGCGCCCGCTGAAACCAGGGGTGCTGATCGGAGGTGTGGTTGAGGACCACTTCCGTCAGGACTCTTATACCGCGGCGGTGCGCCTGTTTTAAGAAGGCCTGGAAGTCGCGCAAGTTGCCGTAGGCAGGATGCACGTCGATGTAGTTGGATATGTCGTAGCCATCGTCCCGCCAGGGCGAAGGATAGAAAGGGAGCAGCCAGACCAGCGTTACGCCCAGATCCTGCAAGTAGTCGAGCTTCTTGGTGAGGCCGCGAAAATCGCCCATGCCGTCGGCATCGCTGTCGTAAAATGCGCGCGCGTGCACCTCATAGATGATCGCGTCCTTGTACCACTGAGGATCCGGATCTAGAACAGCCCCGAGATTGTTAGCCACCAGTTTGGTTGGATCTCCTCAGCATGGCCTTGGGTGAGCCCGTCCACAGCAGAGTCTTACTGATATATCTTCCCGTACTGTTTGAAGCATGAACTCCTGGAAGAGTTACGTGTTCCGGCCGTGCGAGACGTTAAGGGGTGATGCTTACAGTCCCCGAATTACTCGTCTGACCGGCGATGGTGACTGTGAGCGGGTAATCGCCCGCGGAGAGGCCGGTGGGAACGACGATATTCATCTGAACCAGGCCTACAAAGCCTGGCGCAAGCCCAGCAAAGGTCGCTTGC
>Ga0182024_10021652_pt1 | contig 11651 bp, 9 predicted proteins | sample P32metaG_FD_120480 | JGI IMG/M metagenome (GOLD analysis project Ga0182024, IMG submission 120480) | Permafrost microbial communities from Stordalen Mire, Sweden - P3-2 metaG (Illumina Assembly) | ecosystem: Environmental > Terrestrial > Soil > Wetlands > Permafrost | place: Sweden: Stordalen... | reverse complement strand
CTGATCCCGCCGGATTTTCCGATGCTGTTGATCGTGCCCGCGATTGTGATCGATCTGGTGCGCCACCGGATCGGGGGATGGAATCGGTGGGCCCAGTCCGCGGCGCTGGGCGCGGCGTTTCTCGCGAGCTTCGTCGCGGTGCAATGGCCTTTCGCGGATTTTCTGATGTCGCCGGCATCGCGCAACTGGATTTTCGCGACGGGCAATTTCCCATATTTCATTCCTCCCCGGTCTCCGTGGGCGCGCAATATTTTTTTTCCGACGGATGCCAGCGCCACGGCCTTTTGGGTCCACATGGGCGTCGCAGTCCTCGTTGCGATCGTAATGACCGAGCTAGGCACGCGCTGGGGCGAATGGATGCGGCAAATTCGCCGTTGAATTGTGTAGCACAGGCATTCTTGCCTGTGCGGGTTTCGCAACGGTCGCTGGATTGATAGCTTTCACGTAGGCTCACAAAAGCGCACAGGCAACAGTACCTGTGCTACTAAACCGTTTCCGCTTTTTCTCGATACTTAATATTTGCCCTGTCCAAGAACACGATGCGATTTCGGATACAACTCTTCGGACTTCTAACGGTGCTCCTGGCCTCGGCGTTCCCTCTAAGCGCTCACGTCGGAAGCCCGGACGTTTTTTACGAAGGCAAGGCAGGCCCATATTCACTCTTCGTAACAATTCGCGTGCCGCAAGTAATTCCAGGCGTAGCCGAGATTCAGATTCGCAGCGAATCGGGCGACGCCCGCGCAATTCACGTCGTTCCCATGCGGCTCGCGGGGCCGGGATCGAATCTGCCTCCCACGCCCGATCTCGCCGTCCAGTCCAAAGATGATCCGCAATTTTTTACGGCCAGCCTCTGGCTCATGGAGTCCGGCGCGCTGCAGGTACGCGTGCTCGTCGACGGCACGCAAGGACAAGGAGAAGTTTCCGTACCGGTGCCGTCCAACGCGCAGCGAACGCTCCCCATGCAGAGGCCCCTTGCCGCGCTTTTACTCGCGCTCATGTTGCTCCTGGCCGTCGGCGCGGTCTTCATCGTCGGGGGTATCGTCCGTGAAGGCAACCTCGATGGAGGTGTACTCCCGAGCGATGCCCGCAATCGTCGCGCGCGCCGCGCCATGGTGGTCGCGGCGGTCCTGGTCGCAGTCCTGCTTTTTCTTGGCAAAGCCTGGTGGGGTTCGAACGCGATGGATTTTCAGCGCCGCGTTGATTTTTTCAAGCCTCCGGCCGCCGCAATGAAGCTTGTTGACGGCCACCGGCTGGAAATTCGTGTAGCAGACGCGGACAACCGAGCAGACCGCCCGGATTTCCGCCCTCCCGCCTATCTCCGCCTAAATGATGTAATCCCCGACCACGGCCATCTGATGCACTTGTTTCTGCTGCGCGTCCCGGATTTGGGCGCGATGTGGCACCTGCACCCGGATCCCGCGGAAGGGGCCGCGTTTGCGCTGGACTTGCCCGACATGCCCGCAGGCCGCTATCAAGTTTTCGCCGATGTCGTCGATCCGCGCGGCTTCCCGTGGACGCTTGTAGGCGCTATCGACCTTCCGCAAATCGCCCCCGGAAAGCCTCTTGCAGGCGACGACTCCATGTGGGCCGGCGGCCCGCTGGTCGCGCCGCCTGCCGATAACACAAACTCACCATTGCCGGACGGCGGCCGCATCGTCTGGCAACGCCCCGCAGGCCCGCTGAAAGCAAGCGTTCCCGTGGAATTTACCTTTACGGTGCAGGATAAAGACGGCCGCCCCGCGCAGGACATGGAGCCCTACATGGGCATGGCCGGCCACGCCGAATTTGTACGTTCCGATCTAAGCGTGTTTGCCCACGTGCACCCATCGGGATCGGTCTCCATGGCGGCCCTGGAACTCGCGCAAGAAGGCCTTCCAGGAAGCGTAGATTCAACGCAAATGCCTATGTCGATGCCAATGCAAATGTCCACGACGATTTCCGAGTCCGGCCCGCTTCCCTCGGAAGTCCGCTTCCCGTACGGGTTTCCTCAGCCGGGCGACTATCGCATCTACGTTCAGGTGAAGCGCGGGGGCCGCGTCGAAACCGGCGTATTCGACGCGCATGTAGGGGAGTAGCAAAGGCTTCCGCCTGTGGATTTTCGTTGTTCCTGCGCGGATGGAAATCCACAGGCTGAAGCCCGTGCCACTAATGCTCGATTCGCTCGATCGAGCTCGGTTCCCTAATCGATTGCAGATTCTTCATTGCGTGGCTACGCAAATTGCCGTTGACCGTTTCCCATAGCCCCAGCAGCAGGAAGGGAACCACCGCGGCCGCGGCCCAGAGCTTGGCCCGCCGAGGTGCTTTGGATTCCGGCTCCCAGCGGAAGAGCTGTGCAGCGATCACGAAGGCGATCAAAGCGGACCCCACGAGGGACGCGAGGTACATGCCGAGGTCCGGAAGGTTCGTGTGGTCGATCATTGCGCGCTGCAGTCCGCTGACAAGATAAGTCGCCGGCAGGAAAACGGCGATTGCCTGAACCGCCCCGGGCAGGAGCGGGAAGGGAATCGTAGCTCCCGAAATAAACAGAAAAACAAACCAGATAATCTGATTGATGATCTGGGTTTCCTGCATCGTGTTGGTGACGCTGGCTACGATCAGACCGAGCGAAGCGAATGTAACGGTCCCGGCCGTCACAAGAACGAAGATCGAAAGAATATTTCCAAGCCCCGCCATGTGAAACACCGATCGCGAGAGGAAAAACTCGACGGCAATCGTGGGGAGGGTCAAAAAGTAGTTGGAAAGCAAGCTTGAAGCTAGCATCGCGCTTGCGCCCACCGGAGTCACTCGGAAACGGCGCAGGATGCCCTGCTCGCGAAACGTCACCAGTTGTACGCTCAATCCCCAGAAGCTGCCCATCACGGTGAGCGCCAGCACTTCGGCCAGCAAGTAAGGGACGGCTTGAGCCCTGCCGCGCCCGAAAATCCCCGCATAAATGAACAGGAATGCTAGCGGCATGATCAAACTGAAAAACAAAAACGCGCGATTACGCATGGCGAGCCGCATTCGGCTCACCGTAAGCGCCCAGGTATTGCTGAAAACGTCGCTCAATCGCGCAACCTTCTCCCGGTTAACTCGAGGAAAATGTCTTCGAGCGACGGGGCGGAAATCTCCAGGCTGACCAGTTCGTTGTTCTGCTCTTCCAGATGCTTCACCAGGGCCACGATCGTGCGTGGCACACGCGTCGAGTACAGCAGATAATCGTCCGCTTCCGCGCGGCATTCGTTGACGCCCTCGAGGCTGCCCAGCGCGCCGTTGGTTTCGGGCTTGGCCATGCGCACGGTGATCCGCGTGACCGCGCCGGAGCGCTGCTTCAGCTCGCGCGGCGTGCCTAGGGCGATGACCTTGCCGTGGTCCACAATCGCGACGCGGTCGCACAGTTTCTCCGCTTCCTCGATGTAATGCGTCGTCAGGAGGATGGTTTTCTTTTCCTTTTTCAGTTCCTCGATGATGTCGTAAATTTCGCGCCGCACCTGCGGGTCGAGACCCGCCGTCGGTTCGTCGAGGAAGACAACGCGTGGATCGTTCACCAGCGCCATGGCCAGCGCCAGGCGCTGCTTTTGCCCGCCGGAAAGCTGGGAATAGAATGCGTTGCGTTTTTCTTCGAGGCCGAAACGCCCGAGGAGCTCCTTCGTGCCGCGCCGGCGCGGGTAGAAGCTGCCAAACAGGTCAAGCGCTTCCTGGACGCGCATCTTGTCGGGCAGGGCAGTGGCTTGCAAAGCCGCGCCCATGATGTACTTGTACTCGGCGCCGCTTGTCTGCGGATCGAGCCCGCAAACGCTCACGCTGCCGCTGTCCGGGGTGCGCAGCCCTTCCAGAATCTCGACCGTGCTCGTCTTCCCGGCTCCGTTCGGCCCCAGCAAGCCGAAAACTTCGCCCTCGTTGACGGCAAAGCTCACCCCGCGCAACGCTTCCACATCGCCGTAACGCTTGGTCAGATTGATGACTTCAATCGTCGCCCCACTCAGCATAAGTCATTATCTATAACACAATCCGCGCGCGCGGCGCGAACCCCGGCGGGACTCATATGCGTGCCAATTTCTAAATAGTAGCAGTCACGGCATATGGCCGGCCTGCAATCCGGAGTTTCGCAAGTGATCCCCCGTATCGCTTCATACTGCACCTCCGGCTCCGGTCCAAGAAATGATATAAGTGGGCTTCCGGCCACGGGAAGCGATCGCTGAAAATGGCTGCCCCGAGGACCGGCGAATTCGTCCGGGATCATCGGTTTCGAGCGATGGCTCGACAAATGACGAAAGGGATATGGTGAAGGCCCGTGCGTCTAACACGTAATGTGATTTTGGCCGCTGCGATCGCACCCGTCTTTCTAGTGGCCGGTTGCAAGATGGCGCCGGAAAAGCAGAAGCCGGATTTCTCGAAACTGACCGAGGATTTTGTATACGGTTCGCTGGCGCTATCGCCGGTTTCCGCAACGCAAGCCGGCTATCATGTACATCAAGGCGCCAATCTGGATGAGAAAATCGATGACTTCAGCCCTTCGGGCGTAGAGGCGGCGCAAGCGTTTTATTCCGGCTTCAAAAGCCGCCTCGCGGCGATCGACCAGTCATCGTTGTCGGCGGAAGAACGCGCCGACTACCAGATCATCCAGAATGCGGCTGACCTCTCCCTGCAGGACCTGCAACAAGTTCAAAGCTACCGGCATAATCCGACGACCTACGTGGAACTCGTGGGCAATGCATTGTTCCCTCCCTTTGTGCTGGAGTACGCGCCCTTCGATACCCGCTTCCAACAGATTACTCAGCGGCTTTCCCGGGTGCCTGCCCTGATGGACCAGGCGAAAACGAATCTGGCCGACTCACCCGAGATCTGGAACCGCGTGGCTCGAGAAGAAAACGACGGAAATATAGACTTGATTGACAAGACGCTGCGCGCCAAGGCCCCGGCAAACCTTCAGGCGGATTTCGACAAGGCTGCCAAACCCGCGCTGGATTCTCTCCGTTCCTTCAATGCATTTCTTAAGGACGACCTGTCCAAGAAAACAAGCGATTGGAGGCTGGGAAAGGAGCGCTATGCCCAGAAATTTGCCTACACGCTCATCGCCGGCAAAACGCCTGAGGAGGTTTTGTCTGAAGCAGAAGCCGCCTTGAAAGAGGCCCGTGAACAGATGGCCAAACTGGCGGCGCCGCATACGATCCGCGAAGCGCTCGATGCGATTGCCAAACAGCACACGGCGCCCGACCTTTTCATGGATCAGGCCCGCCAGGATCTGGACGCTGCCACCGAATTCGTCCGCCAGAAGAAGCTGGTTACCTTTCCAGCTCGAAGCAACCTGCAAGTGATTCCCACGCCTGAATTTATGCGCGGCATCTACGGAGTGGCAGGATTCAATCCAGCCCCCGCGCTGGAACCGCAGCTCGGCGCTTTCTACTGGGTGACTCCGATCCCCAAGGATTGGCCCAAGGAGCGAATCGACTCGAAACTCCGCGAGTACAACCGGTACGGGTTGATGGAGATCACCATCCACGAAGCGATGCCCGGCCATTACGTGCAATTCGAGGTCGCCGATAATCTCGAACCGAAATCGCGGCGCGTGCTGCGCAACATTTACGGCAACGTCCCCTACGTGGAGGGTTGGGCGCTGTACACCCAACAGATGATGTCGGAGGAAGGATTCATGGACAATAGCGTGGAGCTTCAGATGACGTATTACAAACAACTCTTGCGCTCCATCGCCAATGCCATCCTCGACATCCGCCTCCAGACCATGGGAATGACCGATCAACAGGCGCTGGACTTGATGATCAATGACACGTTCCAGGAGAAGGAAGAAGCGACGGCGAAATTGCAACGCGCTCAGCTCTCGTCCTGCCAATTGCCGACCTACTTTGTGGGCTTGCGAGGCTGGCTCGACAGGCGGGAAGAATACAGGAAACGGAAAGGCTCGGCCTTTGTGCTTTCAGAATTCCACGATGCGGCGCTGAAGGAAAGCGCGGTGCCGTTGCCCGCGCTGGGCCAACTCTTGCAATAAGGGTTCAGGCGCAACGGAAATCACAAGATCGGCCTGAACCAACCGGGAAGTTCCGCCATTTCCTCCCTGAATTGGAAGTGCCGTACCGATTACCTTCGTCGGCTCTTCTTCTTTATCGGGGATCCACGGCGGCGTGATTTACCGGGAGTCCAATTATAATTTCCAAAATCCAGGATTCGTTTCTCGGCCAGCGCCAGCCCTTCCGTTTCCAGCAGCTTCCGCTGCAGCGAAGCGTGCGGTTCGCGGATGAGCAGCCTGCCGCCGGCGCCCACCACTCGGTGCCACGGCACTCCTTGCCCGTTCGGACACGCCGCCATGGCGCGCCCGGCGGTTCGCGCTCCGCCAGGCAGCCGCAGGGCCTTAGCGATCTGGCCGTAAGTCATCACGCGCCCGCGCGGGATTTTTTTCACGAGAACATATACGGGTTTCCAATTCATTGGATTCGTTCTTTCAATACGCGATTGTAACGGTACTAGCTCGAAGGGACCAGCGCGTTAATCCTTTCGAACTATAGTGCGCGTCATTTCGTTCGTGCACACTTGCTATCGCTGAAGAAGAATTCAGCATCTAAGTAAGCAGGAGAACTGGGTAACCCCCAGAGATTTTCGAGAGAATGCCCGGAACGGCAGGTGACACAAGCTCGAATCCGCGGGAAATGCCGTTCGAATTAGGGCGCAAAGGGAGTTACTCATACGAGGCAACTTTACGAAGAATCCGACATCTAAATTGACAGGTGTAGTGGAACAACCTTACACTACAGGTTCGATGTCGGAGCCGGGAGCCAACGATGGCGTTTCTTCGTCGCAAAGGCAACACGTTTTACCTGGTTCATAACGTCCGCAAGGGCGACCGGGTCAAGCAATTGCACCTGGCCAAGCTCGGCGAGCGTCCCCGCATTACGGACGACGTTGTGAGGCAGGTCACGCGCTCGTATCCCTTTGTGGACGTCAACTGGAATGAATTGCGCGAGCAGGTCAACAACCGCGTAGAATTGTTTGACCCGAAGTCGAATCAGATTCAAAAACTTGTTTCGACCTTGCGCACTCTCAACCTCGACCTCGCGGATCTGTTTCCGCCCCTGCTGGACGTAACGCACGCGCCGGAAGCGGGACAAGAAATCATCATGCAGCTCCGTCTGCTGCACTCCACCGTAGGAGTCAAACTCGACCAGTTTGATCGCGCCCCGTACCGGGGTGTGTTAGCGGACCGGAAGTTCCGGTAGGAGAATGGTCATGAGCAGCAATCGCCCAGCACAACAACAACTGGACCCCACACTGAGAAGCGTGGAGTCTCAGGAATTTCAAGCCGCCCTCAAAGGCAAGGTCGTCGGCCAGGAAGAGGGAGTCCGCGCGCTTGTGGACCTGTACCAGGTCTTCTGCGCGGGGATGAGCTCGACCGGACGCCCCGTGGGGAACCTGCTGTTCCTCGGGCCGACCGGCTCGGGCAAGACCCGCATCGTCGAGGCTGCGGCGGAGATCCTGTTTGGGGACCCGCGCGCCGTTATCAAAGTGGACTGCGCGGAGTTCCAGCACTCCCACGAAATCGCGAAGTTAATCGGCTCGCCTCCAGGCTACCTGGGGCATCGCGAAACGCATCCGCTGATCACGCAGGAAGCGCTGGCCCAATATCACAAGGAAGATTTGAAGCTGAGCTTTCTCTTGTTCGATGAGATCGAGAAGGCCTCGGACGCGCTGTGGCAATTGCTGCTGGGCATTTTGGATAAGGCGACACTGACGCTCGGAGATAACCGCCGCGTGGACCTGTCGCAGACGATGATTTTCCTCACGTCGAACCTGGGCGGCGGCGAGATCACGGAGTTGATGACGGGCGGCATGGGCTTCGTGCAGCCGATGGACAAGCTGGAAGACAAGCTGGACGTGAAGGTGGAGCGGACGGCGCAGGAAGCGGCGAAGAAGAAATTTTCGCCGGAATTCATGAATCGCCTGGATAAGGTGGTGGTTTTCCATCCGCTGCGGCACGAACAGCTCGAGCAGATTCTGGAAATTGAATTAGGGATGGTTCAGCAGCGAGTGTTGGACACGGGCCGGGGCCAGTTCTTATTCCGCGTGGCGCCCGCGGCGCGTAGATTTCTGCTGCAAGAAGGCACCGACATCAAGTACGGCGCACGGCACCTAAAGCGCGCCATCGAAAAATTTGTTGTCTATCCGTTGGCAAACCTCCTGGCGACCGAGCAGATTCGGTTCGGCGACATGCTCGTCGTCGATTGGGACGGCAAGTCCGCCCACCTCTCCTTCCAAAAGGAAGGCGAAGGCGCCGTGGTACCAACCCCAGCCAGATCTGCTCGTGGCGCAGCCGCTCAGATGGCAAGGGCTACAGGCGGCAAAGTGATCGAAGCCCCGGCCCAGGTCATCGTCCGCGAAGCAAAAGCGCCCGCGGCGCTGCCGACTGGAGCGCCTCCCCCAGTAGCCTCCGGACGCAAGAAGATCGATCCGCAGTAGTCCGGTTCATCGGGAATCAAACGGATTTTCAATCGGGCGACCACGAATAAATGGCCGCCCTTTTTATTTGCATGCATTATTTAGTGACGGATTGTGCCGTGAGCGTTTTAGGTAGGACAGGCTTCAGCCTGCCTGGTTTAATTTAGTGTAGTCCTCGAAGAAACCCGACAGGCTGAAGCCCGTCCCACTTAAGACTACGCGGAATGCGTTTTTGGTTTCCAACGCAAGACAGGCTTGCGCGCGGCGCCGACTTCGTCGAGGCGGCCGACGCGCGTGGAATGCGGCGCGGTCTTGACGAGGTCGGGATTGGTAGCGGCTTCCTCGGCGATCGCTCGCATGGCGTCCACGAAGTGATCGCACTCCTGCCTGGATTCCGATTCGGTGGGCTCAATCATCATTGCACCCGGCACGATCAGCGGAAACGCCGTTGTGTACGGATGGAAGCCGTAGTCGATCAGGCGCTTGGCGATGTCCATCGTATTCACGCCGTTTTTCTTCTGCCGAGCGTCGCTGAAAACCACTTCGTGCATCGAGGGCAAGTTGAACGGCAGGTCATACAAATCCTCGAGTTTTTTGCGAATGTAATTCGCGTTGAGGACCGCGTCTTCCGTGGCCTGGCGGATACCCGGCCCATAGGCCAGGGTGTAGGCGAGCGCACGCACCAGCACGCCGAAATTCCCACCGAACGCGCGCACGCGGCCAATGGATTTCGTCTTATGGCTTTCGAGCGCCAGATGCCCGTTCTTTTCCGCCAGGACGGGAATCGGCAGGTACGGTTCGAGAATTTTCTTGACCATCACCGGGCCCGCGCCCGGACCGCCGCCCCCATGCGGAGTGGAAAAAGTCTTGTGCAGATTGAGGTGCATCACGTCCACGCCAAAATCGCCGGGGCGCGCGACGCCGGCCAGCGCGTTCATGTTTGCGCCGTCCATGTACAGCAGCGCGCCGTGCTCGTGCAGGATTTTCGCGGCCTCGGCGATATTTTGCTCGAACACGCCAAGCGTCGAAGGGTTTGTGACCATCATGGCGGCTACGTCGTGATTCACAATATGTTTCAGCCGCGCGACGTCGATCTGGCCGCGCGCATCCGAGGGCACGTTCTCGACTTCATATCCGGCGATTACCGCCGTCGCGGGATTGGTGCCGTGCGCCGAGTCGGGGATTAAAACTTTCTTGCGCGGTCGAGCCTGCGTGTCTTCGAGATAGGATCGGATCAGCAGCAGGCCGGTAAGCTCGCCCTGCGCTCCCGCCGCCGGCTCCAGCGTGCCGGTATCCATGCCCGTAATTTCGGCGAGGCAATCGAGGAGCAGTTGCAGAATTTTCAAGCAGCCCTGCGAAAGTTCCTGCGGCTGGTAGGGATGCTCGGTGGCGATGCCGTCCAGGCGCGCGACAAATTCGTTCACGCGCGGATTGTATTTCATCGTACATGAGCCGAGCGGGTACATGCCGAGATCGATGGCGTAATTCCAGGTCGAGAGCCGCGTGAAGTGGCGGATTACTTCGATTTCGCTGACTTCCGGAAATCCTTCGACGGATTCGCGTACGTAGTCCGCTCCCAGCGCGGCGCGCGCGTCCACGGCGGGCACGTCCAGCGGGGGCAGCTCGAACGCGCGCTTGCCCGGTGCGGACTCCTCGAAAATCAGCCCTTCATTCTGGCTGACATGGCGCCCCGCTTTTTTAATTCGATTGGTCAATGCCATTCCTTCCTTTTGTGTAGCGCCCGCCTTCAGGCGGGCGCTACACGGCCTTAAATCGGCTTCGACAAAATTTCCCGGATCGCAGCCACCATGCGTTCGATTTCGGCGCGGGAAACTGTTTCGGTGACGCAGAACAGGCCGCGCTTGGTCAAGTCCGCGAAGTAACTTCCAATAGGCAGCGGCCCGATAATCTTGTGCTTCAGCAATTCCGCGTTCACGAGTTTCACCGAACGCGGAAATTCGACGGCGAACTCATTGAAAAACGGGCCGGAAAACGCCCGGCGCACGCCGCGAATGGTTTCCAATTCTTCCAGCGCGAATCGCGCCTTGGCCAGATTCTGTTCCGCGAGCTCCTTCAAACCTTCCTTGCCGAGCAGGCAGAGGTGAATGTTCACGGCCAGCGCGCACAGCGCCTGGTTGGTGCAGATATTTGATGTGGCCTTCTCGCGGCGGATGTGCTGCTCGCGCGTGGCGAGCGTCAGCACGTATCCGCGCTTCCCGTGGCTGTCAACGGTTTCGCCCGCGAGGCGGCCTGGCATCTGCCGCACGTTTTTCTCGCGCGTCGTGATTACCCCCGCGTACGGGCCGCCGTAGCTTTGTGGCAGGCCGAAGCTCTGCCCTTCCATCGCGACGATGTCCGCCTCGACGGGAGGCCTGACGGCGCCGAGCGACACGCCTTCCGTAATGGCCACGACGAGCAGCGCGCCTTTCGTGTGCGCGAGAGACGCCAGGAGCGGCACCTGTTCGAGGACGCCAAAAAAATTGGGCGACTGCACGACGACCGCGGCGGTTTCTGAATTGATCGCGGCTTCCAGGCGATGCGCATCCACCTGGCCCGTGCTCGTAAATCCGATTTCATCGATGCGCAGGCCGAGATTGCGCGTGTACGTCTCCAGCACCTGGCGATATTCCGGATGCAGCGACCGCGCCACGACGACGCGATGGCGCCCGGTCAGCCGCTCGGCCATGAGCACGGCTTCGGTGGTCGCGGTCGAGCCGTCCCACATGGATGCGTTCGCGACTTCCATCCCGGTGAGCTGGCACATCAGCGTCTGAAACTCGAAGATCGCCTGCAGCGTGCCCTGGCTGATTTCCGCCTGGTACGGCGTATAGGAGGTGAGGAATTCGCCGCGCTGGATCAGTGAGTCCGTGACCACCGAGCGCAGATGGCTGTATACGCCCGCGCCGAGGAAGCTCGTATAGCCGAAGGAATTTTCCGCCGCGCGCGCGTGAAAATATTCGATGATCTCCTGCTCGGACATCGGAGCAGGGAGCTTCAGCGGCTCTTTCAGCCGGAATGCTTCCGGGATCGACGCGAACAGATTTTCGATGGACCGCGCGCCGATGGCATCCAGCATTTCCCGGCGCTCGACTGTGCTCTTGGGAAGATAGCGCATCAGGCCGAGGCTTCCTTTTCGGAGATGAACGCCTGATAGGCGGCTGCGTCCATCAGAGCGGAAGCTTCAGAGGGATTTGAGAGTTTGATTTTCACCAGCCACGCGGCGCCGT
>Ga0182024_10021651_pt1 | contig 11651 bp, 7 predicted proteins | sample P32metaG_FD_120480 | JGI IMG/M metagenome (GOLD analysis project Ga0182024, IMG submission 120480) | Permafrost microbial communities from Stordalen Mire, Sweden - P3-2 metaG (Illumina Assembly) | ecosystem: Environmental > Terrestrial > Soil > Wetlands > Permafrost | place: Sweden: Stordalen... | reverse complement strand
CTAACGATTTCTGGAAGCAAAGTTTGCAACGCGCGCACAAACGCGGGCTTATGAAAGGAACGGTAAAATTCTCCCGCGCCGCTGCGCCAGTATTTGGCCGCCATCTGCCAAAACCCGGAATAGGTAAATGTGGTGGCCATATCGTGCAAGCTGAAATCGGTCCGTCGATAGCCTTCCCGCTTGAATGCGAGCACCGCATTCGGTCCCGCATCCACTCCGCCGCTAATTCGCCGGGTAAAATGCACGCCCAAAAATGGGAAGCGCAAATCGGGCACGGGGTAGATCAACCCGCGAACCAGATGTTCCCGTTCCGCTACGAGATCGTAATATTCCCCGCGAAACGGCACGATTGTGACTTCAGTTTTTTCTCCCGCCATCCGGCTGACACGATCGCTGTGCAGGCCAGCGCAGTTAATTAAGTATCTCGTCGCGATCGATCCGCGCGACGTTGCAACGATAGTTTCACCATTATTTCGGAGAATCGACGTGACTTCCGTTCCGGTATTTACTGTCCCACCTTGCGCCACGATTAGCTCGGCATATTTTTGGCACACCGCTACATAGTCGGTGATTGCCGTGCCCGGCACCTGTAGCCAAGCCACGCCGCCGCAGTGGGGCTCGATCTCTCGCGCTTGCGCCTTGTCTAACAATCGCAGGCCGGCAATTCCATTGGCTTGCCCGCGCTCCAGCAATAATTTCAGGCGTGGAATTTCTTCAGCAGTAGTCGCAACAATGATCTTGCCGCAGATCTCCACCGGGATGGCATGCTCGCGGCAGAACGCAATCATCGCCGCCGCGCCCTCTACGCACAGCTTCGCCTTTAACGAACCCGGTTTGTAATAAATTCCGGAGTGAATAACGCCACTATTGTGTCCGCTCTGATGACCGGCGACGCGGTGTTCCTTTTCCAGCAGCGCCAAACGTAGCTTGGGGAAAGCGCGACCAAACTGCAAGGCCGTAGCGAGGCCCACGATTCCGCCGCCGATGATTACGATGTCATAACTCTGATCAGGCATCTGTTAGAGCGCGCAGAATGTTGTTCTCGGGGCGCAGCTAACAAGATAAACAGAAACGCTGGAGAACGCGCAAGAATGTTGGCGCGAGCGGACAGCATCCACCACAGAGACACAGAGTCACAGAGATTTAAAAATTCTAGGGAGCCTTTCTCTGTGTCTCTATGACTCTGTGACTCTGTGGTGGGCATTAGGCGTCTAGTTAACCGTCAACTGGATTTGCGCGGCCTGTGCGGGAAGAGAATTTGTAGTAGCACTTATCGTCATCGTATAAGTTCCCGGCGGGGTGCCCGGTTGGCCATTTCCTCCCGTGCCGTTGCCTTGCAGTCCGCTGCCGCACGCAATTTCAAGGCACAACCCAAGAAAGATTAGTGCAACCATACAGAAAATTACCAGTCCTTTTCGCGGCTGGACGCGTCGTCTCAGGCCGCCACACACTACCACCAACCCAGGCAATGAAAACCACAAGGCGTAAAGAGCACGCGTCCTGTGCGTCGCAGCAAGAACGGGTGCGGTCGTGGTGATCGTGAACGTAATGTGTGTGTCCCCACTGCCTTTGCTCACCAGCATGGTACTAAACGCGCATGTGCTTAATGCCGGACAATTGTTGGAAGCGGCAAGCGCAACGTTATTAGGAAATGTACCCCCCGTCGGTGCGACGTCGAGGTCGTAAATCGCCGGCTGCCCAGCGGGGAGCGACTCGAACCCCGGGTTGGGTGTGAGGGTAAAACTAAATCCTGAACCTGTGCCGTTGCCCGTCGAAGTAAATGCCAAGAGTATCGAATGAGCAATGCTGTTGGGATCCGTCCCTACCGCCGCGACGTTGAAGCTGTAGGTCTGGTCTACAGCGCTGCTTACCGTTACTGTGAATGGCGCGCCTGGCGTGGGACTCAGCGTGGGCACCAAGCTAGCTGGAGAAACCACGCAACTCGGAGGATGGTTCGACCCGCAGCTTACATTCACTACGCTGTTGTAGCAGTATGAGCCCTGCAAAGTGCCATTAAAGATTGTCGGCGTGTTCACCGGCGAAGTTTGTGACGCGGGGGTAACTTCCAGCGTGTAATTCGGTGGGGTATACGGATTTGCGGTGAAGGTAACCGGAAATAAATGCGTCGTCCCCAGCGGATCAGTGCCCGTGGCCACGATGTTGAAGTTATATGTGCCGCACCCACCGCTGCCCACGGTCACGATAAACGGCGCTCCATTCGTCGTCGGAACTGCGCTCGCGGGTGAGGCTGAGCAGGTTGGCGGTGCGCCCGCTCCGCAGCTCAGATTCACTACGCTGTTGTAGCCATTGAGGGAAGTCAGCAGGCCATTAAAGTTCACGGTGCTGGTGACGTAAGCCTGCAGCGATGGATTACTGATTACAAGCGAATAGTCTGTCGTAATCGTCAGAGACAAGTTCTGCGTCTTCGTCGGACCGTTCGTCACCGTTCCAATAATCGTGATCGGCACCGTCCCCGCCGTCGCGCTCGCGGTGGTGCTTATAGTCAGCGTTACCGCAACGGGACTCGCAGAAGTTGGATTCACTGAACTTGACGGAACGAAGTTGCAGGTTGCTCCCGAAGGAAGATTCCCGCAGGAAAGATTCACGGTGTCACCAAAGGAGCCCTGTGCCGTCACCGAGAAAGATACGGGCCCGGAAACGCTGGCGGGACCAACTGTGATGCTCGGAGGAGAAGGAGCGGTCAAGTTGAAATCCACAATCTTCAAAGTAAATGTGGCATCGTTCGTGACCTGATTCGGATCGGTTCCAGCACCATGAAGGTCAAAGTTGTAATCGCCGGGAGTATTGCCCGGATTTACCGTAGCCGTAAGCGGCGTTCCGTTTGGCGGCGGAGCGGGCGGATTTACGAAAGTTGGTGTGATGAAGCAGGTCGCAGCCGGAATACAACTCAGGTTCACTTGATAGCTGTATCCACCCAGCGCTGCGATCGCGCCCATGAACAAGGGCGGGGCTTGGCCTGCGAAAATCGTAATCGGCGTATTGGCAATCGATAACGAGAAATCCGGCGTCAGCGGAAACTCCCAAACTCCACGTCCGTAGGTTGACGCGCGCATTAGCTTTGTCGAATTCGAGCTGACGAAAATTCCCAGCGCCGTCACGGCAACGTTCGGAAGGTATCCAGCTTGGCCGCTATTGGGTGCGGGGCCAAGTTCTTCCCAGTTCGGAGCCGCGGTGAAACTCCAAAACACTCCTACGTCGGTGGCCGCGTATACTCTGCCTGGCGATCCGGTCGTTGCGGGATCGACGACCACAGCATTCACTGGCGCATCCGGCAGGTTGCCACTGAAGTCGGTCCAGAAAGACCCGCCATTTGTCGTTTTCCATACATGCGAGGTAGGAAAGCTGGCAGTGCTGAATCCCATAATTCCCACATAAGCAGTGAGACCTTGGGTGTCCGAGGTGTCCATGGCAATTCCAGAAATTGGAAAATTGTTTGGATTGATTGATCCCGTCTGATCCATCCAAGTCGAAAGTCCCCCTGCAACGTTCGTGCTCACCCAAACATGTCCGCCAAGCGGGACGCTAGGAATGAGCGGCCCATAGCCATCGGTTCCTACGTACATCACGTTCGAAAGGCCGGTACTTGTGTCGAGCACTCCCGCGGCAAACGAGCGCACCAGGTTTATTTCGCCTCCTGTGCAGATGCCGTCTCCCCCCGTTTCAAAACTATGGCTTAGTACGGTAAAACTTCCCCCGGTACTCGGACCGCTCCACATGCGGCAAGTTCCCACGATGATTTCGCCGGCATTCTGCGGATCGAGAATGTACGGCGGATAATATGCGCCAGTGTCACCGCCTACGCTTGCGCTAGTGACCACGGGATTGCTCTGAAAGTCCTGGGTGTGGCAGCTGATTCCATTTGAATTGGTACAACTGAAAATGTTGACTCCGGAAATCGCATCGGGAGGGTTCGACACAAACCACTGCTCTTCATTGTTGGGATTGATCTGGGTATAGCCGCCATCCCCAAAGTTCACGTTTTGCCAACTTCCTCCGGTCGACTGCGTGGCCGGCGAGCCATTGCCTTGGGTTCCGCCGATAATTGTGCTGGCGTCATTCAGGGCCTGAGAAAACGAAACCAACTGGGTCATTGATTCCAGCGTTTGATTCAAACTGTCGAACTGATTAGCACCGCCGCAGGTTCCAGTGGTCAGATCAGCGTACCCATTCAACGACCGGTAGATTCCGCCGTCGTTGGCGAAGTACATCACGTCCTGAACGCTGGGATTAACCTGGAATGCAACCGCGTGCTGCGCGGGATGAACCATCGCAATCGAGCTGCATCCGTACGCGTGGGTGAGATTGAGGAACGTGGCGTTGGGCGGCGCACCGGTTGCGTTGGGATCGCACGAAGGGAATTCAGCGGATATCTCGCACTTATAAAGATTGATGGTCCCGGCATATAAATCGGTGACTCCGCTGTTGCCATTCGGCACCGCGGCGAGTTCGAGATTGTACGCACCCTGCTCAGTTCCGCAGCCGATTTCATCACCGCAGTTGATAATGCCTGCATCGTTGATCTGGGTCCACGAAATGCCGCCATTCGTCGACTCCCAGATACCCTGATCAAAATCGTTGGCGTCCACGTACCAAACGTACATTTCATTGCGGCCAGGAACGACAGCCATCTCTCCGCGATAAATCGGACAACTCGACGAACTGGGATTTGCCGGACAAGTGGTAGTGGTCAGGCCAGCACCGGGTTGCGTAGCCAGGCGAGTCCAATGGATGCTGTCGGTCGACGAATAGAAACCGTGATAACGCAGCGCCGCGAAGAACTGTCCCGCGGCTGGGTTGTAAACAACTGAAGTCGCGGAACCCGGGGCCGTCCCCACACTATTATCGGTTACCGTCGCATACCTCCAGGTATTTCCGCCGTCGCCCGAATCATAAAGTCCAAGATTCGCCGTCAGCGGATTCGCCAGGCCTTCGATAATTCCCTCCGATGCTCCCGCCGTCGCAGCCACTGCCAGGAGGGGAGCAGCACTACTGAAAGCGATCTTGCTGAACGCCATGCCCGCGAATGATCGGGTTCCCGTAGTGTCTGTGGAAATCAAAGTCCATGTGGTTCCGGCGTTAGCTGATCTCAGGATTCCTAATCCGTAATACGAATCCGACGAGCTGTTCGCCTCGCCCGTGCCGACGAGAATCACGCTGTCATTCGTGTTATTGCCCGGCTGAATGGCGATTGCCCCAATGGCGAGCGTGGCCTGATTGTCAGTCAGCGACTGCCAGATGACATTCGCCGGAGACTGGCTGGCAGGACCAGCATTAGTCGACTTCCAAACTCCGCCATAAGCTCCGCCGATGTAAACCGTATTGCCGGTCGCATCCGCAGGATCAATCGCAACCGCAGTCGCGCGTCCCGAAACCCAGCCGTAGTTGTACTCTCCGACGCCGCTCGCGTCCGATGCCAAGGGCGACGGCCCCAACGGACTCCAAAATACGGCAGCAGACGGAGCTTCGGTGCCCGATTCTTGTGCTCTGCGTAAACGATCAGCCCGCATTTGCATCTTCTGCAAGTGCGCACGATACCGCTGCAGCGCACCGATTCCCGCCGCCGAATTTCGCCCACGCAGAAACCACTGCTCCTGTAACGCTCGCTGCTCGCGACCTGGAGGTTTAAAGTCCTGTCCACAAACGAAGGGAGCAACTGCACCGAGCAGCAAGACCAGCCAGTGTAGGCGCGGGCGTCTTCGCCCGTGCTTTAGATTCCAGTTGAAAAGCTCGTCCCGCAATCGGCTGATCGCACTCCGCATGGTGGAAGCTTTCTTCACGCGACTTGGGTAGGAAAAAGCGAGCCCGACTTATTCGGCGCAACCTTGCCCAGCTTGACCAGGCGGACGATTATCGAGGGCACACTGCGGTTATGCGTCTTTGCGATCTCTTCAAAAGGCATCCCCTTGCGCAATTCTTCGCAAATCTGTTTATCCTCTGCACGCGACCAATACTGGCCGGCGCTTCCTGGCTTTTTGAGCTCACGCTGCTGCTCTGTAACCAAGGCCGCCAAGGCGCGGTTCAAGGCCATGACGGCTTGCGGATTTCGGCAAATCGAATCCTCTTGCAGCGATTCGCGAGTTTCTGGATGCACTCCATCCGCCAGCGCCCGGATGACCTTAATTGCTTCCTGTATTTCCATTACGACCTCCTGAGGAGGTATCGTAGCGTTCTCATTCTTCGTCCCTTTGTGACCGATGAACATTTCGGCCCGCGTCAGCCCACATTGGGACTTCGGCAGCTTTGCTTTGGCTATACTGACCGTATTATTTTTCGATTGGCTGAAGACAGATGGACTGGCAGGCGTTCTGGCTTACAATCCGGCTGGCCGTGGTGGTCGCCGCGGTCCTCGTAATCTTGAGTTTGCCCATTGCGTACTGGATTGCCTATTCGAGCTGGCGATGGAAGTTCCTGGTCGAAGCCGTTGTGGCTCTGCCCATCGTCCTTCCACCAACGGTGCTGGGATTTTACGTTCTGGTCGCGCTCGGTTCGCGTAGTCCGCTGGGACGCGTCTGGCAGTCACTCACCGGGCACACGCTGGCGTTCACTTTCGGCGGGCTCGTAATCGGATCGATCATCTACAGCCTGCCCTTCGCGGTGCAGCCTTTTGCCGCATCATTCGCACAGGTCGATCGAAGGCTGATAGCCGCATCAGCCACCCTGGGTGCTTCAAAGCTGCGGACCTTCGTTCGCGTCATCCTGCCGCTTTCGATTCCTGGACTTGTGACCGGTGTCGCCCTGAGTTTCGCCCATACCATGGGCGAGTTCGGCGTCGTGCTGATGGTCGGCGGGAACATTCCCGGAATTACGCGGACGGTTTCTATCTATATTTACGATCAAGTGCAGGCGCTAAACTATTCGGCAGCGAATCAAACCGCGTTAGTTCTGCTGGCGCTTTCTTTTGTGATGTTATCTATCGTCTACGGCGTGAACCGAAAAGTAGGCGCGGCATGGCCGTGGAAATGAGCAAATATGTGCGCCTAGCAGCCTCGATTTTGTCGGGTATCCGAAGCCCGCGGTTATATGTCCATAAGCCAGCCAGCGTAGAATGAAGCAGGACTTCCCATGCGCCGAGTCTATCTCGACAATAACGCGACCACTCCGGTGCTACCCGAGGTTTTCGAGGCGATGGGGCCTTACTTCGCGGAGCATTTTGGCAACGCATCTTCCATCCATCATCATGGACAGGAGACGCGCTCCGCCGTGGAACGTGCGCGTGAATCAGTGGCGGCACTACTCGGATGCAGGTCCTCTGAAATTGTTTTTACCAGCGGCGGCACTGAGGCCGACAACCTCGCCATTTCAGGTGTGGTGAGGGCTGGCGACCACGTTATCACTTCAACCATCGAACATCATGCCGTTCTGAATTCGTGTAAGCATCTCGAAGCGATGGGATGCGAAGTCACCTATGTTCGCGTGGATGGCCGCGGATTGGTCGACCCTGACGAAATCCGCCACGCGTTGCGTCCGCAAACCCGGCTCATAACTATCATGATGGCGAATAACGAGACCGGCGTCCTGCAGCCAGTCGAAGAAATTGGCAAGATCGCCGCCGAAGCGGATGTATATTTTCACGCCGATGCCGTGCAAGCAGCGGGAAAAGCGGCGATAGATGTGAATCGTCTCGGATGCGATCTGCTTTCGCTTTCGGGTCACAAAATGCATGCGCCGCAGGGAGTAGGCGCACTCTATGTGCGTAAGGGCACCGTGCTCGAAGCAATGCTTTATGGCGGAAGTCACGAGCGATCGCGGCGCGCGGGCACCGAGAACGTTCCCGGCATCATAGGTCTCGGCAAGGCGGCACAATTGGCCATAGAAGCCATGCAGCGCGGCGACCTCGCTAAAATGGGCGCGATGCGCGATCACATCGAACAAAAGATTCTTGCCGAAGTTGAATCTTCAGGCGTGAATGGAGTTGGTGCTCCACGCGTCCCCAATACCACGAACATTCATTTTGATTACATCGAAGGCGAAGCCCTGGTAATCGCGCTCGACTTGAAGGGACTGGCAGTTTCCACAGGAGCAGCGTGCTCATCAGGAGCCATCGAGCCTTCTCACGTGCTTACCGCCATGGGCTTGCCATCCGATACAGCCCGCGCCAGCCTTCGTTTCAGCCTGGGCAAACAAAATACTCCGGAGGAGATACAGTTCGCCCTGGATCTAGTGCCGCGAACTGTAGCCCGCCTGCGAGAACTATCGCCGGTTTACAATAGAACAGCTGTCAGCTCTTAGCTATCAGCTCTTAGCTTAACCTCTCAACGAGTATTTGGCTGATAGCTGCACGCGAAGCCGCATGCCTCAAAACAAGACCATCGCCGTAGCTATGTCGGGTGGAGTCGACTCCTCCACCGTCGCGGCCATGCTGCGCGCGGAGGGCCACGACGTCATCGGCCTGACCATGCAACTTTGGAACCAGCGACGTTTGGCAGGACATCCCGGCATGCCGGAAGCGGTACAAGGCCGCTGCTGCTCGCTCGACGATGTTTATGATGCACGACGTGTCGCTGAAACTCTGGGCATCCCCTACTACGTGGTTAATCACGAAGACCGTTTCGAGCGTGATGTGGTGCAGCCTTTCGTTGAGGAATATTTGTCAGGACGCACGCCCATTCCTTGCAGCCTGTGCAACAACCATCTGAAGTTTGATCAGTTGCTGATCGTGGCCCAGCAGATTGGCGCCGACGCGCTGGCCACAGGTCATTACGCCCGGGTCGAGTTCGATGACAAGTCCGGACGCTGGCTGCTGAAGCGTCCAGCAGATTCCTCCAAGGATCAAACCTATTTTCTGTTCGGGCTCAGTCAAGATCAGCTCAGCCGTACTCTGTTTCCGCTGGGCGATATGACTAAGCCGCAGGTTCGCGATCTGGCGCGCCATCACGGGCTGGCCCTCGCCGCGAAGCCGGATTCGCAAGAGATTTGTTTCGTTCCCGGCGGAGACTACAAGAAGTTTCTTGATGCGTATCTGGCAGAGCAGGGCGATTCCCTGCCCGACACCGCGGGCGAGCTTGTCACCACCGACGGTCAAGTGATCGGCGAACACAGTGGCATTCACAATTTCACCGTAGGCCAGCGTAAGGGTTTGGGCGTAGCGACTGGCTCGCCGCTTTACGTCATCCAGATTAACGGCGAGCAGCGGCAAGTGGTGGTTGGCAATCAGGCGGAACTGTATTCGCGCACCTTGCGCGCGCGGCGGGTGAATCTGGTTGCCGTCGAGGATCTTTGCGAACCTATGCGGGTTCGGGTGAAGATCCGGCATCGACATGAGGGAGCCGCCGCTAAGTTAGAGAAGTCGGGTGGTGATGAAGTGCTGGTGACCTTTGATGAGCCGCAACGCGCCATCACACCCGGACAGGCTGCAGTGTTCTACGACGGAGATATTGTTGTCGGCGGCGGTTGGATCGCGTAAGGCGCAGTTCTGCGCAACGAGTTCTCGTCTAGGGTTATTCTAAGACAGCGCCGGACGCTTGGCGCGAGCGGCGGACACCGTGCTACAATCACGCGTCTCGGGCTTCGCCCAACTAAGACGTCGCTTTTCCCCGTGAGGTGATTGGTGAAACCCAAACGATTGCATCGATCATCCTCTCGATCCACGATTTGGCTGCCGGCATTTTTCATTTTCATGCTGACATGCCACGGTGCCTATGCCACCGCGGCTAAATACGAAGTGCTTTACCGTTTTCAAGGCGCCAGCGATGGCAGCCAACCCACCGGCAGCCTCGTCGTTGACGCACTTGGCAATCTGTACGGCACTACCGCGGAGGGAGGCAGTGGTCAATGCCAGATGAACCAACAGGTCGTGGGGTGCGGCACGGTTTTTGAACTGAGTCCACCTGCCGGCAAAAACAAGTACTGGACCAAAACTGTCCTCTACGATTTCCAGGGACCAGACGGCAATTCTCCGAGCGCACTCATTGCCGACAGCGCAGGCAATCTGTATGGGGTGACTGAGTTCGGTGGCAACGGGCAGTGCAACAATTGGCAGATCCCAGGCTGCGGGACAGTTTTTGAGTTGAGTCCAGCTGCGGGTGCGTGGACTGAGACGATTCTCTACAACTTTCAGGGAAGCTCCGACGGTGAGCTCCCAGCTGTGGCCTTGGTCAGCGACAGCGCTGGCAATCTGTATGGCACCACGATGCTGAGTGACGGCTCCGGTCCCGGCGTTGTCTTCGAATTGTCTCCTCCAGGGGCAGGGGACGGCCAGTGGACTGAGGCTGTCCTTTTTTCAGGTTATGGTAATCGAGTACCCAATGATCTCTATGCAAGTCTGATCTTGGACCAGAAAGGCGACCTCTACTCCACCAGTGTGTTTGGGGGCACATACGATGCGGGCACTGTGTTTGAGCTCCGTCGGCCAGAGACTAAGGGGGGTGCCTGGACCGAGATCAATCTTTATAGCTTCGATAACGGGGATGGGCCAGTGTCACCCGTGATTTTTGATAGTAAAGGCAATCTCTACGGCACATTGTTCGCAGGAGGCTTGTGGGGTGAGGTGTTTCAGCTTTCTCCTCCCAGGAAAAAAGGCGGAGCGTGGACTGAGAATGTGCTTTACAGCTTTGGCGGAGGCACAGCAGGACTAGACCCCTTTTCGGGACTCATATTTGATCAAAGCGGCAATCTTTATAGCAACACTTATGGAGACGACGGTACGAATCCGATAGTTTTTGGGACCGTTTACAAGCTGATCCGGCGCGCAAACAGTTCCTGGGGAGAAAGTCTCCTTCACGAGTTCGAGGACCATCCGGCGGAGTTCCCAGTGGGTAAATTGGTCTTCGGGTCACAGGGCGAACTTTACGGTGCGACTGCAGCGGGGGACACCGCTGCACCAGGTGGCGTTGTGTTCAGGCTTTCCTTTGGCGTGGACCGTTGAATCCGAAATCTCCGCATTATCACGCAATTTGTGGAGCAAAAGCAGCACGCCCCAACGCTGCCTTTTGGGAATATACCGATCAAATAAACATTTCGTCTTGCGGCGCGCCCACGCCGTTGCGTCGGCGACGTTTTGTTCCAATAAAAAATTCCACGCCGGAAGTAATTCCCTGCACCAATCCTGCGAATTGTCGAACCGGCGAAACCACCGTTTTGTGCACTAAGTTTGTGGTGTTTTCCACGCGGTCTAGGGTGCGGTGAAGCAGTTCATCAGCACGGATCACCTGCAATCGCGTTCGATCGATCGCATCGGCTACCGTAGCATCGAGCCGCTCGATTTGCGCGCGAACCTTGGTGCTGGAATCGCTCACATTCGTCACTATATTTTGAAGAAGCGGCCGATACTCCAGCAGCATGGAGTGCACGATTTCGGCCGTCGGCAGAACCTTGGTGGTGACCTCGGCGGCTAACGCTTCCATGCGTGCAGAAGTTTGCCGCACGGCCAGATACAGCGCCACCAGAATGCCGGCTTGTATGACCACTGCGGCTGCAGTAACAGCGATGAAAATCGGTAGATAATCCATAGGCGTTGCTCCGCTTTGCGTTGCTTCGCTTACCATGCCGAATCAAATAAGACGAGGCGGATGCTGGTTACGTTAAGGGGTTTGCGTGCCGCCACCTTCGGAAGTTGTGGCTTCCTGATATGCTTGCTTCCCCGCTTCGTAGGCAGATCGGAACTGCTCCTTCTGCTGATTCAATACTTCGCG
>Ga0182024_10021650_pt1 | contig 11651 bp, 12 predicted proteins | sample P32metaG_FD_120480 | JGI IMG/M metagenome (GOLD analysis project Ga0182024, IMG submission 120480) | Permafrost microbial communities from Stordalen Mire, Sweden - P3-2 metaG (Illumina Assembly) | ecosystem: Environmental > Terrestrial > Soil > Wetlands > Permafrost | place: Sweden: Stordalen... | reverse complement strand
GGCCTGCGCGAACAGATCGACCTGGAGCGCCGTGTTCACCGAGAGCATTGCCGGGAGCGCAGCGATCGAACCAGGATTGTTGATCACTTCGGTCCGCCGCATCGCGAGCCGCGGATTCCGGTCGGCCCAGGCATAGAGTTCCTGGGAACCGAAAAGGAATGAGGCGAAGATGGGCCGGTCGGGGTCGAGGGCTCCGGCCTGCTCGAGTTGCAACGTGCCGTCGCTCACCATCTCGGACCACACTCCTAACCGGCGCCTCGAGCGCATATGAGTGGCGGCGACGTCGGGCACCTGACCGATCCCGAGTTGCACGGTTCCGCCATCGCTGGCAAAGCGGGCCACTTGCTCGCCGATGGCCGCCGCCTGGGCATCAGCAGGCTCTGGCGCCGGCGAAGGAAGGGGAACATCGACCTCCAGCGCGAGGTCAATGTCGGCCACATCTATCTCGGCATCCCCTCCGGTGTAGGGCATCCGTCGGTTCACCTGGGCGATGACCACCCCGCCATTCTCACGGACCCGCTCTATGGCGGCGGGAAGGACGTTCACCTCGATGCCCAGGGACACCTGCCCACCCCGGGGTGGCGACGTGTGGAGGAGGACAACGTCCGGTGCCCACAAGGAGGCGAAAAGCCGTGGGACCAAAGACAGCCGCATCGGAACATACTCATGCCGCGGACCGCACCGCGCCCCAGGTCCGACGAACGGTGTCTCGAGGATGTAGCCGTCCCGGCACGGCCAACCCGGTTGCGGGTTGATCACGAACATGCGGCACTCGGCGAGCGAATCGTCGGTCAAGCGGACGAGCTCCCAAGGGGTGGCGAAGTTGCCCGGCGCTACCAGGAGTGGGTTCAGCCCGCTGAATTCGGACAGACGGTCAGAGATGACAGACTCACTGACGGTGCGCATTCACCCACACACTCGCTCAAGCCGCCCGAACATTCGATTCGCCGCGCCTGCCGGGAACGATCAGGTTCTGGTAGTCCTCCATCATTGCCCTCCGCATCCGAGATCGGGTCAGGCACCAAATTAGGCGTGACCGTGGGCGAAGCGGAGGATTGCGATCGTTGCGTGCGGTGCGAGACTTTTGGCACTTCCAGAGAACCGGTCGTGGGCTTGAGAAAGGAGTAGGACCGATCTTACGAACGAGAAGGTCATCGGATTGGGCCCGGGTACGTCGACCACTGTCTGGCCAGATTGCTCATGCCGTTCATTGTTACCTCGCCGACAACCCGGCTCTAGGGACCTTGGACCCCAATCCTCGAGGTCAGAATCGATGCGCGAGGGGCACCGCCGCATTCCGCTGTGCCGACTGATCGGTCGCCGAGTCATTCTTCCAGCCGTCATCGGAGGGCCGATTCACAGGGTCATTTGGCGACGTTCACCCGGGGCGAGTTCGCCTACTTCCCCGTCCAGACCGACCCGCGCCGTCCCATCGCCCCACTTTTGGGCCTCGACGGTGATGACGCCGTCCTTGACGGTGACGTTCATCCAACGGCGGCGGTATCGGATGTGGACTTCGAGACTCTGAATCTCGGCAGGGAGGAGGGGGTCGAACCAGATGCCGTCTTGTCGAGTCTCGATGCCCAGGTAACACCGCTGGAGCAGGTCAACGGTTCCGGCCATTGCGCCCAGATGGATTCCTTCGGCAGTTGTTCCGCCCTGGGTATCATCGAGGTCGCTGCGGAGAGCTTCTTCGTAGAATGCCCAGGATCGCTCGCGATCGGAGCGCGCCAGCACCCAGCTGTGCACCACCCGGCTCAGAGTCGAGCCGTGCGAGGTTCGCTGCAGGTAGTACTCGATGGTTCTGGATACTGAATCGGATTTGAATTCGTAGCCCAACCGATCGAGGATCGCCGCGAGTTCATCGCTGGAGAGGAGAAAGAAGAGCATGAGTACGTCGGCTTGCTTCGAGGCCTTGTACGCATTGGGTGTGTCACCCGAATCTTCGAGTATCCGATCGAGACGGGATATGTCGCCGTAGCGTGCCCGATAGGCATCCCAGTCCAATTCGGCAAGGTCCTCGTAGCCCTCGAACTGACTGATGATGCCGTCGCTGTGAAACACCACGCGCATCTTGCGACTGACGTCTTGCCAATGAGCCAACTCGGCGTCGCCCAGCGAGAGCAGCAAGCGCAACTCGGTACGACGGGGCTCTGGCAGGGTGTCGATCAGCTCGAGGGCACGGCACAACACCCACACCGCCATCACGTTGGTGTACGCGTTGTTATTGAGACCTTTTGATGAGGCCCCGACGTAGCCGTCGTGGTACTCGTCCGGGCCCATCACCCCGAGGATCTCATAGCGATCGCAGGTGGGATCGTAGCTGGCGATGCTGGCCCAGAACCGGCCAATTTCGAATATCAGCTCGGCTCCGAAGGTAAGCATGAAGTCGAGATCCCCGGTGGCTTGGTAGTACTTCCAGACGTTGTAGGCGATTGCCGCGCCGATGTGTCTCTGCAGATGCGAGGCATCGGGCAACCACCGGCCGGAGACCGGATTGAGATGCACGACCTGTGCTTCCTCACGACCGTTGCTGCCGCTCTGCCAGGGGAACATCGCCCCACGGAGGCCGGCCTGTTCGGCCGCCCAACGAGCCTCGGCCAGCCGCCGGTAGCGGTAGAGCAGGAGGGATCGAACCAGTTCGGGAAGATGCAAGCTGAGGTAGGGAAAGATGAAGAGTTCGTCCCAGAAGACATGGCCCCGGTAGGCCTCGCCGTGGAGGCCTCGAGCTGGCACCCCCACGTCGAGATCGATCGTGTTACGAGACGTAGTCTGCAACAGGTGGAACATGTGGAGATGGAGGATGGATAGAGTCGCGCCGTCACTGCACGTAATCTCCAGAGAGAATCGCTTCCACAATTGACTCCACTCGACGACGTGGCTGCGAAGGAGTTCGCTGAAGCTGCCAAGTCGTCCACTCCACGAGCACGCCTCCGCAGAGGCGTCGCTGATCGAATGGTCCCTCGAAGTGAATAATGTCACGATCTTCTCGATCGTGATCGGCTGGGAGCGAACGGCGTTCAAAGAGAACTCCTGAGCGATGAAGCCGGTCTCTTCGAAAACATGTCGATCTGGGGCGGCCTTGCCACCGGCTGTCACCCGAGTTCTGGCCGCTTCGGCAATGTCGATATCCGATTGACTGGTTCGAGCAGCCAAGAGGATAGTCTCGTCATTGACCGTGTGGGTGTGAACGTTGACGAGATGGTGCTCGTCGAATTGCCTGTAGCGAGCCACGCCGGCATTGGTTATCCGGCCATCGAGACCAGATCGGATATCCAGGCGACCAGACCAGTTTTCCGGCCACAACTCTGTGTGCAGGGCCGCTGTATGGCGGTCGGCCATACTCACGAACCGGAGTTGTCTCATGCGTGTCACACGTCCATCAGGATCCCGAACTCGCAATGAACGAAGCAATGTCGCACGGCGAAGATCGAGTTGCTGAGAGAACTCGAGGATGTCGACGCTGCCAAGGTCGAACCAGGGACCACTCTCGATGCTGAAGGTCAGCGTCAACCAGTTTGGTACGTTGACCAGGCTTTCGTTCTCGATCGATTTTCCGGCGAACCGTGTGGTTCGTCGGTCGTACAACCCGGCGACGTAGGTTCCCGGATAGTGAACGTCGTCGGCAACCGACTCCGGGGCTGCACCACGGGTGGCAAAGTAGCCGTTGCCCAGGGTGCACAATGACTCTCGCACGCCTTCGTGATCAGGATCGAACTGGTCGTACCTGAGCGACCAATCGTCTCTTTCCACGTGGCCTGCGACATTTGCCGATGGGCGTTCGCTCATCGCGGCTCTTCGGAATCGGGCGTGAGCAGCTCGGATAGGTCGTTGACGACGACATCCGCGCCGTGCTCACGAAGTGCCTCGGCATGGGAAGCTCTATCGATTCCCAGTACCAGGCTGAAGCCACCTCGCCTGCCCGCTTCGACACCGGCCAGGGCGTCCTCGACGATCGCGGCGCGGGAGGGCGCCACACCGAGTTGTCTGGCTGCGGTCAAGAAGATGGCAGGATCTGGCTTTCCGGGCAGCGCCAGTTTGTCGGCGTCGATGCCGTCCACCACCGCATCGAAGAGATCGGTGACGCTTGCTGCCTCGAGGATCATCTTGGCATGCCGGCTGGACGAGATAAGAGCTGTGCGGATGTTTCGGGAGCGAAGCAAGGAAATGAAGGTGACAGTCGATGGAAATGGCTCTACACCTTGGCTCTCCACAAGTAGTGCGAACTCAACGTCCTTGAGGTTGGCGATGGCGCAAATGGAGTCGTGGCCGGGCAGGTCGGTTGGTTCACCCCGTGGGAGGTCGATCCCACGCGAGGCGAAAAAACTGGCCGCTCCGTCATAGCGGGGCTTTCCGTCGACAAACTGTAGGTAGTCGTCGGTGGTGAACGGTACAAAGGCACCACCTGTACGCTCCGATTGGGATTGAAGGTAGTCATCGAAGACTTTCTCCCAGCATCGGGCATGAACCCGGGCGGTGTCCGTTACCACTCCGTCCATGTCGAAGATCACCGCGTCGAGTTGGTCGATCCGAACCACGTTGCGCGCTGCCGGGTGACGCTCACCTCGATGATTCATGACCCTTGCGTTCTCTTTTGACTGCCCGACCGAAGGATCGACCCTTGGAACAGTATTGCCCCGGCCGCCCGGGCTACGACAGGTTACCCTGGCAAGTCATTCAGGCGGTCGACCACGTTGAACAGTTGGTGGAAGAGTGCACCGAGGCATCCGGTTTCCAGGCATCGCCGCATGATCTAGCGGACGATGGTCACAGGACACCGAGCGTGAAGGGAGCACTGTTGGCTCACCGAGCCGACCAACAATGCCTTGAAACCACCAAGACCCCTCGAACCGACAACCAGGAGATCAGCTCCGTCGCCGGCATCGATGAGGGCCTTTGCTGGCACCTCCTCATGCGTCTCGCAAGTTGTTGCTACATCAGGCGCCAACGTAGCCACCCGCGCCCGGGCTTCGTCAACGATTCGCCCCATTACCCTCTGGACTTCGTCACCAGTGATGTGGACGTAGCCAGGTTCATAGGCGGTCTGGATCTCAAGCACGGAACCTGTTCGGTCGGCGTAGGCTGCAGCCCAGTCCAACGCCTTGTTTGCGCACTCAGAGCCGTCTACACCAACCACGATACGTTTGCTTGAGCCAGCACTCTTGTCGTTCGCCGTACGTGTACTCATGAACTCCTCCAAACGTCTTAAAGGGTCGGGGGCCGGGAATCTCGAGCCGTGGGGTATTCGTCCGCAATATGGAACCGTCGTCCACTCGCGCGGGTGGCATCGATGCGTATCGTTCGCTGTCCCTCATCGGTCGCTACCCAGGATGGGACAGCAGCTGGCAGCGATCGATTGCCGCTTTGCCAGGGGCTGGATTCCGATGCAATACCTTGGAGGAGCACGCTCCAGTGCGTCCGTCCGGGTGGTTCCCAGCCGTCAGCCTGAAAGGCAACGACCGCACCAACGGTTGCCGCGTCGAACTTGGATCCAGTGATTGTACGAAAGAGCACAGATTCTTCATCGACGACGAAATGGATCGGAAGGATTACCGGCAACGCGTCGATGCTCACGCCGACACGACCGATCGGAGTACCCCCCAACAGTTCGAAGCACTCTCGACGTGTGATCGTTTCCCCAAATTCATTGCTCGAGCCCACATCACGACATTGCACCGTCCGACAGCGTCGGACTAGGGTCGAAAGTCCCGACGAGGTCGTCATCGGTCACCGCTGCCGCAGGCAAAGAGGAGCCGCGCCGAGGACCAGACTGGTCAGGGGGCCGGCGGCTATGGCCAGCTCATCGGGTAATACGCTTCTGGCCAGATCCAAAGACTAGCAATCAGCAGCGGTTTTCCTGCACCGCGACCCCTTGACCGATCAAGGGCAAGGATCGACGGACGTGCGACTATTTTCCGTCGCGCACCACCAGCACCGGACAGTGGGCATTGCTGACGCAGTGCTCGCTCACCGACCCGAGCAGCATGCCGACGAATTCGCCACGGCCCCGACTACCCAAAACAAGCAGGTCAGCGCCGCGAGATGCCTCGACCAGCAGAGGCGCCGGGTGGCCCTCGACGACGGTCGATTGGATGGACAGATTCGGATGCGTTTGTCGGATGGGCTCGATCACTTTGGCGAGCAGGTTCTCGCATTCATCTGCCGGCATATAGTTTTCGGGGACAGCCGACCACCCGTAACTGAATGGCCACTCCCACGTCATGATGATCTCAAGGGCTGCTCCGGTGAGCTCTGCCTGGTGGACCGCCCACTCCAGAGCGGCTATCGAGGTCGGTGAGCCATCGGTTCCGACCACAATTCGGTGGCTGATGTCACGATCGGTGCTCATGGTGTTCCCTCCTTGAAGGAGATGATCGTAGTACCCCCTCCCGGTCAATACGGCATTAGGGGAACCCGCCAGTTGATCATCCATGGAATGTAACGGCACGATTTTGTCCGGTCCGCAGAGCCAGTAGAGTGATTTCCCTTGAGGATGGCACCGGCAGCGACCGAAGGTCCCCCGGTGACAGCACAAAAAGCCGGCGACAGCGCCTGGGCAAGGAGGTGGATCGGTTGATCATTAGGGTCTTTCTCCTCGATGACCACGAGATAGTCCGAACCGGCCTCCGCTCGCTGCTCGAGGAGGACGGTGGCTTCGCCGTGGTCGGAGAGGCCGCGACGACCGCAGAGGCTCGTGATCGAATCCCTCCGACCCGCCCCGACGTAGCCATTCTCGATGTACGCCTGCCTGACGGGAGCGGCATCGAACTGTGCCGCGAGATCCGATCAAATTCGCCCGAGATCGGCTGCGTGATGCTTACGTCCTACGCCGACGACGAGGCTCTGGTCGCCGCAATCATGGCTGGTGCTGCCGGATATGTGCTGAAGCAGGTTGGCGCCAACAGCCTGGTCGACGACATTCGAAGTGTGGCCGCCGGCAAGTCACTGCTCGACCCGGCACTGACCGAGCGGGTCCTCGAGCGCATGCGAGATCAATCCGACGATCCGCTCCTGGCCAGCCTGACCTCTCAGGAACGCCGGATCCTCGATCTCGTCGCCGAAGGCCAGACCAATCGCCAGATCGCCAGCACGATGTTCTTGGCGGAAAAGACGGTCAAGAACTACGTGTCAAACCTCTTGGCCAAGCTGGGCATGGAGCGTCGAACCCAAGCTGCCAGCTATGCCACACGGGTCGCCGAGCGCTCAGCACAGGCTCACCGCACCGACGCCACGGGCACGTGAGACTCTGGCTGTTCTGTGCGACTCAATTTCACACTGGCTTGAGCTGACACCAACCTGCCACCGTCATCAACGAATGGTCGGTACCCGGGCCGACGTACCGCGCCGACGGCGGGGCCGTCACCCACATTGGACCGAGCTGATCCGGCGAGATCGAATCCCTCCGATAGGGGACCTACGGCCCTATGCATCTACCGCGGCCTGGCATGCAATTGGAAGAGACGACAGAGGCTTCCGAAGGACAAAGGAGAAGGCCATGGCAATGACCACTAGCGGATTGGGCGAAGCGTGTTCCGCCGAAGTACACGTCCCCACCCCCAAATAGGGGAAACTGAGAATCGCCGAAGGAATTGCCATGACAGAAATCCGGGAGTATGAGCCGGCGGGGTGTGACCCTCGCACCATCGTGTTGGGAGCCGACGGATCGGAACACTCAAGGTGGGCACTCAAATGGGCCGCAGATCAAGCCAAGCGCACAGGATCGCTGCTCAGAGTACTTTGCGCTCCGATCGCCGAACCTCAGAACACGCCGGGCTGGTACGAAGCCGACTCCAATCTCTCGCCGGAGGAGGCAATTGCCGACGACGCCTGTGCGCTTGCTGCAACCCGTCACCCTTCGGTGCTAGCGCGAGCCGAAACTGTGAGGTCGACACCGGCGAAGGCACTCATCGAGGCCAGCAGGTCGGCCGAGCTTCTGGTGGTCGGGGCTCGGGGGAGGGGTGGGTTCAAGGAACTGTTGTTGGGGTCGGTCAGCGACCAGTGCATCCAGCACGCATCCTGTCCGATTGTCGTCGTCCATGCCGATCCCGATGAGCGCCCGTTGAAGGCGGCAGAGCCTCGAATCGTGGTGGGGCTGGACGGTTCGCTCGGTTCGACGCGGGCGCTCACGTGGGCACTGCATGAGGCAAAGGCCCGCTCGGCATCGGTGTTGGGCATCCATGCATGGCAGTTCCCCCCCATAGGTACGTTCTTACTGGGCCCCAGAAGCGGATGTGAAGCCGCCGCGCGGGAGATCCTTGGGGCTGCCGCTGATTACGCTGCGGAGCGGGCGCCGAGCGTTCCCTTCGAAGGGGTGTCGCCCTGTGAGGATACGGTGTCGGCCCTGGTTGAGAGATCCGTTGGAGCCGAGCTTCTGGTTGTCGGGTCCCATGGACACCGGGGGGTAAAAGGTGCGCTCATCGGATCAGTCGCTCATCAATGTGCTCGGCTGGCCACGTGTGCAGTGGTTGTGGCCAGGCTGGACGCCTTCGATCCCGATCCGGAACTGACAATCCAGGGCAAGCGGTCGCACCCGTCAGTGGATCCCTATCAGGGTCAGGGCCCCACCCATCAGGCCATGATCTCGAGCCAGGCTTCCATCGAGCAGGGCATCTCGCGGCGAATGAGGCCGTCGTGAGCGTTGGAGATCTCGGACGGCGGGTGGCTGAGCGCCGCCGCGAGCTGGGCTTGACCACCGATGAGGTGGCCGAGCGGACAGGCATGAGCCCGACCTACCTCCGGCTGGTGGAGTCGAGCCCTTCGTGCCAGATTTCCCGGGCTGCGCTCTGGAGGTTGGCTGCCGGGCTCGAGACATCGGTGGACGCCCTCTCGGGGAGTGGGCTGCAGGCCCCACCTGGCAGGAGTGAACCCTCAGATCGGCCGAGCCTCGAACAACTGACCGTCGAAGAGTGCTTTGCGATGGTGGCGCCAGGCGGCGTGGGACGCTTCTGCTACGCCGACGAACAGGGGCCTGTGGCCGTACCGGTGAATTTCGGGGTGCTCGACGGGGACATCGCCTTTCGCACTGACTCGAACGCCATGGTTCTCGCCGTGGAATCGGCCAAAGAGGTGTCGTTCGAGGTCGACCATCTGGACGAGGCGCTGTCCGAGGGATGGAGCGTTCTGCTCACCGGGGAGGCCAGGGTGGTCGTTGATGCCGACGAGATCGATCGAGTTCGAAACATGGGCATTCTTCCTTGGGCCGGAGGTGAGCGGCCGACCTACGTGCGGCTAATCCCCCAGCACGTGAGCGGCCGTCGCATTCGTCGGAAGGCCGATCATGGGTAGGGCAGCTCAACCCGATACTGCCAGGGATCGGGTCGGGCGATACCCGAGCGAGATGGAGTGCGATATCGAAGTGATGGGCGGGATGAGCATTCATCTCCGACCGATCCGTCCCGATGACGGCGATCGCCTCTTGGAGTTCCACGAGCACCTGTCACCTCAGTCGATCTACCGCCGGTTCTTCTTCATGCACCTGCGGCTATCGGCTGCCGAGGTCGAGCGGTTCACCAACGTCGACTATGTCGACCGACTGGCGCTGGTCGCTGAGCACAACGGCGCGCTGATCGCCGTTGGGCGCTATGAGCGGCTGTCGGGGACCGAAGAGGCGGAGGTGGCCTTCGTCGTCGCCGATGAGTTTCAGCATCACGGGATCGGCACCATCTTGCTCGAGCGCCTGGCTGACGCAGCATTGCAGAGCGGCATCAAGACCTTTACCGCCGAGACGCTGGCGGACAACCAGGACATGATCGACGTGTTCATCCAGTCCGGATTCCATGTGACCTCCACTCACGATTTCGGGACGGTGACGGTGCGGTTTCCCATCGAACCCGACGATGCGTATCGATCCGTCTACAAGCGTCGGCATCCTCGCGATCACCGTTTAGGGCGTGGCGATCGTTCATGATGCTGGTCGTGAGCGGACCCGTAGGAGGGGGCGAGCACGACGGTGGAGACCATCCCGAACGACCGGCCCGGATGCGTGCGGTGAAGGCGGGCATCGACGATCTGCATCTGGGCGACGATCTGCAGGTTGTGGAGCCGTTGGATCCAGAGATGGCCCAGCTGGCCCAGGTTCACCACCTTTCCTACCTGGAGGAGCTGGCTGCGTTTTGCCAGGCTGGCGGTGGCCACCTCGATCCAGACACCTTCGCCCGGGCAGACTCGTGGGTTGCCGCCCGCCGAGCCGCCGGTGCGGGGCTGGCCGCGGTCGAGGCGCTTCGACAAGGTGTTGGCGACATCGGCTTTGTCGCTGCTCGCCCGCCCGGACACCATGCCCTGGCGGATCGGGCCATGGGGTTCTGCCTGCTGAACAATGTCGCCATTTCGGCGGCGACCCTCGCCGCCGAAGGAGAGCGGGTCCTTATCGTGGATTGGGACGTGCACCACGGCAACGGAACCCAGTCGATCTTCTGGGACGATCCGCGCGTCCTGTATGTGTCCACCCACCAGTCCCCCCTCTTTCCCGGCAGTGGAGCCGCTCGGGAGATCGGAGGCCAGGGAGCGATGGGTCGGACCGTCAACATCCCACTTCCGGCCAAGGCCACCGGTGACGTGGTCCGGCAAGCGATCGAGGAGGTGGCCTCTCCGGTCATCGACCAATTCGCGCCCACCTGGGTGCTCGTCTCCGCTGGCTTCGACGGTCACCGAGACGATCCGCTGGCCGATCTCGGCCTCTCCAGTGGTGACTTCGCCGACCTGGCCCGGATGGTGCTCGGCTTGGCACCTCGACCAGGGCGTACCGTTCTGTTCCTCGAAGGCGGATACGACCTCACCGCGTTGCGGGTGTCGGTGGCCACGACGCTCGGGGCCCTGCTGGGAGGCATCTACCAGCCTGAGGACCCGACCTACGGTGGCCCGGGATCCGAATTGGTGGACACCGCAAAGGATGAACGCGTCCAGGCACTACGCCTGGCCTCCGAGCTCGGCCCAGATGTCGAGGGCGTCCCATGGCCCTGATCCGCACCATCGCGGTCGGCTTCGACGGGTCCCCCGATTCCGAAACAGCCCTCAATTGGGCGGTTGACCTGGCGAAACAGGCGCGGGCAGACCTCGCCGTGGTTCACGCAATTGGACTGCTCGAGCACGCCTCTGATCCCGCGCATGTCGTGGAGCTCGAACAGATGGCCCGTACCGTGGCCAGGGAGCGTGGCATCGAATCCGAACGGCTGCACTGGCATGCAGTTGACGGAGACCCCTGTTCGACGCTCATTCGAACGGCGGGTGCTCCGATACTCGCGGACTTGGTCGTTGTCGGGTCACGGGGACAGAGTTCGCATGCTGGGCTCCTGCTCGGCAGCACGGGCCTCGAGCTGGCCGAGCATTTGGTTATTCCGCTGGTGATCGTTCCGACCGGCTAGCGGTCGTTGAAGACGATCGTCGAACCGGGTTTGCACCATCGAGGTGCATGATCGGCGATCTTCACCTGGAGGCGTTCATCGCAGGTAATGGTGACGCGGTCGTGTTCGGCACGAATCCCCACCCGGTTCCCGCCGAAGCGGAAGGTGAGTCCCAGGGCGCTCCATGCGCCCGGGAGGGAGGGATTCACCTCGAGCGTTCCTGCCAACGCCCGCGCTCCCATGAATCCGAAAGCCAGGGCCTGCCAGACCCCGCCCATGTTGGCGAGGTGCAGGCCTTCGGAGGTGGTGCCG
>Ga0182024_10021649_pt1 | contig 11652 bp, 7 predicted proteins | sample P32metaG_FD_120480 | JGI IMG/M metagenome (GOLD analysis project Ga0182024, IMG submission 120480) | Permafrost microbial communities from Stordalen Mire, Sweden - P3-2 metaG (Illumina Assembly) | ecosystem: Environmental > Terrestrial > Soil > Wetlands > Permafrost | place: Sweden: Stordalen... | reverse complement strand
CTTTCCGTGGCCTTTGATCTTCCCACGCTGATGGGCTATGACTCCGACCATTCGCTGGCCGAGGGCGAAGTCGGCAAATGCGGCGTGGCCATCAGCTCGCTTTCGGATATGGAAGCGCTCTTCGATCAGATCCCACTGGGAAACGTTTCCACATCGATGACCATTAATTCGCCCGCCGCCATCCTATGGGCCATGTACCTGGCCGTTGCCGAGAAGCAGGGCGTCGATTGGAAAATCGTTTCGGGCACGCTGCAAAATGATATACTGAAAGAATATATTGCACAAAAGGAATACATCTACCCGCCCAAGCCCTCGATGCGCCTGGTCATCGACACCTTTGAATTCGCCGCGCAGCACACCCCCAAGTTCAATCCCATTTCCATCAGCGGCTATCACATCCGCGAAGCCGGATCGACGGCCATACAGGAATTGGCCTTCACTTTGCGCGACGGAATCGAGTACGTGGAATGGGGCATTCGCCGCGGGCTCGCCGTGGACGACTTCGCTCCTTCCCTGTCGTTTTTCTTCAACGCGCACAACGATTTTTTCGAAGAGATCGCCAAGTACCGCGCCGCGCGGCGCATCTGGTACAAGACCATGACGGAACGCTTCGGCGCGAAATCGCCACGCTCTTCCGCGCTGCGCTTCCACGCGCAAACGGCGGGCTGCTCGCTCACCGCCCAGCAGCCCTACAACAATGTGGTGCGCACCGCCGTGCAGGCCCTCGCCGCCGTGATGGGCGGCGCGCAATCGCTGCACACCAATTCCCTGGATGAAGCATGGGCTCTGCCCACCGAATTTGCCGCCACGCTTGCCCTGCGCACGCAGCAAATTCTGGCCCACGAGACCGGCGTCGCCAACACCGTCGATCCTTTCGGCGGCTCGTACTTCATTGAGACGCTGACTAACGAAATGGAGATAGGCGCCGCAAAATATATTGGCAAGATCGACGAAATGGGCGGAATGATCCCGGCCATCGAGCGCGGCTTTCCGCAGCGCGAAATTGCCGACGCATCCTATCGCTATCAGGTGGCCGTCGACCGCAAAGAGAAAATCATTGTCGGCGTGAATGAATTTGCGGGCGCAGAAACGCCCATCGAAATCCTGCGCATCGGCGAATCCGTGCGCTCGCAGCAATCCGAGCGCCTGCGCAAATTGCGCGCCGAACGCTCCAGCGACGAAGTCGCGCGCCAACTCGCCGCCCTGCGCAAGGCCGCGCAAGGCACGGAAAACCTAATGCCCCACCTTTATTCCGCCGTGAAGGCTTACGCAACCCTGGGAGAAATCTGCGACACGTTGCGCGAAGTCTTCGGCACGCACGAAGAAGTTTCCGTAACATAGCACCAATGCTCACGGAAATGGCTTTCTCCGCATTTCTCTGTGCCCTCTGTGTCCTCTGTATTAAATTTCCGTGCATTGGTTGTCACGACCCGTGACTGATAACGAAATCACGCACGTAATCATTGGCGCCGCGATAGAGGTCCACAAGCGCCTCGGTCCCGGCTTGCTTGAATCTGCATGCGAAGCCTGTCTCGCACACGAATTGACCCTGCGAAACCTAAAAGTAAATCAACAAGTGCCTGTCCCGGTAATCTATAGGGAGACGAAACTAGAATGCGGATACCGAATCGATTTGCCTATCGAAGGAAGAATCGTTGTTGAGTTGAGATCCGTGGAGAGCCTAGCCCCCATTCACGAAGCGATCATTTTGACGTGTCTTCGATTGTCTGGGCACCGGATAGGACTTCTAATCAACTTCAATGTAGCCGTATTGAAGGATGGTGTGCGACGATTCATTGTATAGACTGAAAAAGGCGTTTCACACAGAGGGCACAGAGGACACAGAGAAAAACATGAGAAAACCGGAGAATATGGGGCCAGATGCCTGAGAAAAGAATACGTGTTCTCATTGCGAAACCTGGGCTTGACGGCCACGACCGGGGAGCAAAAATTATTGCGCGCGCCCTGCGCGACGCCGGCATGGAAGTGATCTACACGGGCCTGCGCCAGACGCCGGAGATGATCGCCTCGGCCGCGGTTCAGGAAGATGTGGACGTGATCGGCCTGTCGATTTTGTCAGGCGCGCACAACACACTGGTTCCGCAGTTGCTCGACCTGCTTAAACAAAAAGGCATGAGCGACGTGACCGTGCTGCTTGGCGGGACAATTCCGGAGGCCGACATTCCCGCACTGAAAAAAGCGGGCGTCGCCGAGATTTTCCTTCCCGGTACATCCACGCAAAATATTGTGGATTTTGTGCGCGAGCGCGCCGCGCTCAAGTAGCACAGACTTCAGTCTGTAGATTTTGAATTTGCCCGCGAATAAAACCCACAAGCTGAAGCCTGTGCTACGTAAGTGCACTACTTCACCACATTCCCATCGGCATCGCGTATTTCAATCGCGCCGAGATCCAGCTTCAAAAGTTCCGGTTCGATTTTGGCTCGATCCCCGACACAAATCAAAATTAACTGGTCGGGATGCAGATATTTTTTGGCCGCAGCTTCTGCGTCCTGGGCAGTTACGTCGTTCAGCCGTTCCGGCAAGGTCGAGAAATAATCTCGCGCCAGGCTGTACATGAAAATCTCAGCAAGAGCGCCCGCTTCCCCTCCATTGGTTTCAAACATTCCCGGCAAAGAGCGCGACTGCGAATCCTTAGCCAGGCTCAATTCCTCGGGCGTCATGGGCGCATCGATCATGCGATGAATTTCTTTGAAAATTTCGGAAACCGCGGGCGCCGTCACATCCGTGCGGATTCCGCCGCCGACCGCAAAGTATCCCAGCGAGCGTCTGTAGACAAACACGGAACTCGCGCCGTAAGTGTAGCCGTGCTCCTCGCGAAGATTCAGATTGATGCGGCTGGAAAAAAGTCCTCCAAGCTCGGAATTCATCACTTCGATCGCGGGGTAGTCGGGAGTCGAGCGGTCGACTCCGAGCTGCATCATGCGCACCATGGTCTGCTGCGCGCCGGGTCGATCCACAATTACAATTTTCGCTGTTGTGGATTCCGCCGCTCCAATTTGAGGAGTGGAAAGTTCGCCGCCCTTCCAGGACCCAAATTTACTTTCGGCCAGGCCTTTCAATTCCTCGGCGGGAATATTTCCGGATACAACCAGCGCCGCATTGTTGGGCACATAATTGGCTTTCCAGAAATTCATCATATCTTCGCGGCTTATGGCCTTGACCGACGCTTCCGTGCCCGAATTGTCATACCCAAATGGATTGTGCGCCCCGAAGAGCGCGGACACGCTGGTGCGGCTCACAATGGTCTCCGGATCGGAGCGTTCGTCCGCAAACGCGGCCAGTCGAGAGGCGCGGCGACGCTCCACTTCCTCCGGCGGAAAAGTCGGGTGCAAGACGATGTCCGAAATCAGATCGAGCAATCCAGCAAAATTATTGATCAGCGAACTGGAGCCAACGCTGGACGAATCCATGTTCGCGCCCGAGGAAAGCTCCGTGCCCAAAAGCGCTGCCTCGTCGGCAATCTGCATGGCGTTACGCGTTTGCGTTCCCTGCTGCAGCATATTTGCCGTAAAACTGGCGAGGCCTGGCTTGTCGATGGGATTCGCGCCGCTTCCCGTATTAAAAACCAAACTCGCCGCTACCACGGGAAGCCCCGCGCGATAGTGGTAATACACAGTCAACCCATTAGAAAGCTTGAAAATGTCGGCCACCGGAAGATTTAGCGGACGCGCCGCCCCCGGCGCAGGAGCATTCTCGCGCCAAGCTGCGTCGACGTTCACGGATTCCCCGCCCGTGCTCTGCCCCTTTTGCTGATTCTTCGGCGTCGGCACATCCGGCCCGAGGTCCGGCTTGCCGGGAATTCCGTAAACAACCACGCGCGCCGTGGGTTTCAATTGCGCTTCCGCAAACGCGCGAATCGATTGGGTAGTCACCGCTTCATAGCGATCCACGTCCTTCGCAAAATAATCGGGATTGCCGAGATAGTGGTTGTACTCGTTCAATCGGTCGGCCACGCCTCCGAATCCGCCAAGCTGTTCGAGTCCCTGAATCATTGCCGTTTCCGTTCCATTGCGCGCGCGCTTCAATTCCGCGGCCGTGGGGCCGTTCTTGCGGAATGCGGCCAGCTCTGCGTCCACTGCCTTTTCCATTTCAGCGGCTGTGTGCCCGGGGCGCGCCGTGACCTCGATTTCAAATACAGAGCCGAGCATCAGCGACTGCTGCGATGCGCTCACATCCAGCGCAATCTGTTTTTCGTAGACCAGATTTTTATAAAGGCGGCTGGATTTCCCTCCGCCAAGAATATCCCCTGCAAGATCAGCGTCCGCATCTCCAGCCTTAAAAATTGGGGTCGTCAGCCAGGCCATATAAACGCGCGGCAGTTCCACTTGATCGTGAATCACCGCGCGGCGTTCGGCGGTGATGGGCGGCGTTACGGCAGCAATTTTCGGAACGGGCGCGCCGCGCTTCAGCGGCCCAAAATATTTTTCGACAAGCGCTTTGGCCTGCGCGGGATCGAAATCTCCAACGATGGCAAGACTGGCATTATTCGGCGCGTAATAGAGTTTGAAGAAGTTGCGCACATCCTCAAGTTTCGCCGCCTGAATATCGGCGTGCGAGCCCATCACATCCGCATAATATGGATGGCTCTTGGGGAACAGCAGGTGAAACATTCCCTCTTCCACGATTCCGTATGGGCTATTTTCAACGTTCTGGCGGCGCTCGTTGCGCACCACGTCCTGCTGATTGGTCAGACTGGCTTGGTCCAGTTTGTCGGGAAGATATCCCATGCGGTCGGACTCCAGCCACAGGGCAAGCTCCAACTGGTTCGCCGGAAGCGTCTCGAAATAATTTGTGCGATCAAATTCGGTAGTGCCGTTGATGTCCGAAGCGCCGGCCGCCTCAAGGAAGCGAAAGTGCGCGTTGCCCGGGACATGCCTCGATCCCTCAAACATCATGTGCTCGAACAGGTGCGCGAATCCCGTGCGCCCGGCAATCTCGTTGGCGGGACCAACGTGATACCAAATATTAGTGGACACCAGCGGCAGGCGATGATCCTCGGACAAAATTACAACCAGCCCGTTGGGCAGCGTGTACTTTTCAAACTTGATGGTCGGAAGAGCAGTGTTTCCGGTTTCAACCGCGGCCGTTGCGACAGGATTCGCCGGGGCCTTTGCGGGCGGCGTCTTCGTCGCCGTGCCCTGACTGAAAACCGGTCCGGCTGCGACGGCAATGGCCAGGCACAAGATCAGCAAACGGCTGCGCAAAACAGAGTTCATTGCGAATCTCCTCGACAACACAGTTACTAGGATACCTTAAGTGACGTGCAGGATGCCGGGTGCACAAATGCGGCATAGGCTTCAGCCTGTGGATTTTAGTCCTTGCAGGGCCCAAACCCCATAGGCTGAAGCCTATGCCGCCTCCCGTTGTAACAATCACGCGAACAGCGTACGATTCGCGAGGCTCAAAAATATCCAGATCGAAATACATGTATTCAAAGGACCACGCCATGAAGAGCAAAGAGTCCGAGGTCGACTGCAGCAGAAAAGTATCACGCAGAAAGATGCTGAAAGGAAGCCTGGCGGCAGCGGCAGCCATAACGTCAATGGGCGGTGTGAGCGACGCAGTTCTTGCTGAGCCGCTTGGGCCATTGGCATCCTCTGCTCCTGCTGAAACGAAAAAAACGGGAGCGCGAGCCATCGACATCCACGCGCACTACTTTCCCCAGGAATATTTCGATTTGTTTAACAGCGAGGGCCAGCGCTACAACGCCGAATTCCGCATGACCGAGAAGGGTTTCACGTTCAAGACTCCCGCGGAATCGAACGGCCCGCTCTCGCCTAGATTCATCGACCTGAAGCAGCGGCTTGCAGACATGGACGCGCAAGGCGTGGCCGTCCACGCATTGTCGCTCACGGGGCCAATGGTGTACTGGGCCGAGGGCGAATTTTCGCACAAGCTCGCGATGACCTGGAATGACGGCGCAGTCGCCGCGCACAAAGGTCATCCGGACAGATTCGTCGTGCTGGCCATGCTTCCCATGCTCGATCCCGATCGTGCCGTGGACGAAGCCAATCGCGCCAGCAAACTCCCCGGCGTGCGCGGTATTTACATGGGCACCAACATCGAAGGCCGCGACCTCGACGATCCGCTCTTCGATCCAATCTTCACGCGCATCGAGTCGCTGGGCCTGCCGGTATTTCTGCATCCGTTGCCGCCTATCCTCGGCGGGAAACGCCTGCAGCCTTATTCCCTCACAAACCTGGTGGCTTACCCGCTGGACACCACAGTGGCCGCCTCGCATTTAATTTTCGGCGGAGTGCTGGATCGCCATCCCAATCTCGTAATCGTCCTGCCTCATGCCGGCGGCGCGCTGCTCAACATCGTTGGCCGCATGGACCACGGTTGGAGCGCCATCCCGCCAGCGAAAACCTGCGCGAAAACGCCCAGCGCTTACCTGCACCGCTTCATGTACGACACCATCGCGCACTCCAAGCCGTTGATGGAGTACATCATCACTCAAGTAGGCGTCGAGCGAATCATGATGGGCAGCGACTATTGCTTTCCAGTTGGTTACGACCACCCGGTGGAAAATGTTGAAGAGCTTCGCCTGAACTCCGAGCAGCGCAAGATGATTTTGGGCGGAACGGCCGCAAAACTTTTGAAAATCTGAAGGAATTCGTTTTTGGAAAATTCGCTTGATCAAATGGTATACCGCTAGCAGCCCCTAAAGGCTGGGGAAAAACAGTTAATTTTGTCATTCCGGGCGCCGCCAGGAATCTCTCCGCGGTTTCGGCGCAGGAAAAGACAGAGAGATTCCTCGCTCCGCTCGCAATAACAAAATGTTTCGGGATTTTTTCTGCAGCCTGTCCATCCGCTAATCTCGTTCATCAATACCTTTCCTATCCCGTTCGTTTTCGGTTTCAGTTTTTTCTCCGCCGGATTCTATCGCCGTCTCTTTTCGATCGTGTTCAATATGGAACAGACCGCGCGGTGGAAAAAGAGATTCAATACGAGAAGTTGATCGGCTTCACAAGCAAGTGTGGTTCATGAAAAAACATCCTGGGTCACATGCACCTGTGTTTTGCAGGCAAACGGTGGAGGAAAAAAAGTGTTTCACTTAATTTGGTACATTCTGATTGGTCTGATCGCGGGGGTTATCGCGAAATCGGTGATGCATGTGCACATAACGATCTTCTGGACCATCGCACTCGGCATCATCGGATCGATCCTTGGGGGCGCCGTTACCCATATGTTTTCGCGCCCGGCAAACAACAACTATCATCCCGCCGGCCTGATTTTTTCAACGCTGGGCGCGATCCTGGTACTTTTCATTTGCTATAAGCTGAACATTCATTTCCCCACGCCGAACCTGGCCTTCCGATAGGACCTTGCGAAGAGGCCGCAATTTCGGTAGCGACCGGAGTCATGCTTGTGCCAAGTGGGCGCGTTTATCTAGTCGCCGAATGCCAGGAAGCTTCGGATCGAATGTCTGCATGGTCTGATTGGTGAGGCCGATTCAGGGAAACTTTACGGCAGCTGTCCTCTTTCAACTGGGGCAGGATGGTGATGACATCGGGACAATCGTGTTTTACGATTTACATAAGTTGTGCATTGGTTAAGAGCGGAGCCGCCTATGAAAGGTACAAATAATATGACCACCCAACCCGGTGGGTTCCCTGCAGGAGACAGCTTGGGCGGGAAGGTCTCCCAATACCGAGTTAAACAAACAATCTATAAGCAAGGTGAGCCTGCCCCCACGCTTTTTTACATTCAAGCTGGAGGTGTGCGGCTCACAACCCGAACGAAACGCCAAACATCGGCTGTCACTGACATTCTGGGAGTGGGTGACCTCTTCGGTGAGCTATGCCTTGTTGGATATCCCCTCCGCATGGCCACTGCGGTCGCATTGACGGTCAGTTCCATACGCACCGTCCAGAAAGAAGAAATGCTGCGAATGCTTCACGCAAAAAACAATAAGGCGGCAAATGCCCTGGTGAACTACTTGCTGTCCAGCGCCCAGAAATACAAGGATCATGTTTCGGATCTGCTGACTTCTACTGCCGAGCAACGCCTGGCTCGCGTGCTCCTGATGCTCTCGAGTTTGGATAAGAATGGCCCACCGGCTGCCGAAATTCCCATTCTAAGTCACCAGGTTCTGGCGGAAATGGTTGGGACCACGCGGCCGCGTGTCAATCTGTTCATGAATCGGTTTAGGAGACTGGGATTTATTGACTACGATGGAGGGCTGGAAGTTCACCAGTCTTTGAGGAAAGTGCTGCGCGGAAGCTAGGAGCCAACTATCACGTGTTGAATCTTCAGTGTTTCGTATGTGCCTTAAATGCAGCCTGCGGTGTCCGGCATTGGCGTAGTTTGCTCCGAAGTCTAGCCATTTTCTCGCTCTGATGCTGGGTGCAAGGCGAGCCGGTGTGACCCAGACCGCGATGAAAAATGCAAAAGGCCGGATTAATTCAATATAAGCGCGGCCGAATTTTGATCCGAAACCGAAAAGCCGTGGAGCAGTTCTCCTGCGAGTACTATGCTGCGATTAATCAGCTGCTCCAAAAGTGGCGCAATCAGATTCGCTAAGCACGGAACCGTACAGACAATCGATGGTTACCCCGCTACATTCCTCCGATTGCTTTTGACAGCAATCGGAGTTCATGGAACTTTCGGTCGACAATTGAGACATTAACTGTGAGGCCTGTCGGCCTGCTTCGATTCCATCCGCGGAAGATCGGCGACAGTAGACTCTATTGCCCATTCCTCTCAAGGTGAAGCGAAGACAATGAAAACACCATATCCAAATGTACAGCCAAAAACATTGCCTCTTATATCCGCGGATTTTACACACGTGTTGCGGCTCGCCTCAATGTGGATCCCTCTTATGTGAGCCGGGTCGCTCGGGGTGAGCGTCAATCAAAAGAGATTGAAGCTGCCCTAGTTTTCGAGATGCGCAGGATTATTAAAATGATGAAAATCAATCGCGATGGCAACCGTCGACTTGGTTCGAGCCATAACGGCTCAGCCCGGAACGGTGCGCGGCGTAACAGAATTTTGAAATGACTCCCATTTAATTTATTCGGCGGCATCCGGTTCCTGCCTCTATATCCTTGATCGATGAATATCGCAAAATCCATTACTTTTTAGAGGAGTGATTCAAGGCGAAACAGGCGATCCCGACCGAGCGCTACCCGCCGGTCAGCCCGCTTTTCTCACGGGATTGCATGTTTCCTGGGAACGCCAATCAGGAGATTGGCGTTCCCAGGTTTGCCCCATCCCAATTCGCGCCATCTGTGCTTTGAGGTTTTGAAGCTATACTCGCTGGGTCACCTTGCTAGGACGCACCCTTTGAGCACTGGGAGCGCGCGGTCCCGTTCCTGCGGTGAGAAGATCCGGTTAGCTGCGGAAATGACTTTGACTCATGAAGATTCAGCCGCTAGTGTTGTGGAGCATTTTGTGACTTTAGGCGGAGGAACTTCATGGGCTCGTCGTCAAAGATTGCCATGGTCACCGGCGCAGGCAGCGGGATTGGTAGGCAGGCTTCTATTGCTCTTTATAATAATGGATATAAGGTAATCCTTGCCGGCCGCCGCAAGGAGACTTTGGAGGCCACAGCACTGCAAGTAAGCCAGGACAAATCCCAAACGCTAGTCGTTCCTGCGGACGTCGGCGATCCAAGTTCGGTGCGCGAACTTTTCGCGAAAACACTGCACGCTTTCGGCCGTCTCGATCTGCTCTTCAACAACGCAGGCATCTCCGCCCGCGGCTTGCCGCTCGAAGATTTGCCTTACGAAGAGTGGAAGGCCGTGGTTGATACCAATCTTTCCGGCACTTTTCTTTGCACGCAGGAAGCCTTCAAAATCATGAAAAGCCAGCAGCCGCGCGGCGGGCGAATTATCAACAACGGCTCCATCGCAGCGCATAGCCCCCGGCCAAATTCCGCGCCTTACACGGCAACAAAACATGGAGTGACCGGCCTCACCAAGGCAACCTCGCTCGATGGTCGAAAGTACGACATCGCCTGCGGCCAGATCGACATCGGAAACGCGTTGACCGAAATGGGTGAAAAAATGAAGCAAGGCGCGTTACAACCGAACGGCACAATCGAGCCCGAGGCCACCATGGATCCCGTGGATGTGGCGCGCGCTATCGTCTATATGGCCTCTCTCCCCCTCGACGCCAACGTCCAATTCATGACCGTCATGGCCAGCAAAATGCCCTTCATCGGCCGCGGCTAATACAGGCTGCGGAAAAAGTAAGATATTTTGTCATTCCGAGCGGAACGAGGAATCTCTCTTGGAATTAAGCCCATGCAAAGAAAGAGAGATTCCTCGGTCCGCTCGGAACGACAAAAGGTTTTGGTACTTTTTCCGCAATCTGAATGGCCAGTGTGCATCGCGGACCGATTCCCTACTGCAAGTAAATCGTCCCGCACGCTCGATCATAGGACAAACTCCGAAACCCAAGTGCACGGATGCCCAGCAACCCATCGAATACCGGATCGGCGCTTCCGGGGACGAAGTAAGCCGTGCCTTTGCTGAAATGTTTCCCGCCGAGGCTAATGTCAGGCGCGGAAAATTTTTGTAATCGAACTTTCTGGTCTGCAACGCTGGCACCCGATTGCGCGCTGTTGCGTAACGTCAACCATGGCGCATCCCCAAAGTTGCCGCCAAGGAGCACCACGAACTCCGATCCGGTGTCCACCAACATGCGCACGGGCCTGCCCGCGATCGTCACATTTGCCACTGCAATTCCGGCACGCTCATCGAATTGGACCGGCACGCCCTCGTGTGAGATGTCACCAAATTCGATCTCACCCGTGTCATAGTCCAACCGGAAGTTAGATTTCGAAAGCACATCCATTCCAATAATCCCGGCGATGGAGATGCCAAAATCGCTTTCCAGCCGCGAAAGATCCTTCACCATCACAGGCAAGGAGGTGGCGCGGATAGGACCCAACTCAAGTTCGGGTATAGTGGAGGCTAGCGCGAATGCCTGCGTTCCGAGTGCAAAGGTGGAAGAATGAGTAGCTCTCAACCCAAGCTGAGCCAGCAATTTTAGATTGATAACGCTTGGCGAGGTCCCCGTGTCCAGGACGAAATTGAGGCACTCAGGAGCGCCGCCAATTTGGCCCTCGGCAACAACCAGAAAGTTACGGTAGATTTTTGTTGGTATGTGGTCTGTGTGCCCGTCATCACCTGCGGCACCCGGGTTTGTTATGCAGCCCCCGGCATAGGCTGGCCCGGAAAATACTAAGAGTCCGGCCAGAACAAGCAGTCCTACAAAGGTCAGTTTGGCTCTCATAGTTGCCGCGTCCTCAACCTCGCGGTGCTGCTCACGTTAGGCTCCGAGGGAGGCATCACAAGGGTTTGCGAATGGATTCCGGGTGAATTGTCTGTGGCCAGTTAAGTTATTCTGGGGCGGAGAGTTATTTTGATGAGGTCAGATGAGTTTTCCTACGGTCTTAAAACTTTCTACTGCGCACTGTCGTCCAATAGCATGAGGTGACATGGGTGTGTCTCAACAAAACGGGTCTGCCATTCGCTTTGCCTCTTATGAATTGGATTTGCATGCTGGAGTGCTGCGCAAGGACGGAATCCGGGTTCGCTGTCAGGAACAGCCCCTACAAGTCCTAGCTGCCCTGGGGGAACGGCCCGGCGAACTGGTGACGCGTGAGGAATTGCGCCAGCG
>Ga0182024_10021648_pt1 | contig 11652 bp, 11 predicted proteins | sample P32metaG_FD_120480 | JGI IMG/M metagenome (GOLD analysis project Ga0182024, IMG submission 120480) | Permafrost microbial communities from Stordalen Mire, Sweden - P3-2 metaG (Illumina Assembly) | ecosystem: Environmental > Terrestrial > Soil > Wetlands > Permafrost | place: Sweden: Stordalen... | reverse complement strand
TTGTTTCTCACCCACTGGGTATGCACCTCCAAGCCGTCCTCACCGCGTCCAAACCCGCATAAATACAGATGCCGCCGAACATCCGAAGGTTCGTAAGGAAAGTTCAAATTGGAAATCCGGGGTTAAATATGAGAAAGCCTGCACAAGCTCCAGCTAAAGCGCCCGGCAGAAGATGATTGCCGGGACCAAAACAGGCAAAAAAAATGGAGACAATCAACGCCAGACCACCAACAAGCCCGTCACAAACGTCTATGAGATTCACTGCGTTGACCAAAACAAGAATCCAAAAACAGGACGACACGAAATCGATCAGTCGTACTCCTGTCCACGGATAGACCAGACCCATAAATCCGGCGCCTACGGCAGCTAGTGCCTGCAGCGCAAATTTGGAGGCTGGTGCGAGTTCGGTTAGGTCGTCAACCAAGCCTACCAGCAGGAAAAGAGTAGCTCCGGAGACTAGAGGCGGCAGAGACTCCAGACGGTCACTTTGGGCTAACACTGCAGCTGGTACCAAGAGCTTGTAAAGAACTAACGAGCACAGGCTCGCAGCCGCAATGGCTGCTCCGCCCAACCTAGCCGTCGGTGCAGTATGCTGCGGCACAATGGGGTTGGGCTGATCCATAATTCCATACTTTGCCGCCAGAATGATTGCTGCGCGCGAGAGAAACGTGCCGAACATGAAAGCGCTGAGGAAAACGATATACGTTCCAAATCGCATTCAGAACCCGCTTTCCGCTTATCTGAGATAGCGCTTGCATTGTGAATTGAAAGCGAAAACATATGTTTTGCCGCGTCAGTCATTCCGACAGAGCGGAACTGGATCCCGCCTCTCGGAATAGATGGCATCAAAAGATGATGCGACTCGGTCAAAACTACGACTTGGATCGTCGTCCAGCGAGTGATACCAATCCTCCCAAATCAATGGAGAAAACGTCTTTCATCGTCAACAAACACTGAGTTCGCGGAAAACTGGCTTTCGCGGCTCTAGTCGAAAAGGTCAAGAGCGCTCGACCTCGGGCGGGACCATATCCGGTCTCGTAAGTTTTCTTGAAATTGCAATCCTTGCTTCTTTGGCCGAGTTAAAACCGTCCCGCATCACTTGTGACATCGACGAATATTCCCAACGACCATATCTGCCCAGACAGATGATTCCAAACTCGGCCAAAAATGCTTTGGCCCTCTCGACAAGGTCGGCGTCACGTACGGAAAACACGACGTAGGCTGGATCAGCTAAAAGCAAATGTGATGCCAGGACGATGCAACCGGGCGGCAATGCGCCCACCCGCGCGATGTCTGCCTGGACTCGGTCCATGACTGCTTGAGGATCATCCAAGGGATGCTCTGCCGGTTGGACAACCTCGGCTAACAGTGACCATCCATCCTTTGGCGCGCACTCTGGATCAAATTCGTGCATGTACACCAAGCGCGAGAAGATCACGGACTCATCAGCGTAGTACCGCCAATGGCCTCGTCCCATTGGCCTGGGTCCGCGTATGCTCAAGGCCACTGACAGCACTCGATTCCACTTTAGGCGAACGCATGCTTTTCGCAGACTGTCTGGAACCTGGAGGCACTTCATCATTAATTCTGGGAGTGGAATCGTCGAAATGCAGTTCTCGATGAATTGAAAACGTAAGAGCGTTCTCTTGTGCCGCGCCGTGACGACGCGTGCCTGGAGGTCGATGGCTTCGACCGAGTGATGAAGCCGAAGATCGACAACTTCTCGGGCGAGTGCTCGCGACAGTACTTCCATCCCGCGCACTAAAGCATCGCGCGGGGGACGGGGATACCAACCTGCACAGTTATATGAAGTAGTAGATTCTTGACCTTCATCCGAGGCGTGAAGGATTTGGTCTAACGAGAGGGGGACAATATTCCATTGAAAACCAGAGGGCGCAAGAGCCCTTAGGGGGCGTTTCCAAACTTTCCGATTGTAAGGAAAAAAGAACACGTCGCACATGGTCTTCCCAAATGTTCTTAACAGCATCTCTTCGAAATTGCTTGGTGCGGGCTGTTCCTGTGGGGCGGATACTGAGCGCAGGAAATCATGAAGGCAATGTGCCGCGACTGTGGGTTCTAGCCCTCCGAAATGAATCTGAAAAGGGAATCGAACGGTGCCAGCGGAACACTCGACCCATGCGACAGGGGAACACCTCACCAAGTCATTCCCCAGCAAGGCGCTTATTCGTTGCTGCATGTTGGAATCGGAGAAGTAAAGGAGGTGGATTACCCTATCAAACCAGTATCCATCAAAACATTCGGTTCGCACCAAGCCACCAGGCCGATCACCGCGTTCCAGCACAGTGGCGTGCTTTCCCAGGTCTGCCGCTGCTGCCAAACCGGCCAAGCCCGCCCCGAGGACAAGCACATCGGTTTCGCAGTGCAAGTATGCGCCCCACCCCTTCCAGCGAAAGGGAAGCCGTATTCTAACAGCACATTCATTGCCACATATAAATCGAGCTAAATCAGATTTAATCAGTTAATTAACCGCTTAATAAATATGCCACTGTGAAAAGTGATGCACTTACTTGACCCCGCGCTTCCCAAATTGTCTCGCCAGGGCCAGGATTTCCGGTCTCGGCTGTCGCTGTTCACCAGCTCGAACTGCCCGGGCCACCGGGAATAGTAGGAGACACCCTGGGATTCCAGGGTAGAAATCTGGGTCCGTGACTTTGATGATTCGCAGAGTCCACTCGCGAAGATCCCTGAAGCCAACCTGAGGGAACCACAAGAGATGAATGGAAAAGACAGAAGTCATTCGGACGCGGACCAAACTGGGACAGAGGCGGGAGGGACCACACCCTTCTTCCCGCGAACGATAACCCTCACTCTGCGTCCTTGGCGCGAATCTCGGCCAGGCGGGCCGTTCTTCTCCCTGCCTGCGCTCAGCGGGCCGGTAGCCCTTGAGCCGCAGCATGCGCCCAGACCAAGAGCGATCTCTCTTAGGTGGTGCATTGCTCACGACGTTCGCTCTTTGTGCTGCAATCTCTTGCTCCGTCATGTGCCCGTCTTCGTTTGACAGGTCTACGTTCTATACTTCGGGTATAGGCCGAGTTCTGCAAATGTCAAGAGCCCTCTCATAACCAGATAATACTTATCATAATTAGATATATAGACAGCCAATTCAAGGATGGCATTTAACGGTAAATGGAAGACGTTCGCGTCAGATTCGGCAACGCTGTGCCCCAGAGACGGCACAAACTGGGCGTCTCGCGGGAAGAATTCGCCGATGTGTGCCAGGTTGGTGGCGCTGGTCAATATCGAGAAGATTGCAAGAGCGCTACGGATTTCGCCCTTGTAGTTGTTTCACGGCGTGTAGCAGGCGAAGAACGATTGCGCATTTTGGAGGTCCTGGATTCGCCAAAAAGCGCCGCGAACCAAAAGACTAACGAATCTAGGACAATTAAGCAGCGGCGCTCACGCTTTTAGTTTATCGTACATACGAAATTGTAGACCATGCTCGCGGCGGCGGTGTGGCTCAGCGTCACCGTGTTCGATGAAACCGCCGAAATATAAGACGTCGTTATGTTCGCGGCCGCGCGGGCATTAGCCGCCGCGAAGACGCAATGGGAGGAACCTGTAACCCCCGTGATCGTGAACGCATCAGACGTGGCCGATGTCGTAGTCCCGGAGCCAGCAATGGGAAGTTGGCTTGTGAGGACGCAATTGGGACTGTCTGTGTAGATCGTTCCGTTGCCCAACAGGCAATGGTTCGACGCAGCGGCTCCGTTCTGCTGAAGTCCCGTGCCATTCACGGTGCCATTTACGTCAAGTTCGACCTTCGGATTGTTTTTTCCAATGCCTACCTTCCCTCCCAGAGGGTTGACGATGAAAGCGTACGCAGTATCGTTAGCGCCCAAGAGGTTTCTTGCCTGTACCCAAGTTGCGTATCCCTGCCCGGTGGTGTATTGCCCGAAAACCGTTGCGACATTGCCGCCACCAAGTAAAAGATGCCCATTTTGGACGTTAACATTCAGGGCGTCTGGTGCCGTCGTCTCTGCCCCATAAATGTTGTTGATTGGCGGTGTCCAAGTCAGATTCCCATAGTTTTCGAGCGCGGCAAAGTGTCTCTGAATGCCCGTAAACGAGGCGGAGAGGCCTCCTGAAAAATCATTGTAGGCGTTTCCAATGCGCGTCAGGTAATGAAGGCTACCGAAACCAGTAACGCCGTAAACTTGCCCGTATTGGCCATTCGTCAGACCCTCAAAGGTTCCTCCTTGTACTCGCACATTGGATACTGTCAGCCCGGATGCGGCATTGAACAGAATCTGCCGAGAGCTTGTGGTTCCATCGCCATTATTCTCGAAGTAGCAGCCATCCAGAGAAATTCCCGTGACGTTTAAGGTGGAAGCCACAAACTGAACGGGCGTAGTTCCTGTGCTGCTCTGAACAAGGCAGTCATCGAAGGTAAGGTTCGAGGCGTCCGTAGCTACTACGGCATTGACGTTGGCTTGAAACCACAGAGAAGAGAAGCGATTCTGATTGGAGGACGCTCCCACATTCAAGGCGGTATAGTTGTTGATGAAGGCAATCGAAGAGAGGTCCAGATCTTCTGCACCGGTTGCGCCTCCGGCGAGACTCAAGGCTATCGAATTAGTGGTGTGGAAGTTTATGAAGTTGAGCTGGCGCAGGCTTCCCTGAGCTTTGTTCCCAACTACGAGACCCGTGACGCCGGAGGAACGGCCGGAGTAATCGAGAACTCCATTTGATATTTCGAGATGGGTTCGATACTGACCGGAACTGGCATCAAATATCGTCAATCCAGCCCCACTCGTGTGTGAGAATAGGATAGACTTCCCATTCAGGTCGAGTATGAGCGGTTTGTTAGCCGTCAGCGTTATGGTCTGCGAACTGGAAATCATTACGTCTTGACCGAGAATCACCTTGACACCAGTAGATGGCCCATTGGCATAAGCCTCTGCGATACCGCCGGTGCTGCTTCCCGAGGCGAACTGATCGGCGCAGCGAACGTTCTCAAATGTCGTGCAAGACAGCTCCTGAAACCTAACTGACGCAGTCGACAGAAATGTGGCAGGCGTTTGTCCGTAGATATCAGCTCCTAAAATACACAACAGGATCAGCAGGAATAATGGACGGCGCACGTTCCACCTCCACCGAGGGACAATACGCTACCAGTCGCCTGGCTGCAACAGCGGCATCTTAGTACAAAGTTAGTACAACATCCTTCGTTGTTTGCCAATTACGATGCACTATAGCAGCTTCTTCAATTTCTCGATACCCGGAGAAACTACGTTTTGGCTGGACTAAATTTTGGGGAGCAGGTCACAGAACTACAACGACTTCTTTTCAGGCCAGAAGAAATTAACAACTCCGAAGCCGAGAAGTAGACGGTATCACTGAGACGCTTTGGCTCCGGGAAAGCAAGCCCCGCCAAGGGCGGGACTTGCTCGCAGAGAGAGTGGTTTGCAGCGGACGCCGGGGATCGGCTCTGCTTTAGACCTTCAGCTTGCGCCGAACGATGGCAGCCAAGCCGAGCAAACCGGAACCGAACATAACAAGCGTGCCCGGTTCAGGAGTCTGGGCCAAACCCGCGTCGCCCGAGACACTCTGATTGTTTGCAATTGAAAGAGAGACCTCATCCGCCAAGTCAAAGTTAGTATTGCTGTAAGCAGGAGACGTCAGACAGGCTGCTGACACTGGGGATGTTGAAACAATACCGGTCTGGCAAAGCTCCTGGTACGTCATTGTATTTACGTCCACGGCTACTGCCGTCATCTGAGTCGTGTCTCCCGACCCTTGAGTGCCGCCGACCTGCGCATTCCAGGAAAGGTTCGATCCACTCAGGGTGTCGTCGGAAAAAGCGATCACAACTGGTCCCGTTATGGCTCCAGAGGTCGAAACGGCATAGGTCAGGTCTAGATCATAAGGCCCAGGTCCTTTAATACCTGAATCAACCGTGAAGTTAATCGTGCCCGCGCCATCGCTGAGCGATCCGGAATAAACGACGGAATTCGCCCCAAAGGTACAGGAAAGACCCGATCCGCACATATAGGTCGTGCTGCCAAGCGTGATAGAAAGGTCTAGGGTATCTGCCATCGCAGGTGATGCCGACATGGCAAAAGCGAATCCCAAGACCACAACGACAGCTAAAGTACTGAAAACCACTCTCTTCATAAAACCTCCGTTATGCTCCTATTGAGGGAGGACGACGCAGATACCATCGCACGAGACTGGCCTAATTGCTCCGTGCAGGAAGTCGTGCTACAACCGTAGTTTGCAAAAGCATGAACTTCAACTCGAGCTGCGGAAGTAGAAACCGACTGCACATGAAAGGAAAAACTTCAGTACAATTGCCTCTGCTTCCTCCGCGCTAACCTTTGAGGCTGTCTTCTTAAGTAATGTATGCTCTTGTATATATGTCAGTATGTTATTGTAGATACCTCAGTATTTTCCTGTATGTACGACAGAGGAACCTGACAGCTGTCTGAGGAGTGATTCATGGGTTTTGAGTTTTTGATGGGGGTAACATTGATCGCGCTGGGCTTCTGTGGCGTCGGCTTCTGCAAAGGTAAAGTGCGAATCATCGGATATTGCTTTTGCGTTGCGCTCAGAATGTGTCTGGTCTTTCATACAACAGTTCTGTTCCTCTAAGCCTAGTTGCGTGGCGCACGTATAGCCAGGCTTCCCAGACATCATGCGCACGCGGATGCGATGGGTTATTACACCGCATCTTTTGGGCGGCATTTCTGCGCTGAGACTATTTCACCGAAAACGCCGGATTGCCGAGTACGTCCATGCGCGGAGTGATGCCGAGGCCGGGACCGGTAGGCGCGGCCATACGGCCGTTGCGGCGTTGCGGAGCGCCTTTGGAGGTGCTTACGGTGACGTAGCTGTTGAAGTCGGTGGTGGTGAAGAGCATTTCGGGGGGCGTGCTCTGTGCCAGGTGCGCGATGGCGGCTGTGGTGATGTCGCCGCCCCAGGTGTCTTCGATGGTGAGCGCGATGCCGAGGGAAACGCACAAATCGCGAATTTGCCGGGCGCGAGTAAGTCCACCGACTTTCGAAATCTTCAGGTTAATCACGTCCATGGCTTGGTCGGCGTAGCCGCGCGCGACCATGGCCAGGCTGTCAATCACTTCATCGAGGATGAATGGGCGGTTTGTGTGGCGGCGCACAGCGAGGCATTCTTCGTAGGTCTTGCACGGCTGCTCGATGTAGACGTCCATGTCGCGGACGGCCGAGGCAACGCGCAAAGCTTCGTGCTGCGTCCACCCGGTGTTCGCGTCGGCGATCAGCACATCGCCGGGCTCGAGCTTTGCGGACACGTGGCGGATGCGTTCCACGTCCGTATCGGGATCGCCGCCGACTTTCAACTGAAATTTGTGATAGCCCTCGCCGCGATATTTCGCCACGCTCGCGGCCATCTGTTCGGGAGTTTCCTGCGAGATCGCGCGGTAAAGAGGGAAGTCTTCGGAGTAGCTTCCGCCGAGCAAATTCGTCACGGATTGGCCGCAAGTTTTGCCGAGGATGTCCCAGCAGGCCATGTCAATTGCGGACTTTACGTACGGATGGCCGCGCATCGCGCGATCCATCTGCTCATTCAGCGGGCCGAGTTGCGTGGGATCGGCGCCGATCAGCGACGGAGCGAGTTCGGCGATACCGGTGCGAGCTCCGGCGGCGTAGGCGGGAAGATAGGCGGGACCCAGCGGGCAAACTTCGCCGTAGCCAGTGATGGCGGAATCCGTAAGGATTTCGACGATCGTCGAATCAAAAACCTGGACCGCGTTACCGCCAGACCATTTGTAAGCGCCTTCATGGAGCGGCAATTCCACACGATAAGCGCGAATCTCTGTAATTCGCATTGCGCCTCTTTGGAGTGGTGCTTTTCTATTCGCTCGCGGGTTGCGGCGCGTGCGAGCGGCTTTTTGCTTCGGAAGCACTTTCCGTAGCCGCCGAGCGGAGCAGCATCACGGCGGTATACAACACCACAAAAACCACCAGCCACTTTACATAGAGGACCGGCAGCGACTTCACGACATACGCGGCGAGCAGCACCCCCGGAATGCCGCCGATTGTGAGACCAATGGCGGCCTTTGGACTGTACCGTGCGCCCTTAATGAACCGGAAACCACCGACAGGCATCAGAAACGCGCAGGAACCCATCATGATGGGAAACGCAGCTAGCGGGTTCATGCCCAGCAGATAAACCAGGATCATGCACGGAGCGTACAGGCCGACGCCGAGTTGCTGGAATGCGCCGAACATGAAATTGCATAAGACGGCTATGAGCAGCTTTGTGCCGGTGAGCCCCATCGCATTTCCACCCACGGGGAACCAATTCAGGACCGAGGCGAGCATCAGCAAGGCTGCACCAAATAGCGCAATACCGAGCCCAATCTGGATGCGCCTCTTGGGCCATTGGCTTACCGTTCCCGCGCCGATCCAAGCCCCGAGAACTGCGGCGGCGATCATCGCGGCCAGCGTGCGAAACTCCACCGCGACTATGGCGACGAAAATGAATGCCTCGGTAATGGTTGGCAGTGCATGTCCGACGTTCATCGTGCCGGGGATCAGATCGTCGGGAACCGCATTGAACAGCTTATAAATCGAGCTGGTGATGGCAAACGAGCCGACGCCCAGCGTGTCCATGAAATTTGCCAAAAATCCGATGCCCAACTGAGGAGCCAGTTTTACCTTTTCCGCAGGGGCATTCGCGCTGAAGGTGCGCCCGAGATAGGTAATCCATATGGCGATGTACGCCACGGTGATTACGCCCAAAGCTATGAGCAGTGCGTTCTTTTCCATCCGGCGTCCGATCTCACGGCGCTATAGCCAGCCGAGAAAATTGGATTCAGAGTTTTCGGGAGTGAGTATGCGACGCCTAGCGCTTCCTTTCAAGCCCGGCGTGCGCGCCGGGTTCAGCCGCTAGGCCGGCTGACTCTTTGGCGCGCCTTCTTGGGATTGGAACCAGCGATAGGCATCTCGAATGCCGTCGCTGAGGGCGATACGAGGTTTCCACCCCAGCCCATTTAGGAGCGACGTGTCGAGGAGTTTCCGGGGCGTGCCATCCGGCTTCGAGCGATCCCAGCATACTTCTCCATCGTAGCCAAGGGCTTCAGCCACAAGTATTGCGAGGTCCCGAATGGTCTGATCCTCGCCACAGCCGATATTCACGAGAGGAGGAGCATCGTGAGAGAAAATGCCCGAAAGCCGCTCGCTTGGCAGGCTCATCAAGTGCAGACAGGCGTCGGCCAAGTCATCCACGTGGAGGAATTCACGGCGGGGGCTTCCCGAGCCCCACAGCACGACGGGGCCGCCGCTAGTTTTCGCCTCATGGAATTTACGAATCATCGCCGGTAGGACGTGGGAGGTTTGGAGATCGAAATTGTCTCCGGGCCCGTAAAGATTCGTGGGCATTGCGCAAAGATACTCCGTGGCGTGTTGCCGGTTATAAGCATGGCACATTTCAACGCCCGCGATCTTGGCCACGGCGTACGCGGAGTTCGTCTTTTCGAGCGGCCCCGTCATGAAGTATTCCTCGCGAATCGGTTGCGGGCAATCTCGAGGATAGATGCAGGACGATCCAAGAAATAGGAGCTGACGCACTCCATTCGCAAACGCGTCCTGTATTACATTGGTCTGGATCAGAAGATTTTCTCGAATGAAATCCGCGGGGTAAGTTGCGTTTGCCAGAATGCCGCCGACCCGCGCGGCCGCGAGTAAGACGTACTCCGGCTTTTCCTTGTGGAAGAAACTAGCGACCGCCAACTGGTTCGTCAAATCCAGTTCCTTGCGAGTGCGGGTTATGAGGTGCTCGTGGCCTGTGGTTGTGAGCCGGCGAACCAACGCTGAACCGACCAACCCACGGTGCCCTGCGACGAAGATTCGAGCGCTCCTATTCATGGCGATCCATTACGCGGAGTCCTTCCGTCTTACAAATCGCCTCATACTTGGCCAGAGCCAGTTCCTCGCGGATCATTTCGGACACTAAACCGGCAAAGCTTGTCTTTGGCTGCCAGCCCAACTTTGCGCGTGCTTTGGACGCATCTCCCAACAATGTTTCCACTTCCGCTGGCCGAAAATACCTCGGATCAACCTTCACGATCGTTTTGCCCGTACCGGCGTCCAGTCCTACTTCTCCGGCGCCCTCGCCTTTCCACTCGATTGTGATTCCCAATTCCCGTGCGGCGGCCACGACGAAGTCGCGAACGGAGTGCTGCACGCCGGTGGCGATCACGTAGTCGTCCGGCTTCGGCTGCTGCAAGATCAGCCAGATGGCCTCGATATAGTCGCGAGCGTGTCCCCAATCGCGCCTGGCGTTCAGATTGCCGAGGTACAAACAGTCCTGGACGCCGAGGTGTATGCGAGCGAGCGCGCGAGTGATCTTGCGAGTCACAAAGGTTTCACCGCGAACGGGCGATTCATGATTGAAGAGAATTCCGCTGCAGGCGTAGAGGCCGTACGCTTCGCGATAGTTAATTGTGATCCAGTGGGCGTAGAGTTTGGCGACGCCGTAGGGGGACCGAGGGTAAAACGGAGTCGTCTCGCTTTGCGGAGTCTCGACAACCTTACCGTACATCTCAGATGTAGAAGCCTGATAAAAACGAGTCTTGTCTGCGAGGTGGAGGATCCGAATTGCTTCAAGGAGTCGCAATGCGCCAAGCGCGTCAGAATCGGCGGTATATTCAGGCTCCTCAAAGGAGACCATCACGTGGCTCTGCGCCGCAAGATTGTAGATCTCGTCGGGCTGTACGTGCTGGATCACCCTGACCAGACTGCTCGAGTCCGTCATGTCGCCATAGTGAAGAAAAAAACGGCGATTGAGTTCCTGGGGGCCGAGAATGAGATGATCAATGCGCTGCGTGTTGAAGGAAGAAGACCGGCGCTTGATGCCGTGCACCTCATAGCCCTTGGCCAGCAGCAATTCGGACAGGTAGGCGCCATCCTGTCCGGTCACGCCGGTAATCAGAGCACGCTTCGCACTCATCTCGATCCTCTCGCCGACGCATCGGTTCCGTCTCTGCCAGGCGACAGTTTAACCGGACTGAATGAGTATGCAAGGAGCTCGGTATCCGGAAACCACGCGAGGGCTGCACTCCATTTGCTCCGGCCAGTTGCCGCGGTAGAGAATAGCGTCCAATGAGAGGAGGCACAGAGTATCCGCTCGTAACCAAACGCCCGTTGAGACTACGTAAGTTGCATACTGACCCGTGCAGGTGTACGTTGTCGGTCTGTAGCCATCATTATTTCGCGCCTATAAGAACATGGATACTATCGTCGGGAAGAGGGTTGAATTTTTCCCGTGCGCTGACATAGGCGGCCCCCCCCAATGCCGTTAGCTGTCTTGCCAAAGCGGTAGCTGCATCCTGGGGTTGTCCCCTTGAGTGAGACACGGAGTTAAGAAACCTGTAGCGGCGCCCTCTACCTTACTGGGACGCTCTCTTCGAATGTTGACTACTCGTCTGCGATGCCATTACCGTTAACCGTGGGTGCATACCAGACGACGCGATCTAGCAGCAGTCTCTTCGCAATGAAATTGAACCCAACTGGATCCGGATTAGCTTATGCAACTATTGAGTATCGCGTAATATAGTGACGTCAGAACAGGTCTGCTTGAGCCCAGAAGCCAGTTACGAGCGTGGTTCGTCTGCGCATGCGGCGAAGAGCCTTGCGGGCATAATGGCTCAGCTGC
>Ga0182024_10021647_pt1 | contig 11652 bp, 11 predicted proteins | sample P32metaG_FD_120480 | JGI IMG/M metagenome (GOLD analysis project Ga0182024, IMG submission 120480) | Permafrost microbial communities from Stordalen Mire, Sweden - P3-2 metaG (Illumina Assembly) | ecosystem: Environmental > Terrestrial > Soil > Wetlands > Permafrost | place: Sweden: Stordalen... | reverse complement strand
GAATCGCGGGTTGTTTCAAGGGGCCGTCGAGGCTCAAATCTAGCATGACGACGGCTGGCCGCCAAAAATTTCCAGCGCCGATCGTACTCATGAGCGACTTCGGCTACCGCGACCATTATGTGGGCGTGATGAAGGGCGTCATCGCCTCAATTGCGCCGGCGGCTAGGATGATCGATCTGACGCACGGGATTCCGCCTCAAGCGATCGCCGCCGGCGCCCTGGTGCTCGCGCAAAGTTGGCGCTACTTTCCGGCGCGCACGGTCTTCGTCGCGGTGGTGGACCCGGGGGTGGGGACCAGCCGAATGCCGATTGCCGTCGAGAGCAAAGCCGGTGCGCGCTTTATTGGTCCGGATAACGGTCTGCTCTGGAGCGCCGCCGAACAAGCCGGCGTACACCGCATCGTGGAGCTGCGATCGCCGCGCTATCGCCTGTCCGAAGTCAGCGCGACCTTCCATGGTCGAGATATTTTCGCTCCCGCGGCGGCGCATCTGTGGCGCGGCGTCCGAATCACCTCACTAGGCCCCGAACTTTCCGCAATGACATCGGCCGAGATCCTGTCGGGTGTCAGTGAAAGCCAGAACGAAATCGTCGGCGCGGTCGTTTATGTTGACGGATTCGGCAATCTGATTACGAATATCGACCGCGCGTCATTCGATCGGTTTGCCAGCCGCTTTCGTGGCTTAAAGCTTTCCGTTAGGATCGGTCGTGGAGCGTCCATCGAGATAAGAAAAGCCTACGGCGAGGCCGAGGTGGATGGCTCTCTCGCAACCTTTGGCAGCTTTGAGAGATTGGAGATAGCGGTTCGCGACGGCAGCGCGGCGAAAAGATTTGCCGGCGGCCCCGGCGCGCGCGTAACGGTCGGAGTGGTGCAGCGGTCTATTGATGGATGAATCAAGCGCATACAAAGAAATCTCACCGATCCTGAGCGATATACCGCGCTTCGAAGGACCCGCGGTACCGATCGATGCCTGGCGCCCCGCGCCACAGCCGTGGAGTATTCCGCGCATCAATCTAGTTCTGTTCCTGCTGACGCTGCTTACCACCACGATGGCGGGAGCCGACTCCGCGGGGGCATTCGTTACTCTGCGCGCGCCCCTGCAAAGCCTGGGTAACCTGAGCGCCGGGCTTTCATTTTCGATTCCCTTAATGGCGATATTGCTGGCCCACGAGATGGGCCACTACCTTGCCTCGCGCCGCCACGGAGTCGATTCGACACTGCCGTACTTCATCCCGGCGCCGTTCCCTTCGCTGTTTTTTGTTGGCACTTTCGGCGCCTTCATTAGAATGAAAACGCCGCCGCGCACACGTCGAGCGATGTTCGAAATCGGCGCTGCGGGACCATGGGCGGGCTTCGCCGTGGCAATCCTGGCCGTAGTACTTGGTCTTAAGCTCTCCAAGATTACACCGCTTGATACCTCCTCTGGCGGGCTCAATCTCGGCAATTCGATTATCTTTTGGGGCATCTCGCGCGTGGTTCTCGGCGTCGACCCGAATACGGTCAACGTCGATCTCCATCCGATCGCTTTTGCCGGATGGCTCGGGCTGTTCGTGACCACGCTCAACCTGCTGCCGGTGGGCCAGCTCGACGGCGGCCATGTGGTCTACTCGTTGCTCGGTGGCCGTATTCACCGGGTCGTATCGCGCCTATGTTGGGCCGGATGTGCCCTGATGGTCGTTGTGCCGTACGCACTGGGCTACGACTTCTGGCTCGGTTGGCTCATCTGGTTCGGCTTGGTTTTCTTTCTCGGCCTCGGTCATCCCTCGACCGTCGACGCGCACACGCCGCTGACTGGCAATCGCCGTATCATGGCATGGGCAACGGTCGCGCTTTTCATCCTGACCTTCAGCCCGGTGCCTGTTTCATTTGTCCCGCCGGGTCCGGCTCAGCAAGAGCAGGAAGTTCCGTCGCAGTCACCCGGAGTGAATGTGATGCTGCGGCTACCGGCCGCTAAATCTGATGCGACCGCCAAGCCTCACATTACGATGGCGCGCGAGTTGATCTTCAAACCGTGACGTCGGTGGAACGCCAAGGTCCGGTGGAACGCCCAAGTTGGGACCAATATTTCATGACGATAACGCGGCAGGTCGCTGAGCGATCGACCTGTCTTCGCGCGAAAGTCGGAGCTGTGATCGTTCGCGACCGCAGCATCCTCGCAACTGGCTATAATGGGTCACCGGCGGGGTTGCCGCACTGTACGGACGCCGGCTGTTTGATCTATGAGTCGCGCACGCCCGATGGCGATACGGAGCAGAACTGCTATCGCACCATCCACGCCGAGATAAACGCGATTACGCAAGCGGCGAAGAACGGCAGCGCGATCAACGATGCGGACATCTACGTTACTCACACTCCGTGCATCCATTGCATGAAGGTTCTGATCAATACCGGCGTGCGCACTGTCTACTATGACCGGCCGTACAAGCTGCATACGATCGACGATCTGCTCAAGCACGCGCGCGTCAAACTGGTTCAGGTGAAAGCGGTGGGTGCCGATGGTCTCGGATGAAGCTCCGAGTGCGGCGCGAACGTGCGGCATTTGCGCGATCATTGGACGCATCGAGTCCGGGAGCTTCGGCGACCTTATCGCGGAACTGCCGCGAAGCTGGCTGATACTGGGAGACGCTCAATTCTACCGCGGATATTGCGTGCTGTTCGCCAAGCGCCACATCAGGGAGATGCACCTGATGCCGCGCGGCGAGGCCCATGAACTGCTCGACGAGTTGATTGCAGTGGGCAAGACGCTCGAGCGCGTCGTCAGACCGCTAAAGCTCAATTACGAATGCCTCGGTAATCAGGAGCCGCATGTGCATTGGCATATCTTTCCGCGCTACGCCGAAGACCCGATGCGGCTCGCGCCGGTCTGGCTCCGGCCTGAGAGCGAACGTAAAGTGGCGCTTGAAGATGACGACCGCGGCGGGCTCATCCGCGCGCTGCGAACCGATCTCGTTCGACTGCTACCCACCGCGCGTTTCACATGAGACTTCGGTGACGGGGAGAGTTGTCGAGGAATCCAAAACTGTAAGCTTTTCTGAAACCTCACCGAGGTTTCAGACTTCCCCTTTGGTCAAGACGGGGCTTCGCTCTGGATGCTGTTGAGATTGCCAAGTCCCAGTACCTTAAAGTCGGGGATCAAATATCGACGAGCGGTTCTGCTTACGATAGCACTAGTGGCTATGCTAGCCGGTAACGATGGGTGCGCGCGCAAGCCGCTGCCTGAGGTTGGGAGTTCGGCCGAGCAGCTTTATGCCGGGCGCTGCGGTAGCTGTCATCGTCCGTATCTCCCGTCCACCATGACCTCGGCGATGTGGGCCGAGCAGGTGGAAGCGATGCAGTTGAAGATGGCGCAGGCGGGTGTCGCGCCATTGTCCGACTCGGAACGCCACGAGATTCTGGATTATCTTGAGCGTAACGCAGGCACGGATTAGTTCGGTCGCGAATCGCTATTGACTTAATCTATCACTTTAGTTTGAGTGATTGCTGGCCGCCGTCGTAAACGATTCGACCGTCGGTCACAGTCGCAAACTCCGGCAGCGCGTGCATCGTCAACTTGCCGTTCGGCATTACGTGTATGACCTCCCATCCGCGCATCGTCAGATGGTCGCTGATGATTCGGCGATGGCATCGCCACCACAGCCCCTCGGAGCACATGATCGTGGTGCGGACTTCGCGTGCCGCCTGTATCAGTTCTCCGAGGCCGGCTTCAAAGGTGGGCGTTCCGGCATAGTCGGCGTAGGAACGGAAGGCCGGGTGCTCCCAGGCACTATGCGGCGAATCGGCACGCTTGAATGACGTCGTCCACCGAGTTTGCGGGCACCATCGATACGCGATTCCGCCATTTTCAAGTGATTCTTTAAGTTCCACTTGATTGAACTGCTGCCATCGGCGCGACGACGGATACGATCTCACGTCGAAGAGCAGGATAATTTGATGCGCAGCCAACAGCCCGAGTAGGGTCTCGATGGGATGGGTAGAATGACCGATCGTGAAGATGGAACCGCGCTCATTCATCGATGGAATGCGAGCGCAACCGCGCAGGCGATAAACACAACCCCTGAAACGTTGGCGAGCGCACGACCCCACGGCGTGGCTTTTTCGAGCAGTACGAACACAGTTATGGCGGCGACCCAGGCGAGGTTCATCGCGCCCGCGACGAATAGCAACGCCATCAGCATCCAGCAACAGCCAACGCAGAATGTGCCATGCGCCAGACCCATCCGGAACGCGCCCGCAGCGCCGTCGCGCCAATTGGTCATGAAGAATCCGATGGGAGACTGGCAGCGGCCCAGGCACATATTTTTGAGCGGGGTGAGTTGGTAGAGGCCGACCCCGGCGAGAATTGCGGCGCCGTCCAACCGAGTAGTGATGCGCGCGTTCGAAATTAGAGACCAGTGCATGAGCGCGAACTGGATCACTGTCGCCGCAGCGCTGAAGAGCGTCCAAATGGCGAGATAGCCGAATGCGAAGAGCCATACTCGAAGCGCAGGGTGCCCACCTCGAGCGCTCGCGATGCGCGCATAAGCCATCACCATCGGGCTCGCGCTCGGCAGCATCATCGCGACCATCATCACCGCCCACATCATGAAGGTGAGCCACAGATCGGCCCATTGCGGTGGCAGCGCGGAAAGCATTCGCGCGCCGAGGCTGCCGAGGTCTTGCGGCGTCATCGGCATGCGCACCAGGTAAAGCCAGGCGAGCGCACTGAGTGCGGCGAGTTCGCCGTACAGGAGTATCTGTTCGCCGATGGGGAGTGCGGGCGCAGGCGCGATCGGTTGTGGCGCCGCTTCGCTCATCTGTGGGCTTGGCGAGGCGGGGACCGGCTCAGGCGTTGGACCAGACGATCGCCGAGAAGTGTCCGTTGCGGCCGGAGTTCTCAAAGACCAGCGAATGATCCCGGTAATGGCTCGACGTGGCTTTAGCGGCAGCCAACCGGCGCGAGTACGGATGACCGACGTTGTCCAGCCATACATTCTGATTGCCGGCGCCGGTAACGCCTTCGACCACAACGTCGGTGATGCCGGGGATAGAGAGCTGCCAGCTCTTGCCGTCGGATTTGAACTCGATCTGTGCAGTCTTGGCCGGCAGTAGGTTGGAGACCATCGGTCCAAACAACGACGGCGGTCCGCCCGCGGCGCCGGTGAAAATTGCTTCGAGTGCGGCGCGCTGCGGGTCGTTGCCGCGGCTGTCAACGTACACTGCGAGCGTGCCGTTGCCCTTGGCCATGGCGCCCGGCGTCGTCATGGCCTGCACAGCATTCAGCCCCGAAATATCGACGTTGCCGTAGTTGCCCTGCTTGATGTGGATACAGAGCACGACGTCGCAGTGGCCCTCGGTGGGACGCGCCTGCGCGTGCGACAGCAGGCACGGACAGAGCAATTCGCAGTTGCAGGATTCGAAGTAATCGCCGTCTATACGCCAGCTCTCGTTGCTCATTTGATCCTCTGTTGACGCGACGACCTACCAGCAGGTGTCTGATGCGTCCCGCTCGGACTATACAACCGAGGCGCGACAGAATGCACGTCTCAGCGCGGGACTACGGACGGAGACAAGTTAGTGGGTCGCGGCGGTGGCCTGTTTCTGAGGTTCGGCGCTAGCGATATTGATCTTCGCTTCACTCAGATTGGCAACGGCCACGAGATCGATCGCGTCGGGATGCAGGTACTTCTGTGCGACGGCCTGCACGTCGGCGGTAGTAATCGCCGCGATGATCTTCGGATAGCGCTCGGCATAGTCGAGGCCAAGTCCGTAGATCTCAGTCTCGAGCATGAAGCCGACAATTTGGCTCTGGCGATCGAGTTTCAGCGGAAAGCTGCCGATCAGGTAACGCTTGGCGGAATCGAGTTCGGCTGCGGTGACCGGGCTCTGCTGAATCTCGTGCAATTGCTGCAGGATGAGCTTGATGGCATCATTCGCGCTCGCATTCTTGGTCTCGAGCGCGATGACAAAAGCCCCCGGGAACTTGCCGGCCTGAAATCCGCTGCCAATCGAATAGGCAAGTCCCGCCTTGCTGCGAACGACTTTCATCAGGCGCGAGGCGAAGCCGCCGCCGCCCAAAATATAGTTCATCACCTGCAGTTTGTAGTAGTCGGGGTTGGAGCGCGCGATACCGTTGGAGCCTATGTAGAGATTGGCTTGCGCGACATCGCGATCGATCAATTGCGTGTGGATGCCGGGTGCGACGGCTTGCACGTCCGGCTCGGGCTGCGGCGCCACCTGGCCTGGTGGTCCGGTAAGCTCTTTTTCGAGCGCGGCTTTGATCTCATCAGCGTTGACGTCACCCGCTACCGCGATAACGGCGCTGCCAAGTTTGTAATACTGGTTATAGAAGTTACGTACGTCGTCAGGCTTGAGTTTGACGACCGCATCGGACGATCCCGAAGTCGGATGTCCATAGGGCGTGTCGCCAAAAATCATGCGGGTAAACGCGACGTTCGCAGTATATCCGGGCTCTTCTTCGTTCGACTTGATTTCGGCGATCTGCTCCGCCTGCTTGCGCAGGATGTCGGCGTCGCGCAGGCCCGGGTTCTGCAAAATCTGCGCGAGCAAATGCAAAGTGTCGCCCTGGTATTTCTTGAGTGAGGTAAATGAGGCGAGTGAGAAGTCGCGACTCGGGTCGATCGAAATCGAGCTGCCCATGAAGTCAACCTTCTCGTTGAAATCCTCAGCGCTCAAAGTCTTGGTGCCCTCCATCAAGGACTCGGCAGTGAGTGCGGCGAGGCCCGACTTGCCGGCCGGGTCGCGCCGCGAGCCGGCGTCGAAGGCGATCGAGGTCGTTACCATCGGTAGTTGATGCTGTTCGGAAACCAGCAGGATGGCGCCATTACTAAGCTGCATCCGCTTGATCTCGAGCGCAGACGCACTCGGCGCCGCAAGGGCGAATAGTACCACGACGGCAATTAGGGCTGCGGCAAAGCGATGAATCGCGGGCCTCATCGAATCATCTCCCCGGCGTCGAGGTAGCGTGCAGGTGGCATGACGGGTTGCTCGCGCAGTTTGGAGGGTTCAGGCCGTATCCGCTGCGGCACTATCAGTGCCGAAGGATCGTTGACGCCGAGAGCGGCCGCGTGATGAACGGCGCCACCGCCGCCGCCGGCCATCTCATGCCGCAGAACGCCGGTCGCCACCAGCACACCTACGGTGCGATTGTCGTCCACCAGATATTTCTTCGCGACGCGTTGAATGTCGGCGGCCGTCACCTTGTCGATCTGGGTGAGGTAGTCGTCGATCATGTGGTAGTCGCCGAGCATCTGGTAAACACCGAGCAGTTCGGCCTCGCGAAAAATCGAGTCTTGGCCATAGACGAAGCCCGACTGCTCGAGGTTTTTGGCCCGTTGTAACTCCTCGGGCGTAACCGGAATGTCGCGCAGGACGGCGATTTGCTTGTCGATTTCTCCGGTCACGTCTTCAGTTTTCACACCGGGCCGCATCTGTGCGGAAATCCAGAACAGATCCGGATCAAAGGAGGTCATGTCGTATTCGGCGCCAACGTCGACCACCGACTGCTTGTCGACCACGAGGTCCTTGTAGAGCCGCGAGCTCTTGCCGTCGGACAAGATCTCGCTCGCTATCTCCAGAGCGAAGGCGTCCGAGAGGTCACGGTAGTTGGCCGCGTGATAGGCCTCGTTGAAGGCCGGCAGATTGGCGGCGTGACGCATTATAACGTGCCGTTCGCCTTCCTGCGGCGGTTCGACTTCGGTGACCGGTGGCGGCTTCGCGTTATTCTTAATTGCACCGAAAGCCTGGCTGATACTCTTGGTTACCTGATCGCCATTAAAATCGCCGACCGCGACGATGATCGCGTTTTGCGGCGAATAGTAAATCGCATGATAGGCGAGCGCGTCCTGCAGGGTAATGCCCTCGATTTCGTGCATCCATCCGATGACCGGCCAGTGGTACGGATGGGCGACGAAGGCCGCGGCCTCCGTCATTTCCTGTAGGGCGTCTTCGGGGCTGTCCTCGGTGCGCAGGCGCCGCTCCTCCATCACCACCGCCTTCTCAGAATCAAAACCCTTTGGTGCAAAATTCGCCATACGGTCGGCTTCGAGAGTAATCGGCACGTCCAGATGGTCGCGGTTGATGATCTCGAAGTAGTCGGTGAAGTCGGTGCTGGTAAAGGCGTTATCGTCACCGCCGTTTTCCTGGATGATGTTGGAGAACTCCTCGGGCGCGAGCTTTTTGGTCCCGCGGAACATCAGATGCTCGCATAGATGGGAGATGCCGGTCTTGCCGAATTGCTCGTTGCGCGAACCGACGCGGTAGAAGACGTTGAAAGTCGCGACCGGGGACTTGTGGTTCTCGAGCACGATTATCTGCAGGCCATTGGCGAGCTTGGTGTACTTGACGGCGTCGGCGATGCCGGCGCTTGCCCGCGGTGCGGCATATAGCGCAAGCATCACGGCGAGAAGGGAAATCGGCAACCATGAACGGCGATGAGGAAAGCTGTTGATGCGCATGAGTGTTGATCCAGTAAGTCAGCGGTCTTCCACAGTGTCAAGCCGTCTTTGCGTGCGATGGATCCAGCGAATCAAATTGCGTTGCGGGCACGCGATTTGCCACAATGATGCCAATGGTTACCGAAGCTGCGCCGCATGACGAACATGCGCTATTCCAGGTCAAGGGGATGCTAACGAAGTTCATGCGGATGCTCTTTCCGCTTGAATTTCGTATCGATTCGTTGCCCCACTCGGGCGCTACGCTGCCGTTTCATTACCCGCTGACTGGCGGCGAGATGATCTATCTGCCGGAAAGCGTTGCGGGTATTGGCGCCGAGATGGCGCGCGACTACTTCGTGTTAACGGCGGCCCATCTGGCAGGCCGTCACGAGTTCGGCACCTTTGACTTTCGGCTCGCAGCGATACCCGGATTCGAGGAGCGTGCGGAGACTGGCGTCGAGGCCATCGACGGCTACGTTTCAACGTTCGACGATCCGGCGCTCGCAGGCGCGCTGATGCGGTTGTGTGAATCGGCACGGGTGGACGCGGAGCTCTGCCGGCGGTATCGCGGGCTGACGCCGCGGGTCGCACGGATGCATGCGGCGCTGGCCGAGACCCTGCGGCCTGAAGCGCTCAGCACGATGCTGGTGAAGGCGGCGTTGGATGTCACCTTGGACGACGACGATCCGGCGGGCGGATTCATTGAACGCGCTGAGTCGTTTTTCGCACCGCTGCGCGAGCCCGCGGCGACCGTGACGCAAAGCGCGCTACAGACCGGCGCGATGTTTCAATGGTTACAGGCCCTGATGGCGGCGGCGCGGGCCGCGGGCGAGGGCGATCCGCTGTCCAAGGGTGCTAGCGACATGCGTGAGGATCTGCTCGGCCAGATGCGCGGCCCGGGGCAACCCTCCGACGGCATGGGTGACGGCGATGGGGACGGGGACGGAGATGGCGAGACCGATCAGCACCTCGCGATGGAAACCGCGGGTCGGTCGAGGGGGAAGGGCGGCAAGCCGCTCACACCCGAGGAAATCCGCAAGCTGATCGAGGCAGGCGTGCAGCTCAAACCGGCGCAGGGCGACGGCTCGGCTGAAGGCGAGGGTATGTATCTGACGAATCTGCTCGGCAAGGATTCGCAGGAACTCGACCAATTGCGCGAGCAGCTCGGCGAAATCGGCACGATACCGGGTGGCGGGCGTCTGATGATCGGGCGCAGCCGCAGTCAGGATTCCTATTACGCTTATGACGAATGGGATTACGTGGCGGCGGACTATCGGCGTAACTGGTGCCGGCTGCGCGAAATCGTGCTCGACGGTGACAACGGCGATTTCTTCGCTTCTACGCTCGAACGTTATTCGGAGGTACTGCCGCAGGTGCGGCGGCATTTCCAGAAGATCCGTCCGGCCTCATATCGGATGGTGCGCGGCTTGGAGGACGGCGACGAAATCGACGTTGATCGCACGATCGAGGCGCGTGTTGCGCGGCGCATGGGCGAGATTCCCGACGGCCGCGTTTACAAGGCGCGTAAGAAGGAAGCGCGCGACGTCGCGACCCTATTTCTGCTCGATATGTCGGCGTCGACCGATGAGCCGATTCATCGCGAGACCAAAAAATACTCCGAAGGCGAGGACGACAATACCGACGACTGGATGAAGGCGTGGCAGCGCCGTCCGCAGGTCGCGCAACGGCCGCGCCGCATTATCGACGTCAACAAGGAAGCGCTGGTGATCATGGCGCAGGCGCTTGAAGAGATCGGCGACTCGTACGCAATCATGGGGTTTTCGGGTCACGGGCGCGACAACGTCGAATTCTACGTAATCAAGGAGTTCGAGGCCGAGTTATCCGACGAGGTCAAGGCGCGGGTCGGCGCGATCGAGCCCAAGCGCTCGACGCGCATGGGTGCGGCGATTCGCCACGTGCGCGAGAAGTTCAAAGACGTCTCCTCGCGTTCCCGCCACGCAATCCTGTTGAGCGACGGATTTCCTCAGGACTTCGACTACGGCCACGACCGGCGCTCGAACGCATACGGCATCCAGGACACGATGGTCGCGCTGAAGGAACTCGAGTTGGCGGGCGTGCTGCCGTTCTGCATTACGGTGGATCGCACCGGGCATGATTACCTGAGACAGATGTGCGCGCCGTCACGTTACCTGGTGATTGACGACATCATGTCGCTGCCGCGTCAGTTGCCGAAAATTTACGAACAAGTAGTGCGCTGGTAGTAGGCGCCAAGGGGAACGGACATGGCGAAAGTGATGATCGAAGCCGCGATCAACGGCAATGCGATGAAGAAGCTCAACCCGCACATCCCGTACAGCCCCGAGGAGATTGCGCAGGATGCGATCGCGACCTGCCGTGCGGGTGCCGCGATTATTCATTTTCACGTGCGCGACACCAATACGGGGAAATGGGTGCATGACGTTCCCTATTATGCCGAGGTCTATCGGCGCGCGCGGGCGGGATGCAAGGCGCTGCTATGGCCGACGTTTCCGGTCGACGGCGATGCCGAAAAGCGCTTCAGTCATTTCGTCGAGTTGGCGAAAGATCCGGCGACCAAACCCGACCTCGGCGCGGGGGACATGGGATCGGTAAACCTGGTCTCGTACGATACGGCCACGAAGAAAATTCGCAACGAGTCGATGATCTACTGCAACTCGTATGCGACGATCCGTTACTTCCTCGAAAAATCACGCGACCTGGGGCTTAGGCCGACGTTGCAGATATTCGACCCGAGCTTTCTGCGCGCCGCGCTGATCTTCCTGGACCAGGGAGTGCTGACCGAACCGCTGCTGCTCAAGTTCTATCTCGGTGGAGCGGAGTTGCCGTTCGGATTGCCGCCGACGCTGAAAAGCCTCGAGGCTTATATCGACATGCTCAAGGGCGTGCGCGCGAACTGGTTTGCCGCGACGCTCGGCGGCGACAACTTGCCGCTGGTGCCCCTGATTGTGAGCCTCGGCGGGCACGTGCGCATCGGCCTGGAGGATTATCAGTACGCGCGCGAGGGTCAGCCGGCGAATTCGCAACTCGCTGAGCGGGCAGCGACGATGATTCGCGCGATGGGCCATGAAGTTGCGACGCCTGACGAAGCCCGCGCGATCCTCGAAGTCTGACCGCTTAGCCGGTGGGATGTCCGAAGTCGCCACGGCTTTTTGGTTTGATCGACCTCCACGCAGCGACCGCAGAGTCAGCTGGCGAGAGACGCCCCGAACCGGGCTATCCTAG
>Ga0182024_10021646_pt1 | contig 11652 bp, 11 predicted proteins | sample P32metaG_FD_120480 | JGI IMG/M metagenome (GOLD analysis project Ga0182024, IMG submission 120480) | Permafrost microbial communities from Stordalen Mire, Sweden - P3-2 metaG (Illumina Assembly) | ecosystem: Environmental > Terrestrial > Soil > Wetlands > Permafrost | place: Sweden: Stordalen... | reverse complement strand
TCGGAATCCTCGTATGCGCCATTGTAGAAGGCGACATAATCAAAGCCTTTATATTGCAAAGAAAACGGCATTGAACTTTCAATACAGGTTGTTCGTTCAGTACTATAGATAATTCGTTGCTATGGTGGATGGGTAGATTTTGGCTCAATAATTAATGGAAGATGGTGTGAAATTCCTTCGAATGCGTCGAATACGGCGGGAAGTCCTTGGGCAACTGCCGCCATTGGCAGCCGGTGGACGCAATATAATGGATCTCATTTATCACCGTTCGCATGTCTGTCACCCGCGGACGCCCGAGGGCTGAAGAAGGCGGTAGAAGCGGCTGCATCGCAAACCACTCCGCATCCGTGGTATCGCTTTCATACCGCAAGCCCTCGCGTCTATAATGTCGACGAGTGATTTCAGTCCAGGCCGTCGTGCTCTCCCTCGAATCTTCGCAAATCCGAAGGAATCACAACCGGCTGAAATCACTCAGCTTCTTTTTCAGTCCAGCTCTTAAAGACGCCTCGGGCCTGACGAGCAAAATGAAATTGACACTGGGTGCGGACTAACGTTTTAACAATGGCTTTTTGGGCTTTTCGGAAACGGACGGCAAGCGGATGCAGTTTCAGCGGTTGGAAATTCCCGAGATATTGCTGGTAACGCCAGAGAAGCGTGGCGACCGACGCGGATTTTTTTCCGAAACCTTTCGCGCGGATAGCTTTGCCGTTCATGGCCTAGAAGCAGCATTTGTTCAGGATAACCACGCTCACTCAGCTCAGAAAGGCGTGCTTCGGGGGCTACATTTTCAGCTACCTCCACGTGCCCAAGGTAAACTTGTGAGATGCACGCGAGGAGCGATCTTCGACGTCGGTGTTGATATCCGGGTCGGATCGCCAACTTATGGACGCCATGTGGGGGTTGAGTTATCCGCGGAAAACTGGCGCCAGTTGTGGATTCCGCCGGGTTTTGCCCATGGTTACGTGACGCTGGAGGATGATTGCGAAGTCATCTATAAGGTTACGGATTATTACGCGCCGGAGTGCGACCGCGGAATCGCATGGGACGATCCAGCGCTGGGTATAGATTGGCGGCTTTCATCTGCCGATATCATTTTGTCGGATAAGGATCGAAAGCAACCGCGCCTCGCGGAGGCGGCCCCGGCATTTCATTTCGGGCAATAGGGAATCGACGTATGCGCGTGCTCGTGACTGGAGGTGCCGGCTTTATTGGATCAGCCGTTTGCCGTCATCTCATCTCGGATTTGGAACACGAAGTCGTTGTTGTCGACAAGCTGACCTACGCGGGAAACTTGGCGTCGCTTGCGCCGGTTGCTTCTCATTCTCATTACGTTTTTGAAAAACACGACATTTGCGACGTTGCCGCCGTCAATGCGATCTTTGCTAAATACCGCCCCGATGCCGTGGTTCACCTTGCTGCGGAGAGCCACGTCGATCGTTCGATTTCCGGCTCGGATGTGTTTGTCACGACAAATGTCATGGGCACATTCGCGCTTCTTGAAGCATCGCGCCGCTATCTTGCGTCCTGCCGCAAGGATGTCGCAACGGATTTCCGTTTTGTCCATGTCTCGACCGACGAGGTCTATGGCTCGCTTGGTGACGACGGATTGTTTACTGAGACAACACCATACGATCCGAGTTCTCCATATTCGGCCACCAAGGCTGCATCAGATCATCTGGCGAAGGCGTGGCAACGGACCTATGGCTTGCCCGTTATCGTATCGAATTGTTCGAACAACTACGGTCCCTATCACTTCCCGGAGAAACTGATTCCGCTCATCATTCTCAACGCCCTCTATCGCAAACCGTTACCGGTCTATGGCGATGGCTCCAACGTGCGAGACTGGCTCTATGTGGAGGACCACGCGCGCGCGCTCGGGATAATTCTCGCGAAAGGCCGTCCTGGCGAGACCTACAACATCGGCGGTCGGAATGAACGGAAGAATATCGAAGTCGTCCGGCAAATTTGTTCATGGATGGATCGTCTTCGTCCGGTCAACGCGTCCTACCACGAACAAATCTCCTTTGTGACCGACCGCCCGGGCCACGACCATCGCTATGCAATCGATGCGACTAAACTCGAGACCGATCTGGGGTGGCGCGCCCAAGAGACTTTTGATACCGGCATCGAGAAAACCGTTCGTTGGTATCTCGCCAACGCAAACTGGTGGGAGCCGTTGAGAGACAAGGTCTACAATGGTGAACGACTAGGCCTTATGAAAGCGTGAAACATTGATGCGGCTATATGTGATCGGAGCCGACGGTCAAGTTGCGAGGTCGCTGCGCGAAGCCGCGAGCGTTCACGATGATATCGTCTTCGGTTTCGGTACGAGGCCGGATGTAGATCTTCTGCATCCCAAGTCGATTCATGCGGCCATCGCGAAGTTTCGCCCTGATGCCGTCGTCAATCCGGCAGCATTTACCGCGGTTGACCGGGCTGAGTCGGAACCAAATCAGGCGTTCGCGCTCAATCGCGATGGCGCCCGCGCTGACGCCATCGCAGCTGCCAACCAAGATGCGCCCGTTATTCATCTATCGACCGATTATGTCTTCGATGGAAATAAGATTGGCGCTTATGTAGAAAGTGATGCGGTCGCTCCGCAAGGCGTCTATGGCAGATCCAAGCTTGAGGGAGAAACAGCCGTGGCGGAAGCCAATCCCCGCCATATCGTGCTTCGAACATCTTGGATCTATGCCCCTTTTGGCAGCAATTTTGTGCGTACAATGCTCCGCTTGGCCGCGGAACGCGACCGGCTTCGGGTCGTCGACGATCAGGTCGGATGCCCTACCTATGCGCCCGATATCGCAACGGCAATCATAGCCATGGCACGGAAGCTGACAAACTCAGGCTGGCATTCGAAATATGCAGGCGTTACCCACCTTGCCGGACCGGATGCACTGACATGGTGCGCATTTGCGCGCGAAATTATTCGAGCAAGTGTTGAGCGGGGCGGACGCTTCGTTCCGGTTGACCCGATCTCCACTTCCGACTATCCCACGGCTGCATTGCGGCCAGCCAATTCGAGGCTGTCGACGGCGAGGTTGGAATCCATTTTTGATCTGCGTCTTCCGCCAATGAAAAGTTCGTTGGCAAATTGTTTGGATCGACTTTCTCAGAGTTGAATTGGGGGCAAATAGTGAAGGGTATTATCCTTGCCGGCGGCAGCGGAACGCGCCTCTATCCGATGACATTTGTCACTTCGAAGCAATTGCTGCCGGTCTACGACAAGCCGATGATCTACTATCCCCTGACGACGCTCATGCTGGCTGGGATTCGTGAGATTTTGATCATTTCGACCCCCCATGATCTTCCATTGTTCGAATCGTTACTCGGGGATGGCGCCAGATGGGGACTGTCGCTATCGTATGCGCCGCAGCCGAAACCAGAGGGCCTGGCACAAGCATTTATCATCGGTGCAAAGTTCGTGGAGGGTGGGCCTTCTGCCCTTATCCTCGGCGACAACATCTTCTTCGGGCATGGCCTTCCGGGGCTGTTGAGAAGTGCATGTTTACGCTCCTCAGGCGCAACAGTATTTACGTATCACGTCGCTGATCCGGAACGTTACGGCGTAGTGGCGTTCGATGACGCCGGCAATGCCACCTCGATCGAGGAAAAACCGAAGCAGCCAAAGTCGAATTTCGCAGTCACCGGACTTTATTTTTATGACCCTCAAGTCGTAGATATTGCCGCGAACATCCGCCCATCCGCGCGAGGCGAGCTCGAAATCACGGATTTGAACCACGTCTATCTTGATCGCAGGCAGTTGGCAGTCGAACGGATGGGTCGAGGCTTTACTTGGCTGGACACTGGGACGCCTGATAGTCTCTTGGATGCTGCTGAATTCGTTGCCACTCTCCAGAGGCGACAGGGGGTTCGAATCGCCTGTCCTGAAGAGGTCGCCTTCGGCCAAGGGTTCATTGATCGGGGACAGCTTGAGCGATTGGGATTGGCGTTGGGCAAGAGCGACTATGCGCAGTACGTGAGCAGCCTCGCTTTGGACGCTTGAATCAACTCATTGCTCCTGCGGTTTTATGGTCCGTGCCCACATATTCCTTGCGCCGGCGCAATCCCGTGTCCCTTTCTCAAAAACGGGCGCCACCGACCCAACGATGACCAGACAACTTCGCGGCCATCTCTCGGGGCGCAGATAACCGTTGCACTGTGAGCTTAAAACACAACAAAACCATTTGACGACGACGAGGTGGATATGAAATGCAATTGGGAGAAATTGAGCAGCATTAACCAAAGTAAAATTTCAAGCGGAGAGCGTTTCGAGGATTGACTTGCGGCTTGGCGATGGACATTGGGGGGCGTCGAGTATATCGCTCTCTCGTTTTGTCGAAGGACGCAGCGGGCGCGAGCATACCCGCCCGCCCGTCAAGTTCTTAAAATGCGGGAGTTCGGAAACGTGTTAGGTCGCTCACTCGACCGTACTATCAAGTCAATACTCCGGAGTGGCAACGGGCCGTTAAGAGCCGTCGCTAGAAAACTGCCCTCGTGGATCAAGACGCCTTTAGGACGTTTCTCACGAATTGTTTCTCGTATCATCCTAACGAGCGAGGGTTACAATAAATGGGTAAAGGATTTTGACACGCTCTCGGATTCCGATCGAGACAAAATTCGTGCGCATATCCGCGATCTCAAATACAGGCCGCTCATCTCAGTCATTATCCCGGTCTACGAGACGCCCGAGTGGGCCCTTCAGGAAGCGATCGACAGCATCCGCCATCAACTTTATCCAAATTGGGAATTGTGCATCGCCGATGACGCATCCAAGGCGCCCCACGTTACTGATGTCTTGCGTCAGGCTGCCGAGGCAGACTCCCGAATTAAGTGGATACGTCGAGACAGGAACGGCAATATTTCTGCGGCGTCAAATTCTGCGCTCTCGCTTGCTACCGGTGAGTTTGTCGCCTTGATGGATCATGATGACCTCTTGCCGCAGCATGCGCTCTACGAGGTAGCCGCCGCGCTAAATAAAGATCCAATGTTTGATATTATTTATAGCGACGAAGACCAAATCGATGCAAAAGGACGACGTTCCCTGCCCTATTTCAAATCGGACTGGAATATCGACCTACTTCTTGGCCATAACATGATAAGCCATTTGGGAGTCTACCGGCGAGCCCTTCTTGAAAAGGTCGGCGGATTTCGAGAAGGGTTTGAGGGCAGCCAGGATTACGATCTTGCCTTGCGATGCGCGGACGCAACTGTCCCGGCCCGTATCCATCACATTCCCACTGTGCTTTACCATTGGCGCCGCGACTATGGCACTACCTCTTTCTCCCAAGGCCAGTTCGCCAAGTGTTCTGACGCTGCCCTTCGCACGATCAGAGATCACCTCGACCGGCGGCTTGAAACTGGCGACGTCAGATCCCACCCCGTCTTGCCGCAATGGAGCCGCGTGATTCGTCCCGTTCCTCGTCCGGCCCCACTGGTCTCCTTGATCATTCCAACCCGTGATCATGCCGACCTGCTCGGCAGATGCGTCGACGGTCTTCTCAACAGAACCGATTATACCCAAATCGAAATTCTGATCGTCGACAATTCAAGCGAGCTACCAGACACTTTCGAGCTGTTTGAAAAGCTCAAGTTGGATCCGCGTGCACGCATAATGCCGTACACCGGTGCATTCAATTATTCTGCCATCAACAATATGGCGGTGGCCAAAGCTCGAGGTTCTATAATCGGTCTCATCAATAACGATATCGATGTCATCAACTCGGACTGGCTTTCCGAAATGGTCTCGTTGGCGATCATGAATGATGTCGGCGCAGTGGGTGCCAAGCTGATCTATCCCAACAATCGGATCCAGCATGCAGGTATCTTGCTTGGGGTCGGCGGGGTCGCGAACCATTACAACTACGCTACGCCGAGATCGGACGTCGGATACTTTGGCCGCAATGTGCTTGCGTCCTCCGTCTCCGCGGTCACCGGCGCTTGTTTGGTTGTCCGCCGGTCGGTATTCGAAGAGGCTGGCGGTCTAAACGAGACGCACCTGCCCGTTGCTTTCAACGACGTGGATTTTTGTCTCAGGTTGAGAAAAAAAGGCTATCGCAACATCTGGACCCCTCACGCTAAGCTATATCATAACGAATCCGCCAGTCGAGGGACCGAGAATAGCCCAGAAAAATTGGCTCGTTTCCGAGGCGAAGTTCAATACATGCTAGACACTTGGGGACCCGAGTTGGAGCGTGATCCCTTTTATAATGACAATTTTTCAACTGAGATCGGGGAATGCTTCCAGCTCGCGTTTCCGCCTCGTCGTCAAAAATCGTGGATTCAAACGAGCAAGCAGCAACGCGGTTCTTCTTCGCAAATTCAAGATGGATCGAGCTAGGCTTGCTCTCGGCGAGAGCTATCAGCGTCAGGAAACATTGGACCAAAGCGTGTCCCGCCGATTAAGGAGCAGCCCGTGGTGCAATTCCACTTCATTGAGGACTACGACCGACACGTTCGCAAACTCAAAGCCCGTTACCCGATCGACGAGGCGATGAGCCTGGCCGCGGACGAAAACTATGATGAGGTCGGAAGAATCGAGCTCGAGATTCTCAAGTTTGCGGGACTTTGCAACGGAACAAATCTGCTCGACCTCGGCTGCGGCAGTGGTCGGCTCATCGAGCGTTCCACTATCAAAACTTGGTGCGAACACCTGGGCCTCGACTTTGTCCAGTATATTCCAGGTCCGGAAAATCCTTGGCGAACTTCACCGCCGCTTGGTCAATCGATAGCAATCCTAAAGAAGTAATAATGTTCATACAAACGGATATCTCATCGTTGACGACCTACGACACTGAGACGTCTGATGTATCCACACTGCGTACACAAAAATCAGAGACCCTAATATGACTGATCAGCGGTCGCACGCTCTTTCTGGTATCAACATTTCACTAGGTAGAGGGCTCGAAATCGGACCATTAAACAGACCTCTGCTTGCAAAGTCTTCTGGACGGATTTTTTACGCCGATCATTGCTCTACGGAAGAACTACGAACGAAATACGCCGGAAATCCAGTCGTTCCCAGCGATGACATATGCTCGCTCGATTTTGATCTTTCGCGAATGCGCCTGTCCGAAACAAACAGCAGCGGACAATTCGACTACGTGGTGGCGAGCCATGTGATCGAGCACGTTCCGGATCTGGTTGGCTGGTTACGAGATATTCATGGCATCCTCAACGATGGAGGTGTTTTGGCTTTGGTCGTTCCCGACAAGCGTTTCACTTTTGACGTATTTCGCCGGGAGACATCATTTTGGATGGTGCAGGAAGCCGAGGGGCGGTCGCGGCCTAGCGTTGAAATTGTGATTGATCACTTCATGAACATTGTTCACGCCGACGCGGGAAAGCTCTGGGCGGACAGTGAGAGCCGTCATGAGTTTCGACGAACGACGGGGCCCGGTGTGTGCCCCAACCTCATCGAGCGACACGGCCGAGGTGAATACATCGATGCCCACTGCTGGGTGGTGACGCCGTGGTCGTTCCTCAAGCTTCTTGGGCAGATTATTGAACACTACAAGTTCGCTTATGAACTTCTTTTTTTTGAGTCGACCTCACTGGGACAGCTAGAGTTTTATGTACAATTACGAAAGTCGTTGGTGAAGACGGATTGGACAGCCCGCGCCAAGCAAGCCGAACTAGACAATAATCTTATTAAGACGGTGCCGATCTCCGTAATTTTAGTGGCATGGAAATCGATTTTGCTGAAATTGGATAAGTATCGCAAAATCTTCCATCCGATCTGGTGAGCGCGCGTATTTCCGCAAGTGACCCTGGTACTCGTTTTCGACCTTCATGGCCCGTTTCAAAAAAATGAGAGCATTTCCCAAAAAGATTGTCACCTTCGGTCAGCGGCTCAATTGAAGCGGCGCAGGCGGAGGCGCTCCAGTTGGACTAACATCGACCGGCTTGGGCACTACCGGCTTTTTTCGGACCGGTGGCACAATCGGTTTTGAGACTGCTGGTTTTGGGACTGCTGCGGGCGCGGCCGGCTGAACGGATACGACAGGGTGTTGAAGCGTATCTAATTTTGCAGCAAGCGCCGTCATCTGTTCTGACAGGCGTTTTATCTCCGCCTGTTGCGAGCCCAGAAGTTGGGTTTCAGCTTGGGTTTGCGCGACGATCTGCTGCTGAAAGGCCAGGAGGTCCTTCAGCACAACGACCCTATCTCCGGCGTCGGCAGGTGGTGTCGATCCGAAGGAGGGGAAGGTTGGGACACGCTATTGCCGTAGGCGCGCCAAAGCAACGCCGAGGTGCTGCCCGTAACTGCCAGTGAGCTGCACCCGGTTCGGTTGACACCCGCTTAAGCTAATCCAGCCTGCCGTTCGAACTCCATAGGACTTAAATATCCGATCGTCGAGTGCCGACGCTTCGGATTGTAGAAGCGCTCGATGTAATCGAAGACATCGGCCTTGGCCTCGTTGCGTGATCTGTACATCTTGCGCGCAGTCCGTTCGGTCTTCAACGAGGAGAAGAAGCTCTCCATCGCTGCATTGTCCCAGACGTTGCCGGACCGGCTCATCGAGCAGACGACGCCGTGATCGGCCATCAGCCGCTGGAACTGTTCACTGGTGTATTGGCTGCCGCGATCGGAATGATGCAGCAGCGCTAATCGACAGTTCGTTAAATTCGCCCGAAGAGAGAGCCAATAAAAATGCCGATATTGTCGATAGCGCTTTGCCGATAGACGCCAGCTTTCCACAATAAATAGAGCCTGCTCGGTAGGGGCGACATTCGTGCACGAGCAAATTGGTCGAGGGTGGCTAAACTTGACGGGGTTAGCAAGTGACGCACCCTATTCAGGGCTTTGATGTTGGTGACGTTCCACATAATGACGCGACCTTCAACAAACGATCGCAATCGAAGAAACCGCGGGCGCAATCCTACATTTGATCCAATCAGGTTTTTTCGATGTTGCCTGTATTTCATGCTCGGCCGGGGATCATAACGCGTGATGCCACCAGCTCCCGTCACCATCTGATAAGTCCACCAATCGTGCGCAATCAGCGCAACATCTGACGGCGTAGCGGCAATCATCAATTTTGCCGCGCGATTAAAGACCATGGTGTTTCCACCTCCGATATTTTGCACGAGCGCATTCTGAAAGCTGCTCGCTCGTTCAAACAACGGCGAATATCCGAGAAGCTTGCCCTTCCTTCCAATGAGAGCCGTTCGGGTGAAATACAAAGCGGGTATATCTTTGGGGATCGCCGCTAACCAATCGATCGCGTTGCTTAGCTTCTCCGCGAGCCAGATGTCATCTTGATCGCTGTAGGCGAAAAAATCGCCGTCGATATCGTCGAGCTGTACCATCGATAGGTAATTCTTCCAATACTGCTTCCGCGGTCCCTGGCGCAGGGTAACCTTCTGCAGAACACGCTTTGCAAAGGATTCGATGACCTCAACAGTTCCATCTGTAGATCCATCGTCCGAAACCAATAACTCCCAATTGGAGTAGTTTTGATCGCAGTAGGACTGAAGCTGCTCGGGAAGAAACTCTGCGCCGTTAAACGTCCCCAGCAAAATAACAACTTTTGGGCTCTTAAGAACCACTTGAAAATCCCTGCTCCTCTACAATACACTAATGAAGAGGCCAAAATCGACTTTGCTTCCCGTTCCGACGCTAACCCACAGCCGAAGCGGGCGCAATGTAGGATTGCGGACAGTGGAACCACCTGTAGCGTCGGCGCCAAGGAGCCCATGGAGATCGCTCTAGAGTTGGTTTAAGATCTTTAACTATGACCAGCTCTGTGGACCCGCCTTTTGAAATTGAACCTCGCGGAGGATTGCAGAATGCCGAGATCGACGCTCCTCTCGAAGAGCCAATTTAGCCGGTTAGCCATATCATAGAGGACACCCGACCGCGATATCAAACGTGACTTCCGTGATTGCGAAACGTTGCGCTAAATCGCCGCGCAAAAAGCGGACGTTGAATGGCTGGAAATCTCTCTCCCGTAGCTAAGAAGAAGCCGCGCGCGTATTGCATTCGAAGACGAATAGGGAACATGGGCACAACGCTCATCATCTCAGCATGCGGGGCTTCAAGAGGCGTAAAGCACCACGCGTGAAGGTCGAGAAAACCCGAGTTACGCAAAGCTTCCATCCCGGACAAAGCATCGTCGCGGGTATGTATCAGTCGCAAGGACGCGGCGGTTGCGGCGCTCCATGGAAGGCCTAATTTTATCTCGCAGACATACAGAAAATATTCCGCAGCGGTGCCTACTGAATGAGTAGTTCGCTTCGCTTCATATGCATCGATGATGGCGGCAAGCGAGCTCCTCGGCCGCAAGTGATCGAAGCAATAACGCTTGTCTGGGATTGCGAGTGCGAGGACGCATGAATCTTCTAGGATGTCATCGCATCCTTGAAGAAACCTAATCAGGTCCGGAGCGTGCTCAATCACGTGCGAAGCAATCACCCATCCGTAACCGTGCATTTTCCCAGTGAGAGCCGCGTAGCTTTCGCCGCGCCAGACGTGATCGACCGGTTCGATAGCACTTAGTACTCCGTGATCGGCATATTTGATCCGGAGATCGTTTCGGCTCAAGTGATCGATAATTTCGACGTTGTACCCTTCTGATTTTGGACAGATCGGGTTGTGGCTGGGGCCGACCTCGACGCCTAGCTTCTTGACGTCGATAAACGACAGCAGCTTCTGTTGCACTATGGCGATTTTTTTGTTGCGCGAGCGCATGCCCGCGCATTAGTCTTGGGCACAAGAGGATCTGGGCAAGTATCGTTGCGTTGGGGGGCAGTGGCGTGGAGTGGTTCAAATCATCAAAGGTCCAAGTGCCAATCCTGCCGGATAGCACGGACAAAAAGCAGGAAATAGGCGCTTCGCGCGACAGCCCCAAAGCGACCTTCGACACGGTAACGGCTGTGTTGCGAGAGTCTGCGCGTCCACTACCGTACAAGCAAGTCAGTTTCACGGTTCACGCAGCTAAGAACGGCGAAACCAATGAGACGCAACGGACCAGCCCCACCGTCACCGTTGCCAAGGCTCGCGCGCTATTCAAGTCGGGGTGGCAGGTTCACATTGCCGATTCCGCCGGTCGACGATACGCCCCTTCCGAATTCGACGAAATTCTAAAGTTCGATCGTGCGTGACACACCGACCTAGCCGGCATCGGTTGCCAACATCTTGTGGCGATGGGTAGTGGCCTGGTTCGACCCTCAGTGGCCTGAGTTGAAGATTGCAGTGGCCTAGTTTGATTCCCGGTTTAGCCAAGAGTTTCAACGCAACTCAGCCACTACTCCGATGACCGCCATTGCAAACGCAATTTGGGAACTAACGCCGATCTGCCAATCTAGTTTGCGGTCTGTGTGAATCCAGAGGTGGAACCTTTGCAGCCAGTTCAACGGTGCCCGTGGGTACAAGCTGTGCACAAATTGCAAGGGGTCAGGCAATATTGCCGCGAAGGCCCCCAGCAAAATTACCGTGACCGTTGCAGACGTAGCGAAAAGGTAGACTGCGAGCGCCATTCCCGCAAAAGCGTCAAAGCCTATTAGAGTTAGGTCCCGCAACCGCGCCCTGTCTAATCTAAATTCGTTGCGAGAACCTGGGCCGAGCGAAATAGATCGGAGCGGATAGTCCCAATGTGGGATCGCATCGATTGCGAAATGGCTGGCAAATCCTGCGGCGGCTACCGCAACAGG
>Ga0182024_10021645_pt1 | contig 11652 bp, 12 predicted proteins | sample P32metaG_FD_120480 | JGI IMG/M metagenome (GOLD analysis project Ga0182024, IMG submission 120480) | Permafrost microbial communities from Stordalen Mire, Sweden - P3-2 metaG (Illumina Assembly) | ecosystem: Environmental > Terrestrial > Soil > Wetlands > Permafrost | place: Sweden: Stordalen... | reverse complement strand
GAGGCCGCGCTGACGTCGCTGTGCATCGCCGCCTTCAGGCGCATGGGCGCGCTCTCGAGCTCGGGCGTCTCGAGGCCGTTCGACGCGCGCCGCGACGGCTTCGTGATGGGTGAGGGGGCCGGCGTGCTGGTCATCGAGCGCGAGGAGCATGCCGCCGCGCGCGGCGCGACCGTCTACGGGCGGATCGTCGGCTACGGCGCCTCCAGCGACGCCTTCGACATGGTCCAGCCCGACGAGGACGGAGCCGGCGCGCTGATCGCGATGCGCGCGGCGCTGGCCGACGCCGGCTCGAGCCCCGGCGAGGTTGGCTTCATCTCCGCCCACGGCACCGGTACGCCGATCAACGACCGTGTCGAGTCGCTCGCGATCCGGGCGTTGTTCGGCGAGGACGCCCCGCCGATCTCCTCGACCAAATCAGCGATCGGCCACCTGCTCGGCGCGGCCGGGTCGACCGAGGCGCTGGTCTGCATCGAGGCGCTGCGCCGGCAGCTGCTGCCGCCCACGATCAACTACGAGGAGGCCGACCCGGAGTGCGACCTCGACTACCTGGTCGAGGGCGCGCGTCAGGCGGCGGGGGTCAAGCTGGCGCTGTCCAACTCGTTCGGCTTCGGCGGCCAGAACGCCTGCCTGGCGTTCGCCGCGGCGTAGGCTTCGGCGATCGCCGCGTCGACCCGCAGCTCGCGCAACGACACCGAGGCCTCGATTCTCGAGGCCGCCCGGGCAGCGCTCGCGGAGGAGCCCTACGAGCGCATAACGATCGACGCGATCGCCCGCCGCGCGTTCGTCAGCCGCACAGCGCTCTACTTCTACTTCACCAACAAGCGCGCGGTCATCGACCGCCTGATCCAGCTCGCCTTCAGCGAGATCTACGAGGCCGCGGCGCCCTACCTGGACGGCGATGGCGACCCGCGTCGCGATCTGCATCGGGCGCTGACCGCGACTGTCGCGGCGGTCGAGCGCAACGCCACGGTCTTCCAGCTGGCCGCCCGGCTGTCCGGACAGCGCGATCGCATTCCGCCCGAGTGGGAGCCCTACGTGATGCGCTTGCGAAACGCCGCCGCGCGGCGGATACGCGGCGATCAGCAGCGCGGCATCGCCCCTGCCGACATCCCCGCCGGCACCTCAGCCAACGCGCTGCTCGCGATGGTCGAGGCGCAGGTGGTGCGCGAGGTCGTCGTCGGCGGCTCGGACGCCGCCGAGACGGCGCGAGTGCTGGCCGAGCTTTGGTGGCGCGCCGTCTACGGGCGCCCCGACGATTGAGCGAGCGGGCCGCGCCCTAATGGCGGCGCGGCCCGCATCGCGTTCTGCTCAGGAGGGCGACGCGCTGTCGTCGGAGACCTGGGAGGCGATGACCGGCGAGCCGCCGGCGTTGGCGGTGGAGACCTCGACGAGGTCACCGAGGGCGACGCCGCTGAGGCTCGAGACACCGACGAACGTGGTGCTCGACGGAACCGCGACGATGACGCTCTGGCCGCTGAGCGGGCCACCGCTGGTGACGGTGATCGTGAGCCCGTCACCGCGCACGTCGGTCACCGTGCCACCGAAGCGCGTCGGCGTGGCTGCGGCCGGCGCAGGCTGGTCAGACGACGGTGGCTGCGAGTCGGAGCCTCCGCCGTTGCCGTCTCCGATGTAGGCCGCCACGATCGGGGCCGGCGACAGGCTCAGCGAGTAGATGCGGACCTGGTCACCGACGGCGATGGCGCCGAATCCGCTGACGCCCTTGTAATGGGTGGTCGACGTCACGTCCACCGTGACCGTCTGTCCGGCGAGCGGGCCGTCGCCACCGACCGTGACCCGCAGGCCGTCCGGCGGCGCTAGCGCCGCCACGGTGCCGTTGAGGCCCTGGTAGGTCTGGGCGCCGCCGTCACCGCTGCCGCCGGAAGACGGCGAGGAGTCGCCCTCCTGGCGGTTGGCGCCGGGCTGGCTTGCGTCAAGGATGCCAACCGCGACGATCGGGTCCGCGGTCGCGTCGGCGGTGAAGACGACGACGTGGTCGCCGACGGCGATGTCGGCGACCGTGATGTGGCCGTCGCCGTTGGTGTCGCTGACCGCGAGGATCGTGGTCGCGTCGACGATCACGTTCACCGAGCTGTCCTGGGCCTGCGAGTCGTGCGAGCGCGGCGAGTCCTGGGAGTCCCCGGACTGCGAGTTCTGCGAGCCCCCGGAGCCGATCGCGAGCGTCAGCGTGCCGTCCGCCGGATCGACCGCGGTTACGGTGCCGGGCAGGGCGGCGCCCTTACCGGCGTCCCCGCCGTTGGGCTGGCCGACGACGTCGATCGCTGATGCGACGGTGGCGGAACCGAGCGTGCCGCACGTCACCTTGACGTGATCGCCCACGGCGACGGCGCCGTCGGAACCGCTGATGGCGGCGTCGGCGAAGGAGACAACGATCGTGCCATCTGCGCCGGCTGCGGTCGCTCGCACGCCGTGCGTGGCCGCGTGATGACCGGCGGCGTGTTTGACGCGGAGCTTGAGGGTGTGCTGCCGCGCGTTGATCGCGAGGACGACGCCCGACACATGCCGCGAATGCGACTTGTGGGACGCCGCGAGAGCGCTCGAAGTGAAGGCGAGCGCCGCGACGAGCACGGCGGCACATGACAGCAGACGACGGATTGGCAGCACGGGCGACTCCTAGCTGAAATGGATCGGGACTTATGGGTTCGGCAGCGCCGGCCGTCTGCTCGCGGCGCTCCCCGGGGGCGTGGACGTTTGTGGGAGGCGACTGGCCGGAGCGCCCAGGGGGACGCTTTGCGCCAGAATGACCGCCGCGCGGAGCGCGCGAACGCTAAAGCGGAAAGGAGTGCAGCGATGGCCCGATTTGTGCTCGTTCACGGCGCCTTCGGCGGTGCCTGGTCCTGGGGCGAGTTCGTCGGCGAGCTCGAGCAGGCCGGACACTCCGTGACCGCGATCGACCTGCCGGGATCAGGCAACGATCAGACGCCTGTCGAAGCGGTCACGCTCGACGCCTGCGCGGAGCGGGTCTGCGACACCCTGGCCGCCGAGGCCGAGCCCGCGATCCTGGTCGGCCACAGTATGGGCGGCGTCGTCATCACGCAGGCGGCGGCACGCTGTCCCGAGCGCGTCTCGCTGCTGGTGTTCGTTGCCGCCTTCATGCCCGGCGACGGCCAGAGCCTGCTGGACCTGACCCGCCTCCCCGAAGGCGCGGGCGATCAGGTCCAGGCGAACATCGTCGTCGAGGGCGACCCGCCGGTCGCGACGATGGCCGACCCCACCGCGCGTGCGGCGCTGATGGCGCGCTGCAGCCCCGAGCAGATCGCGCGGTCGATCGAGCTGTCGCGACCGCAGGCCGTGGCCACGTTCGCGACGGCGGTCTCGATCGCGCCCGGTGCGCTCGACGGCATCCGCCGCGTCTACATCCACACCAGCGAGGATCGCGCGATCCCGCCGGCCCTGCAGCTGCGGATGCTGCGCGAGCACCCCTGCGCCGAGGTCGTCGAGATCGCAACCGACCACTCGCCGTTCCTCTCGGCGCCGGCGGAGACGCTCGCGGCGTTCGAGCGCTTCGCGCAGCTGGCGGCGACCTAGCTCCGAGCTGCGCATAGGCGGTTGTCGTGTGAGCGTCCAGCCGCCTCGACGTTCGCTCGATTTGTGCACGAATGGCGTCCGTTGCGCAACAAATGCGCGCCCCGGTGGTGCATGCTTCGAGATGCACGTTTCGTAGTCGGGAGATGAGAAGTGCTTGACCCAAACAGCGATACCGTCCTGCGGTGGACCTGCCCCTCGTGCCACGCGGAGTGGTTCGACCGCGGGCGCGGCTTCCACGGCCAGCGCTTCAGCGCCTGTCTGGGCTGTGGCACCGAGGCGTGCGAGCCCGACGACACGCGCCTGGCACTGGCTCCGCGTCCCGCGGCGCCGGCCGTCGTGAGCGCGGGCCGGCCCTAGCCACCCCTCAAACGGTCGGTTAGGGTTGGGCGCATGCCAGGCGCCGGCGATCCCTATGCCGTGCTCGGCGTGCAGCCCGGCGCCAGCGAGGCCCAGATCCATGCCGCCTACCGCGACGCCGTGAGGCGCACGCATCCCGACGCCGGCGGCAGCGCGGGCGCGTTCGAAGCGGTGCAGGATGCCTATGAGACGCTGCGCGATCCGGCCGCGCGCGCTCGCTTCGAGCGCGAAGGCCACGCGATTCGGCCGAAGCAGCCGCGTGCGAGCGCGCCACCCGTGGACGCCGCGGAGTCGCGGCGGCGGATGGAGGATCTGCTGGCGGAGTCACGCCGGCTCGAGGACGAGGCGCGCCGGCTCGCCGGCCTGCCGCCGCGCTACGAGGAGCCGGCGCCCGGCGAGGAGGCCGAGGACAGCATCGGCGCCGTCCTGCGCGATGCAGGGACGCAGCTGATCGACGCCGCCGGCGAGGGTGCGCGCGAGCTCCGCCGGATGCTGCGGCGACGGCTGTAGCGGCAGCGCTCAGCTGAACATGTTGAGGCGCGCTGTACACGGCCCCGCGGCCGTGGTTTACTTCACGCGAGGGTTCGATCATCCCGAAACGGCCTCGTTGGCGTCCGCGGCTGCACCCGGCGCAGACGAGCCCCGACACCGCTTCCCGCTCTTGACACACGGAGGTCAGCAGGCGTGCAAATCGGCATTCTCTCCAACAGCGCGGACTGGAGCCTCGACCCCGCCACGATGGCGCGGATGGTTGAGTCCGCCGGGATCGAGTCGCTGTTCCTCGGCGAGCACTCCCACATCCCGGCCTCGCGCGAGTCGCCCTATCCGGGCGGCGAGAACGGCGAGATGCCCGCGGGCTACGATCGCACATACGACCTCTTCGTCGCGCTCACAGCGGCGGCGCTCGCGACCACGACGCTCAAGGTCGGCAGCGGCATCTGCCAGCTGGTCCAGCGCGACCCGATCCACACCGCGAAGGCGGTCGCCAGCCTCGACGCGCTCTCGGGTGGGCGCGTCGTGCTCGTCGTCGGCGCCAGCTGGAACCTCGAGGAGATGCGCAACCACGGCACCGACCCCGACACGCGCTACGAGCTGCTCGAGGAGCGCGCCCTGGCGATGCGCGAGATCTGGACCCGCGATGAGGCGACCTTCCACGGCGAGTTCGTGAACTTCGACCGGATCTGGTCGTGGCCGAAGCCGATCCAGGACCCGATGCCGATCTTCATCGGCGGCAACAGCCCCGGCTCCGAGGAGCGCGCGCTGCGCGCGGGAACGGGCTGGGCGCCGCTGGACATCCCCGGGGCGGGAGTCCCGGATCGCATCCGCGCCTACACCGAACAGGCCGCCGCCGACGGGGTCACGACTTCGGCGCTGGGCGTGGGAGGCGAACTCTCACCGCAGATCATCGAGGACTACACCGAATCCGGCGCCGAGCGTTGGCTGCACTACATCCCGATGACCGGCGACGCCGGCGAGTTCGAGCGCGAGCTCGAGCGCGTGCTGAGCGTTCGCACCGAGTTCATCGGCGCCGCCTGATCTAGCGCGCGCAGGGCGCCGTCGCCCGCCCTTCCTGGCAGTGCCGTCCCGCAGCGTGGGCCGCGCGTCGCCGACAACCTGTGATCGTCCGCGACGCCCTGGCCGGCGGTGCGCCGTGTCAGCGGCGCTCGATCATCGAACCCACGGCGACGGCGCCGATGATCAGGACGCCTCTGACGATCTGCTGCCAGTAGTCGGCTACCCCGAGTAGGTCGAAGCCGTTGGTGATCATGCCCAGCATCAGCACGCCGACGATCGTCCGCCAGACCGAGCCGATGCCACCGAAGATGCTAGTGCCGCCGAGCGCCACCCCCGCGATCGCACTGAGCGCGAGGTTCTGGCCGAGGACATTCGAGGCCGAGCCCTGGCCGGTTGTCGATGCGTCGATCAGCCCGGCGAGCCCGCAGGCGGCGCCGGTGATGACGAACGTGATGATGACGATGCGATCGACCTTGAGGCCCGACAGGCGGGCGGCGTCGCGGTTGCCGCCGACGCCGTAGAGGTGGCGGCCGAAGACGGTGTAGGCGAGCACGAGCTGCAGCAGGATCGCGACGGCCAGGAAGATGAAGTCCGGGTACTGGATGCCGAGCCAGGTGTTCTGGCCGATGAAGGTGAACACGGTGCTCGTCGGGACGATCTCGACGCCGTTGCTGGCCCCGAGCGCGATCCCGGTGAACGCGAGCGCTGTCGCCAGCGTCGCGAGGAACGCATTCACCCGCAGCTTCGTGATGATCGCGCCGTTGACGAGGCCCAGGAACGCGCCGGAGAAGATCGTGACCGGGAAGCACCACCACACCCCCCAGTGCACCGCCGCCAAGGCGCCCAGAACCTCGGTCAGCGTGAAGATCGCGCCGAGCGAGAGGTCGAAGTTTCCGGCGACGATCGTCAGCGTGACCGCACACGCGGGTATCCCGACGACGGCGTTCTCATAGACAAGGTTGAGCAGGTTGCCGCTGGTCAGGAAGACCGGCGAGGCGATCGAGAAGTACGCGAACAGCGCGAGCACGAAGACGACGATCCCGTAGTCGCGGACGTGCTCGGCCTTGAGCCGCCGACCGCTGCGCACGCGGCGGTCGAAAAGGCCTGCCGGAGCGCCTGCGAGCGCCGCATCGGCGGGAATGTCGTCGGGTGCTGTGGGCGGCTGAAGCGTCATGTCTCACTCCCCGGCAGCCCGAAGGCCGCCTCCATCACATCACCCATTGGCGGGTCAGCGGCGAACTCCCGCGTGATCGCGCCCCGTCGCATCACGAGCACGCGATGGGCCAGACCGAGGACCTCCTCGATCTCTGAGGAGATCATCAGCACGGCCGCTCCGTCCTTGGCGAGGTCGTTGATAAGACGGTGGATCGCCGCGCGGGCGCCGACGTCCACCCCGCGCGTGGGTTCATCGAGGATCAGGATCTTCGGGCTGCGGAACAGCAAGCGGGCGAACAGGACCTTCTGCTGGTTGCCGCCCGACAGGCTGTTGGCCCGAGCCCCAGGGTGCGGCGGGTCGACGTTGAGCGACTCCAGCAGCTGACGTGACCGATTGCGCTCCGCCCCCCGTCGCAGGATGCCGCGCGCGGACACGGCGGCGACATCGGCAAAGGTCGTGTTGGCGGCGAGCGAGAGCTCCATGAAGAGGCCGTCCTTCTTGCGCTCCTCGGTGAGGAAGGCGATGCCCGCGGCGAGCGCATGCGCAGGCGAGCGGATCCGGCGTTCCTTGCCGTCGACCAGGATCGTACCGCCGTCGATCGAATCGGCGCCGGCGATCGCCCGGGCAAGCTCGGTTCGGCCGCTTCCGACCAGGCCCGCGAGGCCGACGATCTCGCCCTGGCGGACCGTCAGCGAGATGTCGTGCAAGACGTTCCCACGGCGCAGACCGCGGACCTCGAGCATGACCGGAGCGGTGGAGGCCGGGGGCTTGTCGAAGCTCTCGGCTTCGGCAGCCGCCCCGAACATGCCGGCAACAAGGCTTTCCTCGGTCTCCTCGCTGGCGGGCCCGGTGCGGACAATGTGGCCGTTTCGCATCACTGTGACCGTGTCGCAGAGCTCGAGCACTTCGTCGAGGAAGTGGCTCACGTAGACGATCGTCTTGCCCTGGTCGCGCAGGGACCTCGTCATCTTGTGGAGCGCCTGCGTCTCCACGCTGGTGAGCGACGACGTCGGCTCGTCCATCACGATCAACCGAGCGTCCGTGTTCACCGCGCGCAGGATCTCGACCTTCTGTTGGTCGGCCGTTCGCAGCGACCCGACGGTGGCGTCGCGGTCCAGCTCGAAGCCGCTGCGGGTGATGAGCTCGGCGTACTGCTTGCGCATCCGCCGGCGGGAAACGATCCCCGCGCGCCGCGGCTCGATGCCCAGGAAGACGTTCTCCATCACGCTCATGGCGGGGGCGAGCGCGAGCTCCTGGGCGATCGTCGCGATCCCGTCGTCACGGGCCTCGCGCGGCGTCGTGTACCTCACGGCTCGCCCGTCGACGAACAGCTCGCCGCCGTCGGGGCGCACGACGCCCCCGATGACCTTGCCGAGAGTCGATTTGCCCGCTCCGTTCGCGCCGACGAGGGCGTGAACGGTGCCGGCCTTGATCTCCAGGCTCACGTCATCGAGGGCGCTCGTGCCCGCGTAGCGCTTTCCAATCGAGACGAGCCGGATGGGCGCGACTTCCGATGCGCTCATCCGACTCGACCTCGTTCCTCTGTCTTGACTTCGCTACGGGTGGATCAGCCGGGGGCGCCCGTCAGATCCCAGTCTGGCTTGAAGCCAGTGTTCGCCTTCAGGACCGCCGCGTCGACGACCCACGGGTAACTCTTCTTGGCGGTCACATCGACGATGTGCGGCTCCTTCTTGCCGTGGATCCCCGCGACCAGGTCCGCGATGCCAATGTAGGACTCGGTGCACGGGTACAGGGCAACCGTCCCGAACACTGTGCCGGCCTTGATGTCGGCGACGAACTCGTTGGTGCCGCCGGACCCGATCAGCTGGATGTCCTTGCCGGGGGTGTACCCCAGCAGCTTCAGCGCGGTGAGCGCACCTGCGGTCATCTGATCGCCGAAGGAGGCGAACACCTGGACGTTCGGCTTCGACTGGAAGTACGTCGTCGCGATCCCCTGCGCCGTCGGCTGGTCGTAATCACCGGGCGGCGTATAGGTGATGTGGATGTTCCCGGTCGCGAACTGCGCCGACATGTACGCCTCGCGCAGCGTGTCGGTCGGGTAGTTGGCGAGGCCCGGCATGAACGCCACGTTGCAGGTGCCGGAGCCGACCTGCTTCTGGCAGGCGTCCTTGATGATCGTCACGAACGCGGCCTCTTGCGTGCCGATCGGCGAGCCAACCGTCGTCACCGTACCCGGCGTATAGCTCAGGTGGACCTGTTGCTGGAGGGTGCCGAGAGTGTAGTCGGCGATGGCGATCTTGATGCCCTTGGCCTCCGCCTTCTTGATCGTCGGTGCGAGTGAAACGCCGTCCAGCGCCCACACCCAGAAGCCCTTGTACTTGCCCGTGGTGATCGCGTCTTCCATCTGCGTGGTCTGCGTCTCGGGCACGTTGTTGCCGTCGAAGCCCGTGATCGACACGCCGAGCTTGTTGCCCTCAACCTGCGCCGCCTTGAACGAGGCGACCCCGTAGGGGCTGGGGTTGTAATAGAACACTGCGATCGCAATCTTGCCGGCGCCGGACGCGAGCCCGACGTAGGCAAGCATCGTGCCGAACGCGGCAACAACGGCCGCGGCCAGCACAACACGCTTGAAACGAGCCTGCATGCGTTCCTCCCTCTCCCAAATCGCGACCCAGGGTGGGTCGTCTTCGTGAACCATAACGCGACTGACCCGCGCAGGCGCCAGTCGTTTGTCCGCGCAACTATACATCCGAGTTGAACAATGTTGAAACAAAGCTGAACGTCTCAGACACTCGCGCATCGGCGGCCGCGACCGCGCCACGGCGCACTGCTGCAGAGCCAGCCGCGAGCGCGGAGAGCCGTGATCCCACGCCTGTCTCACCCGCCATCACGGGGCGCAGAAACTTGTCACTGAGCGACAAAACAGGGCCAAGACTTGTCACTCAGCGAACCTGTGCTGGGTTGTCGCGTTCACAATCGGCGTGACGTTGATGGCGAAGCCGGCGACGGCGGCGCGAAACCCCTCACGCCCGGGCGCTGGCCGGGGCCTCGCGCGGCCACCCCATCACCGCGCGCAGCGCTCCACCGAGCAGCATCTCCTTCTCGCCCGGCCCGATCTCGTCGCTCGCGCGCAGGAAGTCGAGCGCCTCGTCATAGGGGTGGTCGAAGATGAACGGGTCGGTGCCCCACATCAGCCGCTGACGCCGAAGGCCTCGCCTCACCGCGTGCAGGTGCGGCCATGCGTCGGCGTGCGGGTAGGGCTCGCGCGAGAGCAGCGGCACCGAGGTCACCTTGACCGCGACGTTGGGGTAGCGCGCCAGCGCCAGCAGGCCGTCGATGCCCGCGAACGTGTCGCGCACGGCGGGGTCGAGCATCGCCACATCGAAGAGGCCCAGATGATCGATCACGAGCTGGAGCTCGTCGAAGTGCGTCGCGATCCGCTCGAACACGTGGAAGCGCCCCGGGGCTGTTGACGCACACGCACAGGCCCGAGCGCTGCGCCGCCGCGAGCACGCGGTCGTCGGCCCCTTCGAAGAATCGCTGCACGGCCTCGTCTGCCCAGAGGTTGAGACGGATGCCGACCGCGGCGGGGTGCGCAGCCCACGACGCGACCGCGTCCTCGACGTCCTCGCGCGCAGCATCCACGAGCCCGACGACGCGGAAGCGCTCCGGCGCGAGCTCGTACGCCTCGAGCGTGTAGGAAATGTCGAATCCGTAGACGGCGGGACTGACGAGAACCGCGCCGTGGACGCCGTGGCGATCGAGGGCCGCAAGGACCTCGGCCGGGCGAGCCGAGCGCCCCGCGTAGCGTCCGCGCATGCCGGCGTAGAGCTCGCCGTGCAGAACCGTCGGCGACCACGGATGCTCGGGTTCGTGCGGCGTGAACACATGAATCTGCGCGTCGATCATCTCCGGGCTCGCTGTGCTCATCGCCGCCTCCGCCTCTCCTTCACTCAGCCGCGCCTACGCGCCCGAGCCTAGCGGTTGTGCCACGGGCCCGGAGGCTCGCGCGGCCGTCAGATCAACTCGATGCCCCGGGCAGGATTCGAACCTGCGGCCCTCGGATCAGAAGTCCCAGGGATTCAGGAGCGGCACGTGACAGCCGTCGAAGTCGCCGGTGTTGCGAGTGACGACAGTGTGTCCATGGATGCGTGCCGTCGCGGCGATCAGGCTGTCCACGGTGTTACGGCTCCCGGCAGCATTCAGCCGTCCCCATTCCTCCGCAACGCGGTCGTCGATCGGCACGATGCGATCGGCGAAGCGCGCGCGCAGCTCGCTGAGCCATGTGTCAAAAACCTTCGCCTGTGCGTGATCGCGTCCGCGCAGCAGCTCGATCCCTTTGCGGATCTCACCGAGCGTGAGCACGCTGAGATGAAGGTCGGCGTCCGCCACCTGGCCGACCCAGGCCCGAACGCGCTGATCGCGGCCGCGGCGGATCTCCGAGATCGCGTTCGTATCGAGCAGGAAGCTCAAAGGTCGACGGCGCGCCCGCGGTCCTTGGCGCGGTCTAGTTCAAGCGCGTCGAAATCGGGGGCCGAGCGGATGAAGGCGACGAGACTGGGGGCACCATCGCGCAGTCGGCGATAGTCCTCGGCAGCGACTACGACGACGGCCTCTCTGCCGTGTTTGGTCACCACCTGGGGACCCTCTCGTCGGGCGCGCTCGACGAGTTCGCTGAAATGCTGTTTGGCTGCTTGCAATTGCCAGGCCATGATCATCTCCAGCCTTCTGGACAGACTGGACAGATTATAGCTCGGCTGGCGGTCACATTTACCCGGACGCGAGGCCAGAGCGGTGGACATCGCCCCGAATCGCCAGGCGCCGTAGCCGTTCGCAGCGCGTCCCATGCCCCCGGCAGGATTCGAACCTGCGACCCTCGGATTAGAAGACACCCCAGATGAGGTGTTCTGGCCCGTGTTTACTGGGTTTTAGGTGCGCTGAGGTGCTCTCAAATGCGCTCAGATTCGCCGAGTTGGGAACACGTAGGGAACACCGATTTGACCGCAAATTGCGAAAAATCCCTCGGATCGTTATCCGAGGGGTTTTCCCTGCGTGTTCCCGGCGCCGTAACGCGGACGCAGCGCCCCTCGGATTCCGGTCCGAAACGGCGATCGCGG
>Ga0182024_10021644_pt1 | contig 11652 bp, 10 predicted proteins | sample P32metaG_FD_120480 | JGI IMG/M metagenome (GOLD analysis project Ga0182024, IMG submission 120480) | Permafrost microbial communities from Stordalen Mire, Sweden - P3-2 metaG (Illumina Assembly) | ecosystem: Environmental > Terrestrial > Soil > Wetlands > Permafrost | place: Sweden: Stordalen... | reverse complement strand
GCGGCGGCGAGCTCGGAGAGAATGCGCGCCTGCTCCTCGCTCGGCAGCGGCTTGAGCTTCTCCACGTAATCGCGCTCACCGGCGATCACCCCCGCCATCACGGCCGGGTCGAGGATTCCGCCGAACGCGCGGACGTTGGCGATCTGCGGGTGGTCCTTGAACCACACCGGGTGCGGAAAGCCGCCCCAGGGCACGGCGGAATGAGTCATGATCGACCCGGGGATGCTGACGTCGAGCACCGTCAACGGCGGCCAGTTGCGGTACTCGTGGTCCTCGAGATAGACGGACTCGAACATGAGCTGCCCGTAGACGGTCTGGGTCGAGCCGTAGGAGGGGTTGCCCTTGAACATCGAGAGGATCTCGAGGGTGTCGATCCCCGGCGCGTTCTCGATCGCGATCCGCGCGGCGATCTCGGCGGTGGCCGACATATACGCCGTGGCGGGCGCCAGCAGCAGTCCGCGCTCCGCGAAACGCTCACCCCAGTCGTGCTTCGCCGTGCGGACCCACGGCGTCTCGCCGCCGGTGTCGAGGTAGTGGCATCCCGCGCCCAGGGCGGCCTCGACCACGGTTGCGCCATAACGAAAGCACGGGCCGGTCGTGTTGCATACGACCCGCGCGCCGTCGAACAACTCGCTGAGCTCGTCGACCGAGTGCCCGACCTGGACGACCTCGTAGTCCGCGGTGCTGATCCCCGGGACGTGGTCGAGGACGTCTTCGATCTTGGTGCCGTCGCGCCCCGCGGCGATGAACGGGACCTTGTACTCGCGGAGGAACTCCGCCACCAGCCGACCGGAGAACCCGCTCGCGCCGTACAGGACCACAGGTCTCTTCTCGCTCAAGGTGCTCTCCTCCTCGTGGAATGGGCCGGCGGCGCGAAACGGTCGCACAGTGGTCGAACGCATGCTCGCCCGGGTGGGCAAGCCGACCTCGCGGCGACAGTACACGGGCGCGGGTGGTTTCTCCAGGCGACGTGCGCGCTGGTCCGGGTGCGCCTGCGCGCGGTGGCGGCACGCTGCCGCCAGGTCGGCTCCGGCGTCAGGAGGCGACGACGACGAAGCCGAGCGTCACGGGCTTCGAGGCACCGGCGGCGTTGCGGGCGGTGAGCGTCGCCGTGTAGGAGGCCCCGGCCAGCGCGTGATGCCCGATCCGCCCGGTGAACGGAACGCGGTCCGCACCGACGGCCTCGCTCGCGCGCGCCAGCGTGCCCACGGCGAGCGTTCGCAGGCAGCGCCGCGCGTGGGCGCGACGCAACGCCCGGGTGGACGACACGCATCGGCGTCCGCTGCGGACACCGGCGGCAGTGCGCGTGATCGCGATCTGCACACTCGCCGCCGCCGAGAGCGTGAAGCGGAACGTCGTGCCGAGCGGCGCCCTCGCCGAGACCGCCGTGGCCGCTGAGGCGACGCGGAACCGTCGCGCGGACAGGCTCGCGGCGCTGATCGCCGGCGGTGGCGGTGGCGGCGCCTGCGTCGTCGTGGTCGTGGTTGTTGTCGTCGTCGCCGGCGGCGCGACCGCGAACGAGAGGTCGGAGGCGCCGGCCGAGGCGCCGAGGTGTCCGAGCCCGAAGAAGTCCTCGAGCGTGCTGAGCAGCGAGTAGTGGTCGTAGTAGTCGCCGTTGATCGAGCCGGGGGTGACGCCGGTGCCGACGGCGATCAGCGGGACGTTGTTGCCGTTCTCGCCGGGCATGTTCGTGTGGTAGTTGGGGTCCGTGCTGCTCTCGTCGCTGACGATGATCAGCAGCGAGTTGTTCGTCTTCGCCCACTGCGCGTAGCCGCTGAGATGGGCCTGATCCCACGTGTCGCCGTCGGTGACGGTGCCGTTGTCGCCCATGTCGTCGGTCGTGTTCGGCACGACGAAGCTGATCTGCGGCAGCGTCGCGTAGTCGCTCGGGAACGTCGAGAAGTCGGCCTGGTAGGCCTTGGCGTCGGCGAACTGGCTGAACGGGTTGTGCCTGCAGCCATACAGCACGTTCGAGTTGAGTCCCTCGAAATAGCCCTTGATCGTGACGCCGGCGGCCGCCGCCTCGCCGGCAAGCGAGGTCGCCGACGAGCTGATGCAGGTGTCCGAGCCGTCGGTGCCCTGGCTGGAGCCGGAGAACATCGCCATGTAGTTCGGCTCACTCGGGTGGCTCACCGCGTGGTAGTTGGAGAAGTACTCGCCCTGGGCCATCAGACCTCCCAGGAACGGGGCCTGACCGCTTCCGGCCCAGCCCGAGTTCTCCTCGATCACGACCACGACGTGGCTGTAGGCGCCAGCCGACGATGCGCCGGCCGCGCCGACCACGATCGCGAGCGACGCCCCCGCGATGAGCAGACCGAGCCCGAACCCGGTCCGAAGGATCTTCAGCGACACGGCCCGGCACGGTAGCGGCTGGTCGCGACGAAACAGCGTTCGCCGAGCGGTTTCTAACACCAGACTTCAGTTTCTGGCGCCGGTTTCCTGGGCGCGCGCGTCGCGCCGCCGGCGCGTCAGGCCAGCGCCGCGAAGCGGTTCAAGGCCGCCACCAGCTCGCCGGGAGCCGAGAAGAAGGGGGAGTGGTCGGTTGCGATCTCGACGACCTCGACGCACGGGTGTTCGCGGATCATCCGCAACTGCAGCGCCGGCGGGATCGCCCGGTCCTGCGTGCAATGCACGTACGCGCGGCGCAGACCGTCGAGCGCACCGGCGGGGATCGTCACCGGCGTGGCGAACGGCGCGACCGGCTGCGGTCGCGACAGCTCGATCGCCCGCGCGACCTGCTCCGGGCTGCAGTTGGCCATCAGCGAGGCGCGCGCCGAGGGGTCGGGCATCGTCGCCACCGGCGGCTCCCCGTCGATCACGATGTTCGCCTGGACCTGGTCGCCGGCACCCTCCGGCAGGCGGGTCAAATCCAGCAGGCTCTGGCCGTCGCTCGGCATGAAGGCCGCGACGTAGACGAGCAGCGCGATGCGCTGCGCGCAGCGTGCCGCGGCCTGGGTGATTGCCACGCCGCCCATGCTGTGGCCGACGAGGATCGCGAGCTCGGACTGTTCGCCCAACGTGGTGCAGATCCTCTCTGCATAGGCGTCGAGGGTCACCCCGGCCACCGGCGTCTGGTCATCGCCCGCGCCGGGCAGATCGATCGCGGTCACCGTGTGCCCGGCGCTTTCGAGGTCGCCGAGGATCGGCTGCCAGGACCATGCGCCACCGAAGGCGCCGTGGACGAGCACGAATCGGGCCATCGCTCTGTCTCCTCTCAGCTCGCGTTCGAAACCGCCGAGTCCGGCCGGCGGGGCCGCCGATTGTGACGCACTCGCGCGGACGCCGCGTGCATCCCCCGGATGTCCACCGTCGCGACGAGCGGTCCGCGTGCCTGGACAGCCGGTCGGTCTTTTCGGACAAGACGCGACTGGCCGTCGGTGCCCGCCGAGGGTCCTAGAACTGACTATCTACCGAGGAGCTGTTGCCCGTGCTGTTGAACCGACGATTCTTGACGTGTGGCGCGACCGTATTCGCATTGCTGATTGGCTCAGCGAGTGCGGTGGCGGCGACGCACGCTGCGCACACGACGCGCATCTCGGGCGTCATCGTGAGCATCAATGCGACGCGCCACACCCTGAAGCTGCGTGTCACGCATGGGACCAAGCATCACAAGGCCGTCACCGCTCGTGCGGCCTTGGCCGGGGACTCGCGCGGGATCCTCGTCGCCTTCGGCGACGCAACGGTCCACGGACCGAACGGCGCCGTCGCGGTCGGTGAGGACGTCACGGTCACCACGACCGGACCGGTCGGGCAGAGCACGGTGGCGTCCTCGATCGACGTGATCGGCCAGCCCAACGGCGGAACCGCCGGCAAGGGTGCCGCGGTTCCCGGAGAGGTGACGGCTGTCGACCCGACCAACGGGACGCTGACGCTGACCGTCCGGGCAACCGACTCGCAGGGCCAGTCGCAGGACAGCTCGGTGATCGTCGACGTCAGCGCGACGACGATCCTGGCCGTCGGCGACACCAACGGTGACGGGCAGATCACGCTGGCCGACGTCGCAGTCGGCGACCACGTCGTCGTCTTCACGCTCGACGCCTCCGCGAATCCGCTGGCGGCGATCGGGATCCTCGACGCGAGTCACGCCGGTGGCAATCACCAGGGTGGCGGCGAGGGAGACCACGGGGCGTTCACCGCGATCCCGGGAACCGTGACCAGCGTCGACGTCGCCGGGCCAAGCCTGATGGTGACCGTCGGTGACGGGGCACTGGCCGGCACAAAGGTGACGGTCGATCTGGGCGAGCACACCTCATTCGGTGGCCAGGATTCGGGCAGCAACGGTCCGATGAACCTCTCCGACATCTCGGTCGGCGACACCGTGACGGTCTACACCCGCGACGCCACCACGACCCCGATCGTTGCGGTTGGGATCGTCGACAACAGCAGGGCTCACGGCGGGGACTCCTCAGGGCAGGGCGGCGGGGCCGGCTCAGGCCAGTCCTCCACATCGACGAGCGCGTTGCCGACACGGTTCGGCGGTCTCGTGACCGCCGTGCGCGGCGACGGCCTCACGGTGAACGTGACCAGCGGCGGCCCGCTGAGCGGGCAGCTGGTGGTCGTCAGCGTTCCGCCGACGGCGTCACTCGAAGGCGCCACGGGCGCCGGGGGCGGGCCCGAGAGCCTGACCAACATCTCAGTCGGCGACGCCGTCGAGATCTTCACGCACGATACGAGCTGCTCACCGGTGGTGGCCGTTGGCGTGCGTGACGACAGCGGCACGCCGGGCTCGTAACAGCACGAAGTGTGCAGCGCCGGGGTTTCGGCCCGCCAGGGCCGAAACCCCGGATTGACTAGGCTGCGCGCGATGCGCTTGTTCCGTCCCACAGCGCGGCTCTGCCGCGAGCTCGTGCGCCTGCTTCCCGATCGACCGTTCTCGATCGAGTTCTGGGACGGCGGGCGGGTGCCGGCGACGCAGCCACAGACGCCGACGTTCTTCGTGCGCCGGGCGTCCGCGATCGCGCACGCGCTGCGCGCCCCCGGACCGCTCGGGCTCGGCCGCGCCTACGTCGAGGGATCGCTCGAGACCGACGACATCGACGGCGCCTTCCTGGTCGTCGACGACTGGGTGCCGCCGCGGATCGCGGCGCGCGATGGCGCGCGCCTGCTGGCCGCGCTCGCCCTCGCGGCGATCGGGGCGGGGATTGTGCGCCGGCCCGCGACCGAGCTGCTGCTGCCCGGCGAGCGCCATAGCCCGGAGCGCGATGCGGAGGCGATCCGCTACCACTACGACGTCGGCAACGAGTTCTTCGCGCTGTTCCTCGATCCGTCGATGACCTACAGCTGCGCGCTGTTCTCGCGCGGCGCTCAGACGCTCGAGGAGGCCCAGCGCGCAAAGCTCGACCTGATCGCTCAGAAACTCGAGCTGAAGGCCGGCCAGCGGGTGCTCGACGTCGGCTGCGGCTGGGGGAGCTTTGCGATCCACGCCGCGCGCGACTACGGGGTCAGCGTGACGGGGATCACCCTGTCACCGTCCCAGGCCGAGCTGGCGCGAAGGCTGGTCAGCGACGCGGGGGTCGCCGACCGCGTCGAGATCCGCATCGCCGACTATCGCGAGCTGACCGGTGAGCCCTTCGATGCGATCGCCAGCATCGGCATGGCCGAGCACGTCGGGGAGTCTCAGATCGACACCTACGCGCGGTCGCTGTCTCGCGTGCTCAAGCCCGGCGGCGTGGTGCTCAACCACGCGATCAGCCTGATGCGCCCCGAGGAGGATCCGCTGGCCGACAAGTTCACGATGCGCTACGTGTTCCCCGACGGCGAGCCGCTGCTGCTCTCGCGCGTGCAGCTCGCCTTCGAACGGGCGCACTTCTACACCGAGCACGTCGAGGGCTTCATGACCGACTACGCCGTCACGCTGCGCCACTGGCACGATCGCCTCGACGAGCACCTCGACGAGGCCGAGCGGCTCGCCGGTCCCGAGCGGCTGCGCGTCTGGCGGCTGTATCTGCGCGCCGCGCGCCACGGCTTCGACGTCGGGTACACCGCGGCCTACCAGCTGAAGGCGCGCAAGGGCCGAGGCCCTCAGCCGGCCTGAGCGAACTCTGCGGCTGCGCGCCGACAGAGACAGCACCAACTGACGCGCGGCTCAGCCGTCAGGTCGCGAATAGACCGCGCGCCACCACAGCTCGGCGAGGACCCTGACGGTCTCCGCCGCGTCCGAGCCGCCGACGACGACCTCGCGAACGACCTGTGCCTCGACCATCGCGAGCAGCGCGTTGGCCGAGGTTCCCGCCGGGATGTCGGCCGGCGCGATGCCGCGCTGCTGGTCGCCTCGGATGCGGCGCGCGGTGGCGTTGCGCAGGCGCATGATGTAGGGCGCCCACTCGGGTGGCATGCGATCCATCTCGCCCGACAGCCGCGCCGCGAGCTGGAGCACCGTCGCGTTGCGGTCGACCGCCGCGACGGTGGCGCCGAGCGCGCGATGCAGCTCGCCGCGCGGGTCGCCGTCGCCGTCGAGGTAGGGGGCGGCGGCCTCGTAGATCTCGCTGAAGGCGAGCTGGATCAGGCGGTCGATCACCGCGCGCTTGTTCGGGAAGTAGAAGTACAGCGCCGTGCGGCTGACGAACGCGCGGCGCGCGATGGCGTCGATCGTGATGCGCTCGTAGGGCTCCTCGGCGAGGGCCTCGCGGGCGGCGTCGAGGATCAGGGCCTCGGTGTCGTTGCGGGAGCTGTGGGGCGAAGCGGCGATCGTCACAGCCTACGAGTTCCTCGCAGCAGCTCGCGCGTGCCGGCGTGCGCCGGCGGTTCGGCGGATCGAGCCTACGCCGCGGCGATCGCCAGGCAGGCGTTCTGGCCGCCGAAGCCGAACGAGTTCGACAGTGCCAGCGAGACGTCCGGGGCTTCGCGGGCGCCGTCGACGAGATAGTCGAGATCGCACTCGGGGTCGGGCTCGGAGTAGTTGATCGTCGGCGGCAGCAGCTTGCGGCGCAGCGCCTCGATGCAGACCAGCGCCTCGGTCGACCCGGCCGCGCCGAGGAGGTGGCCGATCGCGGACTTGGTCGAGGAGATCGGCGGCGCGTCGGAGCCGAACAGGGCGCGTACGGCGACGGTCTCGACGCGGTCGTTGATCGGGGTGCCAGTGCCGTGGGCCGAGATGAAGCCGACCTCGCCCGGGCTTGCGCCGGCGTCGGCGAGCGCCGCGCGCATCGCGATCAGCGCGCCGGCGCCGAGCTCGTCGGGCTGGACCATGTCGAAGGCGTCGTTGGAGGCGCCGTAGCCGACGATGCGCCCGAACACGGTCGCGCCGCGGGCCTGCGCATGCTCCTCGCGTTCGAGGATCAGCACGCCGGCGCCCTCGCCCATCACGAAGCCGTCGCGGCGGGCGTCGAAGGGGCGCGATACGCCGTCGCTCGACAGCGCGCCCATCCGCCGGAAGGCGGCGATGCACAGCGATGTCAGCGCGGCCTCGGTGCCGCCGGCGACGACGACGTCGGCGGTGCCGCGCTCGATCATCCGCATCCCTTCGCCGATCGCGTGGGCACCGGTCGCACACGCCGAGGCGACGCTGAACCCGGGACCATGGACGCCGAGCCGGATCGCGACGGCGCCGGCGGCCGCGTTGGGCATCATCATCGGGACGAAGTTCGGCGAGACGCCGCGCTCGCCGCGGGCGAGAAAGGATTCGCACTGCTCCTGGAGGGTGATCAGGCCGCCGACACCGGTGCCGATGATCACCGCGACGCGGTCGGGGTCGCAGTCGGCGAGCGCCGCCTCGGCTGCGGCCTGGTCGGCGGCTGCGACGCCGAACTGGGCGTAGCGATCGGTGCGCCGCGCGACGCGCGGATCCATGTAGCGCTCGGGGTCGAAGGCGCTCGCCGTCGACAGGCCGTCGACGATGCCGGAGGCGCCGGCGGCCAGTGCGTCGAAGAACGCGTCCGCGCCCTCGCCGAGCGAGGTGACCACGCCACGCCCGGTGACTGCGACGCTCACGCCGACGCGGACTCGTTGGCGAGCGCGAGGGTGATGCGGACCGCGTCGCCGACGCCGGCGATCGACTTCAACTCACCGTCGGCGATCTTGACATCGAAGCGGTCCTCCAGGGCGGTCACCAGCTCGACGAGCTCGAGCGAGTCGATGTCGAGATCACGCCACTCGGTCTCCATCGTTGCCTCGGCGGCGCCGGGGACCTTGAGCTGCTCGAGCTCCTCGCGCACGCCGGCGAGGACGGTCGCTTCGGTGACTTCTGCCATCAGGTGCTCCTTTGCTGTTGAGTGACTGTGTCCTTCCAGGAGGCAAGGCCGGCGGCCCAGACGAAACCGGCGCCGAACGCGACCATGCCGACGAGCGAGCCGGGCGCGAGCAGGCCGTCACGCTCGGCCGCGGCGAGCGCGAGCGGGATCGAGGCGGCGGAGGTGTTGGCCGTCCACTCGACGTTGAACGAGACCTTCGCGTGCGGCACGCCGAGCGCGTCGGCGACCGCGCTGACGATCCGCGCGTTGGCCTGATGCGCGACAAAGTAGTCGACGTCCGCGACGCTCACGCCGTTGCGAGCGAGGACCGCCTGGGCGGCCTCGGTCATCCGGGCGACGGCGTGACGGTAGACCTGCTGACCGGCCATCTGCAGCCGGCGCACGTCGCGCTCCGCGTAGAGGGTGTCGGCGAGGCCGTCGTCGTAGCCGAACTCGAAGGCGCCGATGCCGCGGCCCGGCGCACCCGGGCCGACCAGCACGGCGCCCGCCCCGTCGCCGAACAGGACGGCGGTGGCGCGGTCTTCGTGGTCGGTGATGCGCGACAGGGCCTCGGCACCGCAGACGAGGACGTGGCGGGCGCGACCGCTCTCGATCAGCGCCGCTGCCTGGTCGAGCCCGTAGAGGAAGCCGGCGCAGGCGGCGTTGATATCGACGACGCCGGCATGCTCGGCGCCCAGGCGGGCGGCAACGGCCGGCGCCAGGCCTGGCGTGAGCCGGTCGGGTGTGATCGTCGCGATGATCAGGTGGTCGACCTCGGCGGCCTGGTGTCCGGCGTCGTCGAGTGCGCCGGCGCAGGCAGTGGCGGTGAGCGCGGCGAGGCTTTCAGCGGCCTCGAGGTGGCGACGCTCGCGGATGCCGGTGCGGCGGACGATCCATTCGTCGCTGGTGTCGAGGCGGGCCACCAGCTGGGCGTTGGTGATCAGCTGGGCCGGCAGGGCGGCGCCGACGCCGAGGATCGTGGGGGTTGGGCGCGCGGCACTGGGGCTGGTCGGCGCGGTCATCCGAGCGCAGCACACTCGATTTGCAGGCGCTCGCGGTGGAGGTTTGACACCTCGGCGGGAAGTGTCAAATGGCGTGACTTGCGGCGCGTGGCGGCCTCAGCCGCGCGCGGGCGTGCGACCGGGATACAGGTAGTACAGCGCCACGAGGCCGCAGAGCGCGAGGCTGACGGTCGCATTCGCGAAGGCGACGGCGATCGCGATCGCGTAGACGACCAGGCCGGCGCCATTTCGCCGGAGGAGGTATCCGACCTGCTGTTCGCCGACCCATTCGGCGAACAGCTTCTTGTGTGCCGCCCAGATGTAGGTCGCGAAGAAGCCGAGCGCCATCGCCAGCAGCGTCGCCGCGTAGACCGCGGCCGCGACGCGCCCGTCCAGGCCCGAGCCCAGGTGATCGGCGAGCAGCCCGGTCGGGAACGGGATCAACGTGACGAACATCAGAAGGAACAGGTTGATGACCATCAGCGTGCGGTCGGGATGGTCGATGCGGTGGAACTGCGCGTGGTGGTTCAGCCAGATGATGCCGATCGTCATGAAGCTGACGACGTAGGTCGCGTAGTGGGGCCACTCCTTGGCGAGTGCATGCGCGAGGTCTCCCGAGCCGGCCTTGAGGTTCAGCACGAGCAGTGTCGCGGCGACCGCGAAGACGCCGTCGCTGAAGGCCTCGAGGCGGTCGGTTGACGGGGTCGGGGCTTCCATCCGGGTGCGCGCGAGACGGTAGTGGTTTTGGGCGGCGAAGCACAGGCGCGATAATCGTCGCGATGGCGACCAAGGACGCGGAGGCGGCGAGCGGGGCGGCAGGAGCGTTCGAGCGAAGCGACAGCGTGTTCCGGGAATGGATCGCTGCCGGCGAACCGGGGCGCTACCACCTCTATGTCGCGTCGGCCTGTCCGTGGTGCCACCGGACGATGATCGTGCGCGAGCTGATGGGGCTTCAGCCGGCTGTCGGGATCTCCTATCTGGACCCGATCCGCGACGCGCGCGGCTGGGCGTTCACGGGCGGGAAGTTCGTCGACCAGATCGAGGGGATGCGGTTTCTGGCCGAGGCGTACGTGCGAACCGACCCCGCCAGCACCGCGCACGTCACCGCGCCCGTGCTGTGGGACCGGGAGACCAAGCGGATCGTCAACAACGAGTCGAGCGAGATCATCCGGATGTTCGAGTCGGGGGCGTTCGGCGGCGCCGGCCCGCAGCTGTACCCGGCGGCGCTCGCGACGGAGATCGATGCGATCAACGAACGCGTCTACGAGACGCTGAACAACGGCGTCTACCGCTGCGGCTTCGCGCGCTCGCAGGCGGCCTACGAGACGGCCTTCCGGCCGCTGTTCGAGACGCTCGACTGGCTCGAGGAGCTGCTCGGATCGCGGCGCTACCTGCTGGGCGAGCAGCTCACCGAGGCCGACTGGCGGTTGTTTTCGACGCTCGTGCGTTTCGACGCCGTCTACTACGGCCACTTCAAGTGCAACCTGCGACGGCTGCTCGACTACTCGAACCTGTGGGGCTACACGCGCGAGCTCTACCAGCTGCCGGGGATCGCCGCGACCGTCGAGCTGGACGAGATCAAGCGCCACTACTACGGCACGCACCCGACGATCAACCCCAGCGGCATCGTGCCGCTCGGGCCGTTGCTCGACTTCGAGACGCCGCACGGGCGCGGCTGAGGCTCAGCAGCGCGAGCGTTCTCAGGCGTCGCTGGATGACGTCCAGATGTTGATGCCGCCGTCAGCGGCGCTGCGATCGATCTCGGCCAGCTCGTCGTCGCTGAAGTCGAGGCTCGCCAAGGCTGCGATGTTCTGCTCGAGCTGGGCGACGCTGCTCGCGCCGATCAGGGCCGAGCTGACGCGCGCGTCGCGCAGGACCCAGGCGATCGCCAGCTGGGCCAGGGACTGGCCGCGCCGCGCCGCGATCTCGCGCAAGGCACGGACACGCGCGAGGTTCTCCTCGGTGATCAGCCGGGCCGCGAACGCCTCGCCACGGCGCACCCGCGAGTCCTCGGGAATGCCGTCGATGTAGCGGTCGGTGAGCAGGCCCTGGGCGAGCGGGGAGAAGACGATCGAGCCGACGCCGTGGCGCTCGAGGACGTCGAGCAGCCCGTCCTCGATCCAGCGGTTGAGCAGCGAGTAGGAGGGTTGGTGAATCAGCAGCGGAGTCCCGAGCGCGCCGAGGATCGCGATCGCCTGCTCGGTGCGCTGGGGCGAGTAGGAGCTGATCCCGACATACAGCGCCTTGCCCTGGCGGACCGCGCTGTCGAGTGCTCCCATCGTCTCCTCGAGCGGCGTCTCGGGGTCGAAGCGGTGCGAGTAGAAGATGTCGACGTGGTCGAGGCCCATGCGGGCCAGACTCTGGTCGAGGCTCGCGAGCAGGTACTTGCGCGAGCCCCACTCGCCATAGGGCCCGGGCCACTGGTCATAGCCGGCCTTGGTCGAGATGATCAGCTCCTCGCGGTAGGGCCGGAAGTCCTCGGC
>Ga0182024_10021643_pt1 | contig 11652 bp, 11 predicted proteins | sample P32metaG_FD_120480 | JGI IMG/M metagenome (GOLD analysis project Ga0182024, IMG submission 120480) | Permafrost microbial communities from Stordalen Mire, Sweden - P3-2 metaG (Illumina Assembly) | ecosystem: Environmental > Terrestrial > Soil > Wetlands > Permafrost | place: Sweden: Stordalen... | reverse complement strand
CCGCCGAATTCGCCGAGCACGGCCGCCCGATGCTCTTCCGGATTCGGCGACGCCGGGCCGGGATAGCTATGCACGTCGTCGACATCGCCCGCGCCGCGATCTTGCCAGCCGCTCGCGCAGTCGGCCAGTCGCGACGGATCATATTTCTTCACCCAATCGGTGAGCCGGGCCGTGTCGAATTGCCCCCAGCCTTCGTTGAACACGACCCACATCACGATCGACGGATGATTGCGCCGGCCGTCGATCAGCGCCTTCAGTTCCTGCTCGAATTGCTTCGCCGACTCCGCCGAGCGAACGATATCCGGCTGCCCGCCGCCGATGCCGCGATCGCCGCTCGGCATGTCTTGCCACACGAGCAGGCCCAGCTTGTCGCACCAATAATACCAACGGTCGGGCTCGACCTTGACATGCTTGCGAGCCATGTTGAAGCCAAGCTTTTTGGTCGCTTCGATGTCGTAGCGCAGGGCTTCGTCGGTCGGAGCGGTGTAGAGTCCGTCGGGCCAAAAGCCTTGATCCAACGGGCCCATCATGAACTGCGGCTGATTGTTCAGGAAAATCCGAGTCACGCCTTGGGAATCCTTCGCGACGGAGATTTTTCGCATGGCGAAATAACTATCGACCGCGTCGGGCGCGGCTTGCTCGATGGGCACTACATAATGCAGCAATCGAACTTTAAGGCCGTAGAGAAACGGATCGTCCGGTGACCATAGCTTCGGCTCGGGAATCGGCAGATCGATCGGTTCGCCAGGGTGGCCGGCAACTTGAGCGACCGTGCGGGTCCCGTCCGTGACAATCACGTTGATCGTCGCGTCATTCGCACCACCTGCGAGCGAGACGGTGACACGGACCCGTTTGTCGTCGAGATCCGGCACGATCTTTAGTGAATCGATCCCATGTGGCGGCACCGCTTCCAGCCAAACGGTCTGCCAGATTCCGGTCGACGGCGTATACATGATGCCGCCGGGATGGCTTACTTGCTTGCCGCGTGGCTGCGTGCCGGAATCGATGGGATTCCAGACGGCAACGACAAGTTGCTGCGTTGCGTCGGGCGTCAGGGCGTCGGTGATGTCGAAGGTGAAGCCATCGTAGCCGCCGCGATGCTGGCCCAATTCCTTTCCGTTGAGCCAAACGGTCGTGTCCCAATTCACCGCGCCGAAGTGCAGCAGCACGCGCCGTCCGTCCCAATCTTTCGAGCGGGCAATCGTGCGGCGATACCAAACGCGGCTCGCCGGATCGACTCGCTTCATCACGCCCGACAGGGCCGATTCGATCGGAAACGGCACCAGGATTTGGCCGTCGAATTTCTCGGGAACCGCGTCGGCTTTGGGTCGAACGGCATATTCCCACAGGCCATTGAGGTTGGTCCAATCCGGACGAACCATTTGCGGGCGAGGATATTCGGCATGAACCTTTTCCGGCGAAACATCCTTGGCCCAGCGCGTCATCAACGGTCCAGCCGCCGGCTGCCAATCCGCCGCCGCGACGACATTCGCGCCCAAAAGTACAGCCATGCCAACCATTGACCCAATTGACGAACGACGAAGCATCGACATCGGAGAACCTCAAGGTGAGAAAGTCGGCACAATCCGCGCACCCCCCTGTGCGCTACGACTGTTATGCGCGGCCAGCAGTGCCATTGCAATCCCCTGCGCCATTCGTTTGGCACTGGCCGTGTTCACTGGCCTTCAGTTCGCGCACCCGGCACAGCAGGCACGGCATATAGACCAGTCCGCCGCAGCCGGGGCAGCGGCGCGGGGGGCCGAGCGGGCGGTTCGGATCGGCAAACCGCTCTTCCGTCGTGCGAATCCGTGGGCGGTGGCCTTTGGCGATGGCGCCGATCGTGCCGCGGCTGACGCCGACCGAGAGCGCGATCTTTCGCTGCGAAAGTTGCCCTTCCGCGAGCAAGCGGAGAATCTGATCGACGACTCCCTGCGAAACCATGTTGCAATCCTCCCGCGGCAGTCCAAGGAAAATGCGGACGAAAAAAAACTGTTGCGAAAGGCCGTCTTAATTCCACGGGTCGTCGGATTCGTCGGGATCGTGCCAGAAATCACGGTCATCGGGATCGGGCTCGTCTTCGATTTCCAAATCCGAGTCGTCGAGCGGCTCGAATTCCTCGTCGAGATCGAAGTCGTCCCACGATTCGTCCGGTGGGTCGTCGGGGATGTGCGTTTCAGAAAAACAGCTAAATCGGCGTGACATGATCGGTTTCTCCAGCGGACGTCGGCGGTCGGAATACTGTAATTATGTACACTATTCGGCGGCCAATTTCCAATCAGATTTTTGTACATTATTTTGAACATATTTGTGGACTTTTATGGACAGATGTTAGTCATGTTGATAGACTGAGTTGCGCTGCGGATCGGGGCTGTTTTGGCCACCAGTGGAGAACGATTTGCCATGACGCTGAAGCCATACACCGCCGACGATCTGGACCAATTGGCGCTAAGAATTCTCGATGTTTCCTGCCAATTGAGGCAAATGAGCGTCGTGAAGCGCGGCACGCCGGAGTTGGAACTCACGGTCCACGAAAAGAAGGCCCTCGAATGGCTCGCCCATCTCGAGCAGTGGGCCGCCGACGCCCGGGCGCGGCTGCAAATGGCCACAATTAGGCATCGTGGAGTGCGGGCGGCGGGGAAGATTTCAGGGGGAAGGAGCGAGGGGTTAGGGGCGAGGGACTAGCGAACGAAGAAACGAAGAACGGGGTTTCGAAGCTCGCTTGCGGTTTCGCGCGTCCGCCCCTCGCCCCTTCCCTGGCAAGCCTTGCCGCCTTTGATCGATCCGCCACTTGCTCCGCGGAATCGGCTGCGGGCGAAGCGGTTTCAGCGGGCCCGCGCGCGCGGTCGAAGAACAGGGAGTCGGCCGCGCTTTTCGCTGCCGCAATCGCACCTCTGCTTGCCGAGGCTTGCCATGACGGAACACTGGATTCAGCCGATTATCTGCGTCGTGTTCCTGGCCGTGTGGGCTTTGGCCGGCGACATTCTGATCTACGGTCGCAAAGAAGCCCGCGAGAGTGGCCGGCCGCGATCGTATTCGTAAGCCCGGCGGTGTTGAAAAAGGGGACAGGCACCGAGCAGCGACCGAAAACGGACGGGCATGACCGTGCAGTCGCTCGGAGCCAGTCCCCTTTTTCAACCGACGGCTACGGGCTGCCCCAGATGTTTTGGATCAGCCATCGCTCCTGGCCGTTCGGATCGATGCGGCGTTGCGTCTCCAACTGCACGATGAGCGGTTTCAGCGAATGTTCGCCGGTCGCGTCGATCTGAAACCACAGGCTCACCGTTTGCCGTCCCATGTCCTCGGGCATGACACTGGTTTGAACTCGCTTGCGTTGGACGCGGTCGCCGAGCGCCAATAGCCGGGGAACCGGGGGCCGGGCCAAGAAGGTTGCGAGCTCCGTCTTTTCCGCAGATTCCGCCGAAGTCGTCGATCCTTCATGCGGCGGCGGGATATGCCTTGCCGCGGCATGGTACATCAGGTCGAACGCTCCTTGGGTCTGGCCGTCGCGAATTCGTTCGAACCATTGGTTTGCTAATTCATCGGACCGCGCGACGAGCCAATAGTTGCGGGTCAGATACCGAGCCGGCGCGGCAGTCGCCACCACGGCCGACAAGATCAGTCCGAAGATCGCGGCCTTGCGGCCGACCGTGGGCAGATCCGATCGGCGGATCCGCATCAATGCGACGATGGCAATCGCAATGCCGACGAGCGGAACCCACCAGAGCAACGGATCGGCGAAAGCCAGCGGCGCCGCGAAGCCAAGCAGCAACGCGGCCACGGCCCAGCCGTTCACAGGGCGATAGCCGGCCAATTCCGGATCAGGATGTTCCGATGGCATGGGTGAATCGTGAGGGAGGGAAGTGAATGACATGAAAAGCGGGAAATGTAAACGCGAACACTCGACCGAGCGTCTCGAACCTCATTATACTGGGCGAGCCGGGAACCGAAAGAAGCGTCGCCGGCTCGAATGCCGAATGGAAAATTGTCATCGCGGCTTTTTTGTTTGGCCTCGCGCGGAGTCAACGGGTATAGTGCTGGGACGGCGGAGAGGGCTTGAGGGGTGTGGTCAAGATAATTCGTGCGGTTATACCGAATTCAGTCGGTCAACTTTTTTCGAAGGAGAATCTCATGTTGCGCAGTCGTTTGTTCGGTGTCGCCTTCGCGGCGGCGGTCGTGGTTGGTTTTGGAGTGGATCGGCTGTTCGCGGCCGACGAACCGGCCAATCCGCCGGCGCGGGTTCGTGGACAAGGTTTTTCGCAAGGGGGAGGCGGGTTGGCGCTGTTGCAATTGGATGTCGTCGCCAAGGATTTGGCTTTGACCGATGAGCAGAAAGAATCGCTCAAGAAAGTCGGCGACGACGCGCGTCAGCAGATGAAAGACTTGCGCGATTCGCTGAAAGACGCGTCGCGCGAAGATCGGCGGGCCAAGATGTCCGACGCGGAGAAGGAAATCGCCAAGAAGGTCGACGCCGTGCTCAACGACAAGCAGCGCTCGCGGATGCAAGAGATTCGCCTGCAAGTCCGCGGCGCATCGGCCTTGCGCGATAAGGAAATTGCCGACGCGCTCAAGCTCACCGAAGACCAGACGAAGAAGTTAACCGATTTGGCCGACGCTCGGCGCGCCGCCGTCAGCGATGCGAGAAAGGATGCCGGCGGCGACCGCACGGCGTCTCGCGACAAGGTCGCACAAATCAGCAAGGATTCCAACGAAAAGATGCTGGAAGTGCTGACGACGGAGCAAAAGGATCAGTTCGAAAAGATGAAGGGCGCGAAGCTCGACCTCGGCGACGTCCGGTTCGGCTCGTTCGGCGGCCCCGGCCGTCGATCGTCCGGCACCGAGGCGAAACCTGATGCGAAACCCGACTCGAAGTAGTGCGGCGACAAGTTTGTGGTGCGGGCGTCTCGCCTGCTGAATCCGACTCGCGAGACGCCCCGCGCCGCAACTATTTCTTCAAACCGAAAGGAGAGTGTGCCATGATTCGTAAAACGCTGGCTGCGCTGGTCGTCGTTCTTCCGCTTCTCGCCGCGCCCGCCTTTGCTGAATACGGCGCAATCGCCTATTCCCCGCAGACCGGCCGATACGGCTATTCGTACAACTATTGGTACCTCGGCGACGCCGAATCCGACGCGCTGGCCAATTGCGACGCCCCCGACGGAGAGATCGTCGCTTGGTGTCGCAACGAATACTGCGCCCTGGCCGTCGCCGACGACGGCAGCTACGGCTACAGTTCGGGCCCAACCCAAGCCTCGGCCGAAGCCGCCGCGCTGTCTTATTGCACCGGCCCGAATGCCCATATTCTGTGCTGGGATTATTCGGGAGATTGAGTTACCCCGATTTGTTGGCTGTCATCCTTTCTTCCCTTTTTCTTCCCTCGCTTTCTTGAAGGCGTATCATGGAATCAAACGGCTTGATTAAAGTCATCGGGATAGTTTTAGTCGTCCTTATCGCCTTGGTCCGTTTGTGGGGCAGATCGGAATAACGCTCGTCTGTCCGGAATCTGGCCGTATGTTGAGGTAAATGCAAGCCGTGAGCGTTCGACGAGCCGTGCGAACGCGAATGACCGGAATTGGGAGGCAGCGAATGAGCGCGCTTACCGAGCCTCAAACGGCGCGACTTCGTAGCCTGATCGTCTGGATGCGCGAGCGCGATTTCCAGTTGAAAGGTTATTTGATCACCGGTGAGGGCGCCAGCCAATCGCGGCCTCCATGGCCTGCACAGGTTGTCGGTGAGCTGCGCCGCTTGGCTGAAGAGTACGGGCAAAGCGAAGGCGCCAATTTGAAAGCGGCCGTCCTTCATTTCGCGGCACAGCATCGGTATAACGTCCTCCTTATCGTCAAGGGTGACGAATCGAACCGGTACATGACTTTGATGGAAGGGTGCAATGCCGGTGTGGTTGGGCATGCACAACCACTCTCTAACGCTCTCCGACGATCGCACCTCGATCACGGACGAAGGCATCAAACACCAAATCGGAAACCGTGCAGCATGGGTATTGCTCGATGACACGACGGCGAAGGCGTCATATCTCATTGGGTCGCACGTCTCTGCGAGCGACCTTGAGGAGTTGACAATCGCAATCAGCCCACTCATCGGTGGAAGGCCGATGGATTCATTGGCGGGCAGCTCAGTGAGACGAAGCAAGTCGTGCTCGACATGCTAGGTTGGTTCCCGCATACCACCTGGGTGCATTTGATGATTTGAGGCGAATGGGGCGGAACAAGATGAAGGGCCAAAGCGGGACGCGACCAGACCCGTCCCGCTTTCCACGTCCAATAAATGACTCGCGGACCGCTCGTTTCATGTGGCGGACGGTCGTCACGAATGGAGCGTGGAGGCCGCGCACAATGTTTAACCAAGAACAACGCCGCTGCTACGCAGCCGACCGCCGATTGTCGGCAGGGACATGCTGACCGTTCGCATCTGGCTGAATGCAAAATGTCGGCCTGCAGCGCAGTGTTTGCCGAAATGCGCGAAACGCTACGCGCCACAACTTCCACTTCATGATCGAAACAGTGCCTGTTTTTCGACCCTCGTGGCGCACCTGGCAGTTGTAGATCCGTGCGCCGCCACGGGCTAAGGTACCGGCAATAATGACATTGGGTGCGAAAGTGTCGGATGGAATCTGGGGAAGGATTCGAGCCAGCATTTCGGTTCGAACTAGCCGGTAGGGGACGTTCACATCGATCACCCCGCCGCCGAATAGGATGCGGACGGTGATCCGCGAGGCTGCGCTGATGATTTTTCGGGCCAACGACTGCGTGCGGCCGGTTCGAATACCGAACAGGGCGTCGTAAGCGGCACGGCGCCGCCAGAGCTCGGGAAAGGCATCTGGCGATATTTCGTCGTCGCTGTCGCACTGGAACACCCAATCGGCAAGCTCGATAGCCTTCGCATAGCCGGTCAGGATCGTTGGTCCGTGACCACTATTCGCCTTGTTGATGACTTCGATGCGATCGTCGCCCGCGAGTTTCGCCAACGCAGCCTGGGTGCCATCTTTGGAACCGTCGTTGAGCGCCAGGATTCGGAACGAGATGCCGAGCCGAGCCAAAGTATCCCGCCACGCGCCGACGACTTGAACAATGCAGGCTTCCTCATTGTAAATCGGCATAACCAATGCCAAGTCCATTGCCACCTCGAGGTTCATGATTGCCCGCCGCGCTGAAGGTTGGCGCCGCCGCCAGATTAACCTATGCGCCCGTCAGGCTTGGGGGGTAATATCGGGCCGCAAAAAAGTAGATGTCTTACCGCATACAATAGAGGTCCGGTTTCGGCGGCAGCGACCTCATTTGGCCGTATCGCCTGAGCGGCCTGACCAGGATTATTCTTGGGCGGCAGCTCGAGCTCTATCCGGCCATCGACCGTGCTGTCTCTACGCCGCCATTCGCTCCGCGCGCTGGTCGGGCAAGCCGAAATGTAGCGCCGCCAGCTTGTCTCCGTTACCGCGGACCTGGCCGCCGCGCCAGGGACGGCCAACGTTCTTGCCCGCGTTGACCGCGTTCGGAAACTGCACCGTCAACTCCTCGACGCCGTACAAGATGCGATCGACCGCTTCGACGCCTTGCATCAACGAATGATCTTGATTGGCCACTTCGTATTTCCAGGCGCCGAACCGTCCGCGGCTGTACACATTGCGGGACTCGAGCCGCGGCAGCACTTCCCGCAAGATGGAATCGCGTTCCGTCGAGGGAGTCGGGTAGCCGTACTCCAGGCGTTGGTGATGCGTCGAGCAGATTTGCGTTCCGTCGGGGATCAATTTCGCGGCTCGCAAGCCGGCAATCGTGGATGAGACGACCGAACGGTGATCGACGGGTCTTTGCGCCGATTCGCTAACCTCGGCCATCAGCGACCATTGCCGGCCGGGCTGCGGCACGTTGTTCGGCGAATAGTTTGAGAACACAGTGACGCGGTAGAAGGGAAACTGCGGCTCCGGAAAATACATCCAGCACTTGGTGGCCAGGGCCGCTGGCGGTTGCCCTTCCATGCCGACGCCGACAACATGCGTGCTCGAATGTTTGAGCCGCGCTGCGGTTTGGGCCAACTCGGGACAGTCCGAGATCGCGAGCGAGCGATCCAGCGGCATGGTCGAGATCAACGCGTCGTAGGGAACCCGGCGGCCGTCGCTAAGCACGAGGATCCGTTCGGCCGTTTCAATGCGCGCAACCGGCGAGGAGAAGTGGACTCGTTCGCGGGGCAAGCAGTCCGTCAAGGCGCCCCAGATTGCGCCTGTACCGCCGTGGGCGGGGAAACGAAACGTCGAATTCGGCCCCCACGAAACGTCGTCCTGTTCCAGCACCAAATTGCGCAAAACCTTCGCCAGATCAACCGTTGTCACTCGCTCGCCCATCCACTGGGTGCTGATTTCCGCGGGGTCATGGGCCCAAACCTTGAAGTTGTAGGGGAGCATGAAAACGTCGGCCAACCCTTGGCCGAAGTTTTGGAGAATCCATTGTTGGAAATTGGCTGGGCGCTCCGCCCCGCGAAGTTGAACCTTCAAGAGCCCATCAAGGCACGCGACAAGATCGTCTTTCGGCAAACGCCAAATATTGTTCTGAAAGGGATATGGGATAAATCGGTCGCGCATCCAAACCCAAGCCTCGCGCGCATGATGAATCCATGCATCGCCCAGCAGAAAGTCGAGAAGCCCGTCAAAATAGGCATAGTGGGAGAAGACCACATGCCCCCCGACGTCCCAGACGAACCCCTGCCCATCCACATGGGACGTGGCCAGGCCGCCGCAATGCCGCTGGGCTTCAAATAGATCCCATCGATGATGTCCCAATTCGGTCAAACGCCAAGCCGCTCCCAGTCCAGTCGGGCCCGCGCCAATAATCGCGATTCTGGGTGTCGTCATAGTTAGACTCAACTGCTCGGTTTGACCTCGGAATTGCGAGGCATGTTGTCGATTAGTCGCGCGAACGGCCGCTCTGCCAAACCCGTTGCAGGCACCGCCGCTGTAATTAGCTCAAAACTCACGTAGCGCCAGCGCCGCACAAGTTGTCGATCGACTCACCCGCTGTTGTCGCGCAAGTTCCGCGCCCGAGCTCATCGGAATACTCCGCCGTCGGTTGGCGTGAGGTCCTTCTCGCGCCGAGCGATGGCCGGCACGTCCTTCGAGTCGGGTGCGGTAGCGAACATGCCCGCTCCAGCGGACTGCGACTCATCCACCGCATACAAACTGTAATGCTTGGACCTTTCCATCCAATGGAGATAGTTGAAGTTCTCCACCCAGGACGGGTAGCTGCGATACAGCAGCATGGCCGTCGGCACTGCTAAGCTCTGCTCGGGCGACGCGTGCAACCGGTCATCGAGAATCAGAAAGTGTTGCGGTCCGGTGGTCAGCTTGAGGCGCAATTCGTCGTAACCATCTACGCGGCAAATGGTCAAGTTCGGTGGCCGATAAAAGAACATGCTTCCGATTCGTTCACAATGATAAGGGTTCTGCGTGGCGCTGCCCACGACGTACAACGTGCAGCCGTCTGGATAACGATCATGAATGAATCGCTGGATCTCCAGATTCGGCTGTTTGTTGGTGACGCAATTGACGGCCAGGAAGAGCAGATTGAGGCCGTAAATCAACTTGGCCAGCCGGCTGTTGCGGCGGCCCCAGATGGCCCGCAGCCATGCTGGCCGCGCGACTTCACCAGGCGCCGGAGCGTACGCGAGTATGAACGCCAGTGCGGCAGGCAACACGATTGGAAAGAGATAGCGCAGCTCCTTGTGGCCGACGAGACTGTGAAAGATGAAAAATGGGAGGGTGGTCCAGGTGAGAATGTGTCGCGGATAGCGAACCCAGGTCACCAGCATGGCCGCAACCCAGAGCCACGTGATGGGCGCGGCTGGCTGAAACAGCGCTTCCGTGACATAACGCCAGGGAGGGCTGACTCCCCATTTGGCGTGTACGCCCTGCACGAAATCCACCTGAAATAGGTTCCACGGCACACAGGTCCAACGTCCGTAGCCCCAGCGGTCGAGCCCAGTGCCTATAAGCAACGGAATCATCCCACCCAGGCACATCACGGAAAGCTTGCCCAGCCTCGGAAGCCGACGCTCGCCCGAATAGCAAAGGATCCAGCCCATGATTCCGAGCGTGGCAATGGCCGTCTGAAAGCGGAATTCGAATGCCAAGCCGAAGCAAACTCCCGCCCAGAACATCGTCCAAGCGGGAAATGATCGCGGCTCGATCCGGAGGAAGGATTGGGCCGCGTCTTTGAGTTTCGGCGCGCTCAGCGCGGCTGATGCCCGCACCGCTGAAGAACCCAGAAGCAGAATTGCCAGGCCGATTGTCAAGAAATCACCAGAGGCCTCCTCCGCAGTTGTGCGCACCGCCAGGTAGGGAATCAGCCATAGCAGAGCCAGCAGTACGACGGCCGGCCGTCGTCGCTGATCGTCGGGGAACAGCACGCCCGCGGCCAACATCAGCGACGTAATCGCGATCCACGCCCAGATGCCGCTAATCAGCCGAAAAGCATGCGCAAGGACGAACGGATTCTGTACTCCCAGCGAAATCAAGCCCTTGGCGGCCGCGTAGTAGATCGCCGGTTGAAACCAAGAGCGGATTTGGACGGGGTATTCCCAGATGAGCTCCGAGGCCGGCGTCTTTCCCAGCTTGAGGCCGACGTACTCGGTCACAATGTAATGCTCACCCCATTCGAAGAAGCCATAGCTGAAATAACTGGTGACGAGGATCAGTGCCAAGCTAACGAAGCTCCAGCGGCGAACGAATTGGCGCCATGCCGGATCGCCCCGAAAGTTGGTGTTTTCCCGGAAATTAGTGAGAAACGGCATCGTTACGATTCCTGAGAGATAACGTGCCTGCGGCAAAGTGCCAGCGTCGATTCGCCCTGCCTGCAGCCGTGAAGCATTGGCGCCAATCGCCATTCTCACCGACCCGGCCATCCGAATGGGTTGGCAATTTGTATCGGATGCACCGATGATTCACATGAGATAAAATATTCGGAAAATGTCGATTGTCCCATTGACAGCACTGCTGGCGAAGAGTCTCCGTTCCTTGAACAGTGGCGCGGTCGCGGCGGGCGCCCCGTCGACACGAGCAGCGGCATCCTGCACTTTGGGAATGGGAGCGTGGCGACCTGCGCGGGCTAAGTGAGTCGGCTAAACCGACAGCAGCGGCAACGATCCGGCGATGGTGTTGGCGCTGGCGTCGACCGTCAGCGTGCCGTCGCCCGATTTGTTCAGGTCGTCGGCGATCAGGGCGCCGCTGATGCCATTGGCGGCGTCACCTTGGATGGCGACTTTCGCCGATCCGCTGATCGCGACCGGAGCGGCTGGGGCATATACGACGCCGGTCAGGCTGACCACGACGCTGCCCGAGCCGAGCGCGACGGGAGCGTTCGACGCTCGATTCTGGAAGAATACGATTCCCTGATATGCGCCGCTCGTCGCCGCGGAGAGCGTGATCGTGCCGGTGCCCGAGAAGTTGATCTCGTCGCCGGCATTCGCGGGCGCGTTGTAGATCGTCACGCCGCTGCCGGCGAGACTGCTGCTTCCGGACACCGCCAGGCCGCCCCCTTGCAGAATATAGATCCCCGGCAGCAGCGTCACTTTCGAGTTGCCGGTGATGTGAATTCCGCCGACATAGGTGCCGGGCGACAGCGTGACCGTCTTGCCGTTGATCGAGGTGTTCTTGAACGT
>Ga0182024_10021642_pt1 | contig 11654 bp, 10 predicted proteins | sample P32metaG_FD_120480 | JGI IMG/M metagenome (GOLD analysis project Ga0182024, IMG submission 120480) | Permafrost microbial communities from Stordalen Mire, Sweden - P3-2 metaG (Illumina Assembly) | ecosystem: Environmental > Terrestrial > Soil > Wetlands > Permafrost | place: Sweden: Stordalen... | reverse complement strand
CGGCGGTGAGAGTGACCGTAGCTGTGGGGAAGATCGCCGGCTTCACGGCGGCCGCTGGTCTGACTTCGGGCTTCACGAAGTTGGATAAGTCGAACAGCGAGTATTCGAGCTGTCTCTCCTGCGGAGTCATTGCGCCCGGCTCGCACTCTGTGGGAAACAGAAGGCCGGATTCGCCAGACGAACTCTCCGCGTGGTATTCGCTGAAGAGTACACGGCCGCATTGGCCGCCGGGGGCCGCGCCTACAGGCGTGTTAAAAGCAGTCAGTATCGACGGGGCCTCCGCGATGGAGCGTTCGTTCCCGGGCAGCGGTTGCGGCATAGTCATGCCGCCATCGAACGACCTGTCCGCGGACAACATGCCAGCGTCGTTTACGCGAGAGTCGATGGTCGCATTCCAGTCCGCCGCGCTGGCAAAGTCGCCATTCTTATACAACCATGCGTCGCTGAAGTGAGTGGCAAAAATCCGCCCGCCGTTATTGGCAAAGCCGAACAGGCTGGCTAAGTCGCCCGGAGATTCAATATACTCTGCGCCCTGGCACGGCAGCATGATCATGTCATAAGCATTGAGTTGAGATACATTGTGAAACAATTCGGACTCTGCCGGCGTGGATGCGTCGACCCTGGCGCCGCCCGCGCTGCTCGTGCCGCCTGCGCCGTCGCCGGTAAACAGGTTGATGCGCCCATGGCCGCTGGGATTGGTGAACTCCGCATCGGAGATGCCTGTCTTCCGCAGCACGCACTCCAGGTTATCCGCGGCGCCGGTAACCAGCGCGATGCGAGGAATATCGCCTTCTGTCTGATTCTGCGGAAAGCGAGTGGAGAAAGAAGTGTTTGCGCAGGCATTGACGGCCGCCACACTTACCTGGCGCCGCCACCTGCCGGCTTGAATGACTAATGGAATGTTATCGCCGGCCGGCACGTTGACCAGCGTAAAGGTTCCATCCGCGGCGGTATAAGTGCTGACCAGCGGCTTGCCCGTTACAAGCGCCGTTTCCTGTCCGCACGACACCTGATCCGGGAACCCCACAATGGGTGCATTCGGAATATAAACAAGCACATTCGGAATTGGATCTTTGCCGTTCGGCGCATACACGGTTCCGCTCACGGTGGTGGTTGCGCTGGCCGGGCAAGCATTCTGCTTCAGGCAATATCCATCGCAACTGAGCGTACCCTCATTGCGATCGCCGGATGAGTTGAAGGTAAGGAAGAATTCACTGCCAATGGGCACGGCGGCAAAGCTGACCGAAGCAACCAGCGGATCTCTCAGGCCATTCTGCGGCGGACCATAACGATCGCCTGCTGCTACGGCGCCAAGGGGGCCGGCGATGGAGCAGCTACTTCCGGATAGCAAGCCACGGCAGCTCACAAAACCGTCACTCTGTGCGTTCCGACGATAAGTGAGCGTGAACGAGGAATTGTCCGTATCGTTGACGACAAGATACACGGGAGAAGTCTGAGCGCCGACCTGAGATACCACGCGCTGGGCGCCATTCTTCAGTGCCGACAGGCTGAATGGGCTGTTGTTGTCGAAGCAGATGGTCCCGCGTCCATCCATGAGCCCGTTAGAGGCGCAGTTGGTATTGGTCGCCCGCTCAACGCCGATAATGTCTGAAGCGGACGCGGGCCGAACCAGCAGAACCGCGAGCAGAGGCAGGAAGAGCAAAGCCGCCGATGCGCGCAGAGCACGACGGAGTCGAATAATGACAGATGAAACCCCGCGAGGATTTGCAACTGCCGGTGCTCTAAAATCTGGGGATGGGTAGAGACCTGCGGCTTGATTCATGGGACTTGCCTCCGATGCCGTGCAAACTTGGTAGAACCGGGAGATGCGCGAGTGGTTCGTTTGCAATCGCAGGCATATGGTGGGACGGAAGCATCGGGCAGAACCGAGGCGAAGTGCGCCCAAGTTCCAGCATTCGCCGTTTTAACCTGGCGGCCCTGATTCATTCATCTTTGGCTCCCCCATTCAGTTCAGCAATAACACTTTTGTGCAATATTACTAAGTTGCGATAAGTCAACCCCAATAGGGGAATAAGTAATGTTCGATCGTGTTACTTACGAGGGACTTAGTCGCCGAACAAATGCAAAGATAGAGTCTGTTGCCTTGAGGGCATAGCTTATTTCATGACTCTATGCGCAGCAGACAGCGGCCACTCGAATCCTGGAAGGTTTATGAAATGCGCATCCAATTTCGGCCATCTGGTCAGACCCGCGCGGAAAGCATATACTCGGTTCCCGTGGAGTGCGAGAGAGCCGGCAGGCCGAAGCAAGTTTCCCCAGCAAGGAGTTCCGATGAACGTGATTACCCCCATCCGCGATGTGGATATTGAGTTCGACAATGGAAGATTCGATTCCGCGGGCTTTGCTGCGCAGGCCCTGGCCAACTGGCAGACGCTGGCCGCGGTCATCGATCACACGCTGCTGAAACCCGACGCCACGCGCGACCAGGTAGAGAATCTGTGCGACGAGGCGATGCGATACCGTTTTGCCTGCGCCATGGTGAACCCGATGTGGGTGCCGACGGCGGTCTCGGTGCTCAGCGGAACCGGCATTTCCGTGGGCGTTGTGGTGGGCTTTCCGCTGGGGGCGTCGCTCGTCTCCACGCTGCGTCATGAGGCTGCCGCCCTGTGCCGCCTGGGCGCGCGCGAACTCGACATGGTGATCCCCATCGGCCAGCTCAAGAGCGGCAACCACCAGGCCGTGCTCCACACCGTGGAGGCTGTGGCCGCGGTAGCGCATGATCACGGGGCGCTGCTCAAGGTAATTCTTGAGACGGCCCTGTTGAACGTAGAAGAAAAACTGCGCGGCGCGGAGATTGCCATCGTGGCCGGCGCCGACTTCATCAAGACGTCTACTGGATTTGCCTCTGGCGGCGCCACGGCGGCGGACGTGGCCCTGATGCGCGGCGTGGCCGGGTCGCGTTCCGGCGTCAAGGCCTCGGGCGGCATCCGCTCGCTGGCCGACGTGCGCGCGATGCTTGAGGCCGGCGCCAACCGCATCGGCGCATCGGCGTCGGTGGCCATCGTGCGGGAATTGGGCGCGGAATGACCCGTCCTATACGCGAATTCCGCTTGATATAGACTGGAAAGAGCGAGTCCCGCTCATTTTCGGCCTGAATCCAGCCGCAACCGAGCCCAGGACCGCGCCGTTGAAGCCGTCCGCCGTGGCGGATGTGTGCAGAGACACCCCAAGAAGGAGAAATACCCGACCGATGGCCAAGATTGCCAAAACAGGTGACCGCAAGAAGGAAATGGACACGACGAAGTCGACTGACTGTCCCAAGTGCAGCAAGCCCACGCGCATCGTCAAGCGCGTCAAGGACCGCGAGCGCGGCGTGCCCGGCGGCGTCTACATCTCTTGCTCCGCATGCGATTTCTACGAGAAGCTCTGATCTCCGATTGAGATTCACCGCAAAGAAAAAATGGGTGCCCCCGGTCCCGCTTTTGGGACCGGGGATACTACAAATTCAGCATTAGGAGCCGGTTTTCAACCATCCCCCAAAGCCGGGTGCCCCAGGTCCCGACTTTGGGACCTGGGATCCCACAAATCCAGCCTCAGGAACCTTCCAGCGCTCCAGCCATCTCCTTGAGAATCGCCTCGGCAGCCTCGGCCGGGTCGGCAGCCTGCGTAATTGGCCGCCCCACCACCAGAAAGCTGGCCCCTTGGCGCAGTGTCTCCGCGGGCGTGGCTACGCGCTTCTGATCGCCCGTGTCGGCGCCCGCCGGCCGAATCCCCGGAATCACCAGAACTCCGTCCGGCCCGGTCACTGCCCGCAGCCGCGCCACCTCGCGCGGTGAGCAAACAAATCCGCGCATCCCGGCTGCCAGTCCCATTCGGCCCAGCACCTCGACCTGCTCAGCCGCGGACCGATCGACGCCCGTCTTGCTTAACTGCTCGGCATCCATGCTGGTCAGCACTGTCACCGCCAGCAACTCCGGCGGCGCATCCAGTCCAGCCAGCGCCTCGCGAGCCGCAACCAGCATGGCCGGCCCGCCCGCCGCATGGACGGTCAGCATGTGCACGCCCATCGCGGCCGCCGAGCGCACCGCTCCAGCCACCGTGTTGGGAATATCGTGGAATTTCAGGTCGAGGAATACCCGGTGGCCGCGATTGAGCAGAGGCTCCAGCACCGCGGGCCCGGCGGCGGTGTAGAGCTTGAGGCCCACCTTGAACCACAGACAGTTGCCCTCCAGCCGGTCGACCATCTGCGCCGCCGCGACCGAGTCCGGCACATCCAGCGCGACAATCAGGCGCTGCCTGGCCGCCTCCAGCGGGTCCAGCATGCGCGTCGAGGCAAAGGACGGATTCAACCGCTCAGGAATCGGCATACCCTCATTTTAGGCCAACTTCGCCTTTGCAGCAGCCTGGAAAACCGCCTGGTGAACAACGCGGCTCGTCGAACTCTGCGAAACTTGAGGTCGGGATGCCGTTTCGTGTCTTTGAGGCGCGGCCAACGTCCAACATGCGGAACGGCAAGAGGATCCGCGTTTTGGAGATGGGCGCCCCAGGTTTCGCATCCAATAGCTGGGAAACTTCGAACCCCGCTCGCGAGGCTCCAGCAACATCGGCAAGGAGATGCAAGGTTGAAGACCGGCTTGATTCGGATGTGCAGCTTGATATTGGCAGGCGTGTTGAGCGCCGCGGCCCAGCTCGCCGCCGACTCCGCAGTGCACACCAATCCGCTCAACCGCGATCCGCTGGTCGTCGAGGCCTTTCAGCATTTCTACGATCTCGATTATCCCGGCGCCATTGAGCGTTTCAGCCGGTTCCACGATCTCCATCCAGGCGACCCCCAGGCCAGCGCGCTGCTGCTCGACGCCATTCTCTTTCAGGAGCTTTACCGGCTCGACCTGCTCGACACCACCTTTTATGCCAACGACGGCTTCCTCACCGGTCGCCACGCCACCGCGGAGGATCCAAAGACTCGCGACCGCATCCTCGGCCTGGCCGACGAAGCCATCGGCGAGGCCGACTGGCGCCTCGGCAAAAACCCCAACGACGTGGACGCCCTCTACGCCCGCGGCTGGGCGCGCAGCCTCAAGTGCACCTATATCGCCATGGTGGAGCGCAGTTATGGCGCCGGGTTGCGCCTGGCCATCAAGGCCAAGGACGATCATGTGCGCGTGCTCCAGCTCGACCCCGACTACGTGGACGCCAAGCTCGTCGTGGGCGTGTATGAGTACGTGGTGGGCGCGCTGCCGCTTCCATTCAAGCTGCTGATTGGCTTTGCGGGCATCACCGGCTCCAAGTCCCGCGGTCTTGAGATGCTCACCGATGTCGGCAATCGCGGCATCGTGGCATCGGTCGAGGCGCGCACCGTGATCGCGCTGTTCCTGCGCCGGGAGGCGCGCTACAAGGAGGCAGTGCAGGTGGTGCGGACGCTCAAGAGCCAGTATCCGCGCGACTTCCTCTTTTGCCTTGAAGAGGCAAACCTGCGCAAGGACGCCGGCGAGGGCATGGCCGCCGTGGACGCCTATCGCGACATTGTGGTCAACAGCGCCAGACCCGGTTATTTTGCCGAGGCGCGACTTGAGCTGGCCTATTTTGGCCTCGGCGACGCCCTGCGCGGACAGCGCCACTTCAGCGAAGGAGCGCAAGCCTACGAGCAGGCTGCCTGGAGCAGGAACACCGCTCCGGAACTCAAAATTCGCTCGCTGCTGGCCGCGGGGGAGTGCCACGATCTCAACGGCGAGCGCGACGCGGCTATGAAGGATTACCAGGCCGCCATCGCCGCCGGCCCCGAAACCTCCCGCGCCGACACGGCCCGCAAACTCCTCCGCAACCCGTACAAAGGCGCTTGAGCGGCTGAGCGCATTTCACAAAAGCTGGGTGCCCGGGTCCCGTTTTTTGGGACCTGGGAAACCTCGAAACACAACCCCATCTCCACCGCAAATCATCTGGACAGAACGCCATCCCGGCGGGAAAATGGAACCACTGCCTGCAGTTTTGCGTAGGAATGGGAAGAAAAGCTCGAGGAGGTTGGTCATGGCCGTCTTTTGTCATCAGTGCGGGACTGGGTTGCCGAACACCGCTCGTTTCTGCTCAAACTGCGGCTCCGGGATTGCCGCCGCGCAATGTGCCCCCAGCCGGCCGCTGCTGCGCCCCCATCACGGACGCGTGATTGCCGGCGTCTGCATCGGACTGGCGCAGACCTATGGCTGGGATGTCGCACTGGTGCGCATCTTCACCGCAATCACCTGCTTCTGCACGGGCGGCTTGGTCGCTGTGGCTTATCTCGCCGGCTGGATCGGCATTCCCGAGGAACCCATCGTCATGCCCGGTGTGTACCCGCCTAATGCGGGGTCCTATCCGCCCAACTCCAATACGGGGGCGTATCCTCCCAATATATGAACGGATCGCACGTCTCCGATGGCGCGAGGCTGAGTTTCTGGGATACCGGCGCCGGCCTGCCCGTGGTTTTTCTTCACCCCACACCGCTCGACCATCAATACTGGCGGCCGCTGACTGAAGACCTGGCCGGCATGCGCGCCATCGTCCCCGACCTGCGCGGCCACGGCGCGTCTGAACTCGGCAACGATCTCCCCATCGGCGGCTTCGACCTCGTTCCCGACGCACCCGTGCTCACCATGGCGCAGTATGCCGCCGACGTTCTTGCTCTTCTCGACCATCTCAAGCTGCGCGAGGCAGTCTTTGCCGGCTGCTCCATTGGCGGCTATATCATGCTGGAGCTCTGGCGCCGAGCGCCGGAGCGCATGCGCGGCTTGGCTTTTATCTGCACCAGGCCCCAGCCCGATGCCCCGGCAGCCCGCGCCAAGCGCGTCGGAAGCATTCGCAAAATTCGCCAGGAGGGCGCCGGGCCGCTCTTCGACGGCATGGCCGTGTCTCTGCTTGGAGCAACCGCCCGCCAGCGCCGCCCTGCGATTGTGCCCGAGGTGCGCGCACGCATGACCGTCGCCGCGGAGGCCGAGATCGCCGTGCTGGCAGGCCTCGCCACGCGGCCGGATTCCGTGCCCACTGTCGCGTCGATCGGCGTGCCGGTGCTGGCCATCGCCGGCGGAGAAGATACCGCCATCAGCCCGGCCGACATGGAAGCCTTCAGTTCCGCTCCCGGCGGGTGCGAATTCCATCTGCTGCCCGACGCCGGACACTTCGCCGCATACGAGCAGCCGCAGAAGGTGGCTGCGCTGCTGGCCGAGTGGCTCCGCCAACTCGAAGGCTGAGGCACGAGTCAACCCGCTCGATGCTGTACGCTCAAGAGAGCGTTTTCGCCCTCTGGATGCCCATTTTGACCCCCTCCCTCACGAACTCTTCGCGCCCCTTTCACTGCCCGCGGCCCGGCGCGCCGCTCCATTGCGGCAGGGTCTCGCTCGCGGCTCTGGCTCGCCGCTATGGCACGCCGCTTTACGTCGATTCGGCTGACCACATTGCCGAGCGGCTCGGGCTGTTTCAGCAGGCTCTCTCAGGCCGCGACTCGCTGGTCTGCTACGCGGTCAAGGCCAACTCCGCGCTGGCCATTCTCAAGCTGCTGGCGGGCCGCGGCGCGGGCTTTGACATCGTCTCCGGCGGGGAACTGGAGCGTGTGCTGGCCGCCGCGCCTGAGGCTGGCCACGAAATTGCTGGCCGCGTCGTCTTCTCCGGCGTCGGCAAGACCGCAGCTGAAATCGACCTCGCGCTCACCACTGGCATCCTTCAGTTCAACGTGGAGAGCGAAGCGGAGCTGGCGCAGCTCGCCGCGCGCGCCGCAAAGCTCAAGCGCAAGGCGCGGTTCGCGCTGCGCGTCAACCCCGACGTCTTCGCCGAGACGCACCCTTATATCTCGACCGGACTGCGCGAACACAAGTTCGGCATCGACATTTGCCAGGCGCTCGGCATCTACAAGAGCGCAGCCGGCAGCCGCTGGCTTGATGCGTATGGCGTCAGCGTGCATATCGGCTCGCAGATCCGCTCCGCGGACCCCTTTGGAGCGGCGCTGGAGCGCGTCGTCAAGCTGACTGGCCAGCTCCGCAAAGCAGGCATCGCGCTTCAGGCCATCGACGCCGGCGGCGGCCTCGGCATCGACTACCACAATGCCGCATTCGACGCCGCGGCCAAGGTGCGCGAATACGCCGCCGCCATCGACCACGCGCTGGGCGGCTTCGAGGGCCGCCTGCTCATCGAGCCGGGCCGCTTCCTTGTCGCCCAGGCCGGAGCGCTGGTGGCGCGCGTGCTCCAGGTCAAGCGCAACGGCCGCAAAACCTTCGTCATCGTCGACGCCGCCATGAACGACCTCATCCGCCCCGCGCTCTACCAGGCGCACCACGAGATTGTGCCGGTCGAGCCCAGGGCAGGGAAGCCGCGCATCGTCGATGTCGTCGGCCCCGTCTGCGAGACCGGCGACTTCTTCGCCCGCGACCGCAAGCTTGCGCCCGTCGAGCCGGGCGACCTGGTGGCGCTGCTCGACGCCGGCGCCTACGGCATGGCCCAGGCCTCGAACTACAACACTCGCCCCCGCGCCGCCGAGGTGCTGGTCGAGGGCGCGAAGGCTCGCCTCATCCGCCGCCGCGAAACCATCGCCGACATGCTGGCCACGGAGGCGTTGTGAATGTAGGGCGCATTGAAATTTGGCTGCGCGTATCGAATTGGCGGTATGATTTCCCTGAGGCAGGTATGGTAGAAGACCGCATCACAATCGAACCTGGGAAGCGATCGGGACAGCCATGCATACGAGGGCTGCGCATCACTGTCTGGGATGTGCTGGACTGGTTGGCCGCTGGAATGCGCGAAGACCAGATTCTCGCTGACTACCCTGAATTGGAGCCAGCCGATTTCCCCGCCATTTTCGAATTCGCCGCACGCGTCGGGCGGCGTGTCGCTTTGTGAAGCTTCTCTTGGATGAGAACCTTTCTCGCCGGCTGGTTCCGCGCATCGCTGACCTGTTCCCGGGCTCCGCTCATGTGGAATCCGAAGGATTGCTTCAAGCGCCGGACAGGGCGATATGGGAGTACGCCAAGACAGAGAACTTTTCCATAGTCACGGCGGACGCCGATTTCTATGAGTTGGCGACGGCACTCGGGCCTCCCCCTAAGGTGATCTGGCTCCGCGGCTGCGACTACCCGTCAGCCGTGGCCGAGAAACTGATTCGCGGCCAGGCAATTCGGATTGCTGAATTCTTGCGTGAACCTCACCGGGCTGTGTTTATCCTCCGGCCACAATGACAATTTGCCCATCTCCCTGCGTGATTCCTCAGCCAGCCTCCCTGCTACCCTTGAACCATCTCGATGGCATCTCCACGCAGCTCCGCGTTCTCGCAGGTCACGGCTCTGGCCACGGAGCGGCCTGTCCACGCCGCCTTCGCCTGGCTGCATCGCAATCCCAAGACCATCCTGGATTGGCAGACCGCGCTGGTCGCCATCCCCGCGCCACCCTTTGGCGAGCAGGCGCGCGCCGAGTGGCTCGCCGCTCGCTTCACCGAGGCCGGCCTGAGCGATGTGCGCACCGACCCTGCCGGCAACGTGCTCGCAATGCTTGCCGCCGCTGACCTGCCTCCCGAGAGCTCCGGCCCAATCGTTGTGCTTTCGGCGCATCTCGACACGGTCTTTCCGGCCGGCACGCCGCTCCATCCCGCGCTCAAATCCATCGACGGCAGCGAGCGCCTCGAAGCCCCAGGCGCCTGCGACAACGGCGCCGGCGTGGTCGGCATGTTAGCCGTCGCGCACGCGCTGGTTGAGTCCGGCATCGAGCTGCCGGCGACGCTCATCCTGCTCGGCAACGTCGGCGAAGAGGGCGAGGGCGACCTGCGCGGTATGAGACATTTCTACAGCCAGCGGGCCCTCGCGGGCCGCATCGCCGCGCACATTGTTCTCGACGGCGCGGGTGCCGACGCCGCCGTCACCCAGGCGCTCGGCAGCCGCCGCTATCGCATCCGCATCGCGGGTCCCGGCGGGCACAGCTTCACCGACGCCGGCATGCCCAACCCCATCGCCGCATTGGCCTCGGCGCTGGCCGCTCTGACCCAGACGCCGCTCCCAGACGCCCCGCGCACCACGCTCAACATCGGCACGGTGAGCGGAGGCACCAGCGTCAATTCCATCCCCGAATCCGCAGCCGCTTCCATCGACTTCCGCTCCACCGGCGCCGAGCAACTGCTGCGCCTCGAGGTCGCGCTGCATCGCGCCGTCGAAGATGCGGTCGATCGCGCCAACGCGCTGGCCAGCGCCAATCCGCCCAAGCTCCGCGGGCCGCTCACCTTCACAATCGACAAGATCGGCGACCGCCCCGCCGCCAGCCTGCCGGCCAACGCGCCGCTGCTTGAAGCGCTGCGCGCCGTCGACCGCCATCTCGGCCTGCGCACCGACCTGCGCCTGGGCTCGACCGACGCCAACATTCCGCTGTCGCTGGGCTTGCCGGCACTGTCAATGGGCGCGGGCGGCGAGGGCGGCGGCGCGCACACGCTGGCTGAGTGGTACTCGCCCAAAAACCGCGAGCTGGGCCTGAAGCGCGTCCTGCTCCTTACCCTTGCCATGCTGGAGTGGGCCGCAGACCAGTAACTCCGCCCGCCAACTTGCCAACCTGCCATGCCGCGAAGCGGCGCTAACCCGCTGCGTCTTCCTTAAGACCTCTCGCACGGCCTTACCAATTCGAATTCCTCAACCGGCAGCCAGATCGCCTGCGCGCCAGCCGTTGCTTGGGTGCGCGCGATTGTCTGTTACACTTCCCCCCATGCGCATCCACACAGCTTTGCTGGCCGCGGCTTTGGCCGCCGCAACGCTTGGGGGCGTCTGCCCCGCTCAGACCGCACCCGCCCGGCACACCACCGCGAAGAAGAAAACGTCCGCGCCCGCGCCGCCGCTCACCACCGTGCCGGAATACATCTTTTTTAACGCCGTCATCTACACCGGCGAGGGCATGGCCGAGGACAAGCCAGTGACTGTGCAGGCCATGGCCGTCGGCGGGGGCAAGGTGCTGGCTGTTGGCACTACCGAAGAGATCACAAGGCTGGCCGGGCCCAAGACTCACCTGCGCGATGTCGATTCGGCCAACACCAGCATGTTCATTTTTCCGGGATTCAACGATGCGCACACGCATCTCGCCAGCGCAGGCCGCACCAAGCTCAATATCGACCTCACCGGCGTCAAATCCCTGGCCGCGATGACTGCTCAGATCGCCGCGGCCGCCAAAGCCGCGCCCGCCGGCCATTGGCTCACCGGCGGCAACTGGGACCACACCCTGTGGGCGCAGAAGACGCTGCCCACGCGGCAGGATCTCGACGCGGTCACGGCCGGCCATCCCACCTTTCTCGATCGCATTGACGGCCACATCGCCATTGCCAACTCCGCAGCCCTCGCCGCCGCCGGCATCACCGGCAAGACGCAGCCTCCGCAAGGCGGAGCCATCGATCTCGACGCCAACGGCGAACCCACCGGCATCCTGCGTGAGTCGGCGCAGAACCTGGTCTACAAAGTCATTCCGCCGCCCAGCCACGACGAGCGCCGCCGCGGCGACGAGCTGGCTATTGCCGACGCCCTCGCCCACGGCGTCACCAGCGCGCAGGACTTCAGCGACTGGCAGGATTTCCTGGTCTATGAAGAGCTGGAAAAGGAGGGCAAGCTCAACCTGCGCATCACCGAGTGGCTGCCCTTCAGCGCGCCGCTCGACAAGCTCAAGCAGATGCGCGCCCATCACGACGCCAACGATCCCATGCTGCACACCGGCTT
>Ga0182024_10021641_pt1 | contig 11654 bp, 8 predicted proteins | sample P32metaG_FD_120480 | JGI IMG/M metagenome (GOLD analysis project Ga0182024, IMG submission 120480) | Permafrost microbial communities from Stordalen Mire, Sweden - P3-2 metaG (Illumina Assembly) | ecosystem: Environmental > Terrestrial > Soil > Wetlands > Permafrost | place: Sweden: Stordalen... | reverse complement strand
CTTCTGCGGATCGTATTTGTCCATGATCGAAGACACCGTCACGATCGCGTCGTTGACGGTCAGCACGGTTTTTAACAACCCGGTCCATTCGCTTTCGTCAAAGCCCACGGCTGGCAGCAGTTCGTCATCGCTCTTGGAACGTGAGCTTTTTTGCCACATGTAGAAGTGAAGACTGAGGGCCTGGAAAGGCGTCTGGCCAAAAATATTGGCCGACTCTTTCATCATCGCTTCGGTGAATTCCTTGTAACCTGGAAAATTCCAGGAAGGGCCGGAGGCAATTTTGTACAGCTTCTGAGGCGAGTAGCGCACCACCTCGGAATCTAGATAGAAGCCGTAGCGTCGCGTTTCATCGGCGGCAGTTTCAGGGCGCATGTTTCCACCGCACCCCCATATTTCATTGCCGAGGCCTACGTAATTTACGTTCCAGGGAGTGGCTCGCCCATTCTTTTGCCGCTCGAGAGCTAAAGTTGAGTTGTCCTTGTCATTGATGTACTGCAGCCATTGAAATTGATCCAACGCCGTACTCGATCCCATATTTATCGAGATGTATGGCTTCGCGCCGATTAACTCGGCGAAATCCAAATACTCGTGAGTTCCGAATTCGTTGGTTTCCAGTTGGTCGTAAAAGGCGACATGGCGCTTTGGTCTCTTATCACGGGGGCCGATACCGTCGCGCCAGTTGTACTGGTCCGCGAAGCACCCTCCGGGCCATCGCAGCAGCGGCACTTCTAACGGCTTGAGGGCATCGACGACGTCTTTGCGGATGCCTCGAATGTTTGGAATTGAATTTCCCTCTCCGACCCATATGCCGTCGTAGATCACGTTGCCAGCGTGTTCAATAAATTGGCCATAAATTTCAGGGGCGATTTCCGTACCTGGCGAGGATTGATCCACTGATACGGTCATACGGGCGGGGGCATTTTCATTGGTGGAAGCGGTTGATGGAAACAAAGTGGCGGGAGCTAAGCCTGCCGACGCCAAAGCCGCGCCGGTGGAGATCAGGAAATTGCGACGAGGAAGACGAGACGGTGTATGAGTCATAGCTTCACCTACGGAAAATAAAAGTTCCGAACAATTTCTGAAGCGCGGAGTTTTCGCTACTTCAGACCAGCCCACCAAAGGCGCATGCCAAGCTCATCGTCCATTCGCTCCGGGAAGCCTTTGGGCAGCGGCTGAACTTTAAAAGGGTCGACATAAGCGTTGTGAGCCAGGACCTTGCCCTCCGAAGAGACCAGGTCGAGCTTCACGTCATATTTCTCGCCGTCTTTCATGGCGAAGGTAAAATCGCGGATCTTGACTTTGCTGTCGGGGCCCACCCGAATTGGCTGAGAATCTTCCGTAACGACATCGCCCGAAGCGGAGGTCACCCGCCAGTGGGCGTTACAATTTCCGAGATCGGCTAACGAATCGTTGACCGCATAGAGAGCGCGCGGCTGGGTGGTGTGTTCCATGAAGATTCCGACCGGCTGATTGCTCTCCATCATGGCCCGCAGGCCGCCTCCCAGCCCTTCAGCCTTCGGCACTCCCCAGTAGTCGTAAACGCCGTAAAAACTCTGCGGCGAGAAATCGATCCACATGAACTGAAAATAGCCGGCGTTCGGCGAATACTTTAGGATTCGGTACATCTCCATGTAGTACTTCAGCAATTTATATTGGTAGTCATGCAATTCGGCGACGCGCGGCAGTACCTCGCTCAAACGAGCGGCTGCTTCGGGGATGAGGTGTAGCGTTGCAATGGAAGGAGGCGCATCGACACCAAATTCCGTCACAAGATTCGGCGGGCTGTTGAACATGTCTTCCGGTTTGGAGTAGATGTCAAAATAAGTGGTGCCCTCGCCGCTGAGAGAACCCCGGTAATCGTGAGTGTCTCCACTGGCCAGATCATCCGAAATGCCGGAATTTTCGATGACCGGGCGGGTTGGATCGATGCGGTTCGCTTCGGCGGTGAGTTGAGTCCCGATGGCCTTGCCGTCGGCCAGTTTCAAGTTTGGAGTCAATACTCCCAACGGAGGGCGGCCCCAGAAGACCTCGTTCATGGCAATCCAGGCGACGACACTGGGATGATTGCGCAGGAGTTTGATCAGCGTGCCGAAGTGTTGGACCGCACGTTTATCGAACTCGGCGTTCAAGGGAAATGTCCAGTTGAGATCGTTATCCTGAATCACGACGATTCCGGCGCGGTCGCAAAGTTCGTAAAAATCAGGATTCTCGGTGTGTACGTGGACGCGGAAAGCGTTGATGCCCGCGCGGAGAGCATTGTCGATGTCGCGTTGATAGCGGGCGCGGTTCATATTCGAGAGATAGAGATCGGGCCAGTATGTAGCGCCTCGCAGATACACCGGACTTCCATTGATGTAGAATCGAACTTCTTTGGCGGTACGGCGCAGTTCGATCGTTCGCACACCAAATTCAACGGAGGTGCGCAGGCTTACTTCTTTACCCGAGCCAACCTCGACTGTGGCTTCGTAAAGAGGCGGCGCACCACCGTGGTCCCACGTGGTCCAGAGCTTCACCGCGGGAATTTCCACAGACTGCTCGAGGATTGTTGGTCCCTGAGACAGATGTACGCTGTGTGTGCTGGTGGCGACGTCCTTCTCCGTATCGTTCAAGCGGACGTGCACGGTGTAGTTCGCATCTGTCGCTGCGCCATCATTGAGAATGGTCCACGCCACTTTGACCGTCGCTGCGCGTCCATTTTTTTCCAAGCTGGCGGTCACCAAGGGTAGTTCGCCGTCGTGAAGTTCTTTGTGGATCAGCAGATTCACCGGCCGCCAGATACCGACAGGATTAACGTCCCGCTGCACGAAGGTATCGGCGTGTTCGTAAGAACCCTTGAGCAGGTTGCGTAATACGGAGAAGACTGGTTCAGCAGGGTTGGAATACTGGTGATCCCACGGCGAGGATACTTTCACCACCAACACGTTTGGCTTATCTTTCCGCAGAAGCTTACCGACTTCAAACTCAAACGGATCCGCATAACCCTCGTGCTCCCCTAGAGGCGTTCCGTTGAGCCAAACCTTGGCGAAGTAATCGACACCTTCGAAGCGTAAGGTCGCACCGGCGGCGGCGTCCGGCGAGGAAAACTCAGTGCGATACCACCACGGCGAATCGTTGAAAGAGCGCAGGTCCCGCCCGAAATACGGTTGCGTCGCCAAGAGCAGTTGCAAATGAACAAGCCGGCTGATGGGTTGCCAGCTATCCTGGAATTCCGGGGCGTACCATTTGGTTTCTTCGCCGAGTTCACGGACGTCCTGAGTGATTCGCCATCCGTTGAGCTCTATCGTGCGGTTTGTTTCGTTTGCTTCGCTTTGCTGCGCGAAACATTGCAACACACTGAGTAGCGAACAAACGGAGAGTAGCCAGGCCAACCGCTTCATTGGAGCCCCTTCGAGTTTTCTGGATAAGCCCTTTACTGCATCCCCTTGACGAGACGCGAACTGCTGTGTAGCTGTTCAGTAAAGGTACTGCGATCCACAGCGGAATCAATCGGCACTCCGAAGGCGAACTGGCAGAAAGCCTCGTGGAGTCATACAGCATTCCACTCGATCCGACCTTCTGTACCACCGAGGCGGCAGCGGTTTGATTAGGAGAAGCGAGAGGGGAAAACTAAGGATGATTGGGAGGCAGGGACCGCAAATAAGCCAGCAGCAGCGGCCGGCTGCTGGGCTTCTTGCTGCCGCCGGGAGGTTCAACCGTTACGAAGACAGAATTGATCTGCTCAAGTACATCTGGGTTATCCGACTTAAGAACCCATCGGCGGTTGGCGCTGTTATCGAGATAAAAAATGCCGAGGCTGACAGGTCTTGACCGGGTCGTGTCGCTGCGGCCCCACGCTTGAAACGATTTGGCGTCTCGAACTTCCGGCCGCTGATCGAGGTCGAAGGCGTAGAAGATCAACGACTTCCCTTTGGTGTAGAAGATACGGCCGTACGCCTTACTTTTTCCTTCTTGATTTACATCGAATACGTCCGCGATGTAAAGCTGACGAGCGCCCATCAGCTCGCGAATATCGCGATCCGACGCGAGGAATTGTGCAGTCTGGTCGTTTTCTTTCTCCGCTTGTCGCAAATGCTCCCTGAGAGAGTTGACTTCGGCCTCCATGCCGGCGTTGCGAAGCGAGTCGCGATCCGATTCCTGTTTGACCCGATCCAAATCGAGCGTCAGATTCTGAACTTGCGTCCGGGTTTGTTCTAGCTGTAGCTGCAGCACCGTTTTTTCCGAGGATAGAGCGGCAAAGTGTTCTTGCTCCGTGGCTTTCTCGCGACCGAGCTGTTCGAGGGTTTTCTCCAGTGCTCCTTCTTTGGTCTGCAAATCGGAGAGTTTTTTCTGATCAGCACCGGAAGATGATAGGGGCGGCTGGATCGGCTGGCGAAGGTCCTTGGCGATAGCTTCGGTTGAATTTTGCTCCGCGCCAAGAGAACCAGTCAGCCTCGACCGATTGGATCCCGATGCGCTTGAGAGCTGTGCGGCTGAAGAGCTGGACTGTTCCGTCTCGCGTCCTTTTCGAGCCAAGCTCTGTCGTCCAACCAGATACGAGAGCGTCGCGACCATAAAAAATATGGCTGCAATCGCCGCGGCACGGAGGGCAACATGGCGCTTTTGAAGTGCAAGAGGCGTGGATGCGCGACGTTGAACACTTCGCTTTTGAGCTACATGAGCGAGGATGGCCTTTTTGGCATCAGATCGTGACCACTCAGGAACTGTCTCGGTCATTTTCCCAGCATCGAAGAGGATCGCTCCAATCCCAGCCATATCCTGGGAGATGAGCGCCTGGTACTCGATCAATAGCGCGGTGCACTGTGCACAAGTGGTTAAGTGAGTACGAAGTTCAAGGCTTTCCTCCGGCCGCAAAGCTTCCGTCACAGAGAGCGCGCACAATTCGCCATAGCGCTCGTTGCATCTAGTAAACTCGGTTGGATCGTCGCTCAACATTGCTGTCACTCGCCTTTTGGGCGAGCTTCCTTTCCTAGCACGGCTTTAGCTATTTTCCTCAGTCGCTCTAACCCGCGGTAGTAGTGGTGGCGGGTGTTCTTCACACTATCGCCAGTTTCCTCGCTAATTTCCCGAAGGCTGGCACCTTCAAAGATATGCATCCGAATGGCATTCCGTTGAGGTCCGGTCAAAGCGTCGAAGGTCCCCAAGAGGCGATCGACGGTGAGTTGTGCAGCGACTTGGTCTTCCAAAATGTTCGGCGTGGCGTCCTGCACGACATCTGCTTCATCGCTCGATATACTGTCGTCGTAAAAGTGACGGCGAGCCAGATACACTCGCCGGTTGAGAGCCCGGCGGTAGATGAATTGAACAAGCCAGGTGCGCGCCGAACCCTTGCTGGAATCGAAGCTTTGTGTCGTACCGAAGAGGCGGAGAAAAATGTCTTGCGCCAAGTCTTCCGCTTCGGCGCGGTCACGAAGGATCCGGAAGGAAATCACAAAAGCCAGATTGGCGTACCGATCGAAAAGCTCAGCGAGAGCTGCGCTATCGGAATCTTGCGTTCGCGCAAGTAACTCTTCGTCGGAATCCCTATGTTGAAGGACTTTCGACGGCGGCTGGAAATCCAGTACCGTGGCGCGCTGTAAAACCGTTTGCCCCGGGATTAAACGTCTGGCTTCAGAACTCATCCGGATAAAACTTCTCCCACCCGCCGCTGCGTCTTTATGCAGATTAGAGAAGTTTTGCTAATGCGCAAGAGCAATATTTTTGCTTGGGAGTGGTACAGAAAGATCGCAGCCGTTGAAACACGAGCAAATCTGTGAGCAGGATCAGTGCCCCAGGTGTTTGTCAAAAAACTTAACTATCACATCGTATACGTCGTGAGATTCGGGCACTTCGGGAATTGAGAAAAAGCAGTGGCCCAGGCCTTCCCATACATGTAGGTCGGCCTCGACACCCAACTTCACAAGCCGTGAATGGGTGTAGACCACGGCGCTTTCGCCGACGTCGCGCGTCGTAGCGATCAAGAGCGATGGGGGAAACTTCGCCATAATCTGCGAGGAATAAATCGGAAAGGCCTCGGGATCCTTGGGAGCCGTTGCCTTAAAGTAGGGGTGTTTGCTCGGAGGTTCGAGTTCGAACGCGTCCAACACGGAAGCCAAGTGACCGGAATCGCCTTCCTGGTAATAACTTGCGGCGCCTCCAAACATCCCGACTCCCGCCGGCAACGGTAACCCTTCCTTCTGGAACCAGGCGATCGATTCAGCAGCCAGCAAACTGCCCGCTGAGCAGCCGTATATCCCGATGTTCTGGGGTTTATATGTTTTGAGAAGTTCGCGATAGACCGCTGCCACATCCTCACTTGCAGCTGGGAATGCGTACTCCGGTGCCATCCGGTAGTCGACGCTGATGATCTGAATCTTTCCGACGGAGGCAATGGGCATCGATTCTAAATGACTGATGGTGCGTGATCCCGCTTTGAAATGGCCACCATGTACGTTAATGAGCACGCGGTCTTTGTTCCTCGGCGCGACGCCACTTTTGGGGGTGAACACTTCGGTCAGGACTCCACCGATGGTGCGGGTGGTCACGACCACGTCGAATTGATCGCGAAAGTTTTTGTAGAAGGTGCTTTTGTAAAACTCTTTCGCTTCACACTCGCGAGCCGTTGCCATGGTGGCCCGGTCGGTGTTGTCGGAGGTCGCCGGACATACTTTGGAATCGGGCTCCATCGTGTCGCGCATGTGCTTCAAGGATGCCCGTGTTTCTTCACTCAGAAGAGACGACTCCGGGAGTACAAAAGCCGGGACATGAATGGTGCCGTCTGGGTCAACCTTGCGCGTTTCTTGAGCCAGGCTCACGACCGGCAGCAGTACAACCGCTGAAAGCCCGAGAATCGCGCGGAACAGCGCTACTCTCGCGCAACGGAAAGTAGATAGGAGTAAAGGGCTTGGTTTCATGCTAGCTCCCAATCTGAAATTCTGTCGGTGTATGCGAATTCGGTTGCGCTTAGTCCCCCACCTTGGATCAGAAGCGATCAGCCGCCCTGGCTCGTCCGGTACAAGGCTAGAAGATCAGCTTCAGGGCGAGTTGCGTCGAGCGCGGGCCGCCCGATGCGTATAAGGAACTCTGGACGCCCCACCCTGGATTGCCACCTAGCTGGTTCTGCATCGTTGTAGCTTGGCCAAAGAAAGCATTTCCGCTCTGGAAGGTGTTATTGAAGAGACCGAAATTGGGATGATTGAGGACGTTGAACAACTCGGCGCTAAACTGCAACCGCACCGACTCGTGAATGGGAAATTCTCGGTGTACCGCAAAATCCCACTCGGTCAGACCAAAAGCTCGCAGCTGATTGCGGCCGAGATCGCCTTGACGCGTCGGAAGCCCGGTGGTGGGATCGACGGGCGGGTCCGTGAAGGCCGCGGGGTTGAGTGCTTTTCCCCCGGGATATTGCGGCCCGTATACATATAGCGGCTCTCCGGCAACAATGTCCGGACGAATCAGCACTGAGACATTTTGCTGGCTCAGAGCGCTGAAATTTCCGTCTCTGATATCGATTGGCGGAGCGGTATGGACCTGAATAATATTCTCCGTGGACCACCCATCGGTGATGGCGCGGGAGATGGCGTTACGCTTGAGACCCGGAACTTGGTAGGTAAGAGCTGCCGAAAAGATCTGACGAATATCAAAGTCCGAACTGCCCCTGTTTGCAGTGGAATCGGCAAAGCTTCCATTGGCATAAGCTCCGTAGGACCCATTGTCGATGGAGTGCGACCAGGTGTAAGAAACGAGCGCCTGCAAGCCGCTACTAAGCGCCCGCCGGAATTGCGCCTGCATGGCGTTGTAATTGGACGTACCGGTGTTGGCGACCAAAGTGGCCGCCGCATAATTTGGATTGGGATTGGAAACGCTCTCTGAAGAAAGCAGACGCCTGTCGGACGCTCCGATGTAAGAAAGTGTGAAGCTCTGCGCTTTATCCAAAGACTGCTCGAGAGCCACGTCCCACTGAAGGGCATAGGGCGCATTCAGGTTAGGATCGAATCCGAACAAGGTTTGACCGTTGCTGGCGCTGGGAGGCACGATAGGCGGAAGCGCTGCGACTTGAGGAGATGTCGGGAAATTAGCTCCAAAAAACAGTGCGAAGCCTCCCTGAGGATAAGCACCGCCGCCAGCGTTTTCGATCTCCGTATTAACCAGCCCGTAGAACACACCAAAACCCCCACGCAGCACCAAACCCCAATTCTGATTTGTCAAGAGTTGGTAGGCGCCGCCAATACGCGGCGCAAAATTTCTGTAATGCGTACCGTAGGGTGACGTTCCTACGGGCGCCAATGTCAACGCCGACAAATCCGTCAGACTAAAACCAGTCAGACTTGGGAGCGGTGGGTTGGCTCCGGGGCTAAAATCGATATCCCAGCGTAGGCCGTAGGTTACGTTCAAGCGCGAAGTTACATGCCAGGTGTCCTGCCCGAATAGACTTAAATTATTGAGCGAGTAGTGCAGAGCCGGCGAGTTACCCGTTTCGGTTAAAGCAGTGACGCCGTTTTCCATGTCCGACAAGCTGGCAAAGATAGGGACCAGGACGTATTGCGCGAATCCGAATTTGGGAGAAAGATGGCGATAGTCGACGCCGAATTTGAGCGCGTGCTTTCCCCTCTGCGTGGCAACGGTATCGACGATGTTGTATTGATGCTGAAAATTGCTGGGATCCGTGAACCCTTCATTGAAATTCATCTGCGTACCGAAGCTGGGAATAAAGGCACTCCAAGCGTTTTGCAACGTGAAGCCGCTGGGAAAAAGACTGTCGATTGGGAGTGGTGTGCCGCCGCCATAGGTATCCACGAAGTAGCGAGCACTTCCTCCGTCCGAAGTGAAATTGAATCGCGCATCATTGACGATGGTTGATTTTGTCCAGGTTGCGCCCAACGTCACGGTTCTGGCTGTTTGGTGGGTGACCTCGACGGTATTCGCCGTGAGCGCGGTAGCTCCCCTCACGGTAGCGCTCGAGGGCGCCTGGTTGTATCGTCCGAAAAGATTCAGATTATTGGCCAACTGATGGTCGATGCGGATGCTGTAGGCGTCCGCCGAAGCGGGATTGGAGAAGGAGGTGCTGTAAGGAGCCAATCCGGGTGCGATGTCCGCAACGCCCGGCTTCGGTAATGGGTACGCGTTGAGGTAAGGCTGCATCGCCGGAATCGCAACTTGGCGTGCCGCCAGATCCGGAACGGTTCCGATAAACGTTTCGGGCAGACGCAGGCGAAACCCTTCGTACGAAAAGAAGAAAAAGGTTTTGTTGCGGATAATCGGTCCGCCCACTACTCCGCCAAAGTCGTGCTGCTTTTCGATTGCTTTGGAAACGCCTTGGCTATTGGCGAACCAATCGGTGGCGTCCAATGCTCCGTTGCGAAAGTAGTCGAATGCCGTGCCGTGAAACTGGTTGGTGCCGGAACGTGTTTGAATCGAGATTTGCCCTCCGAGCACTCGCCCAAACTCCGGGGCATACGTTGAGGTCACGATTCGGAATTCCTGCAGCGCATCCACGGAAACCAACGAACTGGTTCCACCCAGCACATTGCTCGAGGGCATGGATCCGGCGGCGCCAGGACCCAGCGTTGCACCGACCGTTGAGCCTGCGCTGGCGCTGACACCATCAACCATCCAATAATTGGCGTCGCCACGCTGCCCATTAACCACAAATCCGCCATTGTTTGTTCCGGTGGAACCGGTAATGTTTTGATTCGTGCTTATGCCCGGGGTCAGATACAGGAGCGACTGAAAACTCCTGCCATTCAATGGGAGATTTTCAACAAACTGCCGATCAACGATCGTGCTCACCGATGCGTCCGTGGTATTGGGGGTAATCGCTTCGGCTGAAATGCTGACCGATTCAGTCGCCGAGCCCAGCGCCAGGTGAAAATTGATCTGCACATTGTCTTGCACGTGTAGGACTAGGCCGGCGTCGACAATGCTCTTGAAACCGGGCTTTTCCACCTCCAAGCGATATGGACCAGGTAGCAACCCGGATATGGCATAAGCGCCATCGGCATTCGTCTCAACGGCCGTCTTAACTCCTGTGTCCGTGTTGATCGCGGTGACCTTGGCTCCGGCAACGCCGGCCTTCGTTGGATCGTCTACCAGTCCGGTGATCGCGCCGGTCGGGGATTGGGCTGCGGCACTGAGAAATGAAATGCCGATCACCAGCAAGCAAAGCACAACGCGACTCGCATACTTCACGAGATCACCCCGATTTATCGAAATTTGGCTCACTGACAGAGCATTCCGCCGACATGCGCCGCGTGTACCAAACCGAAGCTTCATGCAGTCGAGATAACCGATTGTCCCAAAGGATTTGAAACCATCAAGAATGAGTCGGGGAAAGTAATCGCAAGACTCTCTACTTATGAAGCACACGAATCACAGCCCCTCACCGAAGCTTCGCGTATTTCGCGTAACGCTCCCTGCCATCAACTTGCGATTTCGATGTTCCCGACTTGCTCCCGATAAGTAGGCCACAAACGTTTACGCACCACATCACTCTTGTCGTATTGGCCATCGCTCGCTCCAGGAATTCAGGCTTTCTTCCATTGTGCGATGGTGGTGTACCACGCTGGAGTCCGATCAATTTTCAGGTCGACAATCATTTTCTCGAATTCTGTGCGATAGGTCTTGCTCATCTGGTTCTTCAGGAACGACTCCGGACTCTCATTCCATACCTCGTAGTTCAGAATGCTCTCCGGGTCTCGCATGTCCTGGATCAGCGACGCCTCAACGAACGTCTCCTCGTTCACAATATGCTCGAAGACATCCTGCAGCCTCGCTGTGAACTCCTGTTTCGCGGACTGTTCCATACGAAAGCGAACAACGAGGGTGATATTGTCTGACATAGCCAACTCCTTCGAGTGCTGTACTTACTAGGCCATATGATCACGCTAACGTCACCCATTCGAAAAGTCCGTGTAACCGACGGTTTCCGAACAACAGAATTTGCCCCTATGTGCCCGTTCTTGGGACTCTATCGGCACCGGCGTCATAAGAATTCGGACGGCCAAAATAACGAGTGATTCCGCGCTGCAACCGTCGCGTCTGTTTGGATCGACACCCAGAAGGGCTGCCCGGAATCCCCGCAAGCGCATGTTGGGGATGAAACAATTGTTGCTAGGCAAGAGCTCGGCGGACGGCGATGCCAGTCTGCGATTGACATCGCATGGCGTTTCTTCGACACTACTGCGATTCTTGCCGGCACTCATCCATTGCTGCTCGTCGAATTTTCGGACTTATCTTCAAAAAGGAGAATGACCGAGATGATTCCCGCAGCCCACAAAACCATGGCCATTTCTTTGCTTTTCGCCCTTGCGCTGCTCTTGCCGGCCAGGCTGCGATCGCAATCCGCGGAGCCGCAAACCCCCAGGATGTTGCAGGACCGTTTGTATGAATTGGCCGCCAGCTTTCCCGGAAAAGTTGGCATTTATGTTCGCAATGTAGAAACCGGGGAAACCGCGGCAGTTCAGGCCGACGATACATATCCCATGGCCAGCACCTATAAAGTCGCCATCATGCTCCAGGTGTTTCGCCAGGTAGAAGCCGGGAAAATCTCTCTCGATGAAAGAGTCACCTTGACGCCAAGCGATCTGCGTCTGGGCAGTGGCTTGTTCGCGTACATGGCCCCTGGAATCTCGCCGACGATTCATGACTTGCTTTTGATGATGATCACCGTGAGCGACAAT